>LNFM01006514.1_pt1 | contig 28333 bp, 25 predicted proteins | sample 596031 | NCBI WGS metagenome assembly LNFM01 (sample SAMN04254537, study PRJNA301005) | activated carbon metagenome | isolation source: dual media filters at the Ann Arbor, Michigan drinking water treatment plant | place: USA: Ann Arbor
GCACGCCGATCTCGTCCTGCGTCATGACGATGATGTCGTTCCAGAGGCGCGCCTCGAGGTGGCTCTCCATCTTGGGCAGGTAGAAGTACGGCCCGGAGCCCTTGGCGAGCAGGGTCTTCGCGTTGTGGAACATGTAGAGCGCGAAGTCGAAGATGCCGGCCGAGACGGGGTCGCCGTCGACGGTCACGTGCTTCTCGAGCAGGTGCCAGCCGCGGGGACGCACGAGCAGCGTCGCGAGGTTCTCGCCGAGGCGGTACTCCTTGCCCTTCTGGTTCAGGCTGATCGACCCGTCGACCGCGTCGCGCAGGTTGATCTGCCCGTTGAGGGTGTTCTCCCACGTGGGCGTGTTGGAGTCCTCGAAGTCCGACATGAAGACCTTCGCGCCGGAGTTCAGCGCGTTGATGATCATCTTGCGGTCGACGGGGCCGGTGATCTCGGCGCGGCGGTCCTGGAGGTCCGCGGGGGCCGGGGCGACCTTCCACGACGGGTCGTCGCGGATCGACTTCGTCTCGGGGAGGAAGTCGGGGAGCTCGCCGGCGTCGAGCCGGGCGGCGCGGTCCTCGCGGGCCGCGAGCAGCTCGCGGCGGCGGGGCTCGAAGGCGCGGTGCAGCTTCGCCACGAGCGCGAGCGCGTCGGGGGTGAGGATCTCCGCCATCTCCGGCGTCACCTCGGCGGTGATCTGCATTCCCTCGGGCAGGGTGATCGTGCTCATGGCTGGGGTGACACCTTTCCTCGTCGCGTCAACCCCCGGAGACTACCGCCTGGGCCGACCCCGGATCAGGCGGCCCCGGGTACCTGGGCGACGAGGACGCTCGCGACGAGGACCACCACCAGCGAGAGGGCGAGCTCGGCGCTCGCGGTGCGGCGCACGAGGCGGAGCGTCGGGGTGTTGGGTCGCGAGATGCGCTCGACCGCCGCGACGATGCGCCGGTTGTAGAGCGCGATCAGCGCGATCGGGGCGAGCAGCGCGATCTTGATGAGGATGCTGCGCCCGTAGGAGGTGTCCCAGAGCTGGGCGGGGTCGGACAGCTCCCCGAGCGAGCGGACCACCCCGGTCGCGACGGCGACGGCGACGGCGACGAGGGCGACCCGCGAGAAGCGGCTCAGCACGCTCGCCGCGACGACCGGGCCGGCGGCGGGCGCGACCCGCGGCAGGCGGAGGTGCGTGACGACGACGAGGGCGAGGCCGGCCATCCACACCGACACCGCGACGACGTGGACGAGGTGGGCGCCGATCTGCAGCACCGGGAGGGGCGCGACGCTCGCGTGCCCCTGGGCGGCGACGCCGCCGAGCACGGTCCCGAGCAGGACCACCATCGCGCCGGTCGCGACCGGGGAGGACGTCGCCTGCGGGGGCTTCGGGTCGCCGGCGCCGCCGTACTCGCGCAGGAACAGCACGCAGCCGAGCGCGAAGAGACCGAAGAGCAGGGCCCCGCGCAGCTGCACCAGTGAGCCGAAGCGCGTGTCGCCGAGCACCTGGCTGATGCCCTGGGCGTCGCGGAGCGCGTCGAGGACGCCCACCCCCAGCACGCTCGCGCTGTGCACGACCAGCAGGTAGCCCTCGGCCAGCATCGCCCCGACCGCCAGCGCGCCGAACGCGACCCAGAAGACGTCGCGCCCCCACGCGAGGACGGCGTCGCTCTCGGCGGGCTTCGCGCGGCCGAGCCCCCGGCGCACCGCCGGGCCCCAGACCAGCCAGCGGAACGCGACCAGGCCGAGCAGCCCGCCGAGGCCGACGATCTCGAGGAAGCGGGCGCTGGTGCTCCACCACCCCGTCTCCGAGGGGCCGCTCTCCGAGCCCCCGAGGAACGGCTCGGCCAGCTCGCCGTCGCCCACGCCGAAGACGAACACGCCGGGGATGACGTGCGAGTCGGCGCCGATGATCGAGTACCGGACGGTGTACGTGCCGTCCGGCAGCCCGGGGCGCAGCGGGATCTCGACGGTGCGGCGGTCCTCGCCGTTGCGGGACGGCCCCGCCTGCACGCCGTTGCCCTCCTCGTCGACGACCTCCTCGGACTGCCGCTGGAGGATCTCCACCGGCTCGCTGAAGACGAGGGTCACGACGTCGGGCGCCTCGGCGACGCTCGTGTCGGCCGCCGGGACCGTCGACTGGAGCACCGCGTGCCCCATCGCGGTGCCCGACGCCACCAGGAACGCGACGGTGGCGAGGGCGGCGATCAGGAGGCGGCGCACGGGCCGATGGTGGCGGTCCGCGACGCCCCGCGCAACCGGGCACGGTGCTAGTTTGCCGCCCGGATCCGGGGTCGTTAGTCCGGAGATGCAGCCATTCCGAGGAGGGCCCGTGCCCGAGCTCCTGGAGGGGAAGACCGGCCTCGTCGTCGGCGTGGCCAACAAGCGCAGCATCGCGTGGGCCATCGCCCGGCGGCTCGACGAGGCGGGAGCGCGCCTCGTCCTGACGTACCAGGGCGAGCGGACCGAGGGCGACGTGCGCAAGCTCGCCGGCACCCTCGCCACACCGCCGGCCGCGATCCTGCCCCTCGACGTGCAGGACGACGACCAGATGGCGGCGACCGTCGCGGCCGCCGGCGAGGCCCTCGGCGGCATCGACGTCCTCGTCCACGCCGTGGCGTTCGCCCGCCCCGAGGACCTCGGCGGGCGCTTCATCGACACCGACCGCGAGGGCTTCCACCTCGCGCTCGACATCTCCGCGTACTCCCTCGCCGCCCTCGCCCGCGAGGCCGAGCCCCACATGCGGGCACGCGGCGGCGGCTCGATCATGGCGCTCTCCTACATCGCCGCCGACCGGGCCGTCCCCGGCTACAACGTGATGGGCGTCGCCAAGTCGGCCCTCGAGTCGATCGTGCGGTACCTCGCCTGGGACCTCGGCGACGGGGGCATCCGCGTCAACGCCATCTCGGCGGGCCCCGTCCGCACCCTCGCGGCCCGCGGCATCCCCGGCTTCGGGACGATGGCCGACACCATCAACTCGCGCGCCCCGCTGCGCCGCGAGATCACCCAGGACGAGGTCGGCGACGTCGCCCTCTTCCTCGCGTCCCCCCTCTCGGCGAGCGTCACCGGCGAGACGATCTTCGTCGACGCCGGCTTCCACGCGATGGGCCTCTGAGAGACGGGGCCGGGCGCGTGCGGATCGGCGTCGTCGCCGACACGCACGTCGGGGAGCAGCTCCGCGCGCTCCCGGAGGCCGTGGTGCGCGCCCTCGCCGGCGTCGACCTGATCCTCCACGCCGGCGACATCTGCGTCCCCGGCGTCCTCGACGAGTTGGGGCGCATCGCCCCCGTCGTCGCCGTGCGCGGCAACCACGACCGCCGTGTCCGCGGCCTGCCGCGCGACGTGGTCGTGCGGGTCGGGCGGCACCGCATCGGCCTCACCCACGGCGCCCGCGGCCCCGTCGTCGAGCTGCCCTCCGTCGCCGTCTCCCTGGTGGCGGGCCGGCCGGTGCTCCCCGGCTTCGACCGGGCCATGCGCCGCCGCTTCCCCGACGTCGACCTGATCGTCACCGGGCACCTCCACGTGCCCTTCCTGCGCACCACCGACGGGGTGCCGCGCTTCTCGCCCGGCGCGGTCTACGTGGTGGAGGACGGACCCGCGCGCGACCCGACCGGTCCCCGCGCCCGCGCGTACCGGCGGTTCCGCGCCGGCGTGCCACCCGAGGCCCGCGTCCCCTCCATCGGGATCATCGACGTCGGCGACGACGGCCTGCGCCCCCGCCTCGTCCCGATCGGCTCCGTGCGCGCCGTGGCGACGCGGTGAACGACCCGGCCGGCGGGCGCGCGGCCCTCGCGGAGCTGGACGAGTGGTTCCTGCGTCGCGGGCTGCCGCACCTGCAGGCCGACTACGACCCCCGCGAGGACACCCTCACGCGGCTGCGTCCCGCGCTCCTGCTCCTGTTCGCGGCGGGCCTCGCCGTCGTGCTGCGTCCCGACTGGCCGTGGTGGCAGCGCATCCCCGCCCTCCTCGTCGGCCTCGCGGTCGCGGCGGGGGTGCTGATCGGCCTCAACCTGCTGCGCGGGCGGGCGCCGCTCGGCGGCGACCGCGTCGGGTTCTCGGAGGCGGCCGTCCTGGTGCTCGCGCCGGCCCTCGCGAGCGCCGTGCTCGGCGACGACGCGGGACGGGTCGCCCTCGTCGCCGCGGGGTCGCTCGCCGTCGCGGCGGTCGTCTACGTCCTGACGAGCCTCGGCGTCGTGCCGCTGCTGCTGCACCAGGGGCGCCCGGCCGTCGAGGGGCTCGTCGCGACCGCGTCGGTGGCGGTGCGGGCGCTGCCGCCCCTCCTCGCGGTGCTGCTGTTCCTGTCGCTGGCCTCCGAGACCTGGCGGGCGTTCGGTCGCCTCGAGGGCTGGCGCTACGGGTCGGTGCTGGTCGGGTTCGGGCTGCTGTCCGGCGTGATCCTGGTGCTCGGCCTCGCCCGGGAGCGGCGCGCCCTCTACACGCCGGTCCCCGGACCGGAGCTCGAACGCGACGCGCTCGCGACCCCGGCCGCGCCCCTCGTCGCGGCGGGCACGGTGCCCGCGTCGCCGCCGCTGCGCCGCATCGCGCGCATCAACGTCGCGACGGCGCTGATGGTGTCGCTCGGCGCGCGGGTGCTCGCCGTCGGCGTCGCGGTCGGCGTCGCGTTCCTCGTGTTCGGCCTGCTGATCGTCGACCGGCAGCTCACGACCGAGTGGGTCGGCGAGGCCCCGCATGTCCTGCTGGCCGTCGACATCTCGGGGCGGGAGGTGGTCGTCAGCGAGGCGTTGCTGCGGGTCGCCGGCGCCCTCGGCGGCTTCGCCGCCCTCTACTTCGTCGCCGTCGCCCTCGGGGACGCCCGCAACCGCGAGCAGTTCCTCGACGACGAGCTCGACCGGGTGCGCCAGGTCATGGCCGCGTGGTCGTACTACCGCGGCGCGCTGTCGCCGTCGCCGCCGGTGGAACCGCCGCCGGCCGACCCGGGCCCCGGATCGGCGTAGCGTCCGCACCACGGGCAGCGAGACGGGAGGGACCGATGGCGGGCGAGCCGAGCTGGTTCGAGCTGGGGGTCGGTGACGTGGAACGGGGCCGCGCGTTCTACGGCGGGTTGTTCGGCTGGGCGGCCGAGGACGTGCCCGGCGGCGGCGTCGTGCTGCGCACCGCCGGGGCGGCCGGGGGCATGCACGGCGGCGACGCCGGGGCCGTGGCGATGGCCTTCTTCGCCGTGGACGACCTCGACGTGGCGCTCGCGCGCGTCGCGGAGCTCGGCGGGGCCCACATCCCGATGGGCGACCACGACGGCGGGGACACCGCCCCCCTCGGCCGCTTCGCGATCTGCCGCGACGACCAGGGGTCGCTGTTCGGCCTGCACCAGCCCCCCGGCGACCCCCGCTAGAGCTCGGGCACGACCCGCACGGCCCCGCGGGCGGCGCTCGTGGCGAAGGCGGCGTACGCGCGCAGCGCCGGCGTGACGTTGCGCGGGCGCGCCTCCGCGGGCCGCCAGCCCGCGCCGTCCTGCGCCGCCCGCCGGGCGGCGAGCTCGTCGTCGGAGATCGCGAGGTGGATCGTGCGGCTGGGGATGTCGATCTCGATCCGGTCGCCCTCCTGCACCAGGCCGATCGCGCCGCCCTCGGCGGCCTCCGGCGAGCAGTGGCCGATCGACAGGCCCGAGGTGCCGCCCGAGAAGCGCCCGTCCGTGACGAGGGCGCAGTCCTTCCCGAGGCCCTTCGCCTTCAGGTAGCTGGTGGGGTAGAGCATCTCCTGCATCCCCGGCCCGCCGCGGGGACCCTCGTACCGGATGACGATGACGTCGCCGGCCTCGATCCGGTTGGACAGGATCGCCTGCACCGTCGCGTCCTGGCTCTCGAACACCCGCGCCGGGCCGGCGAACCGCAGGATCGAGTCGTCGACCCCCGCCGTCTTCACGATGCAGCCGTCGAGGGCGATGTTGCCCTTCAGCACCGCGAGCCCGCCGTCGTGGGAGAAGGGGCTCTCCGGTGACCGGATGGCGCCGCCCTCGCGGTCGAGGTCGAGCTCGGCCCAGCGGTTCGCCTGCGAGAACGCCTGGGTGGTGCGCACCCCGCCGGGGGCCGCCATGAAGAAGTCGTGGACGTCCGCGTCGTCGCTGCGGCTCACGTCCCACCGCTCCAGGGCGTCACCGAGCGTCGGGGCGTGGACGGTCGGCTCGTCGCGGTTGATGAGCCCCCCGCGGTCGAGCTGACCGAGGATCGCCATGATCCCGCCCGCCCGGTGGACGTCCTCCATGTGGACGTCGGGCTTCGCCGGGGCGACCTTGCAGAGCACCGGCACGCGGCGCGACAGCGCATCGATGTCGTCCATCGTGAAGTCGACGCCGCCCTCGTGGGCCGCCGCCAGGATGTGCAGGACGGTGTTCGTCGAGCCGCCCATCGCGATGTCGAGCGCCATGGCGTTCTCGAACGCCGCCTTCGTCGCGATCGACCGCGGCAGCACCGACGCGTCGTCGCCCTCGTAGTGGCGGCGGGCGAGGTCGACGACCAGGTGGCCGGCCTCCACGAAGAGGCGCCGGCGGTCGGCGTGGGTGGCGAGCGTCGAGCCGTTGCCGGGTAGCGACAGGCCGAGCGCCTCGGTGAGGCAGTTCATCGAGTTCGCGGTGAACATGCCCGAGCAGGAGCCGCACGTCGGGCAGGCGGCCTCCTCGACGGTCGCGATCTCCGCGTCGGTGTACGAGTCGTCGGCGGCCATCACCATCGCGTCGACCAGGTCGAGCGCCTGCAGGCGGCCCTTCAGGACCGCCTTGCCGGCCTCCATCGGGCCGCCGGACACGAAGACGGCGGGGATGTTCAGCCGCATCGCCGCGTTCAGCATCCCGGGGGTGATCTTGTCGCAGTTCGAGATGCAGACCATCGCGTCGGCGCAGTGCGCGTTGACCATGTACTCGACGGAGTCGGCGATGATCTCGCGCGACGGCAGCGAGTAGAGCATCCCGTCGTGGCCCATCGCGATGCCGTCGTCGACGGCGATGGTGTTGAACTCCTTCGCGACGCCCCCCGCCCCCTCGATCTCGCGCGCGACGAGCTGACCGAGGTCCTTGAGGTGCACGTGCCCCGGCACGAACTGCGTGAACGAGTTCACGACGGCGATGATCGGCTTGCCGAAGTCGGCGTCCGTCATGCCCGTCGCGCGCCACAGGCCGCGCGCGCCGGCCATGTTGCGGCCGTGGGTGGTGGTGCGGGAGCGATAGGGGGGCATTGCGTCCTCGGGCGTTCGGCGTTGTCGGTGGCGCGCCGCCACCGGCCCCGCACTCTACGAGGCGGCGAGCCCGGGGAGGGGGCGGGTGACGAGGCCCTCCGCCACGTACCAGCGCACGGTCGTGGTCATCCACTCCTCGACCGGCGTGTACACGAGGCCGAGGTCGCGGGTGGCGCGCGACCCATCGTAGGCGTGTCCGTGGAGGAGCGTCCGGACCATCTCCCGGCAGACCGGCGGCCGGCGGCGCCGCAGGCGCGCGACCAGCTCCACGGCCGTCGCCAACGTCATGGCGACGGGCGGCGGCAGGCGGCGGGGGTCCTCGCGGAGCCCGGCGATGCCGCTGATCAGGTCGATCGCCTCGCCCACCCCGAGCACCGCCCCGCACAGCAGGTAGCGCTCGCCGGGGGCGCCGTGGGCCTCGGCGAGCAGGTGGCCGTCGGCACAGTCGCCGATCTCGACGAGCGACATGCGCGAGTCGACCACCATCCGCAGCCGCCCGTTGAGGGCGTCGATCAGGATCTTCGCGGTGCCGCGCGTCCGGCCCGGCCCCTGGACGGAGGCGGGGTTGACGCAGACCAGCTCCAGGCCGAGGCGGGCCGCCTCGGCGAGGGCCTCGCGCTCGGCCGCGAACTTCGAGCGCTCGTAGTGGGAGAGGAACGACCCCCGGTGGGGGGAGTCCTCCGTCGCGACGGCGCCGTGGGCCTCGCCGATCGTCGCGGCCGACGACGTCAGCACCAGGCGGCGCACCCCCGCCGCTGCGGCGGCGCGGACGGCGTTGCGCGTGCCCGTGACGTTCATGCGCTCGAGCTCTGCGGGGTCGGGCAGGCAGAAGCCGTTCAGCCCGGCCACGTGGTAGACGACCTCGGCGCCCCGCATCGCCCGCTCCAGCGACGCCGGGTCGAGGATGTCGCCGCGCGCGACCTCCGCGCCCGCCTCCGCGAGCACGCCGGCCGAGGCCTCGCTGCGCGCCAGCGCCCGCACGGGCCGGCCCGCCGCGACGAGGCGGTCGAGGATGGCGCGCCCCACGAACCCGGCGCCCCCCGTGATGAGGACCGGCCCCGTCGCGCCGCTCACGAGGCGCTGACCGCGACGAGCCGCCGGACGGCGTCGGCGTCGTGGGCGGCGAGGGCGAGGCCTGCGAGCTCGGTGGCCTGGGCCGTGTCGAGGGCGCGGACCCACTGCTTCACCAGGGCGACCCGCGGCGGGGCGACGCTCAGCTCGTCGACGCCGAGGCCGACGAGCAGCGGCACGGCGACCGGGTCGGAGCCGGCCTCGCCGCACACCGCGACGCGGCACGGGTGGGGCCGGGCGGCCTCGGTCACCGCCGCGACGAGCCGCAGCACGGCGGGGTGGACCGGGTCGGCGAGGCGCGCGAGGGATCCGTTGCCGCGTTCGGCGGCCATCGTGTACTGGGTCAGGTCGTTCGTGCCGATCGAGAGGAAGTCGACCTCGGCGGCGACGGCGCCCGCCAGCAGCGCGAGCGCCGGCACCTCGACCATCGCCCCGACCTCCACCTCGCCCGCGGCGAGGCCGTCGTGCTCCAGGGAGGCCCGCGCGTCGTCGAGGATCGCCCGGGCCTCGTGCAGCTCGCGCAGCTCGCTGACCATGGGGAACATGATCGACAGGGGGCCGTCGGCCGCGGCCCGCAGCGCCGCCCGCAGCTGGGTTCGCAGCACCTCCGGCCGCGCGAGCGACAGGCGCAGCCCGCGCACGCCGAGGAACGGGTTCTCCTCGTGGGGCATGCCGAGGTAGGGCAGGGGCTTGTCGGCCCCGGCGTCGAGGGTGCGCAGCACCACCCGCCGCCCGCCCATCGCCGCCACCGCGGCGGTGTAGGCGGCGTGCTGCTCGTCCTCGTCGGGCGCGTCGCCGCGGCCGAGGAAGAGGAACTCGGTGCGCAGCAGGCCGACGCCGTCGGCCCCGGACGCCGCGGCGGCGGGCATGTCGCCGGGGGCGCCGGCGTTGGCGGCGACCTCGACGTGCCGGCCGTCGGCGGTGACCGCCGGCTCGTGGGCACGCTCGCGCGGCCGGGCGCGGGCCTCGTGGCGGGCGAGCGCCTCCGGTCCGGGGTCGACGACGACGGTCCCCGTGTCGCCGTCCACGAGCAGCGTCGTGCCGTCGGCGACGCCGAGCACCGCGGGCCCGGCGCCCGCGACCGCCGGGATGCCGAGCGAGCGGGCGATGATCGAGGCGTGGGAGGTGGGTCCGCCGCCGCTCGTCACGATCGCGGTGACGCGCTCGGGGTCGAGGGCCGCGACCTCGGCCGCGCCGAGGTCGCCCGCCACCAGCACCCCCGCGGTCGGCGGGGCGTCGGCGCCGGTCAGGATCGCGGTGACGCGGCGCCCCAGGTCGAGGACGTCGTCGCGGCGGGCCCGCATGTAGTCGTCGTCGAGGCCCTCGTACGCGGCGGCGGCGGCGCGGATCGCGTCGTCGTAGGCGCGGGCGGCGGCGGCCCCGGCGGCGATCGCCTCCTCCGCGGGTCCGGTGAGCCCGGCGTCGCCGACCAGCAGCACCTGCGCGGTGAGGATGTCCGCCGTCTCCGGCGCCGCGTCCGCGGCGAGCGCCTCGAGCTCGCGTCCCGCCCGCGCGAGGGCGTCGGCGAGCGCCGCCGACTCGCCCGCGGGGTCGCCCGCGGGGGCGTCGGGGAGGGGGGCGCCGGCGCCCCCGCGTGGACGTGCCGGCCCGGCGCCGCGCCCCGGCGCGGCGGGCACGCCGTGCAGCTCGTCGCCCGGCGCGGGGGGTGCGACGTCGGGGTGGTCGGGGGCGGCGGGACCGGACGGGGGCGCCGGCGCCCCGTCGTCCTCCTCCACAAGGGCCCGGATCGCGTCGATCGCGGCGTCGGCGCCGGGCCCGCGCGCCTCGATCGCGACCCGGTGGCCGCGCAGGGCGCCGAGCACCGACAGGCCGGTCATGCTGCGCGCCGACGCCGGGCCGCGGCCGGTGGTGAGGTTGCGCAGGCGCACCTCGGCGCCCGCGTCGGCCGCGGCGCGCACGATCGCGGCGGCGGGCCGCGCGTGCAGACCGTGCGCGCCGCCGACCCGGGCCTCCGCCCGCGTCCAGTCCCCGTCGTCGTCATCGGCCGGTGGGGCGTCGGCGGGTACGCCGTCGCCGCCGTCGCCGAGGTGGGCGACCTTGCCCGCCAGCCCGCCGCGGGCCTCGCGCGCCACCTCGGCGATCGTGGCGCCCGCCCGCGCCGCGGCCGCCGCGGCGACGGCGCCCTCCACCACCGGCGCCTCGCAGAGCGTCACCCGGTCGCGGGTCGCGTCGGGCAGCAGCTCGAGGGCCGTCTCGGCGCTGAGGACGGCGGAGCCGAGGTCCATCAGCACCAGGACGTCCCCGTCCCCGGCCCGCTCGATCGCCTCCATCACGCGCACCGCGTCGGTGCCGAGGCCGTCCGGCTCGTCGATGCCGCCCGCCGCCTCGAGGGGGACGTCGGGGCCGGCCATGCCGCGGGCGAGCTCCACGACGCCCTCCGCGAGGCGGGCGCTGTGGGACACGATCACGATCCCGACCACGGCGGTCCCCCGTCAGCCGAGCCCGTAGGCGCGGTGCAGCATCTCGATCGGGTGGACGGAGGGGCGGTCGGTGGCGGCCGCGATGTGCCAGCGGCACGTCTCGGAGTCGCAGACCGACAGCGCCGCGCCGGAGTCGCGGATCTGGGTGAAGAGCGACCGGCCGACCTCCATGCCGATGTCGTACTTCTCGGCCTTCAGCCCGTAGGTGCCGGCGACACCGCAGCAGACCGCGTCGACCTGGGTCGCGCGCAGGCCCGGGATCAGGTCGAGCAGCTCCATCGCCGGGGTGCCGACCCCGTGGCCGCGCTGCTGGCAGGGCGCGTGGTACGGCACCGCCATCTCGACGGCGGTCATGTCGGTGCGCAGCTCGCCGCGCTCGTGCATGAGCACGAGGTACTCGCAGATGTCGTACATCCGCTCCGACACGACCCGCAGGTCGTCGTCGTCCACCCCGAGGATCTCGTTCGCCTCGCGCTTCAGCATCAGGCCACAGCTCGTGGACGTGGCGACGATGTCGTGGCCGGCCCGCGCGTAGGGGGCGAGCTGGGCGGCGAGGCGGCGGACGTAGGCGCGGGCGGCGTCGTACTGCCCGTTGCTCTGCAGCGGCAGCCCGCAGCACCCCTGCTTCGGGACGATCACCTCGAGGCCGTTGTGCTGCAGCACCTCGACGGCGCGGCTGCCGGTGTCCGGCTCGTAGAAGTTCGCGGCGCAGCCGTGGAAGAAGACCACCTGCCGTGTCGCGGCCGCCGTGTTCGGCGGGCGGCGCAGCCGCCGGCGCGTGCGGTTCTGGAAGGTCCGTCCCGCCCACCGCGGCAGCGCCGCGCGGCGGTGGATGCGCAGCACCTTCTCCAGCACCCAGCGGAACGGGCCGAACGACGTCGTCCAGTTCGCGATCGGCGCGACGGGGGCGCCCATCCAGCCCGCGAGCGTCGGCCGGGCGATCAGGCGGTCGCGCAGCGAGACGCCGCGGCTCTCCGCGAGGGCGGCCTTCGCCTGGTTGTTGATCTCCGCGATCTTCACGCCCTGCGGGCACACCTGGGTGCAGATCCCGCAGCTCGAGCAGTAGTCGAGCGAGTCGTCGGCGACCCCGTCGCCGCGGTAGCGCTCGGCCTGCGGCCCGACGTACTTCGGCCCGGGGAAGAGCGGCGTCGCCGCCGCGACCGGGCAGTAGGTCTCGCAGATCGTGCACTTGACGCAGTGGTCGAGCGAGTCGCGCATCAGCTCGTGCAGCTGGTGCTCACTCATGTGCCCTCCTGGATCGCGGACGCCGCGCGGTACCCGCCCGCGATGGCGATGCCCTCACCGGACTTCTCCCGCCAGGGCAGTGCCCCGGAGACGATGGAGCCGGCCGCCCACAGGTTCTCCCGGACCGGCCCACCCCCGGGCCCCACGGGGCGCCCCTCCCCGTCGACCGCGACGCCCGCCGCCATCAGCGGCTGGTGGTCGAGGTGGCGGGAGCTCAGGCCGCGGTCGCCCTCGGGCGGCCCCGCGACCGGGAGGTCGAACACCACCTCGTGCAGCGCCCCGTGCGAGTCGAGCTCGATGCCGCCGGCCGAGAACCCGCCGGTGGCGAGCACCACGGCGTCGGCGGGGAGCGTCCGGGTGCGCGCGGCCTCCTGCACCCGCACGCCGGTGAGGCGGGCGCCCTCGCCCTCCCCACCGACCGCCGACGGGCCCAGCACCAGGCGGCCGCCGGCGGCGCGCAGCGCGGCCGTCAGCGCGGCGTTGAGGCGCAGGCCGGGGACCGACGGCGGGACGGTGGGGATCTCGACGATGGGCGCGCCGGCGCGCCGCGTCAGCTCGGCGAGGGCCTCCGCGGGGCGGGCCATGCCGAGGACGGCGGGCAGCGCGATCGTCTCGCCGTCGCGGGCCACCCCGCGCAGGGCGTCGCCCAGCACGGCGCGGAACGGCGCGTCGTCGAGGGCCCGGGCGAAGACCTGCCCGGCGACGTCGGCGCGGCCGGGGCGCGGCGACGCGTCGACCTCGGCGTGGCGCACCTCCACCGGCCCCCCCGGCAGCTCGGCGCGCCGCAGGTTGTCGGCGAGCAGCGACGGGAAGAAGTCCTTCAGCGCCGCCAGGCCGACCACGACCAGCCGGGCGCCGGCGCGCAGGTCGCCGGCGGCGACCGACGCGGGGGCGAGCGCGGTGGGGCGCGGCACGCCGACCGCCGTCGGCAGCAGCATGTTCGCCTCGGTGCCGCCGACGTAGGCGAGGTCCGGCACCAGCGCCCGGAACCACTCGAGCGCCTCGTCGACGACGGGGGCGAGGTGGGCGTAGGGGTGACCGGGGTTCGCCTCGGTGAAGCCGGTCATCGCCGCGCGCGGGGAGTCGACCCGGCCGGGCGCGTACCCCAGCACGTCGATGGTGCCGGGCGACAGCGGCAGGCTGCCGGCGCCCTTCGCGACCACCGTGACGTGGGCGCCCTCGCGGGCCAGGCGGATGCCGGCGACGAGGCCGGCGAGCCCCGCGCCGATGACGACGACCCGGCTCACGTCGGCGGCGTCACGGGGAGGTGCTCCACGTCGAGCGTCCCCTGGAAGATCCAGTCGTCGAGGCACGCCTGGCGCATCTGGTCGCCGTAGAGGATCGGCTCGAGCCCGAGCCAGCGGTGCTGGAGGAACTGCAGCAGCAGGACGTCGGCCTTCGGCGCCTCGGCGTCTCCGAGGCCGTGCAGGATGCCGGTGGCCCGGTACGTGCAGAAGCCGCCCTGGCAGGGTCCCATGCCGAGCCGCAGCACCCGACGGACGTCGTCGAGGTTCATGCCGGGCCGCCGCGTCGCCGCCTCGATCAGGCGCCTGCGCGGCATCAGCTCGCACTCGCAGACGAGCTGGTCGTCGGCCATCGCCTCCTCCTGGGCGGCGAGGCGGGACCCCAGCCAGTAGTGCCGCCCGTCCTCGGAGCCGGGCATCACCTCGTCGGCCGTGGTGCAGGCGCGCGGGGAGCCCATCTGCTCGCACATCGCGTCGACGACGGTCTCGGCCATCAGCCGGTAGGTGGTGAGCTTGCCGCCGGTGATGGTGAGGAAGCCGCTGACGCCGTCCCGGGCCGCGTGGTCGACGAGCGCCAGGCCGCGGCTCATGTGGCGGGTGTCGGCGTCGGGGTCGGCGCGCTCGTCCTTGAAGAGGGGCCGCGAGCCCGTCCACGCGTGCAGGGCGCGGGCCTGCCGGAAGCCGGGGACCAGCACCTCGCCGGAGTCCAGCATCTGCTGGACCTCCTCGGAGTGGATGTCGAGGTCGTCGGGGCTGTCGGCGGCGGTGTCGGTCGTGCCGATCACGCAGACGGTGCGGATCGGGACGAGGATGTCGCCGTCGCCGGGATGCTCGCACCGGTTCACCACCGTGTTCACCAGCCGGTGGTTCATCGCGATCATGATCCCCTTGCCGGGGACGACGGTGACGCCGGGGCAGTCGGCCATGTCGGCGATCTGCCCGGCCCAGATGCCGCCGGCGTTCACGGTGAAGCCCGCCTCGATGCGCACGACGCGCTCGTTGCGGTTGTCGTGGCAGACGACCCCCGCGACCCGGTCGCCGTCGCGCACGACCTCCGTCACCCAGTGGTAGGGGAGGATCGTCGCGCCGTGCTCGGTCGCGGAGCGCTGGTTCGCCCACAGGAGCTTCCAGGCGTCGACGGAGGCGTCGGCCACCTCGAAGGCCCGGGAGATCCCCGGGTTGACGCGCGGCTCGCGCCGCAGCGCGTCGGCGACCGGGATCTCCTGCACCGGGACCCCCGTCGCGCGGGCCCCGGCCAGGAAGCGGTCGGCGTAGTCCGGGTCGTCGGCGGGGGTGGTGACGAACAGGCCGCCGGTGTCCTCGACGGCCTCCGCCGCGATGCGCTTCACCGTCGCGCTCTCCTCGGCGCACTCGGTCGCCGACCGCGGGTCGGAGATGACGTACCGGCCGCCCGAGTGCAGGAGCCCGTGGAAGCGGCCGGTGGTCCCCTGCCCCAGGTCGACGCGCTCGACGAGGATGCAGCGGAAACCCCGCATGGCGGCGTCGCGGACGACCCCGAGGCCGGTCGCGCCGCCGCCGATGACGAGGACGTCACATTCCCGGGTGTCTATTCCCCGTCCTCCTTCTCCACCCAGTCGAACGACTTCGTGACCGCCTTCTTCCAGTGGCGGTACTCGACCTCGCGCTGCGACTGGTCCATCGCGGGGGTCCAGCGCTTGTCCTCCTGCCAGTTCTTTCGCAGGTCCTCCTGCTCGGCCCAGAAGCCGACGGCGAGGCCGGCGGCGTAGGCCGCGCCGAGCGCGGTGGTCTCCGCGACGGCCGGGCGGATGACGTCGACGTTCAGGAGGTCGGCCTGGAACTGCATGAGCAGGTCGTTCTGCACCATGCCGCCGTCCACCTTCAGCGCCGTCAGCTCCACGCCGGAGTCGGCGGCCATGGCCTCGGCGACCTCGCGGCTCTGGTACGCCGTCGCCTCGAGCGTGGCGCGCGCGATGTGGCCCGCGGTGACGTACCGGGTGAGGCCGGCGATGACCCCGCGGGCGTCGCTGCGCCAGTACGGGGCGAAGAGGCCCGAGAACGCCGGCACGAAGTAGACCCCGCCGTTGTTCTCCACGCTCATCGCCAGCTCCTCGACCTCGGGCGCCGCCTTGATCAGCCTGAGGTTGTCGCGGAGCCACTGCACGAGCGCCCCGGTGATGGCGATGGAGCCCTCCAACGCGTAGACGCAGGGCCCGTCCCCGATGCGGTAGGCGGCGGTGGTGATGAGGCCGTGGGTGCTCTGGACGGCCTCCGTGCCCGTGTTCAGCAGCAGGAAGTTGCCGGTGCCGTACGTGTTCTTGGCCTCGCCGACGGCGAAGCAGGTCTGGCCGAAGAGGGCCGCCTGCTGGTCGCCGAGGTCACCCGCGACCCTGACGCCCTTCACCGCCTCGACGGTCGCCTCGCCGTAGACCTCGCTCGAGGAGCGGATCTCGGGGAGCATCGCGCGCGGCACGCCGACGATCTCGAGCAGCTCGTCGTCCCAGGCGAGCGACTCGAGGTCCATCAGCAGGGTGCGGCTGGCGTTGCTCACGTCCGTGATGTGCAGGCCCCCGTCGACGCCGCCGGTCAGGTTCCAGATGACCCAGGTGTCCATGTTGCCGAACAGCAGCTCGCCGGCGTCCGCCTTCTGCTGCGCACCCTCGACGTTGTCGAGGATCCACCGGACCTTCGGCCCCGAGAAGTACGTCGCGATCGGCAGGCCGGTCTTCGGCCGCAGCCGGTCCTGGCCGCCGTCGGCCATGAGCTTGTCGCAGATCTTGTCGGTGCGGGTGTCCTGCCAGACGATCGCGTTGTAGATCGCCTTGCCCGTGTTCCTGTCCCAGACCACCGCCGTCTCGCGCTGGTTGGTGATGCCGATCGCGGCGAGGTCGTCCTTCGTCAGGCCGGCCGACTCCAGCGCCTCACCGATGACCTCCTCGGTGCGGGTCCACACCTCGGCGGGGTCGTGCTCGACCCAGCCCGGCTTGGGATAGATCTGCTCGTGTTCCTTCTGGGCGATCGACTTCACCCGCCCGGCGTGGTCGAAGACCATGAAGCGGGAGCTGGTCGTCCCCTGGTCGATCGCGCCTACGTAATCCGCCACGTCTACTCCGATCCGTCGATCTCTGTGGCCCACGTCCGCGCGGCGCACCGCACGAGAAGGGCACTCGATGTGGCACCCGGGTCCTGGTGCCCCGCACTGCGCTCGCCGAGGTAGCTCGCGCGGCCCTTGCGCGCGACGAGCGGGATGGTGGCCCGGGCGCCCTCCTCGGCCCCGTCCGCTCCGCGGGCGAGGACCTCGGGGAACGACGCGCCGTCGGCCAGCGCCGCGCGCATCGCGGCGACGGCGGGCAGCAACGCGTCCACCATGGTCTTGTCGTCGGGCTCGGCCTTGCCGCGCGACCGGACGCCGTCGACGCCGGCCTCGAAGCAGTCGACCCAGCCCTCGGGGGTGAGCGGTGCCGCCCCCGCGGCCGACCCGAACTGCAGGAAGAACGTGCCGTAGAGGGGGCCGCCGGCGCCGCCCACCTTGGAGATGAGCGCCATGCCGACCGCGCGCATCAGCCCCGGGACGTCGCCGGGCTCCTCGGCGTCGAGCTTGTCGACCACGGCGCGCATGCCGCGGTCCATGTTGATGCCGTGGTCGGCGTCGCCGATGGCCGAGTCGAGCCGCGTGAGCTCGTCCTTGGCCTCGGCGACCGCCCCGGCGAAGTCGCGCAGCCACGCCGCGACCTCGCCGGCCGGTATCCGCCGGTCGTCGCTCATGCGCCCCAGCGCAGGCCGGCGGTCCTCACCGGCGCGTCCCAGAGGCGTGTGAGCTCGTCGTCGAGTTTCAGCAGGGTGATCGAGCACCCGGCCATCTCGAGCGACGTGATGTACGAGCCGACGAGGTTCCGCGTGATCGTGATCCCGCGGCCCTCCAGGAGGGTCGCGAGCTCGTGGTACACGAGGTACAGCTCGATCTGCGGCGTGCCGCCCATCCCGTTGACGAACGCGAGGACCTCGTCGCCGGAGGAGAACGGCAGGTCCTCGACGACGGGGGTCGCGAGCAGCTCCACGACCTCCTTCGCGCTCGCGAGCTTCCTGCGCTCGCGGCCCGGCTCGCCGTGGATGCCGATGCCGATCTCCATCTCGTCCTCACCCAGCTCGAACGTGGGCTTCCCCGCCGCCGGCACCGTGCACGAGGTCAGCGCCATGCCCATGCTGCGGCCCTGCGCGTTGACCCGTTCGCAGATCTCGGTGACGGCCGCGAGGTCGCGGCCCTCCTCGGCGGCGGCGCCGACGATCTTCTCCGCCAGCACCGTGACGCCGACCCCGCGGCGCCCCGCCGTGAACAGGCTGTCCTGCACCGCGACGTCGTCGTTCGTGACGACGGCGGAGACCTCGATGCCGTCGGCGCGGGCCAGGTCGGCGGCCATCTCGAAGTTCAGCACGTCGCCCGTGTAGTTCTTGACGATGTGCAGCACCCCGGCGCCGCCGTCGACGGCCTTGGTCGCCTCGTACATCTGGTCGGGGGTGGGGGAGGTGAAGACCTCCCCCGGGCACGCCACGTCGAGCATGCCCATGCCGACGAACCCGCCGTGCATGGGCTCGTGGCCCGCCCCCCCGCCCGACAGCACCCCGACCTTGCCCGCCACGGGCGCGTCGGCGCGCACCACGTAGTTCGGGTCGTGGTTCACCCGGACCAGGTCGCCGTGCGCGGCGGCGAAGCCGCGCAGGGAGTCGGAGACCAGGTCCGCCGGGTCGTTCAGGAGCTTCTTCATCAGAGCTCGTCCTCCGCGACCTCACCGCGCTGCACGAGGTCCGGGTCGGCCGGCTTGTGGCGGGCCTTCAGGACGTCGTTGATGAGGAAGTCGTAGATGAAGGCGCCGATGACGGCGCCGATGACGGGCGCGACGATCGGGACCCACCAGTACGCGCTCAGGTTCCCCTGGACCCCGGGCATGGCGGAGTCGCCCCAGCCGGCCATCCACGTGAAGATGCGCGGCCCGAAGTCGCGGGCCGGGTTGATGGCGTACCCGGAGTTCGCGCCGAAGGACATGCCGATCGCCATGACGCCGAAGCCGATGATGACGGCTCCGAGGTTGGCCTTCGGCGGGATGTTCATGGTGTCGATGACGGCGAACACGATGATGATGAGGAGGGCGGTGCCGGTGATCTCCGAGATCACCGGTCCCCAGTAGTCGTCGAAGTACTGGGCGGGTCCCGTGACGAAGATGCCGACGGTGCTGGCGTCCTTGCTGCCGACGCCCGCGGCCTCCTCGGCGGCGCTGATCGCGTCCCTGTAGTTCAGGAAGACGAGCGCGGCGCCCACGAACGCGCCGAGGAACTGCGCGACGATGTAACCGGGGACCTTGCTCCACGCGAATCCGCGACGCACCGCGAGCGCGATGGTGACGGCCGGGTTGATGTGGGCGCCGCTGATGCCACCGGCGACGTAGACGCCCATGATGACGGCCATGCCCCAACCGAACGTGATGAGCAGCCAGTCACCGTTGCTGATGGTGCCGTCCCCCCTGCCGGACTGGGGGAGGCCCGCGACGGCCATGGCGACCACCCCGGTACCGAAGGCGATCAGGACGAAGGTCCCGAGGAACTCCGAGAGGAGCTCCCCCGCCTGCGTGTTGCGCCAGTCACCGCGCCGGGTGCCGGCTTGGGTCGCTTCTGCCACGCTCCCTCCCTTCCAGGGGTTGTAACGATCGCCACGAGTATCCCCCGGCGCCTCCTGGCAGGAAACCCCCTCCGGTGTCACACGTGCAGATTCCGGCGGTTCGACTTACGCCGTAAGCCTCAGGCGGGGGACCCCGGCTCCGCGTCGGTCGCGGCGCGGCGCGAGAACGTGATCCGGTTCTCGGTGCCGGCGAGCAGGCGGCGCATGTTCCCGCGGTGCAGCACCAGAACGCCCGCCGCACCGACCGCGACGAACACGACCCGCGACGTCGGGTAGCCCATCGCCCACACGACGGGGGTCGCGGCGGCCGCGGCGACGATGCTCGCGAGCGACGAGTAGCGCGTCGTCACCAGGACGACGGCCCACAGCCCGAGCAGCAGCACGGCGGCGAGGGGCATCAGGCCGATGACCGCGCCGCCGCCGACGGCGACGCCCTTGCCGCCCTTGAACCGCAGCCACACCGGGAACACGTGCCCGGCCATCGCGGCACCCGCCGCCACCGCCGGCCACGGGTCGTCGGTGATGAGGCGGGCGAGGAGCACGGCGACGACGCCCTTGCCGATGTCGAGCGCCATGACCGAGATGCCCATGCCCTTGCCGAGGGCGCGGAAGACGTTGGCGGCGCCGAGGTTGCCGCTCCCCACGGTCCGCAGGTCGATGCCGCGGATCAACCCGGCGAGGTAGGCGAAGGGGATCGACCCGAGCAGGTACGCGAGGACGACGGCGACGAGTGCGTTCACGGTTCGCGCAGCGCCTCGGGCGAGGTGGTCGGCGCCGTCGCGAAGATCCGCCAGCGCGCCACCAGGAAGTAGTGGGCGCCGCTCAGCACGGTCAGCACCAGGGCCAGTCCGAGCAGGGAGTCCTGCACCACGCTCGCGACGCCGGGGGCGATGATGCAGGCGACGGCGACGTTCTGGCTGAGGGCCTTCGCCTTGCCGAACCGGCCCGCCGAGATGATCACGTCCTCGGACGCGGCGATCATCCGCAGCCCGGTCACGGCGAACTCCCGGCCGATGATCACCATCGCCGCCCACGCGGGCACGTCACCGGTCTCGACGAGGCAGACGAGCGCCGCCGACATCAGCAGCTTGTCGGCGAGGGTGTCGAGGAAGGCGCCGGCCACCGTCACCAGGCCGCGCGACCGCGCGAGCCAGCCGTCGATGGAGTCGGTGACGCAGGCCGCGACGAAGACGCCGAAGGCCCACCACCGCCCGCCCGGGATGTCATCGACCAGGATCAGGACCATCAACGGCGGGATCGCCACGATCCGCGCCGCGGTGAACCAGAGCGGCGCGTTCAGTGGGCCGGATCGCACGCGCCCAGCATATCCGCCGCCCCTGGCGGGGCCCCGGCCCGGGGCGGGGCCGTCCCGTCAGGCGTGGGCGGCCGCGTGCAGGCTCTCGCCGGCGGTGACCGGGTACCAGCAGGCCGCCTCGTGCCCGGGGGTGAGGGCCGCGAGCGGCGGCACCTCGGTCCGGCACCTCTCCGGCACCTCCTCGCCGGAGCCGGCGACGAGCCGCGCCTTCGGGCACCGCGGGTGGAACGGGCACCCCGGCGGCGGGTCGGCGGGCGACGGCACGTCGCCCGTCAGCACGATCCGGTTGCGGGCCGTCCCCTGGTGCCCCTTCGGCACCGCCGACAGCAGGGCGGCGGTGTACGGGTGGCGGGGGTCCTCGTAGAGCTCGTCGGCGCCCGCGATCTCGACGATGCGCCCGAGGTACATCACGGCGATCCGGTCGGAGACGTGCCGCACGACGCCGAGGTCGTGGGAGATGAACAGGTACGTCAGGTCCCGCTCGTCCTGCAGGTCCTTCAGCAGGTTGAGGATCTGCGCCTGGATCGAGACGTCGAGGGCGGAGACCGGCTCGTCGGCGACGATCATCCGCGGGTTCAGCGCCAACGCCCGCGCCACCCCGATGCGCTGCCGCTGGCCGCCCGAGAACTCGTGGGGGTAGCGGTTGTAGTGCTCGGGGTTGAGACCGACCCGCGCCATCAGGGCCTGGACGTCGGCCTTCGTGTCGCCCTCGACGCCGTGGATGCGGAACGGCTCCGAGATGATCGCCCCGACGGGGTGCCGCGGGTTCAGCGACGCGTAGGGGTCCTGGAAGATCATCTGCATCTCGCGCCGCAGGGTCCGCAGGTCGCGTCGCTTCAGGTGGGAGACCTCCTGGCCCTCGAAGCGGATCTCGCCGGCCGTCGGCTCGAGCAGGCGCATCACCAGCCGCGCCGTGGTCGACTTGCCGCACCCCGACTCGCCCACGAGGCCGAGCGTCTCGCCGCGGTTGATCGTGAAGCTCACGTCCTCGACGGCCTTCACGGCGCCGACCGCGCGCTGGATGAGGATCCCCTGGCTGATGGGGAAGTGCTTCGTCAGGTGCTCCACCTCGAGCAGCGGGCCGTCCGGGACGGGGGCGGTGCTCACGCGGCGGCGTCCGTCAGGCGCGCCCGGCGCTCGGCCCACAGCCGGACCTTGTCGGCGGCCGAGAGGTGGCAGGCGTCGCTGTGGGCGTCGTCACCGACCATCGGCGGCCGCTCCGTGTCGCAGGGGCTGAACCGGTGCGGGCACCGGGGGTGGAACGGGCACCCGGGCGGGACGTGGATCAGCGACGGGGGTGCGCCCTCGATCGGCAGGAGCCGCTCGACGCGCACGTCGGGACGCGGGATCGACTCGAGCAGGCCCCAGCCGTAGGGGTGGCGCGGGCGCTCGAACACCTCGTCGCGGTCGCCGAGCTCCACCGGCCGCCCCGCGTACATGATCATCACCCGCTGGGCGACGTCGGCGATCACGCCGAGGTTGTGGCTGATGAGGACGACGCCGATGCCGAGGCGGTCCTTCAGCTCGGCGATCAGCTCGAGGATCTGGGCCTGGACCGTCACGTCGAGCGCCGTCGTCGGCTCGTCGGCGATGAGGAGGTCCGGCTCCAGCACGAGGGCCATGGCGATCATCGCGCGCTGGCGCATGCCGCCGGAGAACTCGTGCGGGTACTGGCGGGCCCGCTGCTCGGGGGCGGGGATGCCGACCCGGCGCAGGGCGTCGACCGCCATCGTCGCCGCGACCGCCTTCGAGACGTCGCGGTGGGCGAGCACCGACTCGGCGACCTGGTCGCCGACGCGGTGCATCGGGTGCAGCGAGGTCATGGGATCCTGGAAGACCATGCCGACGCGCTCGCCGCGGAGGTGGCGCAGCTGGCGGTCGGGCAGCGTGAGCAGGTCGACGCCGTCGAAGAGGACCTGGCCGCTCACGCGGGCGCGCTTGCGGTTGATCAGCCCCATCACGGTCATGAACGTCACGCTCTTGCCCGACCCGGACTCCCCGACGACCCCGAGGGTCTCGCCGGAGCGCAGGGTGAAGCTCGCGCCGTCGACGGCCTTCACCAGGCCGTCCTCGGTCGGGAAGTGCACGACGAGGTCGCGCACCTCGAGCAGGGGCGTGCTCATCGGTACCGCACCCGCGGGTCGAGGTAGGCGTAGACGATGTCGCTGATCAGGCTGAGGAGCGCGACGGCGAACGACGCGAGGACGACGACCGCGAGCACGCCCGGCAGGTCGCCGGAGTCCGTCGAGATGAGGATGTAGTTGCCGAGGCCCGGCATGTTGAAGACGGTCTCGGTGACGACGGTGTTGCCGACGAGGATGGCGAGGTCGATGCCGAGCAGCGTCACGATGGGGGTGACGCCGGCCCGCAGGCCGTGGCGGGTCACCACCCGCTTCTCGCTGACGCCCTTGGCGCGCGCGGTGCGGATGAAGTCCTCGCCCATCGTGTCGATCATGTTGCCGCGCACCACCCGGGCGTAGATCGCCGCGAACAGGAGGGCGAGCACCGACCAGGGCAGGATCATGTGGAGGAACCAGTCGACGGGGTCCTCACCGAAGGGCACGTAGCCCGTGCCGGGGAGGATGTCGAGTTTCTCCCAGAAGATGTAGAGCGAGATCAGCCCGAGCAGGAACACGGGCGTCGACACGCCGATGAGCGCGAAGCCCATCGCGACGCGGTCCGCGGCCGTGCGCCGCTTCAGGGCGCTGAGCACGCCGATCGGTATCCCGATCAGCAACCACAGGATCGCTCCGCCGATGGCGATCTGCAGCGTCACCGCGGTCCGCGAGATGACCTCCTCGCGTACCGGTGAGCGGGTGTTGTACGAGATCCCGAGCCCGGGCCAGCCGTACTCGTCGCCGAGCATCAGGCGCTTGATGTAGAGCGCGTACTGCACGGGGACGGGCTTGTCGAGACCGAGTTGCTCCTCGACCTCGGCGATCAGCTCGGGGGTCGGGCTGCGTCCCGCGAACGCGACGGCCGGGTCGGTCGAGGGCAGCACGAAGAAGATCGTGAACGCGACCAGCGTGACCGCGAAGACCACGAGGACCACGTAGATGAGCCGGCGGACGATGTAGCGGGTCATGGGGTTCGGGGGTGGCGAGCCGGGACGGGGCGTCCGTGCCCCGTCCCGTCAGCCCGTCTAGTGGTCCCGGCCTCCCATCAGTTCTGGAGGGACGGGTCGACCGCGACACGGGACAGCGCCATCTCGGTGCCGTTCTGGTCCATGTCGTAACGGGTCACCGAGGGGCCGATCAGGTCGATCGCCGTGGCGTCCATGAGCGGGACCCACGGGACGATCTCCTCGGTGATCTTCTTGTCGAGCGCCTCCCAGCAGGACGTGCGCTCCTCGCCGGTGAGGGGGTTGCAGGCGTCGATGTCCGCATCGACGCTCGGCACGCCACCCGCGGGGATGGTGACCCCGAGGGGGCCGGCCTGCTGCTCCGTCACCCCGACGAGCGAGAACGCGGTGTTGCCGCTCGGGATGAGGTTCCGCCCGTCGAACAGCACCATGAAGGTGCTCGGGTCGGCGTAGTCCTTGCCCCAGCCGTTGCCGGCGGAGATCGGGATCTTGCGGGCCGTGGTGCTCGACGCGTCGTTGACGGCCGAGCGCGACAGCTCGCGCGTCTCGATCTCGAGGCCGATCTCGGCCGCGGACTGCTCGATGATCGGCGACATCGTCGACCACGGGGCGAAGTTGCGGTTGACGTTCACGATGCCCTTGCAGGCCGGCGCGTCGCAGATGCCGTCCTGGTCGGTGTCGTACTTCGACTGCGCCATCTCGGCCTTGGCGGCCTCGACGTCGCCCGCGAACGGCGGCTGCTGGAACGGCGCGTACGCGTCGGAGGTGAGCGACGGCATCATGGTGTCGGGGAGCACGTCGGTCGGGGTGCTGCCCTGCACGGGACCGCCCCATGCGCGCTGGATGCCCTCGAGGTCCATCACGAGGTTCAGCGCCTTGCGGACGTGCACGTCGTCGAACGGCGGCGTCGTCAGGTTCATGTACATGAACCAGAGGCGGTCGCCGGAGTTGACGCGCAGCTTCTCGCGGATGTCCGGGTCCTGGAGGTAGCGACGCAGGACGGCGTTCGGCGGCGTCTCGAACGACCCCTCGAGCTCACCGCGCTCGATCTTGGTGAAGATGTCGTCGAGGTTGGTGTTCACCGAGATCTCGAAGCGGTCCGGGTTGCTCTGCCGGATCTCCGTGTCGTCGGTGGCCGGGTCGTAGTTCGGGTTCCGGACGAGGTTCAGCCCGGTGTTCGGGTTGAACCCGGAGATCGGGTCCTGGGTCGCGCAGCTCGAGATGTCCAGCTCGTCGGAGCCGTCGATCATGTACGGACCCGATGCGATCACGTAGCGGCCGTACTCCGCCGCCCGGGTGTGGCACCTCGCCACCTCCTCGGGGATCGGCGCGGTGGCCGGCATCGCGAGGCGGTAGAGGAAGTCACCCGTGGGAGCCGTCAGCGTGAAGCTGATCGTCTGCGGGTCGGGCGTGGCGATGCCGGAGATCGTGTCGGCGTCGCCGGCCGCGAACTCCTCCATGCCCTCGATGACGTTGTAGTAGAAGCCGTACTGCGCGGCGACGCTGGGCGTGCCGATGCGCTCGAAGGCGAACGCGATGTCCTCGGACGTGACGGCGCGGTTCACCGGCGGCCCGAACTCCACGCCCTCCTTGAGGGTGAACGTGTAGGTGAGGCCGTCCTCGGACGCCTCGGGGATCTCGGTCGCCAGGTCGGCGACGAGCTCGTTGCCGGCGGGGCCGGCGGTGAACGGGTAGCTCACCAGGGTCCGCAGCATCAGGGAGTTGTAGATCGTCCAGGCGCTGCCGAAGTACTCACCGGACGGGTCGAAGCCGTCGCTCTGGGCGAAGTCGGTGTTCGCGATCCGGTAGGTGCCGCCGGGGGCGGGTTCACCGATGTCGATCGGGCCCCCGAGCTGCTCGATGACGGCGGTGATGTCGTCGGAGCCCCCACCGCCGGTCGTCTCCGCCGCGTCGTCGTCGTCGCCACCACAGGCGGCGAGTCCGAACGCGGCGACGCAGGCGAGGGTGGCGACCCCCGCGCGTACGAGCCATCGTCGTGTCATGCGGTTCCTCCGCGGTCGTGCGTTGTCGGGAGCCCCGGGCGCCGCCGGCCGGGCACGTGTGCCGCCGAGGTGGGGGGGCGTGGATGGGCGGCACCGGTCACGACCGGTCCGCCCGCGGGTCGAGGGCGTCGCGCAGTCCGTCGCCCAGGAGGTTGAACGCGAGCACCGAGACGAGGAGGAAGAGGCCGGGGAAGACCCACAGCCACCACACCACGTCGAAGTTCTCGAGCGAGTCGCTGACCATGTTCCCCCACGAGGGCGTGTCGTCGGGGACGCCCAGGCCGAGGAACGAGAGGTAGGCCTCGAAGAGGATGTTGCTGGGGATCAGCAGCGAGGCGTAGACGATGATCGGGGAGACCAGGTTCGGCAGGATCTCCCGGAACATGATCCGCAGGTCGCCGGCGCCGAGGGACCGGCTCGCCTCGACGAACTCGCGCTCGCGCAGCGACAGGGTGTTGCCGCGCACGAGCCGGGCCACGTACGGCCAGGTGAAGAGCGAGATGATCAGGATCACCAGGCCCATCCCCGGCTTGACCGTCCCGAACAGGCAGCCCTCCTTGGAGGTGCTGCACGCGGCGACGATGCCGATGGCGAAGAGCAGCAGCGGGACCGACAGGATGATGTCGGTGGTGCGCGAGATGACCGTGTCGAGCGCGCCGCCGTAGTAGCCGGCGATGACGCCGAGGACGATCCCGACGACGACGGCGATCAACGTGGCGAGGACGCCGACGAGCAGCGAGACCCGCGTGCCGTAGATCGTGCGCACGAAGACGTCGCGGCCGCTGTTGTCCGCCCCGAACCAGAAGCTCGACGTCGGCCCCTCCGGGATCCCGAAGACGTCGGTGGTCTCCCGCTGGAAGAGCTCGTTCGGGCCGTGGCCGACGAGCGCGGCGAAGGCGGGCGCGAAGATCGCGAGGAGCACGAGCAGCAGGATCACCGCGAGGCCCGCGAGGGCGAACCTGTCCTGCCGGAACCGCATCCAGAAGAGCTGGGACGGTGAGCGCCCGACGATGCGGGCGGACTCGGTCGCCTCAGGCGGGGGCGTCTCGGGCGCGCCCGCGGTCTCGGCGGCGGTCGTGCTCACCGGTGGGCGCGCGCCCTCGTCGTCACGGCGGACCGGCCGTGAGTGTGGGCGGTGTGGGCGGCGTCGGGCTCATGGGAAGGCGGCACCATACGCCCCTCGTGGCAAAGTTCACATGGCCCTCAGGAACATTGTGATCTAGATAAATCCGCTGCTTTTCGCGACTTTGGCCGGGACCGGCCTATCCATGCGGTCTCCGCCGTCGGGTGACAACATAGATCGTGACGATCAGCACGATCAACCCCACGAGGGTCCCCCAGCGCACCGCCCCGGGGCGCTCGTCGCTCAGCAGGGTGATCACCCCGGCCCCGACGATCAGCGCGCCGGTCGCGAACTGGAGCCGGCGGAAGGGCCCCGGGTCGGGGAGCGGCGGGCGGTCGTCGCTGCCGTCCCGCCCCGGTTCCTCCGGGTCCCCGCTCACTCGTCGTCCTCGGGGAAGGCGTCGCGCATCATCCGCTCCCGCCTCCGCGCGGTGAGCACCATCGCGCCGAGGACGAGGACGACGCCGACGAGCGCGCCCCACGGCAGGTCGTCCGCCGTCCCGGTGGCGAACGCGACCGCCACCACGACGAGCACGACGACGCCGCCGACGGCGGCGATCGCGCTGACCGGGCCGCGCCCCGCCCACCGGGGGGTGGAGGGGCGCCGCGCCGGCGGCTCGCCGGGCGGGCGTGGCGGTGGGCGACGGCGGTTCGGGGTCTCCATGGGTGGAGGCTAGCGGCGCGGCGCGACCCGCCGTGCCGACGTGCGGCGGACCTTTCGTTCAAGGGGGGAGACGTAAATCCGATGACACCTTCGTACCCTCCACTCTCCCCCAAGGGGCCCTTCATGCGCATCGCCTCGTCACGGCGCGGCAGCGACGTCCTCGGCCAGGTGGCCGACCGGCTCGACAGCCTCAACTCCCGGTGTGCCGCCGAGCTCGTCTCCGGCCTGCAGGCCATGGAGACCGGCGACCTCACCCGCCGCGTCACCCCGGTGACGACCCTGGTCGATGACCGCGCCGGCGACCCCGCCGTCGATGCGGTGGTCGAGCGGATGAACAGCCTGATCCTGAACGTGCAGGCCGCCGTCGGCGCCTACAACGCGGTCACCGCGGAGTACGCCGCCGCCCTCGGCGACCACTCGAGCCTGAAGCCGCTGCAGGCGCGCCTCGACTCCCTCACCGACAACTGCCTCGCCGGGCTCACCGAGGGCCTCTCGAAGCTCGCCGCCGGCGACCTCACGCACGTCGTCACCCCGGTGACGACGCCCGTCTCGGCCGCACCCGGCGCCGAGCTCGGCAGCCTGGCGTCGACGTTCAACATCACCCTCGAGCGGATGCAGAGCTCCATCGACGACTACAACCGCATGCGCGGCGAGCTCGGTGGCGTCATCGACGAGATCCGGGGCATGGCGGGCAGCCTCGCCGCGGCGTCGCAGGAGATGTCGGCCACCGCCGAGGAGACCGGTTCGTCGGTCGACGGCATCGCCCAGCTGATGGTGGGCGTCGCGGAGGGCGCCGGCCGCCAGGACCAGATGATCGAGACGGCCGCCCGCGTCGGCGACGAGGCCGTGTCCCTCGCGACCGAGGCGCGCGAGGTCGCCGAGCGGGGGGTCCGCCTCACGGTCGAGATCGCCTCGATCGCGGACCAGACGAACCTGCTGGCGCTGAACGCCGCCATCGAGGCCGCCCGTGCGGGTGAGCAGGGCCGCGGCTTCGCCGTGGTCGCCGACGAGGTCCGCAAGCTCGCGGAGTCGGCCTCCGCCGCCTCCGAGCAGACGCGCGCCGCGTTCAGCGAGCTCGCCTCGAGCATCGAGCGCACCTCCGGCTGCGTCGACCAGCTCGCCGGGGCGACCCGCGAGGTCTCCGCCGTGACGCGCGAGACGCGGGCGACCGCCGAGCAGGTCTCGACCGCCACCCGCGAGACGAGCGCCGCCAGCCAGGAGGTCGCGTCCTCCAGCGAGCAGCTCGCCCGCACCGCCGAGCGGCTCGCCGAGTCGGTCGGCCGCTTCCAGGTGGGCTGACCCCGGGGCGCGCCGGGCGGGGCCGTCCCACGGGCGGCCCCG
>LNFM01004922.1_pt1 | contig 28328 bp, 30 predicted proteins | sample 596031 | NCBI WGS metagenome assembly LNFM01 (sample SAMN04254537, study PRJNA301005) | activated carbon metagenome | isolation source: dual media filters at the Ann Arbor, Michigan drinking water treatment plant | place: USA: Ann Arbor
CTCACCCGCCCATTGCTTCGCAATGGGTCCCTCCCTCTCCCCCCACGCTACGCGCGGGCGGAGAGGGCCTATGACTCAGACGATCAAGCCACGCTCGTCTGAGGAGCTGCGGCAGGCGGTGGAATGGGCGCTGGGTGAGGGCGTCACGCTCGACGTCCGCGGCGAGGGCAGCAAGCTTGCGCTCGGCAAGCCGCTGCGCTGCGACCAGGTGCTCGATCTGTCGGGCATTTCCGGCATCGTCGACTATGCCCCTGAGGAACTCGTCGTCACCTTGCGCGCCGGCACGCCGATGCGTGAGATCGAGGCGCTGCTGGCGCAGCGCAACCAGATGCTGGCCTTCGAGCCGCCCGATCTAGGCCCGCTGCTCGGTCGTGAACCGGGGCAGGGAACCTTGGTCGGCTCGCTCATGGGCAATCTCGCGGGCTCGCGCCGCCTCTCGGCCGGGGCGGCGCGCGATCACCTTCTGGGATTCAGTGGCGTCAACGGACGCGGCGAGGCCTTCAAGTCCGGCGGCCGCGTGATGAAGAACGTCACGGGCTACGATCTCTCCAAGGTGCTTGCTGGTTCGTGGGGCACGCTCGCCGTTCTCGACGAAGTCTCGGTCAAGGTGCTGCCGGCGCCGGACCAGACGGCCACACTGATGCTGCTGGGCCTCGACGATGCCGCAGGCGTGCGCGCCATGTGCGCGGCCATGGGCAGCCCGCACGAAGTCTCAGGCGCGGCGCACCTGCCGGGCCGCACGGCGCTGCGCCTCGAAGGCGTGGCGCCCTCGGTCGAGGCACGCCTCAAGGGCCTGCGCGAGTTGATGGCCGATGCCGGCGCGAAGATGGAGGAACTCGGCACACTGGAAAGCCGGACCTTCTGGCGTGAGGTGCGCGACGTGGCGCCGCTGAAAACGGCGCCCGACGAAGTCGTCTGGAAGATTTCCTGCCCGCCGACCGAAGGCCCGGCGATCCTGGCGCGCATCAAAGCGCAGCGTCCCGCCGCTCGCGCCTTCTACGACTGGTCGGGCGGTTTGATCTGGCTGGCGCTGCCGCCGTCGGCCGACGCCGATCACACGATCGTTCGCGGGGCGCTTGGCGCGACTGGCGGTCATGCGACGCTGATCCGTGCGCCGGAGGCGGTGCGCGCCGTCGTCCCCGTTTTCCAGCCGCAGTCTGCCGCGCTCGTGGCACTGGCGGCGCGGGTGAAGGAAAGCTTCGACCCCAAGGGTCTCTTCAATCCAGGCCGGATGGGCTGACGTGCAAACCAACTTCACCCTGGCCCAGCTTGCCGATCCCGAGAACGCGCGCAGCGAGCAGATCCTGCGCAAGTGCGTGCATTGCGGCTTCTGCACCGCCACCTGTCCGACCTTCGTGCTGCTGGGCGACGAGCGTGACAGCCCGCGCGGCCGCATCTACCTCATCAAGGCGATGCTGGAGGGCGACCGGGCGCCGACGATGCAGGAGGTGCGGCACGTCGATCGCTGCCTGTCGTGCCTTTCCTGCATGACGACCTGCCCGTCGGGCGTGAACTACATGCACCTGGTCGATCACGGCCGGCACCGCATCGAGGAGACCTATACGAGGGCGCCGGCCGACCGCTTCATGCGCGGCCTGCTGGCCTGGCTGATGCCGCGCCCCACGGCGTTCCGCTGGGCCATGGTGCTGGGCCGTCTCGCCAAGCCGCTGGCGCCGCTCCTGCCGGCGTCCAGCACCGATCCGGGCGGCGCCACCTTCCTGCGCCGGCTGCGCGCCATGCTCGACTCCGTGCCGGCGCGCCTGCACGGCCCGTCGCCGGTCGACCGGCCGCAGACCTTCCCGGCGAAAGGCCTGCGCCGCAGGCGCGTGGCGCTGATGCCGGGCTGCGGCCAGCAGGTTCTGGCGCCGGAGGTCAACGAGGCGACGGTGCGGCTGCTGACGCGTCACGACATCGAGGTGGTGAACGTTGCGGGCTCGGGCTGCTGCGGTTCTTCCGTGCTCCATGTCGGTCGCAACGAGCAGGCGATCGCGCTGGCCAAGGCCAACATCACCGCCTGGCTGCGCGAGATCGACGGCGCGGGACTCGATGCCATCGTGATCAACGCTTCGGGCTGCGGCACGACGGTCAAGGACTACGGCAACATGCTGGCCGACGAGCCGGAATGGCACGAGAAGGCGCTGCAGGTCGCGAAGCTCGCCAGGGATGTCAGCGAGGTCATGCTCGATATCGGCCTCGTGAACGTCGAGCCCAAGGGCCTGACGGTGGCCTATCACTCGGCCTGCTCGATGCAGCATGGCCAGAAGGTGATCGAACAACCCAAGCGGCTGCTGCGCGATGCCGGCTTCGTCGTGAAGGACGTCCCCGAGGGCCATCTCTGCTGCGGCTGGGCCGGCACCTACCAGGTGCTGCAGCCCGACCTGTCGCGCCGCCTGCGCGACCGCAAGGTGGCCAACATCGAGAGCGTGAAGCCCGACGTGATCGCGGCCGGCAACTTCGGCTGCATCGGCAACATCGCCGCGGGCACCGGGATACCCATCGCCCATACGGTCGAGTTGCTCGACTGGGCGACCGGCGGTCCGAAGCCGGCCGCGCTCGACTGATCGCGACTCGGGGGAAGGCATGAACGCTGTTCGCGCTTGCCTTGCCGCCCTTCTCGGCCTGATGCTTGCAGCGAACGCATTGGCGCAGAACGCCGGGAGCGGCACCGTGCTCGATACCCTGTTCATCAAGCTGCAGAGCGCCACCGATCCGTCCGCCATCAAGTCGCTGGAGGCGGCGATCTGGGAACAGTGGGTGATGGTGCCCGACATGAGCCAGCGCGCGCTGATGATGCGCGGCATCGCCGAGATGCAGCAGCAGGAGTTGAAGGCCTCGATCGAGACCTTCACCCGTCTGATCGACCTCGCGCCGGATCTGTCGGAGGCCTGGAACAAGCGCGCGACGGCGCACTGGCTGATGGGCAACTTCCCGGCCTCGCTGGCCGACATCTGCGAGACGGTGAAGCGCGAGCCGCGCCATTTCGGCGCCTATTCCGGTCTCGGCATGATCCGCGCGGAAATGGGCGAGAACGCCCGCGCCGTCGCCGCCTTCGAACTGGCGCGCAGGTGGAACCCGCACATCCCGGGCATCGAGGGCGAGATCGAGCGGTTGAAGGCCTTGGGCGGAACTGAAGGCGGCGATGGCGATCCGCTGGGTTGCGGCCGGCCCTCGACGTAGGTCAAAGTCGCCGCGCGTTCAGATTCGGGAGTTGGCGAATGGCCACGTTGTATGTCGGCGGTCGTCTTTTCGACGGCGAGAAGGTGCAGGACGGGCAGGCGGTGCTGGAAGAGGGCGGCCGCATCAAGCGCGTCGCGCCTGCCGGCGAGTTCAAGGGCTTTGCCGGCGAGGTCGTCGACACGTCGGGGGCGACGCTGATTCCCGGCATCATCGACTGCCACGTCCACTCGCTCTCGGGCGCCGAGGGCAATCCCGGCGCCGTGCAGGATCGCCTGAGCGCGGCCCAGCTCACGGTCCGCGGCATGGAGTTCATGCGCCAGACGCTGGAAGGCGGCGTCACCGCGGTGCGCGACTGCGGCGGCAAGGACTATATCGAGTTCGCCATCCGCGACGCCTACAATGCCGGCCGGTTCCTGGGGCCGACCATGCGCTGCGCCGGCCGCATGATCTGCATGACCGGCGGCCACGGCAATCGTGTCGGGCGCGTGGCCGACGGCGTCGACGAGGTGGTGAAGGCGGTGCGCGAGCAGGTCCATGCCGGCTCCGACCTGGTGAAGATCATGGCCACCGGCGGTGTCATGACCCAGGGCGTCAATCCCGAGGATGCCCATTACACCGCCGAGGAGATGAAGGCCGGCATTTCGGAGGCCCATCGCTTCCACAAATGCTGCGCCAGCCACGCCCAGGGCGCGCTCGGTATCCTCAACGCCGTGCGCGGCGGCATCGATTCGATCGAGCACGGCATCTTCATGGACGAGGAGTGCTGCCGCGAGATGAAGGAGCGCGGCGTCTGGCTGGTGCCGACCTTGGCGGCCGTGAAGAACATCCTCAAAGGGTACGACGAGGGCGACCGCTCGATCCCCGACTATGTGATCGACAAGAGCCGCCGCGTCTTCGACCGCCACATCGCGGCGACCAAGATGTACTATTCGGCGGGCGGCCGGATCGCGATGGGCACCGACGCCGGCACGCCGCACAATCGCCATGGCGAGAATGCGCGCGAGCTCGAATTCATGTGCGACATCGGCATTTCGAGCCGCGATTCGCTGTTCTTTGCGACGGCGAGTGCGGCCGACCTGATGCGGCTGGCCGATCACGGCCGCATCAAGGAAGGCAACGTGGCCGACTTCGTGGTCTGTGACGGCGACGCGCTGGCCGACATCAAGCGCGCGGCGCGCAAGGAGAACCACCGGATGGTGGTCAAGCGCGGCATCGTCGCCCGCGACAATCGCGCGGCCTTCTCCCGCGAAGCCGTTCGCGTCGCGGCGGAATAGGGAACCGCAAGGGCGATCCCGGAGCCTTCGTGGAAGAAATCTTCCTCATCCTGGTCGGGATCGCCTGGGCGCTCGGCACACCGCTGATCGCCATCATGGCGCTGGTCCGCACGCCTCGCCTCGGACCTTTCGGCGCTCCGACGCCAGATCGCCGCGACAGGCGTCCCGTCGCTTCCGCCGCCCATTGAAGGGGCGCCACTCGCGGCGCCGCCGGTCGAGGCCGCCGTCCCACCGCCGCCGGCACCGCCCTTCGTTCCGGAGCCGGATCCCCAGGCCATACCCGAAGCGATCGTCATCGGTGCGGATCTGCCGGCATCCTCGTCGGCTCCCGCGCCACCGCCGCCACTCCCAGCCATCGAGCCGGTGAAGGGCGGATGGGAGCAACGACTCGGGGCCCGTGCCTTCCTCTGGGTCGGCGCCGTCACGCTTGCGCTGGCGGCCGTCTTCCTCGTCCGCTACTCGATCGAGGAAGGCTATCTCTCTCCCGAGGTGCGCGTCATCCTGGCGGCGCTGTTCGGCTTTGCGTTGATTGCCGGCGCGGAGCGGATGCGGTCGCGCGACGATCGCGTCTCGCAGGCTCTGGCAGCGGCCGGTGTCGCAGCGCTCTACGGCTCGCTTCTGTCGGCTGTCGCCCTTCACGGCATGATTTCCAAGGTCGCGGCGAGCGGCGGTGCGGCCGCCCTGACGGCGTTCGCGATCACGCTGTCTCTGCGCCATGGCATCCTCGTGGCAGCACTCGCCTTTGTCGGTGGTTTCCTGAGCCCCTTGATCATCGGCAGCGAGCAGCCCAACACACCGGTCCTGTTCGGCTATCTGCTGGCCATTGCCGCCGGCACGCTGACCGTCATCAGGATGCGCGGCTGGTGGGTTCTGGGTTGGGGCGTGCTGGCGGGCTCGGCGCTCTGGACCGTGCTGTGGATGCTGAGCGATCCGGATCTGCCGGAATTGCACTGGGTTGGACTCTTCCATGTGGCGGTCGCCGGTCTCTTCGTCTGGGCCACTTGGCGGCGCCTGCAGGAGCGCGAGAACCCGCCCCAGGACGTGCTTGCGCTGGTCTGGGCGTCGCTGACCGTCACCGGCGCCTCGCTCGTTCTGCTCATTGTCCAGGATTCCGGCGACCAGAGCGCAGGGTGGCTGGCCCTGGCCGTGCACGGCATCGGCATCTTTGCCTTCGCGCGATGGACGCCACGCTTCCAGTTTGCAGCAGGCTTGCCACCCGCCCTGTCGTTGGCGGCGCTGGCCCTTTGGTGGTGGACATCGGGAGGCATCCCGGCCGACTGGAACGACGGCCGCTTCGGCTGGCTCGTGACGGGCTTCGGCGGCCTCTATGCAGCCGCTGCCTTCGCGTTCCTGTGGAACGCGCCGCGGCCGGGTTTCTGGGCCGCCCTGTCGGTGTCAGCGGCGCTCTCGCACTTCCTGTTCGCGTGGTACGTGCTGCGCGGCACGGCGATCGGTGGTCTTCCGTGGGGCCTGGTCAGCGTCGGCCTGGCCGCACCCTTCCTGGTGGGGGCGGAACGGCTGGTGCGCTGGCGCGGAACGATGCCCGGCGCCACCGAGGCGCTGGGCTTCCTGGCCGCCGGCGTGACCTTCTTCATCGGCGCCGCGATCCCACTCGAGCTCAATCGCGAATGGATCACCGTCGCCTACGCGGTCGAGCTGGCCGCCGTTGCCGCGATCTCCGCTCAACTCGGGCTCGTGACCCTGCGCCGGCTCTGCTGGCCGCTGCTCGCCATCGTGGTCGTGCGCTTCGTCGTCAATCCGGAGATCCTCAAGTATCCGATTGGGCTGACACCGGTCCTCAACTGGATGCTCTGGGGCTACGGCATCTCGATCGCCGCGCTGGTCGTGGCGCTGCGCTTCCTGCGGCCGACCGGCGACGTGCGGTTGGTGCGTTCGGTCGAGGCCGCCGCGGCCTTGCTCACCTTCGTCCTGCTGACGCTGGAGGTCCGCAGCCTCTTCCAGCCGACCACCATGATGACGCCCGACGCGAGCTTCATGGAACGGGCCTGCTACGTGCTGGTCTGGGGGGCGTTCGCCCTGGCGGCGCTGTGGAAGACTCGGCTGGACGGTGACCTCGTGGCCCTTTGGGCGTGGCGCCTGAGCGGCGGCGTGGCTGTCGCGGTGGTGCTGGTCGTGCAGGTGCTGATCGCCAATCCGGTGTTCGAGCCGGCGGATGTCGGCCGGCTGCCGATCCTCAACGGATTGATGCTGGCCTATGCTGTACCGGCGGCGATGGCGGCGCTGGCGCGCCGCTGGATCGACGTCGAGCCTGAAAGGCGGGTCGATATTCTCGTCGAGGCAGCAGCGTCGATCCTGGCCTTCGTCTATGTCTCGTTCGAGGTGCGCCACTTCTTCGATCCCGGCTTCGAGCGGCGCGGCTTCGACGCGCACGGGCTGGAACTCTATGCCTACTCGATCGTCTGGCTGCTGTTCGGCGTCGCCCTGCTGGCGCTGGGCTTCCTGCGGCAGGCGGGGGCGCTGCGGCATGCCGGCATGGTGCTGGTCTGCATCGTGGTCGCCAAGGTCTTCCTGATCGACATGGCGGGGCTGCAGGGGCTGCTGCGGGTCTTCTCGTTCCTCGGCCTGGGCGCCGCCCTGATCGGCCTCGGCTACACCTATCGGCGATTCGGGTTCGACAGCAAATGACCGAAAATCTGTTCCCTGAGCTCGGGATGTCGCTCGACGCGCTGCGGGCGCTGCAACTCGACCGGCTGCGCACCACCTTGCGTCACGCCTACGAGAACCAGGCGCCGTACCGCGCCAAGTGCGAGGCGGCTGGCGTCCATCCCGACCAGCTTGCCGGCCTCGACGATCTGGCACGCTTCCCCTTCACGGAGAAGGGCGACCTGCGCGACGCCTATCCCTACGGCATGCTGGCGGTCCCGCGCGAACGCTGCGTGCGGCTGCACGCCTCCAGCGGCACGACGGGCCGGCCGACCGTCGTCGGCTACTCGGCGAAGGACATCGCGACCTGGGGCGATCTGATGGCGCGCTCGCTGTTCGCGGGTGGCGCGCGGCCGGGCGACATCATCCACAATGCCTACGGCTACGGCCTGTTCACCGGCGGGCTGGGCGCGCATTACGGCGCGGAGCGGCTCGGCTGCACGGTCGTGCCGATGTCGGGCGGCTTCGGCGAGCGGCAGGTCCAGCTCATCCGCGAGTTCGGCGCCCGCATCGTGCTGATGACACCGTCCTACATGCTGGCGATCGCCGACGAGTTCGAGCGCCAGGGCGTCGATCCGCGCGACACGGCGATGCGCATCGGCATCTTCGGCGCCGAGCCGTGGACGGAAGGCATGCGCGCGGAGATCGAGCGCCGGCTCGGCATCGATGCCGTCGACATCTACGGCCTGAGCGAGGTGATGGGGCCGGGGGTCGCTTGCGAGTTCGTCGAGACCAAGGACGGGCCCACGATCTGGGAGGATCATTTCTATCCCGAGATCGTCGACCCCGCGACCGGCCGCCCGGTGGCCGAGGGCGAGCCCGGCGAGCTGGTCTTCACGAGCCTGACAAAGGAGGCGATGCCGGTGGTGCGCTACCGGACGCGCGACCTCACGCGGCTGATGCCGGGCTCGGTCACCGCCATGCGCCGCATGGCCAAGATCACGGGGCGCAGCGACGACATGCTGATCGTGCGCGGCGTGAACCTCTTCCCGAGCCAGGTCGAGGAACAGATCCTGCGCGACCCGGCGCTGAGCGGTCACTACGTCATCGAGCTGACCCGCACAGGTGCGCTCGACGATCTGGTGGTGCGGGTCGAGGCGCGACTCGTCCAGGAACAGGCGGACCGGGTTAACTCGGCCGCCGAACTGACTCGGCGGCTCAAGGGCATGTGCGGCCTCTCGGCCGAAGTCGAGATCATGCCGCCGGGCACGATCGAGCGGTCGCAGGGCAAGGCGCGCCGTGTCATCGACAAGCGCCCGAGGGATTAGAGTCCCGAGGCCAACCGGATCCCGCGACTGGGGGCAGACCGCTTTGGTACGAATGTTCGGCTCTTTGCGACGATCTCGATATCGCGGGTACATCGACGCGGTGAGTGGTGGGCTCGTATATGGTTGGGCGTACGACGGTGGTCGTCCCCGCGAGCGGCTCTCCATTGAAATCTATGCTGGCGGCATTCTTGTCGGCGTTGTGCGCGCGGATAGCTTTCGTTCGGATTTAGCTGTTGCTGGAATCGGCGACGGCAAGTGCGCCTTTTCTTTTTCCCTTCCCGCAGAGGTGGGCGACGGCGGTCCGATTGCTGCCCGGGTGGCGAATACCGAATACTGGCTAACCAACAGCAACCGTTATGGCACCGCCGACTCGCCGAGGCCCGGTCGAGGAGGGAATATCTCGCCCAATTGGGCGAGCGCCCTTACCGACGACAGGGCGTTCAGGGAAGAACAGGCCAGGCTGGGACATTGCTGGACGCTTCTCGGGATTACTCCGGACCTGAAGAAGGATGGAGACTGGTTTCGCGGGACACTGGGCGGTCGGTCGATTTTCGTGCAGAGGTTCGGTGACGCGATCAAAGGATTTGAGAATCGTTGCGCACACCGTTTTTTCCCTTTGCGAACGTCCGACAAGGGTAACGGCCCGATTGTCTGTGGCTTTCACCATTGGCACTACAATCGAGACGGCCATGCGGTCGGGATCCCCAATTGTCTGGAAGTATTCGGCACCCATCCACGCGAGGTCGGCGCCAAACTGGTCGCTTTGGACATAGCCACCTGCGGATCTCTCATCTTCGGTCGGTTTCCAGGAGGGAATACCTCGGAAAGCCTCGAGGACTATCTCGGTGAAGGCTTCCCCATCCTCGACGCGATTTGCACGATGCCGGGGCGTCCACAGCGGTTGAACGGTAAAATTGCCGCCAACTGGAAACTGCCGATGGAAATCACGCTGGATGATTACCACGGTGTCGCGATCCACCACAGAAAGCGCTACGCGAAGAACAGCGAAATTTCGTATTTCCGCTTTGGTCTGCATAGTGCGCACTTTACGGGGCACAACGACACGCTCGCCTCGATGTCGGTGGCATGTCGGGAGAATCGCTATCTTCCAAGCGGTTACCGTATCTTCAATATCTTTCCCAATCTTGCGGTTTCTATCTTCAACGCACGACCTTATTGGTATTGTCACGTCCAGCTGTTTGCGCCGACATCTCCAAGGCAAACACACCATATGGGGTGGCTTTTCCAGACAGGATTTCCAGCGAAGGAGCGCGCACTCGATCGCTGGATGCGTCCATTCACGGATGTGATCCGCGCGCATCTCGTGCGTCACTTCACAAAGAAGATCGTCGATGAAGATCGCCGAGCCTGCGAGCAGATGCAGACGATCGCCCATCAGTTTGAGGGCTCTCCGATACTCGGCGCGCAAGAGAAGCGTATCGAGTGGTTCGAGGAGGCCTATGAGGTTGCCATGTCGAGAGGCGAAGCGATAAGCGACGTTCGCAGATAGGAGGGGTCGAAAGACTTTAGAGTCCCGATGCCAGCCGGATCCGGGCCCTGAGCAGCCCTGGATCGTCAGGGAACTGGCTGACTTCAGGCGTAATGAGGTTCGCCTGCGACACGGGCACCGATGCCTTGGCACGGCCCATCGAGGCGTCGACGACGACCGCAAGCGTGATCAGGGCGGCGGCGATCACGATCAGGTCGAGCCAGGAAAAGCGCGACTTCTGGAGTTCGTAGGGGACAGCGATGGCCCGCTTCTTCTTTTGGCCGTTATTCATGATGGCCTCTTGGAATAGTGTTATCGGCTGGGCTGGAATAGTTGCTTTATGATTCCGATTTCGGTCCGGGCGGCGACCGCACTGAGGCGACACCAAGGAAGTTGGTGTCAGCTGTATCCGATCGCCGCGCCGGCTACGGCCGCGAAGGTCAGAACCGAGGCGGCGATCACGAGGAAATCGACCCAGCCGAGCGACAGGCGCCGGCGTTTCACGGCCTGTCTCCCGCAGCGATGGCCGAAGGAGGCTTCGTGGATGTAAAGGGCGTGCTGCTCTGCGCGAAGACGCCGCCCGCGAAGATTACGACGCAGATCACGACGAGCAAGGCATCGACAGTGGCGAAAGTGCGGCGAGACATGGAACCTCTCGTTGTGTTCGTACGAGAACACTACGGAGAGGCGGCGGCGATCATCCCTTGCGGAAAATCATGCGCGCGGCGTGTGGTCCGAGCTTTGCTCGGCCCGTTAGCGTCAGGACATCGCTTGCGGTGTCCGGGAGCGCCGGAGAAAGAACAGTAAGCTCTAGACGTAGGCGATGCGCAGGATATTGGTCGCGCCGGGCGTGCCGAACGGAACGCCTGCCGTCACCACGAGCCGCTCGCCTTCCTTGGCGATCATTTCCTGGCGGGCGACTCGTACGGCGCGCTGCACCATGTCGCCGAAATTGTGGGCGTCTTCGGTCCGCACGGGATGCACGCCCCAGGTGAGGGTCATGCGGCGCGCCGTGTCGATGTTCGGCGTGAGGCAGAGGATGCGGACGTCGGGACGTTCGCGCGCCGCGCGCAAGGTCGTCGAGCCGGTGTTGGTATAGGTGACGATGGCGGCGGCCGACAATGTGTGGGCGCATTGGCGTGCGGCGGCGCTGATCGCGTCGGCCGTCGTCGCCTCGGGCTCGTGCCGGCTCGCGTCCATCAGGCGGCGATAGAGCGGGTCGGCTTCGACGCTCTTCAGGATGCGATCCATCATCGTGACCGCTTCGAGCGGATAGTTGCCCGAAGCTGATTCGGCGGACAGCATGACGGCGTCGGTGCCGTCATAGACGGCCGTGGCCACGTCGGACACTTCGGCCCGCGTCGGTGTCGGCGCGTTGATCATCGATTCCAGCATCTGGGTCGCCACGATGGTCGGGCGGCCCGCGACCCGGGCGGCGGCGAGGATGCGCTTCTGCAGCGGCGGGACGGCCTCGGGCGGCATCTCCACGCCGAGGTCGCCGCGCGCGACCATGATGCCGTCGCTCTGCTCGATGATCTCGTCGAGATGTTCGATCGCCTGCGGCTTCTCGAGCTTGGCCATGACGGCGGCGCGCCCGCCCACCATCTTCTTCAGTTCGGCGATGTCGTTGGCATGCTGCACGAAGGAGAGGGCGATCCAGTCGACACCCAGCGACAGGCCGAACGCGAGGTCCTTGTGATCCTTCTGTGTCATGGGCGACATCGGCAGGACCAGGTTGGGCAGGTTGACGCCCTTGCGGTCGCTGAGGGTGCCGGCGACCTCGGCCTCGGCGTCGATGGTCTCGGCATCGTGCCTCACGATGCGCAGCCGGACCTTGCCGTCGTCGATCAGCAACAGCCCATCGGGCTTCGCAGCCTTGAAGATTTCCGGATGGAGCAGGGGGATACGCTTGGCGGTGCCGGGCTCGGCATTCATGTCGAAGCGTACCGTCTGGCCCTTCTTCAGGACCATCGGCCCCTTGGCGAAGGTGCCGAGGCGCAGCTTGGGGCCCTGAAGATCCAGCAGGATGGCGATCGGGTGCTTGAATTCCTTCTCGAGCGCGCGCAGCTGCTCGACCCGCTGGCGATGGTCCTCGTGCTGTCCGTGGCTGAAGTTCAGCCGGAAAACGTCGGCGCCCGCTTCGAACAGGGTCCGCAGGCGCTCCGTGGTCGACGAGGCGGGGCCGAGCGTGGCGACGATCTTGGTGAATCGATTGCGGCGCATGAGGACAGTCTACTTCGAGGGCGACGACACTTTGAAGTCACCTGCCTGTTCGTAGACCTTTACGACCGCGGCGTCATCCAGCTTGCCCCAGCCGGCGCCTGCCGCTGCAATGAAGAGCTGATGTGCGGCAGCGGCAAGAGGCAGCGGCAGTCGCAGTTCGTGGCCCGTGTCGAGCACCAGGCCGAGATCCTTCACGAAGATCTCGACCGCCGAGAGGGGCGAATAATCGTCGTCGAGCATGTGCGGCACCCTGTTGCCGAACATCCAGGAATTTCCGGCGCTGGCCGAGATCACTTCATAGACCGCGCGCGTATCGGCACCGGCCTTGGCCGCGAGCGCCATTGCCTCGGCGGCGGTGGCGATGTGCACGCCGGCGAGGAGCTGGTTCACCGTCTTCACCAGCGAGCCGATGCCGGCCTTGTCGCCCAGGCGAAAGACTTTCGCCGAGGTCGCGGACAGGATGGACTCGGCCGCGGCGAAGGCTCCTGCATTGCCGGAGGACATGAAGGTGAGTTCACCGGATTCGGCGCGCGCCCGACCGCCCGACATCGGCGCGTCGAGCAGCTCGTGGCCGGTCGTCGCGAGACGCTCGTCGAGCTTGCGGATGAAGGCGGCGGGGCAGGTGGCGCACTGCATGACGAGGCCGCCCTTGCGCAGCGTGGCGACCGCACCGCCCTCGCCATAGAGCACCGCTTCGACCTGCTGCGCGTTCACGACGGCAACGATGACCACATCGGCTTTCTTCGCGGCTTCAGCGGGAGACGCGGCCGTCATGCCGCCGGCGGCCACGAAGGCCTCGCGGGCGGCGGCACTGGGATCGACGCCGATCACCTTGTGACCATGTTTCAGCAGGTTCTTCGCCATGCCGAGGCCCATCGAGCCCAGGCCCACGAACGCGACGACGGGTGTGTTCATGTCGGTCATGGGTCAGGCCTTGATGCCGTACTTGGCGGCCCAGCCGAGGCCGGCGGCTGTCGTCGTCTTCGGCTTGTATTCGAGGCCGACATAGCCGTCGTAGCCGAGCCGATCGAGCACATCGAGCAGGTAGAGGTGATTGACCTCGCCGATGTCGGGCTCGTTGCGGTCGGGATTGCCCGCGATCTGCACGTGCGAGGTGATCGGGAAGAGGCGCTCCATGCGCTTCTGGAGATCGCCCTCGGTGACCTGCAGGTGATAGAGGTCGAGCTGCAGGCGCAGATGCGGCGCGCCGACCTCGTCGATGATCGCCTTCACCTGGTCGGTCGTGTTGGTGAAATAGCCCGGAATGTCGCGATGGTTGATCGGCTCCAGCACGATGGTGATGCCGGTCTTGGCCGTGCGGTCGCAGATCTTCTTCAGGTTCGATATGAAGGTGCGGTGCATCGCCTTCACGTCGGCGCCGGGCGCGATCATGCCGGACATGACGTGCAGGGTCCGGCATTCGAGGACCCGGGCATAATCCAGCGCCTTGTCGACGGCGGCGGCGAACTCGGCCTCGCGGCCGGGAAGGGCGGCCAGTCCACGCTCGCCCTTGCCGGCATCGCCCGGCGGCAGGTTGAACAGCGCCTGCGTGAGCTTGTGCTTCTTCAGTTCGGCGGCGATCTCGGCGGCCGGCGCTTCATAGGGAAACAGGATCTCGACGGCCTTGAAATCGTGCGCCGCCGCGGCGCCGAAACGCTGCAGGAACGGCACTTCCTGGTAGATCCACGAAAGATTGGCGGCGAGCTTGGGCATTCTTCTTGTCCGATCAGGAAGGATAGGCTTCTTCGACGTCGCGCACCTGGGCGTCCGAGAGGGTGCGTAGCTTGAATCCCTGCAGCAGCAGGTGGAGCTTGGCCGTTTCCTCCAGCTCCTCGATCGAGGCGGAGGCGGCCGACAGCGAGGTTCCGGCGACGACCGGACCGTGATTGGCCAGCAGCACGGCGCGATGGCCCTTGGCGTATTCGCGAATGGCGTCGGCGAGCTTGGGATCGCCCGGCTTGAAATAGGGCACCAGTGGCAGCTTGCCGACCCGCATCACGAAGTAGGGCGTGATCGGCGGCAGGGTCGTCTCGGCATTGTGATGGCAGGACGGGTCGAGGCAGGAGATCGCCACGGCATGCGTGCAGTGAAGATGGACGATGGCGCCGTCCTTGGGCCGCACGTCGTAGACCGAGCGATGCAGCAGCGCTTCCTTGGTCGGCGGATCGCCGGCGACATGCTTGCCCGAGAGATCGATCTTGGAGAGTTGGCCGGGCTCGAGTTCGCCCAGCGAGGAGTTGGTCGGCGTCATCAGCCAGCCATCGGCCACCCTCGCGCTGATGTTGCCGGAGGTGCCGGGGCAAAGGCCCCGCGCGGCGAGCTTGGCGCCCAGCGCGCAGATCTGCTCGCGGATCTTGGTTTCTGCGGTGCTCATAGCTTGTCGAATGCCTTGGTGAAGAAATCAGGAGTGCCGAAATTGCCGGACTTCAGCGCGAGCAGGAGCGGTCTGGCGTCCACGGATGCCGTCCATGGCACGCCGGGATCGATCTCGGGGCCGATGCGCAGCGCCGTGACGTCGAGCGCGCCCACGACGGCGCCCGAGGTTTCGCCACCCGCGACGACGAGGCGGCCGACACCGGCCTCGACGAGTCCGCGGGCCAACGCCGCCATCGTCTTCTCGATCGCCTGGCTCGATTTCTCGATGCCGTACTTGGCCTGCAGCGCCTTCACCGCCTCGGGCGTGTCGCTGGCCGACAGCAGGATCGGCTCCTTGCCGAGTTTGTCCTTGGCCCAGGCGAGCGCCTTGCCGGCCACGTCTTCGCCGCGGCAGATCGCATCCGTGTCGAGAGCGAGATGCGCGCCCTTGAAGGCCTTGATCTGGCCGAGTGTCGCCGCGGAGCAGGAGCCGGCAAGGACGGCCGAAGCGCCTTCTGTCTTCGGCAGCGCATCTGCGCCGGAGCGATGGGCCATCAGGCCGCGGCGGCGATAGGCGGCGGGTAGGCCGAGCGCCACGCCCGAGCCGCCCGTGACGAGGGTGTCGTCACCGATCGCTTCTCCGATGATGCCGAGATCGGTGTCGGCCACCGCATCGACCACGACATGCCGAACGCCGTCTGCAGCGAGCCTGTCGAGCGCTTCACGCAGGACGGCAGAGCCCGACTGGACCTGCTTCAAAGGCACGAGGCCGACCTTGTGCGGCGTCTGCCGCGCCAGCACGCGCACCAGGCTGGCATCCGTCATCGGAGTCAGCGGATGGTGCCTCATGTGCGAGTCCGACAGCAGCACGTCGCCCACGAACAGGTGGCCGAAGAAGATCGTGCGGCCGTTCACCGGAAAGGCAGGGCAGTAGATCGCCTGCTTCGCCTTCAGCGCATCGAGCAGTGCGTCGCCCACCGGGCCGATGTTGCCGGTGTCGGTCGAATCGAAGGTCGAGCAGTACTTGAAGAAGAAGCGAACGCAGCCCGCGTCCTGTAGGACCTTCAGCGCGGCGAGCGATTGGGCGACCGCGTCGGCCGCCGGGATCGAGCGTGTCTTCAGCGCGACGACGACGGCATCGACGTCGTCGGGGATCGTGCCCGTCGCCGGCACGCCGATTGTCTGGATCGTGCGCATGCCGCCTTTGACGAGCATGCCCGCGATGTCGGTTGCGCCGGTGAAATCGTCGGCGATCACTCCGAGAATGGCCATGCGCGACCCTAGGCGATCACGGTTGCGGGCATCCAGAACTTTCGGCGCCGGGAGCGTCGTCGGGCCTCGTCCTCGCCGTCGTAATGATGCAACGGCGGTGCAGCATCGAAGGTGTCGCGAATGTCGAGCGAATTGACGTTAACGATGCCGATGGCGCCGTTTTCCTCGGGCATCACGGCACCAACATAGGCACCGCATTTTGCGCAGAGGAGGTAGTCGGTGATGCACAGGCCGAAGCGATAGCGGGAGAGGGCGCCGGGCGCGGCCCGGAATTCGACGGTGCCGCCGCGATCGCCCATGGTGCGGGCGCCGTGGCGGCGGCAGAAGCTGCAGCCGCAGCGGCCGACCCGCATCTCCTCGGGTTTCTTGTCGGAGGTGAGCGTGATCGCGATCGCGCCGCAGTGGCAGGAACCGGGGTAGGTCGTCATGGCGCGATCAGCGTGACCCTGAAGTCGTTGACGTTGGTCCGCGTCGGGCCGGTGACGAGGCCGTCACCCAGCATCCCGAAGAAGCCGTGCCCGTCATTGTCGTCGAGCATGGCCTGCGGATCGCGCCCCTTGGCGCGCGCCCGGGCAAGCGTGTCGGGCGTGAACACCGCGCCGGCAATGTCTTCGGCACCGTCCACGCCGTCGGTATCCGCCGACAGGCCCCAGATGCCGGCTGCACCGTCGGCCGCAATGGCCTCGGCCAGCAGATACTCGACATTGCGGCCGCCGCGGCCCTTGCCGCGTACGGTGACGGTGGTCTCGCCACCGGACAGGATCGCCACCGGCTTGCCGCCGCGCTTGGCGATCTCGAGGGCCTGGCGCGCGTGAGCGGCGCCCAACTCGCGGGCCTCGCCTTCCAGATTGTCGCCCAGCATGACAACCTCGATGCCGTGCGCCTTTGCAACGTCGGCAGCAGCTTCGAGCGAGCGCTGGGGCGTCGCCACCATGATCGTCTCGACGTTGGCGAGGCGCGGATCGCCCGGTTTCGGCGTCTCTTCGATGCGGCCGGCGGCACCCTCCTGGAGGTGTCTCAGCACGGCAGGCGGCGGGTCGATGCGGTACTTCGCAAGGACGGCAAGCGCATCGGCGAAGGTCGTCTTGTCGGCCACGGTCGGCCCCGAGCCGATGACGCCGGGATCGTCGTTCGGCACGTCCGAGATCAGCCAGGAAAGCACGCTCGCCGGCTGGGCGGCGATTGCAAGACGGCCTCCCTTGATCGCCGAGAGGTGTTTTCGCACCGTGTTCATCTCGACAATGTTGGCGCCCGATTTCAGCAGCGCGCGGTTGACCTCCTGCTTATCGTTGAGGGTCAGGCCCGGCGCCGGCAGCGCGAGTAAAGCCGAGGCGCCGCCCGAGATCAGGCAGAGCACGAGATCGTCGGTGCTCAGTCCCTGAACGCGCTCGTAGATGCGGCCGGCGGCTTCGCGGCCCTTGTCGTCGGGAACGGGGTGCGCGGCTTCGACGATCTCGATGCGCCTGCAGGTTTCGCCGTAGCCGTAGCGGGTGACCACCAGCCCGTCGAGCGGATGCGGCCACTGGTCCTCGACGGCGCGCGCCATGGCGGCACTCGCCTTGCCGGCGCCGATCACGATGGTCCGGCCCTTGGGTGGCTGCAGTCTCTCGATGTAGGGCGCAAGGCAGGTGGCGGGGCGGGCGGCGGCGAGCGCGGCGTCGAAGAGGGCGCGCAGCACGGCGCGGGCGTCAGCATCTTTCATTTGCCCGATCTTCGCACTATAGGGGCGCGATGCAACCGTTGCTCCGGCCGGGCGATCCACCGCCGTTCTCCGTCTTCAACGAACAGGGCCGGGCGCCGCTGTTGCTGCTGTGCGATCACGCCAGCAAGGCGGTGCCGCAGGCGCTGGGCGATCTCGGCATTCCCGAGAGCGAACTGGCGCGGCACATCGGCTGGGACATCGGCGGACTCGACGCAGCGATCGAACTGGCGAAAGTGCTCGATGCGCCGCTGGTCTCTTCCGGCTACTCGCGGCTGGTGATCGACTGCAATCGCTGGCCGGGCGGCGAGGGCTCGACGCCGGAGATCAGCGACGAAACCGTCATACCGGCCAATCAGGGACTCACCCGGGAACAGGTCGAGGCCCGGGCCGAAGTCTGCTTCTGGCCCTATCATCGCGAGGTCGACCGGCTGCTCGACGCGATGACCGAAGGCGGGCGTACGGTCTGCCTGCTGGTGGTGCACAGCTTCACGCCGGTGATGAAGGGCTTCGTGCGTCCCTGGCATGTCGGCGTGCTGTGGAACGACGATCCGCGCCTGCCCGAGCCGCTTCTGGCCGAGCTGCGCCGCGACCCGACGCTGGTGGTGGGCGACAACGAGCCCTATTCGGCGCGCGCGGCCTACGAATACACGTTGACCGCCCATGCCCGGCCGCGGGCGCTGCCGCATTGTTCGCTGGAGGTGCGGCAGGATCTGATGGGCACGCCGGACGACGCGCGCGCCTGGGGGCGTAGAGTGGCGCCCGCGATCTCGGCTTCCGTCAAGAAGGCTTTGGCGTCTGGTTAAGCCTGCAGCCCGAGCCTATATCCAGAATACAACATCGGCCTGCATCCCCAGGAGACGATCATGGATGACAAGACCCGTACCGAACTGGAAGCCGCCGCCTTCCGGCGTCTGGTATCGCACCTTCAGGAGCGGACCGACGTTCAGAACATCGACCTGATGAACCTGGCCGGATTCTGCCGGAACTGCCTGTCGCGCTGGTATCGCGAGGAGGCCGGCAAGCAGGGCATCGAGGTCGCCGATCCGAAGGCCCGCGAGATCGTCTACGGCATGCCCTACGACGAGTGGAAGGCCAAGCACCAGAAGGATGCGTCGGCCGACCAGAAGAAGGCCTTCGACAAGGCCCATAAGCACGGCTGAATCACCGACACCAACCTCATGCTGAGGAGCGCTCCGACGGAGCGCGTCTCGAAGCATGGGCACGAGCACCACGCTTGTTGCCCATCCTTCGAGAGGGTCGCTGCGCGACCTCCTCATATGAGGTGGTGCGGGTCTGCTTGAAGTGGAAAGGCTCTAGCCGGGCCAGGTATCGATGGCTTCGGCGAAGCGGGAGAGTTCCGCGAGAAGCCGCTTCTGGCCGTCGTCGCCAAGCTTCTGGAGGCGGCTGCGCTGCACGTCGAAGACGCGGGGGATGGCCTCGTTGATGACGGCCTCGCCCGCCGCTGTAAGCTGGACCCGCAGGGTCCGGCGATCGCTCGGCTCGGCGAGCCGGGCGATCAGGTTCTGTGATTCCAGCTTGTTCAACCTGCTGGTCAATCCCGCGCCGCTGAGAAGCAGCGACTGCACGAGCTGCTTGGGCGTGAGGCAGTAGGGCGAGCCGGCGCGCCGCAGGGCGGTCAGCACGTCGAACGTGCCGCGGTTCAGGCCGAACGGAACCAGCGCTTCCTCGATGAAGGCAGTGCACTGGATCTGGATCCGCGCGATCAGGCCGTAGATCTGCACCGGACTGGTGTCGATGTCCGGCCGCTCGGCGCGCCACTGCGAGAAGATGGCATCGACCTGGTCGCGCGCCGCCCGGGCCTGGGCCGTCGGTCGCCGGCCCGGTCGCTGCGGTTTCGCGATTGCGGTCTCCGGGTTGCCTTCGATTTCCGGCTTGCCGCTGCCCATCTTTCCTCCGTTGATGCCCGTCATTGCACGCGCGGGTTCAGGGCGTCCAGTCGACGACCCGGCGCTCGATCCATTCGATGCCATGGAAGAGAGCGATGCTGAGCAGGGTCAACAGGGCGATGGCGGCGAAGGCGAGAGGGGTCTGCGACTGCGACGTCGAGATCAGGATGAGATAGCCGAGCCCTTCCTGGGCGGCCACGAACTCGCCGATGACCGAGCCGATGACGGCAAACGTCACCGCCACCTTGCAGCCGGTGAAGAAGTGCGGCAGCGCCACGGGAATGCGAAGGCGCCGGAAGATCATGTGCTGCGATGCGCCCAGCGAGCGCATGAGGTCGAGCATGGTACGCGGGGCGGCTTCCAGCCCGGCGATCAGGTTGACCAGGATCGGGAAGAAGCAGACCAGGATGACGATCACGATCTTCGGCCACTCCGAGAGACCGAGCCACAGGATGATCAGGGGGGCCACGGCGACCTTGGGCACCGACTGGAGGCCGAGCAGGATCGGATAGAGAAGCCGGCGAGCGGTCGCGTTCAGGGCGATCAGCACGGCCAGCGGCAGGGACAGCGCGATGGCGAGCAGGAAGCCGACCAGCGTCTCGCGCAGCGTCACGAGGCTGTTGAGCGCAAGTTCCGGAGCCCACTGCAGCGCGGTCCTTCCGATTTCGCTCGGGGCCGGCAGGATCCAGGCGGGAACCGCGAAGAAGCGGACGGACAGTTCCCAGGCAATGAGCAGCGCCAGGTAGACCGCCGGGATGGTGGCGCGCCCGGCCAGGCGCGAGGAGAAGGGCGCGCTCATCGATCAGGCCCGGCGGTCGAAGATGATGTCGCGGATTTCCTGCTTGAGTTCCTGGAAGCGTGACAGCCTCGGTGTATCGGCATTGCGCGGGCGCGGCAGGTCGATCTCGAAGTCGGCGCGGATGCGGCCCGGGCGCGGCGACATGACCAGCACGCGGTCGCTCAGCAGGATCGCCTCCTCGATGTCATGCGTGATCAGGAAGGCGGTTCGCCCTAGATCCTGCCAGAGGCCCGACAGTTCGAGCGAAAGCTCCTCGCGCGTCAGCGCATCGAGGGCGCCGAACGGCTCGTCGAGCAGCAGCAGGCGCGGATCCGCCAGCAACGCCCGGCAAAGCGCCGCGCGCTGCCGCATGCCGCCGGAGAGCATCTGGGGACGGTGATCGGCGAAGGCGGCGAGACCCGTCATTTCCAGGAGGCGCAGGGCGCGCTCGCGCGCCGCCGCCCTGGGCAGCGCGAGAACGTCGGCCGGGAGCAGGACGTTCTCGAGCACGGTGTTCCAGGGAAACAGCACGTGCTCCTGGAAGACGATTCCCACCTCGTGGGACGGCGCATCGAGCGGCGTGCCGTAGCGCATCATCGTGCCGGCGTCGGGCCTTTCCAGGCCGGCGACCAGCCGCAGCAGGGTCGACTTGCCGCAACCGGAGGGGCCGACGACGGCGACGAAGCTGCCAGTCGGAATCCGAAGGTCGATCGGGCCGAGCGCATGGACCGACGTTCCCGCCGAGCCGGGGTAGTGCTTGCTCACACCCCGGACGTCGATGGCCGCCACGTCCGCCGCCGGCGGAGGGGCGGCCGCCAGGCCACCGGCGGCTGCGATCATTCGACGAAGCCCGGCGCGTAGAGCTGGGCCGGCTGCACGGGCGACTTCAGGGTGAAGTTCGCCGACATGACCTCGACGGTTCCCGCGATGCTCTTGGGGTCGATGCTGCCCAGCGGCTGACCGGGGACGGTCGCGAGTTCGCCGACGAGCTTCGTCTCGCCCTCGATGATCGCCGGCGCCAGTTCCTTCTGGTACTTGGCCATGATGGAGGCTGCTTCGGCCGGGTTGGCGAAGGCGTCCTTCATGCCCTTGATCGTCGCGCGGACGAAGGCTCGCACGAGTTCGGGCTGCCTGGCGATCGTCTCCTCCGAGGCGATCAGTCCGTTGCCGTAATAGTTCAGGCCCGAATCCTTGTAGGCGATGCGGACCGTTTCCTTCGGCGCGATCGCCGCCGCGATGAGCGGCTCTCCCACGGAGAACTGGCCGATCGCGTCGACCCGGCCGTTGGCGAGCAGCGAGGGCAGGGCGGAGCCTTCCGCGACGACCCATTTCACCTTGGAGGCATCGATGCCGGCGGCCTTGGCGAAGGCCGGGAACAGCAGGCGGACCGAGCTCGACGCGGTATCGGCGATCGTCTTGCCCTCGAGATCCTTGGGAGAGGCGATGCCCGTTCCCTTTACGCCGAAGATGGCCTGCGGCGGCCGGGCATAGACGATCGAGACCAGCTTCACCGGCACGCCGTCATTGCCGCGGGCCAGAACCAGGGAGCCCGCGTCGGCAAAGCCGATCGTGGCGAGGCCGGCCGCGACTTTCTTGATCGCATCGGCGGAGCCCTGCCCGCGCAGGAAGGTCACGTTGAGGCCGGCCTCCTTGTAGTAGCCCTTCTCGCGCGCGACGTAGAAGTACGCGTGCCGCCCGTTGAAGCCGAAGTCGGTGATGAAGTTCACGTCGGTCGCGTGAGCCGGCAAGGCGCTGGCGCCGGCCATGCCGACGACGAAGCCGATTGCAGCGGCGAGACGTCCAAGCAGTTTCATAGATCACATCCTCGGTTCGAACTGGGAAGGCCCCCGGCAGGCTGCGGCGCCATCGCCGCCTTTGAGCGTTCCGTACGCCTTGCATATTTCATTCCATAGCGAATGAAAAGACGAAGGTGCATTTGAATTAGGCGGTCTGCTGGCTGCCCATCATTTGCGCATTGTGTTGGAATATTGCCATTAAAGTCAGCATTTTTCTATACGCTCTGGCCTGATCCACGCCGCTCATGCTTCCGTTCTTGTCTCTATTCATTCGCTATCGAATGATTTACGAAGAGATCTTCGAACGTCGTGATCGAGGTGGGACGGATGGATCGGCAAACGCGAATCGCAGTTGTCGGCGGTGGGTTGGCGGGGCTGACGGTGGCGGCCCTGTTGCAGCGGGACGGATACCCCGTTGCCGTCTACGAGCAGACGTCGAATTTCTCCAGGATCGGCGCAGGGATCATCCTCGGCGCCAACGTCGCCAAGGTCCTCCGGTCCCTTGGTCTCGAGCGCAACTTCACCGAAACCGGCATCCGGCCGGATGCCTTCGTCAGCCGGGCGTGGGACAGCGGCGAGACGCTGTACGAACTCGTCTTCGACGCGGCCTGCGAGGCCCGGTTCGATGGTCCCTTCGTCAATATTCATCGCGCCGACCTGCATCGGATTCTCCAGGCACCGCTGGTGCCGGGAACGATTCGGTTCGGCCATCGGCTGGCGGGCCTCGACGAGACGCCGGCCGGGATCAGGCTGGCCTTCGACAACGCTGCCAGCGCCGAGGTCGATATCGTCATCGGCGCCGATGGCATTCGTTCGCGCGTGCGCGACGAGATCCTCGGCAAGGAAGAGCCGCGCTTCATCGGACGCATCGCGCCGCGCGCCGTCTTTCCCGCCGAGCGTCTCGGCGACCTGGGGATCCGCGATTGCACCAAATGGTGGGGACCGGACCGCCACGTGCTGGTCTATTACATGACGGCGCGCCGGGATGAGGTCTATGTGATGGCCGCCATTCCGGCCGATCGCTGGGACGGCGATGGCACGCCGATCCCCGGCACTCGCGACGATTTCGTGTCGGCGCTGGAGGGCTTCCATCCCGAGCTGCTGCGGGCCGCCGAAGCGGCGACGGACGTGACCGTGTGGCCGATCATGGACCGGCCGAGAAACGATCGCTGGCATGAAGGCCGCGTGGTGCTGATGGGCGACGCCTGCCACGCCGTGCGACCGTTCATGGCGGCCGGCGGCTCGATGGCGATCGAGGACGCTGCCATCCTTCATCGCTGCATCGTCGAGGCCACCGATACGGAGGCGGCCTTCCGCCGCTACGCCGCCAACCGGATTCCGCGGGTCGCCGAGGTGCAGCGCATCTCGATCGCCAACACCTGGATGCACGGGCCGACGGAGGTCGACTGGTTCTTCGCCTACGATCCCTGTAGCGCCCCGCTCGACGCCGCCCCTTGATCATGGAGCCGCCAATGTCCGTCCTCGATCCCGCTGCCGCCGGCGACATCCGCCCCGACCCGATGAAGGTCCGCGATCTCGTCGGCTATGGCGAGCGACCGCCGCATCCGCACTGGCCGGGCAATGCCAGGATCGCCGTCAACTTCAACCTCAATGTCGAGGGCGGCGGGGAGTCGACACTGTTGAATGGTGACGCGGTGTCGGAAGGGATGCTCAATGACATCGGCGTGGAGGCCAAGACCGGCCGCCGGGTGCCGCTGGTCGAATCAGTGTTCGAGTATGGCAGCCGGCGGGGCGCCTGGCGGCTCCTCGACATTTTCGCGAGGTTCTCCGTGCTGGTCAGCGTCCTGGGCGTCGCCCGCGCTCTCGAGCAAAATCCGCTGCTCGCGCGGGCCTGCGTCGAACGCGGCCATGAGATGGTCAGCCACGGCTATCGGTGGATCGACTATGGCGACGTCGACGAGGCAACCGAACGCCAGCATGTCCGCCAGGCGGTCGAGATCCTGACGCGTCTCACCGGAACGCGTCCACTCGGCTGGATGACGGGGCGTCCCGGCGAGAACACGCGGCGGCTTGTGGTCGAGGAGGGCGGCTTTCTCTACGATCGCGACTCGCTCGCCGACGAACTGCCCTACTGGGTCGAAACCGCGCACGGCCCCCACCTGGTGATTCCCTACTCATACGAAGCCAACGACAATCGCTTCGACGCGAATTCCGGCTTCTCGACCGGTCAGGACTTCTTCGAATACATGCGCGACGCCTTCGACTTCCTCTACGAGGAGGGGGCGGCGGGCTCGCCGAAGCTGCTGTCGATCGGCCTTCACGACCGGCTGATCGGACGGCCGGGCCGCGCGGGCGGCCTCGTCAAGTTCCTGCAGCATGCGACGGCGCGCGAAGGGGTCTGGTTCTGTCGCGGCATCGACATCGCGCAGCACTGGCGAACACGCTTCCCGGCCCGTGCAGAGAGCGCCGGATGAGGGGCTGCCGTCCCCGTTATCCCCACGTTTCAGCGCGTCGATGTAATTGAGTGGACATGGTGGTCGCTTCTATGGTCTTGCCGGTCGGACCATGGAGTAGCTGGACATGCCGGACGGAAGCGCGATTTCCAAGAAGACAAAAGCGGGCCCGATCTCGGCCGACCGCCTGAAGAGTTTCATCGAGCGCATCGAGAAGCTCGAGGAAGAGCGCAAGGCCATTGGCGGCGATATCAAGGACGTCTACAGCGAAGCCAAGGGGGTCGGCTACGACGTGAAGACCATGCGCAAGATCGTGTCGCTGCGCTCCATGGACGCCTCCGACCGGGCGGAGGCGGAGACGCTGCTCGACGTCTACAAGCACGCCCTGGGAATGGTCTGAGCGAAGCCTGACCGGTACGGATTTCTGATTTCGCAGGGGGCTCGCGGTCGCTAGGCTCCTTCACGGCGAATGCTCCGGCAAACGGGAGCACGCTCTGGAGGAATGCCATGCGGAAATCCGCACATCAGTCGATACTCTCGAGGCGCCACGTGTTGCGCCTGCCTGCCGCGGCCGCCATCGCGACGGCCGCACTGCCCGCCTGGGCCCAGAGCTTTCCATCGCAGCCCGTGCATATCGTCGTGCCGTTCCCGCCCGGAGGCGGCACGGATGCGCTGGCGCGGGCGGTCCAGGAGCCGATGCAGAAGGCGCTGGGCGGCACGGTGATCATCGACAACAAGGGCGGCGGCGGTGGCAGCATCGCCCATGAGTTCGTGGCCAAGCAGCCGGCGGACGGCCACTGGATGGTGGTGAGCGCCAACAACCTGCCGCTCTATCCCCACATCGTGGCCAAGCTCGGCTTCGATGCGAAGACGGCCTTCGTGCCGATCGGCTTCATTGCCAAGCAGGAATCCGTTCTGGTCGGCAGTCTCGATGCACCGTGGCCGGACCTCAAGGCGATCATTGCCGCGGCAAAGGCGGCGCCGGGCTCGGTGCAGTACGGCACGGCAGGGCTGACCACGCCGATGCACTTGTCGGCCGAACAGTTCGCCATGCTGAACGGCCTCAAGCTGACACATGTGCCGTTCCGCGGGACAGGGCCCCTCGTGACCGACCTGTTGGGCGGCCACATCAAGCTCGGCATGTCGAGCATCACCAGCGTGGCGCCGCAGATCGCGGCCGGCAAGCTCAAGCCCTACGCCATGGCGTCTCTGGAACGCTCATCGGTCGCCCCGACCATTCCGACCTTCAAGGAACTGGGCGCGGGCGATGTCGACGGCACGATCGTCTACACGCTGCTGGCGCCCGCCGGCACGCCGCCGGCAACCGTCGCCCGGTTGAACCAGGCGCTGAACGCCGCCGTGGCGACGCCGAGCCAGAAGCAAGACCTCGCAAAGCGCGGCTTCGTCGCGATGGGCGGCACGCCGGAGCAGCTGGCCGACTGGCTCAAGTTGCAGGAGCAAATCTGGGTGCCGGTGCTTCAGGCCGCCGGCATCAAGCCAGAATAGCGAGAAGAGCTCCGCAGCTCTGGTCCCGATATTGATCCAGGTCAAAGCGCAGGATCACATTTCAGTCGATGTGCTATTGCGAAAGTAAGCTGGAGAGGGAGCCATTCATGACCTTTCGGCATCAGCGATGACGAACGCAGCAGCCGCGTCCGCGCCGTCCAAAGTGCTCGTCGCGACGGACCTGTCCGCGCGATCAGATCGCGCGGTCGAGCGGGCCGTCCTCCTGGCGAAGGCGACGGGTTCAGCCCTCACGATCCTTCACGTGGTCGACGCGGAACTTCCGCGGCGGACGGCCGATCGGCTGGTCGATGAGGCCCGCGAGTTGATTGGCGAACATGTCGCAGCACTGAAAGGCGCCGAAGCGATGGCGCCTGACATCAAGGTCGTGCTCGGCACGGACTACAAGGAGATCGAGGACGTCGCCCTGAAATCCGGGTGCGAACTCATCGTTCTCGGCGTTCACCGCAACGAGACACGTGATCTCTTCCGTGGCACTACGGCGGAGCGCGTCATTCGCAGCCGTGCGTGCCAGGTCTTGATGGTCAAGGCGAGACCGCAATCCGACTATCGCCGCATCATGGTGGGGGTCGATTTCTCCGATTGCTCGCGGCGCGCCATCGAATTCGCAGTGAAGTTATTCCCGAATGCGGAGTTTCACCTCGTCCATGCGTTCGATGTCCCCTTCAAGGCTTTCCTGAGGAGCGACGACACTCGTCAGGAAGTGTCGAGGAGCCATGAGGAAGAGATGGACCGGTTCGTCAAGGGGGGCTTCCCAGCGCTTCTTCCTCTCCTGCAGGCGGCGCCCGCTCGCGTGTTTCAAGTCCTGAAACAGGGGCCCGCCCGCGACGTGATCCAGGATCAGGTCGATGAGCTGAAGCCGGATCTTCTCGTTCTCGGTACTCATGGGCGGAGCGGCATCGCGCACGTCGTCATGGGAAGCGTCGCCGAGGATCTTCTGAGCTACCCTCCCTGCGACATCCTCGCGGTGAGGCCTTGATGTCTCGCCTGACCGTCGGTCCTGGTCGATCCGAAGGTTCCTCCCGGCAGGAGCATCAGGGTGGTGCCGCCACTACATAACGAAAGGGTTCCCATGAGTTCCATTCTCGTCACCGTCGACGACACGCCTTCCGCCATCGCCGCCAGGGGGCTTGCTGTGGCACTCGCTCGACAGTGCGGCGCCCAGGTGAGAGGCGTGACCGCGCTGGATGTCAGCGATCTCGATCGCGTCGAGCCGGTTCCGATCGGCGGCGTCCAATACGCCTACGACCGATTGCAGCATCGCAAGAAGCTGACGGAAGAACGGCGCGCAAGGATCGCCGAACTGCCGGAGGTGTTTCGGCGTTCCCTGGCCGACGAGGGAATGGATGCTGTGTGCTCCATGATGGAAGCGGACGTGCGCGATGGATTGCTTCGGATGATCGAGACCTGCGACCTCGTCGTGACCGGCCGGGATGCAGAGTTTCATCTCGAGGCGGTCGAGGGAGTGACGCCCCTCGTCCACCACATCATCGCCAAGGGGTGCCGTCCGGTCGTGGTGAGCGGTCCCCAATGGATCGAAAAGGGCCCCGTCCTGGTGGCGTACGATGGAAGCGCGCCTTCCGCGAAGGCATTGCAGGTCGCGACGCTGATGGGGATTTTCGGATCCTCCGGGGCTCGCATCCTGTCGATCGGGCGCGAGCAATCGGCCGCCCTGTCCGTTGCTGAACGAGCCCGTTCATTCCTGGCTCTGCATGACATCGATGCCGACCTCGAGGCGGTCGCAACGACGGAAAACCCGGCCGATGTCCTGCTGAGGCGTGCTTCGGAGACGGGTGCGCGGATGCTCGTCATGGGCGCCTTCGGTCATCGCGGATTCCGGGAGATTCTCTTCGGCTCCACGACACGGCACCTGTTCGACAGCGCTCCGATTCCGCTCTTCATCTACCACTGAACGAGTGAACGTCTGGCCTTCGCAGTTGACCCAGATCAAGGGCAGGCACGAGGTCTTTCTCCAGAATTGCACAACGTGTGAGGCGGGGCCGTCGGCCGTTCCTCACACTCGGCTTAGTCAACTGGAGAGGCAACATGATCACGACCCGCAGGACCTACATGCCGTTGGCGACCTATCCGGAAGCGGCCGCAGATGAGGCCATCCTGGCGGCTGCCGGCTTCGCCATGTCGCTGGGAGGCGCGCTCGAGGTTACGACCTTCTCCGTCGACATTCCACGGGTGCAGTCGCCGTTGGCCGGCCTGCTGATCGACATCCCCGGTCTGGTTCGGGCGGCCGAAGACAAGAGCAAGTCCGAATGCGCCCGGCTCCAGAGCCTGATCGGCGGGCTCGGGGCTCCTCCCGCCGTGAATTGTACGAGCCGGAAGATCCTTCTGAGCGGGCTCCTCGATGCGGCTGCCGCCGAGGCTCGATACTACGACCTGGCGGTGCTTCCCTGGTCCAGGGAAGAGGCTTCCGCCCAGCATCTGATCGAGGCCGTCGTATTCGGATCCGGTCGGCCAGCCATTCTGGTGC
>LNFM01003918.1_pt1 | contig 28323 bp, 27 predicted proteins | sample 596031 | NCBI WGS metagenome assembly LNFM01 (sample SAMN04254537, study PRJNA301005) | activated carbon metagenome | isolation source: dual media filters at the Ann Arbor, Michigan drinking water treatment plant | place: USA: Ann Arbor
CCCCCGAAGCGGCTTCGCCGCTCCCCCCCAGGGGGGCGCCGCTGCTGGCCCGGCAGAGCCGGGCCACGGCGGCCGCTTGGCGCTTTGCGTTCAGGCATCGCCGATGTCGATCGGCGCGATGGGTCGCTGAGATGGTCGGCGGCATGTCGCACCGGCGTGCGGTGCTGGTGATGATCGGCGTCACGCTGATGTGGAGCATCGCCGGCGTGGTGTCGCGCTTCATCGAGCAGGCCAAGGGCTTCGAGCTCACCTTCTGGCGCAGTGCCTTCACGGTGCCCGCGCTGCTGGTGCTGCTGGTGGCTTCGCGCGGCTGGGGGCCGCTGTGGCGGTCTGTCCGCGAGGGCGGTCGGGCGCTGTGGATCTCGGGCATCTGCTGGTGCGTGATGTTCACCGCCTTCATGATGGCGCTGTCGCTGACGACGGTGGCCAATGTGCTGATCACGCTGGCGGTGGCGCCGCTCTTCACGGCACTGGCGTCGCGACTGGTCCTGGGCCATCGCCTGGCGCCGCGCACCTGGGTGGCCATCCTCACCGCTGGTGCCGGCATCGCGTGGATGTACGGCCGCGAGGTCAGCGGCGCCGACCCGCGCCATCTCGCCGGGACTCTGGTGGCTCTGGGCGTGCCGGTGGCCGCGGCGGTGAACTGGACGCTGCTTCAGCACATCAACCGCGCCCGGGCCGTCGGCGCCGCGCCGCCGGGCGACATGCTGCCGGCCGTGCTCATCGGCGCCGTGATGTCGGCGCTGCTCACGCTGCCGCTGTCGCTGCCCTTCAGTGCCACCCCGACCGACCTCGGCTGGCTGGCGCTGCTGGGCACCGTGCAGCTGGCCATCCCCTGCCTGCTGGCGGTGACGGTCAGCAAGGTCCTGAGCGCGCCCGAAGTGTCTCTGCTGGCCCTGCTGGAAGTGGTGTTCGGTGTCGCCTGGGCCTGGCTGGGTGCGGGTGAAGCGCCCAGCGGCGCGGTGATCGGGGGCGGCGCCCTGGTGCTTGGCGCGATGGCGATGAACGAAGGCCTGGCGCTGCGCGAACGCAGCACCTTGTCGCAGCGCCGGTCCTAGGGACTCCCCGGGGCCGGGCCGCCATGCACGAGACCTAGCATGGGCGCCAACCCCGCCTTGGAGCGCGCATGAAGCAGCTGTCCGGCCTCGACGCCACCTTCCTGTTCCTGGAGACCCCCCAGATGCCCATGCACGTGGGCGCGCTGCACGTCTTCGAACTGCCTTCCGGCTATCCCGGCAAGTTCGTCACCGCGCTGCGCAAGCACATGGCACAGCGGCTGCCGGTGGCGCCGGTGCTGCGCCGCAAGCTGTGGTGGATGCCGCTGAACCTGGCCAATCCGGCCTGGGTCGATGCGGTGCCCGACATGAAGCAGCACATCGTCGAGGTCCAGCTGCCGAAGAACGCCGGCCTGGACGATCTCGAAGCTGCGGTCGGCCGGCTGCACCCTCTGCTGCTGGACCGCAAGAGGCCGCTGTGGAAGTTCCATGTCTTCGAAGGCCTCAAGCCCGGACCCAACGGCCTCAGGCGCGTGGCCATGTACACGCAGCTGCACCACGCGGCGGTCGACGGGCAGGCCGCAGTGGCGCTGGCCAACGCCATCCTCGACGTCACGCCAGAGCCCAAGGCGCTGGACATCCGCCCCAGCACGCGGCAGAAGACCTTCCGCCTGGAGATGACCGAGATGCTGCGCGGCGTGCTGGGCAACCAGGCGCAGAAGGTGGCGCAGATCGTGCGCGAACTGCCGGCCACCGTGGGCACGCTGAAGGACGCGGCGTCGACGGCCCTGGCGGGCACGTCGCTGCTGGGCGGCAAGAAGGGGCCCAGCAACATCACCCTGGCGCCGCGTACCTCCCTGAACCTGTCGGTCACCGAAGGCCGTGCCTTCGCCGCGGTCACCTTGCCGCTGTCCGAAGTCAAGGCCCTGGGGCGGGCGCACGGTGCGACCATCAACGACATGGTGCTGATGCTGTGCAGCTCGGCGCTGCGCCGCTACTTCGCCAAGCGCCGCGCGCTGCCGCGCAAGTCGCTCGTGGCCGCCGTGCCGATCTCGCTGCGCGAGAAGGGCGACAGCACGGCCGACAACCAGGCCTCGATGAGCCTGATCAGCCTGGGCACGCACATCGCCGACCCGGCCAGGCGGCTGGCCCACGTCAAGGCTGCCACCGCGGCCATGAAGACGACCATGGGCAGCCTGAAGAGCGTCCTGCCGACCGACTTCCCGTCGCTGGGCGTGCCCTGGCTGATCGAGGCCGCCACCGCGCTCTACGGCAAGGCCAAGGTGGCCGACCGCATCCCCCAGGTGGCCAACCTCGTCATCTCCAACGTGCCGGGGCCGCTGGTGCCGCTGTACATGGCGGGGGCCAAGATGATCACCAACTACCCGTGCTCCATCGTCGTGCATGGTCTGGCGCTGAACATCACCGTGCAGAGCTACGACCAGTCGCTGGACTTCGGCCTGATGGCCGACGCCGCGGCCATGCCCGACGTGCGGGAGCTGGCCGATGCCATCGCCATCGCCTTCGACGACATCAAGGCCTTGCCGATGCCGGGCGACCCCGACCATGCCGACACCGTGCCGGCCGAGTCGATGGTCAGCCGCGCCGGCCGCAGACTGGGCGACACCGTCGGCAGGGTGACCCAGAGCGTGGTGGGCGGTGCAGTGGACGCGGCCGTCTCGCAGGTGACGCGGCGGGTGCTGTCGTCGCCGGCGAAGAAGAGCACGCGGCCCGCCCCGCGCAAGCACCGATGAAGATCAGCGCCAACGGCCTGTCCATCGAAGTCGACGACCAGGGCCTGCCGGGGGGCGAGCCGGTGCTGCTGATCATGGGCCTGGGCATGCAGCTGCTGGGCTGGCCCGATGAGCTGGTGCAGAAGCTGGTGACGCGCGGCTTCCGCGTGATCCGCTTCGACAACCGGGACATCGGTCTCAGCCAGGGCTTCGACCACCTGGGCGTCCCCAGCGTGCCGATGGCGGCCATCCGCTACGCGCTGCACCTTCCCGTGAAGGCGCCGTACCGCATCGCCGACATGGCCGAGGACGCGTGCGGTGTGCTCGACGCGCTGGGCATCGCATCGGCCCATGTCTGCGGCGCCTCGATGGGCGGCATGATCGCGCAACATCTGGCCGTGCGCCACCCACGGCGCGTGCGCAGCCTGACCCTGCTGATGACGACCAGCGGGTCGCGCAAGCTGCCGCAGGCCCAGGCGCGTGTGCGTCGTGCGCTGCTGGCCCGGCCGCGCAGCAACCAGCCTGCCGACGTGGTGGCGCACCTGGAGAAGCTGCTCGGCGTCATCGGCAGCCCGGCCTGGCCGCCCGAGCCCCAGGCGCTGCGCGAACGGCTCGACCGCATGGTGCGCCGCGCCTGGCGTCCTGCCGGCACCGTGCGGCAACTGGTGGCCGTGGTGGCCGACGGCGACCGCTCGCCGATGCTGTCGGGCATCGCCGCGCCCACCCGCGTCATCCACGGCGAGGCCGACCCCCTGGTGCCGCCAGAGGCCGGGCGCGATCTGGCGCGGCGCATCGCTGGGGCCGAGCTCGACCTGGTCCAGGGCATGGGGCACGACCTGCCGCAGCAGGTGCTCGATCGGCTGGCCGATGGCATCGCCACCAACGCCGCGCGTGCAACGAGGCCCTGAAACCCCATGAGTTCCCGCCCACCGCCACCGCCTCATGTGCTGGAGCCGCTGGCCGGCTACCGCGAATGGTCGGCCGAAGAGATGCGGCAACGCGCGGCTGCCTTCCATCGCGACGTCGCGCGCCGTCGCAGCGTGCGCGACTTCGACACGCGTGAAGTGCCCCGGGAGGTCATCGAGCACTGCCTTCGAGCCGCGGGCACGGCGCCGTCGGGCGCCAACCAGCAGCCCTGGTTCTTCAGCGTCATCACCGACCCCGAACGCAAGCGCCGCATCCGCGAGGCCGCCGAAGCCGAGGAGCGCGAGTTCTACGCCGGACGGGCCCCGCAGGAATGGCTGGACGCCCTGTCGCCGCTGGGCACCGACGCCAGCAAGCCCTTCCTGGAAGAGGCGCCGGTGCTCATCGCCATCTTCGCGCAGAAGTACGGCCTGCACCCGGACGGCGAACGCTTCAGCCACTACTACGTGCCGGAGTCGGTGGGCATCGCCACCGGCTTCCTCATCGCCGCGCTGCATCATGCCGGGCTGGCCACGCTCACGCACACACCCAGCCCGATGCGCTTCCTGAACCAGATCTGCGGCCGGCCCGAGCGCGAGAAGCCCACCATCCTGCTGGTGGTGGGCTATCCGAAGGCAGGTTGCCTGGTGCCGGTGCACGGCGGCGTGAAGAAGCCGCTGGTCGACATCGCCGAGTGGCTGGAAGCGACCGGCACCGCCGTGGGCCCTGGCTCGCCGGGCTGAGTCCGCTTCACCAACCAGGAGTCCTGCCGCATGTTCGACCTCGTCATCCGCCAAGGCACCGTCATCGACGGCAGCGGCGCAGCGCGTCGCCAGGCCGACGTCGCCATCCACGAAGGCCGCATCGCCGAGGTCGGCAGCGGCATTGGTCGCGGTCGTGAAGAGATCGACGCCACCGGCCGCATCGTCGCCCCGGGCTTCATCGATGCCCACACGCACGACGACCTGGCGATGCTGGTGCAGCCGCACATGCGCCCGAAGATCTCGCAGGGCGTGACGACCTGCGTCTGCGGCAACTGCGGCGTCAGCCTGGGCCCCTTGCCCGACGGGCCGCTGCCGGAGCCGCTGAGCCTGCTGGCCGACGGACCGGGCACGCGCTTCCGCAGTGCGCCGCTGTACCTCGAGGCACTGCGTGACCAGGCCTGCGCCGTCAACAGCGTGCCGCTGCTCGGCCACTCGGCGCTGCGCGCCACGGTGATGGACCGCGTCGACCGCGCCGCCACGGCGGGCGAGGTGGCGGCCATGAGCGCGCTGGTCGAAGAGGCCCTGCGCGCCGGCTATCACGGCGTCTCCACCGGCACCTTCTACACCGGCGCGGCGCACGCCACCACCGACGAGGTGATCGGCGTCTGCGCACCCCTCTCGCGCCACGGCGCCGTCTTCGCCACGCACATGCGCGACGAGGCCGACCGGGTTCTCGACTCGATCGACGAGACCGCCGCCATCGGCCGTGCCCTGGGGGTCACCACCATCGTCTCGCACCACAAGCTGGGTGGCCTGGCCAACCACGGTCGATCGACCGAGACGCTGGCGCGCATCGCCGAGCACCGGGCCGGGCAGGGCGCCACGCCCGGCTTCGACCTCGTGCTGGACTGCTATCCCTACACCGCTTCGTCCACGGTGCTGCGGGCCGACCGCGTGCGCAGTGCCGAGCGCACGCTGGTCACGACCTGCGACCGCCACCCGCAGTACGTGGGCCGCGACGTGGCGCAGATCGCTGCCGAACTGGGCCTGTCGATCGAGGCGGCGTGCCAGCATCTGCAGCCGGCGGGTGCGGTGTACTTCGCGATGAGCGAGATCGACGTCGAGCGCATCCTCGCCTGGCCGGCCACCATGATCGGCAGCGACGGCATTCCGCTGCAGGCCAGGCCGCATCCACGCCTGTGGGGCAGCTTTCCACGCGTGCTGGGCCGTTATTGCCGGGACCGCGGCCTGTTCACGCTGGAAGCGGCGGTGCACAAGATGACGGGCCTGACGGCAGCGCGCTTCGGCCTGGCCGACCGCGGCCTCGTGGCCGCGGGCATGGCAGCCGACGTCACCGTGTTCGACGCTGCCAGCGTGATCGATCGCGCCACCTTCGACGAGCCCGAGCAGGACAGCGTGGGCATCGATTGGGTGATCGTCAACGGGCAGGTGGCCTGGGCGCAGGGACAGGTCGGCGCGCTGGCCGGGCGCCTGCTGCCCCCCGGGGGGGCGACGACCCGGCTGAAGCCCGCCGTCAAGGGGCGGCGTGATTGAGTTTCCAGTCGTAGGTCAGGAAGCCGATCTCGACCTGGGCGGCGCGAATCCGTTCACGATCGGCCGGCGCGTCGGCCAGCACGTCGGCGTAGCGCGCCGTGAAGGCCGCCAGCGAGCCGATGCCGCGGTGGCCCAGCCGGAAGTCCTCTCCGAACCAGTCGAAGATCTTCGAGACTTCGAGCTTTCCGGCGGCGGCGTTGTAGCGGTTGCGCGTGCGGTCGCTCATGAAGCGCAGCGCCTGCTCGTCCAGTTGCGCGTCCAGGCGCGCCGCCTCGAAGGCCTCTTCGCGCAGTGCAGGGCAACCGATGCTGGCGCAGTTGACGGCGAAGTGGATGCGCGGGTCGTCGTAGCGGCCGCGCTTGCGCAGCATCTCGTGCTCGATGTCGTCGAGCGACACCTTGCCGCCCAGCAAGGGCACCCACTTCGGCTTCCAGGGGCTCTGCAGCAGGCTGCCGATGTCCTTGATCGACTCCAGCTTCGGCCAGCGCGTGAGGATCAGCTCGACCGTGAAGGCGTTGTAGGCGTTGATCAGGAAGGCCATCTGCTGCGCCTTGTCGAAGCGGGCGAAAGCGGCTTCGCTGACCCCCGACAGGCTGTCGAGGTAGGCCTTCAGGGCGGCCCGGTCGGCAGCGAAGCCGGCATAGCGAACCTGAGAGGCCTGGCCGCCGCGCACCACCAGCACGTGCTTCTTCAGCAGCGCCGTCCAGGCTCCGTGGCCATGGTCGAAGGTCTGGGCCGAGGCGGCCTGCGGCAGGCCGGCCAGCACGGTCAGTGCAGCGACTGCGGTGCACTGCAGCCACTGGCGGCGTCGGGTCTCTGGGCTCATGGGCGAGGTCCTGGGGTGAAGTGAGGATGCTGGTCGGTTCAGTGCCTTGAACCTTACACCCTGGACGCCAGCTTCGAGCCGGATGCCACACGCCCATGGCCGCAGCCGCGGCAGGGCCGCCGGCCGACTTAGCATCGGGGCATGTCGACGTCTGCTGCCGCCACTGTCTCCGCCAGCACGGCCCCGGCATGCCGTTGGCAGCAGGCCGAGGACGACTGGGTGCTGGTGCTGTCGGGCGATTGGCGCTCGCCGTCCGGCACCGGCGGCCTGCCATTGCAGTGGCCGCTGATGCCGGGTGAGCCCCGGCCGCCTGCTCGCATCGGCTTCGACAGCACCGCCCTGGGCGGGTGGGACGCCGTGCTCGCGTCGCAGCTCTGGGAACTGGTGGGGCAACTGCGCAGCCGCGGCTTCGAGCTGCGCACCGATGGGCTGCCCACCGGCTTGCGCGCGGTGCTGGAGCTGGCCGCTCCGACCTCGGCCCCGGCTGCCCCCGCGTTGCACAGGGGCGAGCCGCAGGTGGGGCGCCAAGCCGGGGGGGCGGTCGCCTCGTTGCCCGCGCCTTCAACCGGCCCTGCAGCCAGCCCTGCACCCGGCATGGCCTCGCAGGCAGCCATCACCATCGCCTTCTTCGGCGAGGTGCTGCTGGCCCTGCTGCGCTGGCTGCGCGGGCGCGCCGTCGTGCCCGCTGCCGACGTGCTGCACCAGCTCGACCAGACCGGACCGCGCTCGCTGCCCATCGTGCTGCTGACCTGTGCGCTGCTGGGCTTGATGCTGGCCTACATGGGCGGCGCCCAGCTCGGCCGCATCGGGGCGCAGGGTTTCCTGGCCGACGTGGTCACCGTGGGCATGGTGCGCGAACTGGCCGGCTTGATGACCGGCATCATCCTGGCCGGCCGCGTCGGTTCGGCCTTCGCGGCACAGCTGGCCACGATGCAGGCCGGCGAGGAGATCGACGCCCTGCGCGTGCTGGGCGTCGACCCCATCGCGCACCTGGTGCTGCCGCGCCTGCTGGCGCTGCTGCTGATGGCGCCGGTGCTCATCGGGTTCGGCGCACTGGCCGGCATCGCGGCGGGCTGGCCGGCGGCCGTGCTGGCTTATGGCGTGACCACGCCCGAGTACATCCAGCAGTGCCTGCGCGCCATCACCTCCACCCACCTGTGGATCGGGCTCTTCAAGGGCATGATCTACGTCGTCCTGGTGGCGCTGGCGGGCTGTCGCGAAGGCCTGCATGCCGGCCGCAGTGCCCAGGCGGTGGGCGCTGCCACCACGGCGGCGGTGGTCAAGGCGCTGGTGTGGATCGTGGCCGCCGCCTGCCTGACCACGGTGGTCTTCACCAACCTGGGTTACTGATGACGGCGCTGGTGCAGGTGCAGGGGCTGGACATCACCGCGGGCGGGCGGCTGGTGCAGCGCGGGCTGAACTTCACGGTCGAGCGCGGCGAGGTGCTGGTCATCGTCGGCGCCAGCGGCAGCGGCAAGAGCACGCTGCTGCGGCACCTGGTGGGGCTGGACGTGCCTGCCGCCGGCCACGTGTTGTTCGAAGGGCGCGACCTGCAGGCCGGCCGGCCCGACGAGCAGGCTGCCTTGCGCCGTCGTTTCGGCGTCATGTTCCAGGCCGGCGCGCTGTGGAGCTCGATGTCGCTGGGCGAGAACCTCATGTTGCCGATGCGCCTGTTCACCGGCCTGAGCGCGGCCGAGCGCCGGCGCCGTGCCGGCTTCAAGCTCGCCCTGGTGGGCCTGGACGGCGGCTTCGATCTGCTGCCATCGCAGCTGTCGGGCGGCATGCGCAAGCGCGCTGCGCTGGCGCGTGCCCTGGCGCTCGACCCCGAACTGCTCTACCTCGACGAACCCGGTTCGGGCCTCGATCCCCTGAATGCCGCGCGGCTGGACGAGCTGGTGCTGAATCTGAGGCAACATCTGGGCACGACGGTGGTGATGGTCACGCACGAGATCGCCAGCGTCTTTGCCGTGGCCAACCGCGCCCTGTTCCTGGATGAAGAAGAGAAGACCATGACCGCCCTCGGTGCGCCCCTCGACCTGCTCCGGCACGGCCCCGACGCGGTTCGCAGTTTCCTGCAGCGCGGTGCGCCTGCCATGGAGCCGGCGCCGTGAGGCCGATGGCCTGGCGCGTGGGCTTGTTTGCACTGGCCGGGCTGGTGCTGCTGAGCCTGGCCATCGCGCTGGTGGGTGGGCGATGGTTCGCCGAGCGCGAGCAGGCCGTGATGCGCTTCGACGGCTCGGTCTACGGCCTGCAGGTCGGGGCGCCGGTGGTGCTGCGCGGGGTGCGTGTGGGTCAGGTCAGCTCGATCGGCTTCGCGCCTGCCGCTGGCGGCGGCCTGGCCGTTCCGGTGTCGGCCGAGTTCGACCGTGCGCTGCTGGTCGAACTGGTCGAGGCGGCGGGCGGCCAGGCCGGCGGCCACCCGGTGGCCGCGCTGGTGGCCCAGGGCCTGATGGCGCGGCTGGCGATGCAGAGTCTGCTCACCGGCCAGCTCTATGTCGACCTCGACTTCGACACCTCGCGCGTCACGGAGATGCGGGCCGGCCCGGCGCCCGGTGCGGTCGCCATGCCTGCAGGACCTGCGACCATCCCTACCGCACCGACCCGCCTGCAGACGCTGCAGACGCAGCTCGAAGGGCTGGACCTGGCGCAGATCGGCAGCGATGTCGCTGCGGTGGCGGCGTCGATGAAGCAGCTGCTGGCGGGGCCCGAGCCTTCTCGCGCGCTGGCGCGCACGGCCGACGCGGCAGCATCCCTCGAACGCCTGGCCCTGCGGCTGGAAGCCGGCGTGGGCCCGCTGGCGCGCAGTGCCGAAGCTGCCTTGGCCGAGTCGCAGCGTGCCATGCAGCAACTGGGGCAGGGCGCGCAGCAGCTGGGGCAAGGAGCGCTGCAGATCGGGCAGGGCGCGCAGCAGGTGGCCACAGCGGCCTCCCAGGTGCAGGCGCTGGCGGCGGGCGGTGTGCCCATGGTGGCCGAGGTGCAGCGAACCGCGGTCGAACTGGCGCGCGCCGCTGCGGCGCTGCGCGAAGCGGCCGCCGAGGACTCCGTCCTGCGCCTGAACGCCGACCGAGCGCTGCAGGACGTGTCGCGTGCCGCCCGCTCGCTGCGTGAACTCGGCGAGATGCTGGAGCGCCAGCCCGACGCGCTGTTGCGCGGCCGGGCGACTTCACCATGAACAGGGAGCGAACGCGCATGCCTTGCCGATGCTTCGAAAGACGGCCTTCACGGGAGCGCGGCCTGCCCGCCCAGCGCGGCTGGACGCGCCGGGTCGCGGCAGGCGTCCTTCCGCTGCTGCTGGCGGCCTGCGGCAGCCCGCTGCCGCCGATCCAGCTGCTGCGGCTGCCGGCCGAGGCGCCGGCTGCGGCAGGTTCCGTGGCGCCCCGCCCCGACCCGGCCGTGAGCTGGCAGCTGATGGCTCCGGTCAGTCTGCCCGGCCACCTCGATCGCGACGCGCTGCTGGTGCCGCAAGGCCGTGCGGGCGTGCAGCCGCTGGGCGGCGCGCGCTGGGCTGAACCCCTGCGCGACGCCGCACCGCGCCTGCTGCGCCAGGACCTGGCGCGCCGCCTGGGCCAGCCCTTGTGGTCGGCGCCGCTGCCGCCGGGGGTGGCGATCACGCACCAGCTGCGTGTGGAGATCGCGGGCTTCGATGTGGCTGCGGACGGGCGCAGCGTGTCGCTGCAGGCGCGCTGGAGCGTGGCCGATGCGCGCGGAGCCACGCCGCCGCGCCTGCACGAGACGACCTTCGCCACGGCCGCTGCCGGTGCAGACGCCGATGCGCTGGCGGCCGCGCATCGCCTGGCCCTGTGGGAACTGGCGGGCCGCATTGCCGCCACGGCGGGACGCTGAGGCCGCTGTCAGCAAGCCCTGCTGCCGCTCGCGGAAGCACGCTCAGGCGGCGGCGTGCATCGCCTTCAGCGACGCGGCGCGGGCCATCGTGGCGCGGTAGCCGGACTCGATGGCCCGCTCCCTGAAGTCCCTGGAGAAGCTGACCCAGTAGCCGAAATCGGGGTGCAGCAGCACATCTGACAGCGCGGCGTCGGGCTGGGTGATGGCGCGCTTGCGCAGGTCGCTTTCGCGGTAGCGCCGGGCCCCCGGCGGCGCGCGATCCTCGTGCGCCGAAGCGTCCACCGCCAGCACGCGCCGGGCGCCCAGCACGCGTGCCAGGCGCACCGGCAGCGGCATGCGAGCGTCGGCGTCGGCATAACGCTCGCCCCGTATGCGCACCGGCGCGAACTGGCCCTCGATGGCTGCCGAGGCCTGCACGGCCAGCCCGGTGTCGCCGCGCGTGAAGCCGACCACCTGGCCGTCGCTCATCCGTTGCGCGGCGCAGGCCAGGGCCACGGGCAGCGACTGCAGGCGCCGGTTCTGCAGTTGCTCGTTGACGAAATCGGCCACGGCGCTGCCCGCGAAGCGCTCGTCGCCGATCGGCTGCCAGCGCAGCAGGGTCCAGGGCTGCAGTTCCAGGGCCATGCGCTCGATGTCGATGGCCTTCTGACCTGCTGCGCAGAGCGCCCCGACCAGGGCCCCGACCGAGGCGCCGACGATGAGGTCGGGCTGCAGCTGCAGTTCTTCCAGCGCCTTGATGACGCCCACGTGCACGAAGCCGCGCGGTCCGCCCGAGCCCAGCACCCAGGCCGTGCGCAGCGGTCTCGACAGCGGGGCGGCTGCAGGGGCGTGTTCGCCGTCGTGGTCGGCGTCGCTGCCCAGGGCACAGCCGGCCAGCCCGGCCGTGCCGAACAGCAGCAGACCGCGGCGCCCTCGCGACACGATGTCCGGGCCCTTCGCCTCGGCCCGCACCGGCTGCTTCACGAAGGTTTGCGTGCTGCGGCCTCCTGCACCATGCGCTGCAGCTCGGCATCGCTCTTGTAGTGCGGCACGCGGAAGATCAGACGCTTGGTGCGTTGCACGAAGCTGTTGCTGCCCGATACCTCGTCGCGCCAGTACTGTTCTGCCTTGGCCAGGTTGCCCGCACGGTCCAGTTCGAAGGCAGCGCGCGAACCGGCGCCGCCGAAGATGTAGAGCTTGCCGTCGTAGATGCGCCAGACGTCGGCGTTGCCGCCCCAGGGAATGGCGTAGTTGATGCCGTTGGCGCAGAAGCCACCGTACTGCGGGATGTAGCGCGCCGGCTCGCGGTCGAAGGCCGCCTTGTGCTCGGCGTTCATGAAGTGGAAGGTCACGCCCTGGTGCAGGCTCTTGATCTGTGGCGAGCCCTGTGCATGGCGACCCAGGGTGAAGTAGGCCACGACGTCGTGGCCCTCCAGCATGACGTGGGCATCGTCGCCAATGGCTACCGCCTTCACTGGCTTCAAGGGGCTGGAAGGGTTCTGGGCCAGCATCGCGCCGCAGCCGCTGAGCGCGGCCAGACCCGGCAGCAGCAGCGCCAGCGCCCACAGGCGCAGCGCAGGGAGGAGTTTCGAGGGCAGTGGCATGAGTTCAGGCTCCGGAGATCAAGGTGCCCATGGCGGCGGGCTCGGCGTCGGCGATCGGACTGCCCAGGCGGTCGGCGTAGGGCGCTGTCCAGCCGAGCAGGGCGCTGGCCCTTTCCGCGCGCTGGCGCAGATGGGCTTCGTTGTGGCCGTGCAGGTGCACGATGCCGTAGCGATGGTTGCCCAGCCACTTGAAGTCGCGCTCCAGGGCATGGCCGGACTTGGGGTACATGAACAGCAAGGCATCCGGGAAGCGTTTGGCCAGCGCGGCCTGCTGTCCCGGATCGGGCATGGGCGGTGCGTCGCCCGGGCTGAAGCTGCGGTAGACCAGGCTGGCGGCGGCGCCGGCCACCGGTGCCGTGCGCGGCAGCGCCGCCGGATCCTGCCCCAGCGCCAGGGCGAGCGACATGGCGTGCGGATCCAGGCCCTGCACACGGCGGTAGAGGTCAGAGAACTGTGAAGCCAGGCGCGGGTTGAATTCGATGACGGAGAGCCGGCCGCTGGCGGCGTCGTGGAAGAACTCCATGTTGAACATGCCCTGGGTGAAGCCCACGGCGGACAGGAAACGCTGGGCGACGTCCAGCGCCTGCTGCTGCACGCCGGCAGGCAGCCGGCTGGGATGTTCCCAACGCATGAAGGCCTGGGTGCCGGGGTACATCACCGCGTCGACCACCCCCAGCGCGTGCGCCTGACCGTTGAAGACCCAGCCGTCGAGGTTGTACTGCGCCGCCTGCAGCGGCTCTTCCAGCATCATGCGGTGGGCGGTGCCGGCCTGCGGCAGGCGCTCGCGCGCGATGCGTTCGAAGGGCTCCACCAGGCGGCGGATGACCCACAGCTCGCGGCGGCCGAAACGGGTGTGTCGCACCAGTTCCTCGCGGCTGTCCACCCGCCTGGCCAACACCGAGAAGGCCGCCTTCACCGGCTTCACGTAGGCCGGGAAGTCCAGGCCGTCGGGGATGCTGCCGCCGTATTCGGCGTCGAGGTCGGCAAAGGCGATGCTGGCTTCCGGGCAGACTTCGGCCAGCACGCGGCGCGCATGCAGCTTGTGCTGGCAGGCCAGGATGGCAGTCACCGGTGTGCCCGGCAGGCCCAGCCGCTCGGCCACCAGCGCGGCGGCCAGGGCGCCGAACTGCTCGTGATGCGACACCACGCCGGCCCAGCGTTCACGGCGGCCGCGGCGCGCCTGCCGGTCGGCGAAGCGGTTCAGGTCGAAGCCGATCAGCCGAGCATTGCTGGGGAAGCTGAAGAGGTCGAAGCCGGCCTCGTCGAAGTCGAAGTCGCCCTTGAGCCGGTCGAAGGCCAGGGTGTCCCAGTCGTAGCTGAAGAGCAGCCCGACGCGCGGTCGCCGGGCTTCGGTGAAGGTCATGGAGGCAAACCCCTGAAGAGGCCGTGGCCGATGTAGCCCATGCCGGCCTGCGTAGGCAACCAGCGGAAGTCGTCGAGATGCGCCGCCAACAGGCTCCATGGCTGCCAGAGGTCGCCCGCCTTGGCGTTGTAGGGGCGGTTCTTCAGCCAGGCCAGCAGGTTCAGCGGCCCGGTCCACCAGGGAAAGAACTTCATGCCTGCCAGTGCCACCGGCGCACCGGGCTTCAACTGGCGCAGGACGTTCTGCACCGCTGCCGGCGTGCGGGTGATGTCATGCACGTAGTTGAACAGCGCAGCGTCGGCCACTTGCGGCAGCTGCACGGTCTCGGCCGGCTGGTTGACGTGCCAGACGTTCTGCCAGCCGTGGCGGGACACGCGCTGTCGTGCCAGCTCGAACATCTCGGGGCTCTGTTCGAAGGCCAGCACACGGCCGGTGGAGCCCACCGCCCCCAGGAGCGGCCCATAGCTCAGGCCCGTGCCGGCGCCGACATCCAGCACCACCTGTCCGACCTGCAAGTCGAGCAGGGCGATGGTTCGCAGTCGCAGCGGCATCGTGCGCTCGGCCGAGCTGTCGTAGCCGGCCGCGTGGCGCCGGTAACGTTCCATGGAGGCCTGGTTGTCGGGGTGCGCCAGCAAGGTCTGTCCGGGGCGGTGCGTTCAGGCCGTGGCGCGCGAGGCCGAATGCAGCCCCATCACGCCGATGACGATCAGGCCGGCGCTGACCATCTTCAGCGCCGTGGCCGGTTCCTTGAAGTACAGATAGCCGATCAAGGCCGTCAGCACGGTGCCCACGCCCGACCACACGGCGTACACCACGCTCAGCCCCAGGGTCCGGATGATCGCCGTGTTCAGCGCGAACGAGATCGCATAGAAGACGAAGATCAGCACCGAGGGTGTCAGCCGGGTGAAGCCTTCGCTCAGCCTCATGCACGTGGTGCCTGCCACTTCGAACAGGATGGCCACGGCCAGCACCGCCCAGGCCTGGCCGACGTTCAGTACCGGCATGACCGTGCGATGAGTGGGGCGGTGGATGCCGTCAGGGGGCGCATGGGGCAGGAGGTCGTGACAGGAACCATATCCTTACACGTCATCTCGTCATCCAGCGGCGAGTGCCGTAACTCAATGAATCCACGGCAGCCACCAGCAACAACATGGCGCCGACGATGGTCGCCGTCTTGCCCATGTGGAACAGCCCCATGTGGAAGGACAGCATCTGCCCCAGGCCGCCGGCGCCGACCACGCCCAGCACGGCCGCGGCGCGGATGTTGTTCTCCCAGCGGTACAGCGTGTAGCTCATCAACTGCGGCAGCACCTGGGGCAGCGTGGCGTAGAGGAAGATGCGGCCGTTGCCCACGCCTTGTGCGCGAAGCGCTTCTCCGGGGCCGGGCGGCGCGTTCTCGACGGCCTCGGCGAAGAGCCTGCCCAGCACGCCGGTGGTGTGGAAGGCCAGGGCCAGGGTGCCCGCGAAGGGCCCGAGGCCGGCGGCGATGAGCAGCAGCGCCGCCCATACCAGTTCAGGAATGGCACGCAGGGCATTCAGCAGCAGCCGAGTCGGCGAGCGCGCGCGGGCCGGGTCGTCGGCATGCATGCGGCTGGCCGGCAGCGCCAGCGCCAGGCCGGCGGCAGCAGCCAGCAGGGTGCCCAGCGCGGACATCGCCAGCGTCTCCCAGGTCGCCAGGGCCACACGGCGCAGGAACTCCGGCGAGGTGTCCGGGGGGAAGAACTCCCCGACGAAGCGCCCCATGCTGCGCGCGGCGTCCATCGACAGGAACTGCGCCCATTGCAGGTCGAGCGACCAGAAGCTGGCCACCACCAGTACCAGCACGGCCGCGCTGAACCAGCAGGCCTTGCAGCGCGCATCGAACAGCGGCGGCGGCAGCCGGTAGGGTGGGTTGGCGGCGGGCGGCTGCTTCATCCCAGGCCCTTGCGCAGGCCGGCGCTGACGCGGTCGGCCAGTGCCACCAGCGCCACGAAGACGGCCAGCATGGTCAGCACCTCGCCCCCGTTGAACATCTTCATGGAGTTGTCGAGCTGCTGGCCGAGCCCACCGGCGCCGACGAAGCCCAGCACCACCGAGCTGCGGATGGCGCATTCCCAGCGGTACACGGTGTAGCTGGTCAGCTCGGCCGCGTTCTGCGGCAGCAGGCCGAAGAAGAAGGCCTGCAGGCGCGAACTGCCGTTGCGCAGCAGCGTCTCGGTGGCATGGACCTCGCCGCTTTCCAGGATCTCGCCGTAGACCTTGCCCAGCATGCCGCCGTAGGTCAGCGCAATGGCCAGCACACCGGCGGTGGGGCCCAGGCCGACGACGCGCACGAAGACCAGCGCCCACACCAGTTCGGGCACGCTGCGCAGGCCGATCAAGGTCCAGCGCACGAGCTGCCGGAACCAGAAGGGGCCTCGAGCCATGCGGCCAGACAAGGCGGAGACGGACAGCACCCGCGTCGACACCAGGGTCAGCGGCAACGCCAAGGCCAGGGCCAACACCATGCCGGCGGTGGCCATGGCCACCGTGCGCCAGGTCTCGCGCGCCACCATCCACAGGAACTCGCCGGACACCGCCGGCGGCAGGAAGGTGGCCAGGAAGTCACCCGTGACCTCCAGGTTCTTCGCTTCGAACAGGATCCAGGGTCTGAATTCGGTGGCCACCATCAGCGGCCACATCAGCACCAGTGCGAAGCTGCCCCAGAAGACCCGGCCCAGCCACGCGGGGTCGCGACTGGGGGCAGGTCGGCGTGCGTGCCCGGGTGGCGGGTGCAGGACGTCGGTGCTCAAGGTCTCGTGCTCGGTGCGGGTCTTGCAGGCCGGAGCGGCCGCCTCAGCGGCAGTGCATCACCACCGGCGCAGGGCCGGCGGCAGGCGGGGCCTCGGGCGGCAGCGGCGCATCGCCGCGAAGCTCGTGCTCGTGTTGCGCGTAAAGGCGCTCCAGCCTGTCGCGGCCGACTTGTGCCGCCGGCAGGTCGAACACCAGCCTGCCGTCACGCAAGCCCACGATGCGCGGGAAGTGCGACAGCGCCATGTCCACCTGATGCAGCGTGGCCACCAGCGTCACGCCGCGTTCCTGCGCCGTGGCCACCAGCGTGCCCAGCGCTTGGCGCGAGCGCGTGGGATCGAGCGCCGACAGCGGCTCGTCCACCAGCCACAGCCGCGCCGGAGACAACAGTGCCCGCGCCAGCCCAACCCGCTGGCGCTCGCCTCCGGAGAGGCGATCGACGCGCTCGAAGAGCTTTTCCGACAGGTCGAAGCGTTCCAGCGCCTCGTGTGCGGCCGGGATGTCGACCGGATAGAACAGGGAGCGCAGGCTGGTCAGCAGGCCCATGGCGGGCAGTCGGCCGGCCAGCACGGCGGTCACCACACGTTGGCGGGGCGGCAGCGGGGGCACCTGCGGCGCCAGGAACAGCCGCCCGCGCAGCCGCTGCAGCGTCCGCCGCGGCAGGGACCAGGGCGCCTGTCCCGCCAGCGTCACGGTGCCCGCAGCAGGGGGCAGGGCGCAGGCCATGATCTGCATCAAGGTGGTCTTGCCGGCACCCGAGGGCCCGATGATGGCCACCTGTTCACCTTCGGCGATGCGAAGGTCCAGGTCCTGCAGGGCTGCAGCGGCACCTGCGCGTGCCGCAGGGTGGCGCGCAGACAGCGCCTCGAGTTCGATGTTCACGGGCAGTGTCAGGCCGGACCGGGCCTCAGATCAGTCCGGCACTGCGGCCCGCGGCCTCCAGCCCCTTGTAGTTCTCGGGCGCAGTCGGGATGTAGCGCGTCGCGCGGTTCAGTTGCAGGATCTCCTTGCCTTCGGGCGTGGCCGGGTCCAGGTCGAGCAGCGCGCGCTGCACCTTGTTGCGCAGGTCGGCCGGCATGTCGGCGTGCACCGACCAGTTGTAGTTGAAGAAGGTCGGCGTGGTGAAGAAGACATCGACCGCCTTGGTGTCGACCTTGTTCTCGCCGACGAACTTGCGCCAGACGGTGATGTCGAGCGCGGCGGCGTCGACCTTGCCGCTGACCACCGAGGCGATGGTGGCGTCGTGTGCGCCGCTGTAGGCCACGCGGCGGAAGTCCTTGTCGGGGTTGATGCCCGCCTGCAGCAGGAAGTGGCGCGGCATCAGGTGGCCCGAGGTGCTGCTCTGCGAACCGAAGCTGACCTGGCGGCCCTTGAGGTCGCCGAGTGCCTTGATGCCGGAGTCGGTCTTGGCGATGAACACCGACTGGAAGCGCGTGTCTTCCTCGCGCTGGGCGATCGGGACGATCTTGCCGCCGGAGCGGATCTGCGCCTGCACGAAGGTGAAGCCACCGAACCACACCAGGTCGACCTTCTTGTTGACCAGGGCTTCGACCGCCGCGGGATAGTCGGTCACCGGCGTGAATTCGACCTTCATGCCCAGCTTCTTCTCGAGGTAGTTGGCGATGGGCGTGAACTTGCGCACCTGCTCGGTGGCGGCCTCTTCGGGGATGGTGGTGACGCGGAAGACCTGCTGAGCCTGGGCCCAGCTTCCCGCGGCGAGCAGGGCGGTGCAGAGCAGGGCCTGCAGGGAGCGCATGGGCGAACGGCAGAACATCGGGTGGACTCCTGGGTTGGGCTGGTGGTGAATTCGGGGGGCGGTCGTTCGTGACGGCCTGTCCTGCACCTTCGCGTTGGTCGGCGAACGTGCTGACATGCCTTACCTGTACGCTGCAGGCGGCCGATTCCTTCCCCGCGATGTTACGAGACCGGCGCTTGCGACGTGCGGCCCGGGCCCGGGTGGGGCCGGCGACGTTGTCGGGCGGCGCCGCAGAACCTTACAGCGAGCAGCTGCGAAATCCGGCGGGAACGTCGCGCCTGTGCGGCGCAAAGAAGTTCCTGTAGCGGGCATGGCGCATGCGGGGCTGGGTCAGGTGCGATGCGCCGCGCAGCACCGGCCGGCCGTCGAACCAGGGTGCCGAGTAGTCGCGGTAGGGGTGCGGTCGGAATCCCGGAAAGGGCCGGAACGCGCTGGATGACCATTCCCACACGTCGCCCCAGCGAAACCGATCGGGCTGGGCGTGCGCAGCGCACTCCCATTCGGCCTCGTCGGGCAGGCGGCGGCCGGCCCAGTGGCACCAGGCCAGCGCCTCGTACAGGCTCAGGTGGCTGGCGGCCTCGGCCAGATTCAAGGCTTGCCACTGTCCGTGGTGCCACCGCAGCCACAGCGCTCCGTCGCGGCGCAGGTACCTCGGAACCCCGTTGCCGGCGGCAGCGCGCCAGCGCCAGCCCGCTTCGGTCCAGTGTCTGCGGTCGTCATGGGCGCCGCTCTCGATGAAGGGCAGGTACTCGGCCCAGCGCACCGCCTGTGCGTCCATCGAGCACCCCGTCAGCGTCACGTCGTGGGCCTGCAACTCGTTGTCGAACGCGAAGCCCTGGCCGGGCTCGCTGCCCAGTCGCCAGGGCCGCGCCGGCACCGCCAGGGCCGCCGGGGGGTCGGGCAGCGCTAGGGCCTGCCAGCGCGGGTCGCTCACGGCCAGGCCCAGGCCTTGCGCCATGTAGAGCGCAGCCTCGTGGTGCATGTCCTCGTGCAGCAGGGCCAGGCGGAAGAAGTACAGGCCCTCGTCGGTGTCGGGCGCTTCGCGCAGCAGCGCCAGGGTGTCCTGCAACTGCGCCGCCAGATCGCCGCGCGTGGTGTCGGCATCGGGCAGGGGCAGGTGCCAGCGGGAGTCGTGGGGGACGTGGCTGGAGTCGTACAGCCGGTCTGCCTCGGCGCGTCGGGGCGCCGCGCGGGGGGCTGCCGGGTCGGCGCTGTCGCCCAGGTGGCGCAGCGGGTTGCGGGTCACCCAGTACTCCTGGAACCAGCCCAGGTGGCCCAGTTCCCACAAGGGCGGGTTGAGTTCGTCGCGTGGCGGCACCGCCAGGGCGGGCAGGCCCGACTCGAACACGGCGAAGGTGGCCAGGGTGTCCTGCCGGCTGTCGACCAGTGCCTGCGCCAGCCATGCGGCATCTGCGCCGCGGGCCAGGTCGGCCGCTCCGGTTAGGCTTGCGTCATGCATCGGAAATCCATCGTCATCGTGACGCCGGCGCTGGCAGACGCCAACAACGGCAACTGGCAGACGGCCCGGCGTTGGGCTCGTCTTCTGCAGGCAGCTTACCGCGTCGGGCTCGTCGGACAGTGGTCCGGCGGCGACGAGGCCTTGATGATCGCCTTGCACGCCCGGCGCTCGGCCGCATCGGTGGCCGCGTGGAAGGCGGCCCACCCGAGGGCGCCGCTGGTGCTGGTGCTGACCGGCACCGATCTGTACCGCGACATCGACGCCGACCCTGCGGCGCAGCGATCGCTGGCACTGGCCGACGCCCTGGTGGTGCTGAACCGGCATGGGCCCGAGCGCCTGCCGCCTGATATGCGCCGAAAGTGTCATGTGGTGCTGCAGTCGTGCACGGCGCGGCGCACGCTGCCGCGAACGGCGCGGCACCTGCGAGCGCTGATGGTCGGACACCTGCGCGAAGAGAAGGATCCGCGCACCGCCTTCCGGGCGATGGGGCGGCTGTCGCATCGGCCGGACATCCTGCTGGACCACGTCGGTGCCGCGCTCGACCCGGTGCTGGGCAGCGAGGCGCAGGCCCTGTCCGTGTCGGCGCCGAACTATCGCTGGCTGGGTGCCTTGCCGCACGCCCAGACCCGCCGCCGTATCCAGGCGGCCCATCTGCTGGTGCATCCCAGCCGCATGGAGGGCGGGGCGCACGTGGTCATCGAGGCCGTGCGCAGCGGCACGCCGGTGCTGGCTTCGCGCATCGACGGCAACACGGGACTGCTCGGCGACGACTGGCCGGGCCTGTTCGCACCAGGTGACGATGCGGGCCTGGCCCGCCTGCTCGTGCAGGCGCGCGACGATCCCGATATGCTGCCGGCCTTGCAGAGCCGTCTGGCCGCACTGGCGCCCCTCTTTTCGCCCCGGGAAGAGGGCGCCGCGCTGCACCGCATCGTGGCCGCCCTTCTGCATTCCACCCCCGCGGGCCGCATCGACCCGCCACACCCTGGAGACAGACCATGAATGCCCCCGAACAGCTCGCCGAACCCCGCCTGACCTCGCTTTCGCACGGCGGGGGCTGTGGCTGCAAGATCGCTCCGGGCGTGCTGTCGGAGATCCTCAAGGGCACGGCGGCCATGCCCATCCCGAAGGAACTGCTGGTGGGCATCGAGACGGCCGACGACGCTGCCGTCTACCAGCTCAACGACGAGCAGGCGCTGATCGCCACCACCGACTTCTTCATGCCCATCGTCGACGATCCGCTCGACTTCGGACGCATCGCCGCCACCAACGCCATCAGCGATGTCTATGCGATGGGCGGAAGGCCGATCCTGGCCCTGGCGCTGGTGGGCATGCCGATCAACGTGCTGTCGACGCAGACCATCGGCCGCATCCTGGAAGGCGGTGCCTCGGTGTGCCGCACGGCCGGCATCCCGATCGCCGGCGGCCATACCATCGATTCCGTCGAAGCCATCTACGGCCTGGTGGCGCTCGGCCTGGTGCATCCGAAGCACGTCAAGCGCAACGCCGACGCGCAGCCCGGCGACGTGCTGGTGCTGGGCAAGCCGGTGGGCGTGGGGGTGATGTCGGCGGCTCTGAAGAAGGGCGAGCTGGGCGACGAAGGTTATGCCCGCATGATCGCCACCACCACGCGCCTGAACACCCCCGGCCCCGATCTGGCAGCACTGCCGGGTGTGCATGCCCTGACGGACGTCACCGGCTTCGGTCTGGCCGGCCATGCGCTGGAGATGGCGCGCGGCGCGCGCTGCGAAGTTCAGCTGGACTGGGCCACCGTGCCACTGCTGGCGGATGTCCGCAGGCTGGCCTCGCAGGGCTTCGTGACGGGGGCGTCGGGACGCAACTGGGCCGGTTATGGTCACGACATCGCGCTGCCCGCCGCGTTCGATCCGGTCGACAAGGCCCTGCTGACCGACCCCCAGACCAGCGGCGGCCTGCTGGTGGCCTGTGCGCCGGGCGAGGTCGACGCAGTGCTCGGCATCTTCCGCCGCCACGGCTTCGACGAAGCGGCCGTGGTGGGCCGGGTGGCGGCCGGCGCGCCGGGCCTGGTGGTGCGCTGAGCCCCTGGCGCAGCGCGCGGCCGCAGCCGGCACGGGGCCGGTCCGTTCAACGCCGACAGCAGGCCTTGCCTCATGCGGAGGGACTGTCTGCAGGCGGGTTGAGACGCATCAACGAGCCGGCAGATTGGCCTCTGGCGCAGGGAACCAGCCTGGGCCAGCATGACTCTTCACCGTTCGATGGCCGGCCGGCACATGGGGTGTCGGGTTCGGGCCTTTTCGGGGGACAGCATGCACACCATTTCTTCCATGTCGCTGGCCGAGGCGCCTGCGCGAGCGCTGGCAGCAGTCGTCGCTGCCAACGGCCACATCAACGACTCCGAACTCGACAGGCTGGCGCAGCTGGATGCCTTCCGCCGGCTCGGAGTGACGCGCGAACGCTTCGTCGCACTGGCCCGCGAGTGCGTGGACGCCATGGGTGCCGCGCTGTGCGAACAGAGCTGGCTGCGCGCCGAGCAGCGCATCTACCTCGACCAGTTGCTGGAATCGGTCGATTCACGCGAGCAACGCCTGCTGGTGTGCCGGCTGGCCGCCGCGGTGATCACCGCCGACGGCTGCGTGACCCAGGACGAACGCCTGGTCTACGACCATGCCCGCGCGCGCTGGCACATCAGCCAGGACATGATCACCCAGGCGATCCTTCAGGAGCGCGTGAACTGATGGGGGAGCTGCAGCCGTCGGTGCCGCGGTGACCTCGGCGCCGACGCCAGGGGGCCGCCGCCGGCGCCTTAACATGCGGGGCCCGGTCCGCCTGCGGCGCGACATCCGTCGCGTCCGCCACGGCGCCGTCCGGCCCGATGCAAGAGTCCTGCCGTGCCACCCAGCCCCCCGCCCAGTCCATGGCGCCTGTCCGTCGCACCGATGATGGACTGGACGGACCTCCACTGTCGCTACTTCCACCGCCAGATCACGCGGCACACCCGGCTGTACACCGAGATGGTGACCACCGGAGCGCTGCTGCACGGCGACGTGCCGCGCCACCTCGACTTCAACCATGAAGAGCACCCGGTGGCGCTGCAGCTCGGTGGCAGCGAGCCGGCCGACCTGGCGGCCTGCGCCAGGCTGGCCGAGCGCTGGGGGTACGACGAGGTCAACCTGAACTGCGGTTGCCCCAGTGAACGTGTGCAGCGAGGGGCCTTTGGCGCCTGCCTGATGGCCGAGCCGGTGCTGGTGGCCGACTGTGTGAAGGCCATGCAGGATGTCTCCAGCCTGCCGGTGACGGTCAAGCACCGCATCGGCATCGACCGCGGCGAGAGCTACGAGTTCGTGCGCGACTTCGTCGGCACGGTGTGGCAGCGCGGCGGCTGCAAGGTGTTCATCGTGCACGCTCGAAATGCTTGGTTGCAGGGGCTGTCGCCCAAGGAGAACCGCGAGGTGCCGCCGCTGCGCTACGAGATGGTGCACCACCTGAAGCGCGACTTTCCGGCACTGACCATCGTGATCAACGGCGGCCTGGCAGGGGACGAAGCGATCGCCGAGCAGCTGCAACACGTCGACGGTGTGATGCTGGGCCGCGAGGCATATCACAATCCGTGGAGCATGGCGCAGTGGGACCAGCGCTTTTTCGGCGACGCCGACACCGGCCTGACGCGGGAAGGTCTGGAGCGCAACATGGTGGACTACATGACGCGGCAGACGGTGCGCGGCGTGCCCTGGACGCATGTATCGCGCCATATGCTGGGCCTGTGGAACGGCGCCCCCGGCGCCCGCCGCTGGCGACAGGCCTGGTCGGATCACCGTCTGAAGTCGGAGGCGCCTCGTTCGGTGTTCGATCGCGTGCCGCGCCCCGGCCCGGGACTGGCATCGGCGATGCAGAGGGGTGCTTGATGACGCCGTGGCGGCATCGAGGTGACTGGCCCCGGCGCCGTGCGTCGGGGCAATGGATGAGGTAGTGCCATGCGAGTGAACGGAGAACCCACCCGGCCCCTGAGAAGCAAGGATGGCCGCGTGTTCGTGATCGACCAGCGCCAGTTGCCGCACCGCCTTCAGGTGATGCCGCTGGACGACATGGCAGCCGTGCGCCAGGCCATTGCCGAGATGTGGGTGCGCGGCGCGCCCCTGATCGGTGCCACTGCCGCCTACGGCATGGCGCTGCAGGCGGCGCGGGACGCCACCGACAACGGCCTGCAGGCGGCGGCGCGCATGCTCGAGTCGGCGCGACCCACCGCGGTCAACCTGGCCTGGGCCGTGCGGCGGGTATTGAAGATCACCCTGGCCCAGCCCGTGCCGCGCCGCGCCGCTGCGGCCTGGGCCGAGGCCGAGGCCATTGCCGAAGAGGACGTGGCCGTCAACGCCGCGATCGGCAGCCATGGGCTGCCGATCATCGAGGCCATCGCGCGCAGCCGGCCCGGCCCGGTGCGCGTGCTGACCCACTGCAACGCCGGCTGGCTGGCCACCGTCGACTGGGGCACCGCCACCGCGCCCCTGTACCAGGCGCATGCCGCCGGCATCCCGCTGCAGGTGTGGGTCGACGAGACGCGGCCGCGCAACCAGGGCGCCAGCCTCACGGCCTGGGAGCTGGGCCATGAAGGCGTGCCGCACACGGTGATCGCCGACAACGCCGGCGGCCACCTGATGCAGCGCGGGCAGGTCGACCTCGTGATCGTGGGCTGCGACCGCGTGACGGCCCGCGGCGACGCCTGCAACAAGATCGGCACCTACCTCAAGGCGCTGGCGGCGCGCGACAACGGCGTGCCCTTCTACGTCGCGATGCCGACGTCCACGCTCGACCTGAGCCTGTCCGACGGCGTGAAGGAGGTGCCGATCGAGGAGCGTCCTGCGCGCGAGGTCACGCACATCACCGGGCGCACGCAAGGTGGACAGATGATGGAAGTGCAGCTCACGCCCAAGGGCAGCGCGGCGGCCAATCCGGCCTTCGACGTGACGCCGGCGCGGCTGGTCACCGGCTTCATCACCGAACAGGGCGTCGTGGCTGCCGACGAGGCCGCGCTGCGGGCCCTGAAGGCACCGTCGGGATGAGTGACGAACCCGCGCTCCGCGAGGCCGCCGTGGCCGCGATGCGCCGCCTCGACGAGCGCGGCCTGAACCGCGGCAGTGCCGGCAACCTGAGCTGCCGGCTTGGCGAGGGCATGCTCATCACGCCCACCGGCATGGGCGCCGAGTTGCGTGCCGACGACATGGTGTGGATGGGCTTCGACGGCCAGGTGCAGGGGCATTGGCAGCCGTCGTCGGAATGGCACTTCCATCGCGCCGTCTACCTCGCCAGGCCCGACCTGAACGCCGTCGTGCACACGCACTCGGTGCACGCCACCACGCTGGCCTGCCTGCGCCGGGAACTGCCGGCCTTCCACTACATGGTGGCGGTGGCCGGTGGCAGCCGTGTGCCCCTGGTCCCGTACCACACCTTCGGCACCGAAGCGCTGTCGCAGGCGGTGGCCGAAGGTCTGCGCGAGGTGCAGGCCTGCCTGCTGGCCAACCACGGCCTGGTGGCCGCCGGCAAGTCGCTGGGGCAGGCGATGAAGATCACCGTGGAGATCGAGGCCCTTTGCGAGAGCTACCTGAAGGCACTGGCCGTCGGCGAACCGGTGCTGCTGAGCCAGGCGCAGATGGCCGAGGTGATCGAGAAGTTCCGCAGCTACGGGCAGACGGCGCGGCGCTGAACGAGGCTGCGGCTGCGTGAAGCGGCTGCATGAAGCGGCCGCGTCAGGCGGCCGCGTCGCGGTCGGGCCAGGTGGCCAGCAGCAAGCCTGCCAGCGCCAGCGCGAAGGCCACGGCATGCGCCGACGTGAAGGTCTCGCCGAGCACCCAGACGCCGATCATCGCCGCCGTCACGGGCAGCAGCACCATGAAGACGCCGGCCTGCGCGGCGGGCACCTCCTGCAGGCCGCGCATCCACAGCCACACGGTGACCATGCTGGCGGCCAGGGCGTAGAAGACCAGCAGACCCCAGGTCGGCGGCGTGACGGTGCCGAAGTCGAAGCTCCAGGCCTGCCACAGGCCCAAGGGCGTCACCAGCGCCAGCCCCCAGAGGTTGATGAGTGCACTGATGCGGCGCGGGGATACGTTGCCGGTGAGCTTCTTGCCGATCACCACGTAGCAGGCCTCGCAGGCCACCGCGCCCAGCAGCAGCAGATAGCCCCAGGGCGACTCGGCGTCATCGCTGGCGGCCGAGCCACTGCGCGCCCAGGCCAGGATGGCGATGCCGGTGACCGCCAGCACGATGGCCACGCGCACCCGTGGGCGAATTCGTTCGCCCAGCACCCACCACGAGCCCAGGGCCACCGCCGCCGGGATGGCCGCCATGGTCACCCCGGCGGCCAGGGCCGACGTCATCTTCACGCCGTACAGCATGCAGATCGAGAACAGGAAGTTGCCCAGGAAACTTTCCCAGAACAGCAGTCTGCGGTCGCGCGCCGACAGGGCCGCCTCGCCGGGCGCGCGACGCACCCAGTGCGCCATGGCCACCGCGGCGATGCCGAAGCGCATCCAGGCCAGCAGGAACACCGGCAGCGCCGCCACCAGCAGCTTGGACAGGCCCACGTAGCTGCCCACCAGGGCCACGCTGGCGGCCAGGCACAGGTAGGCGGTGACGGGGGCCGCGGCGCGGGAAAGGGAAGTCAAGGCGGCAGCGCGGAGCTAGAAGGCGGCGGCATAGCGCTCGAGTTCCCAGGCGCTGACGTGGCGTGCATAGGCCAGTGCCTCGTCGCGCTTGAGGCGCAGGAACTGCTTCGACAGCGTGTCACCCAGCGCGGCGCAGACGGTCTCGTCGGCCTCCAGGGCGTCGCAGGCCTGGTCCAGGCTTTGCGGCAACAGCGGGATGCCGCGTCCGCGGATCTGCGGCAGGCTCAGCTCGAAGAGATCGTCGGCGGTGGCCGGGCCCGGGTCGAGGCCGCGTTCGATGCCGTCCAGACCAGCGGCGATCAAGGCCGCAGTGGCCAGGTAAGGGTTGGCGCTGGCGTCGGGCACGCGCCACTCGAAGCGGCCCGGCAGCGAGCGCAGCATGGCCGTGCGGTTGTTGCGGCCGTGGGCCACGTAGGCGGGCGCCCAGCTGGTGCCCGACAGCGATTCGCCCACCACCAGCCGCTTGTAGCTGTTGACCGTGGGCGCTGCCAGGACCGTGAGGGCGCCGCTGTGCGCCAGCACGCCGGCCATGAACTGGCGCCCGAGCGTGGACAAGGGCAGGTCGGACGCTGCGCCCTCGGCATCGGGCTCGAACAGGCAGCGGTCGCCCTGCCACAGCGACACATGGAAGTGCAGCCCGCTGCCCGGCTGGTCGGCAAAAGGCTTGGGCATCATCGAGAACACGGCGCCCTGTTGCTCGGCCAGGTGGTGCGCGGCCAGCTTGAAGAGCATGACGTGGTCGCAGCTGGCCAGTGCCTCGTCGAAGGCGAAGTTCAGCTCGTACTGGCCCTGGGCGTCTTCGTGGTCGATCTGCAGCACGGTCAGGCCCGCTGCCTCCAGGGCACCGCGCAGCGCCTGCAGGAAGGGCATCTGGCGCGGCAGCGACTTGAGGTCGTAGGACGGCTTGTGCAGGCGGTCGGCGTCGTCGGCCGGCAGCCAGCGGTGGCCGCTCTGCTTGAGCAGGAAGAACTCGGGTTCGATGCCGGTCTTCAGCGTCCAGCCCCGCGCCGCCAGCCTTGCCACGGCGCGCCGGAGCACCTGGCGCGGGCAGGCGTCGAAGGCCCGGCCGTCGACAAAGCCGTCGCCGACGATGCGCGCCACGCCCGGCATCCAGGGCAGGGGCTGGAGGGTGGTGGCATCGCCCCGGGCGTAGTACTCGCTGCGGGGCCCGGTGCGCGGCAGCCCGGTGCCCCAGATCGACGGGCCTGCGAACCCGGCACCGGCGGCCAGCACCTCGCCGAGTTGCGCCAGCGGCACCAGCTTGCCCTTGGCCACGCCGTGCAGGTCGGTGAACTGCACCAGCAGCGTGTGGACGCCGCCGGCCTGCAGGCGCTGCAGGGTCTCGGCGCTCACGAGGGACAGGCCGCCAGCAGGCTCTCGCGCAGGATGCGCAGCCCTTCATCGAACACCGCCGGGCCGGTGGTCAGCGGGAACAGGAAGCGCAGCACGTTGCCGTTCACGCCACAGGTCAGCAGGATCAGGCCACGCTCCAGCGCTTGGGCCTGCACGGCGCGCGTGAAGTCGGCATCGGGCTCACCGCTTTCCGGGTGGCGGAACTCCACCGCCACCATGGCGCCCAGGCCGCGCACGTCGGCGATGTGCGGCACCACCACGCGCATGGCGTCCAGCTCGAACATCAGGCGGTCGCCCAGCACCTTGCCACGCGCGGGCAGCTGCTCTTCGGCCATGATCTCCAGCACGGCGTGCGCGGCAGCGATGGCCAGCGGGTTGCCGGCGTAGGTGCCACCCAGGCCCCCCGGGGCCGGAGCGTCCATGATCTCGGCACGGCCCGTCACCGCCGACAAGGGCATGCCGGCGGCCAGGCTCTTGGCACTGACCAGGATGTCGGGCAGCACGCCGAAGTGCTCCATCGCGAACATCCTGCCGGTGCGGCCGAAGCCGGTCTGCACCTCGTCGGCGATGAGCAGGATGCCGTGTTCGTCGCACAGCTCGCGCAGCCAGTTCACGGCCTCGGCCTGGATGACGTTGAAGCCGCCTTCGCCCTGCACCGGCTCGAAGACGATCGCCGCCACGCGCGACGGCTCGATGTCGGCCTTGAAGAGGTGCGCCACGGCCTTCTTCACCTCGGCGAGGTCGGCGCAATGGCAGGGGAAGGGCGCGTGGTAGATCTCGGGCGGGAAGGGCCCGAAGCCGGCCTTGTAGGGCATCACCTTGCCGGTGAGCGCCACGGCGAACAGGCTGC
>LNFM01003920.1_pt1 | contig 28310 bp, 26 predicted proteins | sample 596031 | NCBI WGS metagenome assembly LNFM01 (sample SAMN04254537, study PRJNA301005) | activated carbon metagenome | isolation source: dual media filters at the Ann Arbor, Michigan drinking water treatment plant | place: USA: Ann Arbor
GGGCAGTTCTGTTCCGGGAACAGGCGCGAGGACAGTCCCATGTCGGCGAATGCGGCGGAGGCGATCTGCTGCTTGAGGCTCGCCTCGTTGGCCTTCCACCCGAAGCGGCCGATGGCATTGCGCCCGGCGATCGCGTCCCAGACCAAATTTGGCCGACCGTCGAAGCCGAGCCGCCGCTGCTCCTTGGCCAGCGCATGCAAGGCAGACTCCGGCACCGCCTCGAAGAATCCGAGTCCGAACACCGGCTGGGCGATGCGCAGCGAGGTCATCACCTCCGGGCCGATAACGCCAAAGTTCGGATTCTCGATTCGCAACACCGGTTTGCGCAGGACTACGGATTCACCATCTGCAAAGGCGACGCTGCGCGCCTCCCAGCCTAGATAAACCTGCGCCTCGGCCGGCACCGCCTGCGGGCCGTAGGCAAGGTCGATGTTGCTGCCGTCGAGCGCGCGGTTCTGGATCTGGCTGCCGTAATGCGGATGCGGCAGCGGACCGCCATGGGGGCCTTCGCCCGGCAGACTCAGGCGCACCAGCATCGACAGCAGTTGCTCGTCCACCGAGGCCGGCGGGCTGCCACGGCCGGCATTGACGTGGCAGGTACTGCAACGGTCGGCGATGAAAGTCGGGCCGAGACCCCAGTCGCCGTTGAGCGAAACCACCGAGGCCCATTGCCGGTTGAAGATGCTCCGGCCGACCATGAACATCTGCCGCTGTTTCGGGTTGAGTACCGGCGCGGGCTCGGAAAACGCCTGAGCATCACTGCGGGCAATGGTGAAGCCGGCAGCGGAAAGCACGGCATCCGCGGCCTGCCCCGCGTCGCCGGCATGGACGCCCAGCGCTGCGATCAACCCGAATGCGAACGCTGCCCGGCGCAATCCGGACTTCAGCGCAGTACGACCCAGCGCGGTACGATCCTGCATGGCAATATGCGTTCTCCGGCAACGGCTTCCGGGCGGGACGTTAATGCATGCGGGGCAGCGCCGCAAGCAGGCGCGGGCACCGCACCCGACCGCGATGACATGCCGGGCGGGATACGAATCACGAAAGGAACGCATCCATGGGACTTCTGAGCGGAAAACGACCGGCCGACCTTGGGGTAAGGGACGGAAGGCTCAAACCGGCTCCGGCTTCCCCGAATGCGGTCAGCAGCCAGGCCAGCACCGGCTACCACCGGATCGCGCCGCTGACCTATCGCGCATCGCGGGAATCGGCGCTGGCGGCGCTGAAGGCGATCATCGAGAACACGCCGCGCACCCGGATCGTCGAATCCCGGCCCGATTACCTGTACGCCGAGTACACCAGCAAGTTGATGGGCTACGTGGACGACGTCGAGTTCTACCTGCCGCCGGGCGAGAAAATCATTCATGTGCGCTCGGCCTCGCGGCTCGGCAACGGCGACCTGGGTGCGAACCGCAAGCGCATCGAGAACATCCGCGCGAGGCTTTCGTGAACCGACCCCGATACCCATGAGCAGCGATCCGGTCGAGCAGGCGGCGCAGGACAACTCGCCCGAGGACACACAGGCGCAAGCGTGGTGGCGGCGCTCGCCGCCGGCGGCGGCCGCCGCCAGCGTGGCGATCGGCGCGGCGACGCTCTGGTTCGGCAACATGCTCAATCGGGTGCCGCTGGACGATCACGCCACCATTGGCTATCTGCTGATGCTGCCGCTGCTGCTGATCGTGCCGGCCTTCTCGACCGCGGGCCTGCGATTGGCATGGCTGGGATTTTCGCGCCGCTCCGGGCCGATGAGCCTGCTGGTCGCTGCGGCTGCGCTCGCCGGCGCCTTGCTGAACATTCAGGCAATCGTGCGTTTTGCGCAGGCGCTGATGCGAATTTTCGGGAACTGAGCAAGTTCAATTTTCACCGCAGAGGACGCGGAGGACGCAGAGGAAAAACAGGAACATGAATATAAGATGAGATTCTTCGGGGGCGCTCCTGCGCGAGTGATATGTACTCCTCCCGCAACCAATCGTCCCCAGATAAATGTAAATGAAAACCCTCGCATCGCTCTAGTTCTTCCTCCGCGTCCTCCGCGTCCTCTGCGGTGAACACTTTTCCCGCGCGGTAGCGCCCAGGAGCTGTGCAGTAAATGAGCAACGGGGCTGTCTACGCAACATCAGCAATGGCAGGCAATCGGTTGAAGTGCCGGGCCATTTACAGCCGGTAACCCGGTTTCATCAAATTGTCATATTGGGGTGCCTGGGGGCGTGTTAGTTTTTGCCGGCCTTCTCAACCACTCTGCCTTTTCACATATGGACACGAAACCGACCGAACTCACCAGGATTGCGAATGCCGCGGACTATGTCGATGCCTTGACCAGACCCAGGTTGGACGACCTGAAAGTCGTAAAGCGAGTGATCGATGGCAGGCGCATGCGCGACAAATACCTCGACAAGGTCACTGTGGTCGAAGTCGTCAAGCGCCCCAATCCGGACTGAGAATTTTCAGTACCCCAAACAAAAAAACGCGGCCGAGGCCGCGTTTTTTATTTCGTTTCCCGCAATCGTCAGCGCTTCTTGTCGACGCTAATCGGCCCGGAACCGTGAACCATGATGTAGAGCAGGCCGCCCATGATGGCGATGTTCTTCATGAACATGATGTTCTGCAGTTGCACCTGATCGGCCTCCACCGCCCAGAACGCATGGAAGACGACAGAGGCGATCAGCACGAAAATGAACAGCGCGGCTGAAGCCCAGCGGGCTTTCCAGCCCACCGCGATCATGATGCCGCCGCCCAGTTCGACGACGATGGCGATGATTGCCGCAACCTGCGCCATCGGCAGGCCGTAGGCCTCGATGTAGCCGACGGTGCCGCCGAAGCCGGTAATCTTGTTGATGCCCGCGAGAATGAATATCAGCGCCAGCAATATGCGGCCGACCAGCGGGCCGTAACGGTTCAACATTTCCATGGTTTCTCCTCTGCCGGAGCAGGTGCCTTCGCCATGACTCCGGAACCCGGTATCTGCCGTACACGATACCTCCAGGGCCGCGGCAACGGTCTGCGGTTAATCGATGAACGCACTGCACTTCTTCCAGCACCTCTGCTGCATCTGCCGTTGACTACGCGACAAATCCGATCTCCCTGTGCGTGCCATCGCAAAAGGGCTTGTTGTTCGAGGCGCCGCAGCGGCACAGCGCTGCCTGGCTGCCGTTCCACACGATCGCGCCCGAGGCGTCGCGGATCTGCATTTCGCCGAAACAACGCAGGGGGCCATTGGTCTTTGCCGTGATGCGAAGGCTTGCGCCTGGCATGCCGGGGTCGAGGGTCTTGAGTTGGTATTCGGGGGAAACTTCGGAGGGATCGCGGAAGCCGGCGGCCTTGTGGCTGCCGTCACAGAAGGGCTTGTTCGCCGATTTACCGCAGCGGCAGAGAAAGATCTGCCCGGCGGTTTTCAGGGGTGAGCCGTCCGCCGCGAGAATCTCGATCTCGCCTTCAACCTTCAGCGGCCCGTCGACCTGCGGCTGGATGACGTTGTGCATCTGGCGGGGATGATACTCCCCGTGCGTGGATGCGCAAAGACGAGAAATCCGGACTGAGGACGCAGGACTGAGTGGAGTTCACGAGACACTCAACCTTTCAGCCGCGGACGGCCAGGTCGAAGGCCATGGCTCAGGCACCGGGTTCACGCGCTTCTACCTGCGTCCTCAGTCCTGCATTTTTCTCCGCGGCTATTGCGCCGTCCACCCGCCATCGATCGAGTAGGCCGCGCCGGTGATCGAGGCGGCGGCGTCACCAGCGAGGAACACGGAGAGGGCGGCGATCTCCTCGACCTTGACGAATTCCTTCGACGGCTGGCGCTCCAGGATCACGTTCTGGATCGCATCCTCGCGCGAGATGCCCTTCTCGCGGGCGCGGTCCTCGATCTGTTTCTCCACCAGCGGCGTGAGCACGAAGCCGGGACAGACTGCATTGCAGGTCACGCCGGTGCCGGCAGTTTCCAGCGCCACGGTTTTGGTCAGGCCGACCATTCCGTGCTTGGCAGCGACGTAGGCCGACTTGAACGGTGACGCGACCAGGCCATGTGCCGAGGCGATGTTGATGATTCGCCCCCAGCCCTTTTCCTTCATCGCCGGCAGCGCGGCGCGAATGGTGTGAAACGCCGACGACAGATTGACGGCGATGATCGCGTCCCACTTCTCCACCGGGAACTCCTGCACCGGCGCCACGTGCTGGATGCCGGCGTTGTTGACCAGCACGTCCAGCGTGCCGAAGCGCCGGCGTGCCTGGTCCACCATCGCCGCGACCTCGGCGGGCTTGCCCATGTCCGCGGAGGAGTAAAGCACGGCGACCTTGTGTTCCGCGGCGAGCGCGGCGCGAGTCTTCTCGATCATGACGCTATCGCCGAAACCGTTGAGCATGACGTTGCAGCCCTGCGCTGTAAAGGCGCGGGCGATGCCAAGTCCGATACCGCTGGTGGACCCGGTGACGAGCACAGACTTGCCTTTCAACATGATGGAGGGTTTTCCTGGAGGAATTGAAGCGGGGAGCCGCGAAACCGGAACCGTGAAATTCAGTGTAGCAGACCGGTCACCGGCCTCAGCCCGCCCTCGCCACAAAGGCCGCGATCGCGTCGAGCGTGGCCTGCTTCTGGTCAACATGGGGTGAATGCGCGCATTCGGGCAGCACCCGGGTTTCGACCGGGCCTGAAACCTGCCGCGCGATCGCCTCGACCTGCAGCAGAGTTCCGTACTGGTCGTCCTTGCCCTGGATCAACAGCACCGGACAGCGGATGTCGGCCAGAACCTCCTCGATGTTCCAGCGACGGAAATCGGGATGCAGCCAGATGTCGTTCCAGCCCCGGAAGGTCGATACCGCATCGTCGTGATAGCGCCCGAGCTTTTGCGGCAGGTCGGTGGTCTCGAACGCAACTTTGGCTTCAGCAATGCTGGCGACGGTGATGTCCTCGACGAACACGTGCGGCGCCATCGCCACCACGCCGCGCACCGGCAAGCCTCCGGCGCCGGCATGAATCAGCGCGATCGAGGCGCCGTCGCTGTGGCCGACCAGGATCGGGTTATCGATTCCAAGTTGCGCCAGCACGTCCGGCAGCACCCCGAGCGCCTCGCGGTGCATGTAGTCGACCGCGCGCGGCGCGGTCAATCGGTCGGATTTGCCATAACCGTAGCGTGAATATGCCAGCACCGGACAGCGTGTTGCCTGTGCGAGCAGTCCGGGAAACTGCTTCCACAACCCCAGCGAACCGAGGCCTTCATGCAGAAGGACCAGCACCGGCGCGTCGGGCGCGGATGAATCGGGACGGAACCAGCCGTATTCGAGGCGATGACCACCGGCGTCGAGGAACATTCAGATTCCCAGGTGGCGTTGCAGGGTATCGGGGTCGCGCTTGAGCTCGTCGCCGGAGCCCTCGAACACGGTGCGGCCCTTGACCAATACAAGATTGCGGTCGGTGAGCTGCGACACCGCGGAAAAATTCTTGTCCACCACGATCGCCGCCATGCCGGTGGCTCGGATCTCGCGCAACACTCTCCAGATCTCTCGTGCCACCAGCGGTGCCAGGCCTTCGGTGGCTTCGTCGAGGATCAGCAGGTCGGGATTGGTCATCAGCGCCCGCCCGATGGTGAGCATCTGCTGTTCGCCGCCGGAGAGCTGCTGGCCGCCGTGGCCGAGGCGTTCGGCCAGGCGCGGGAAGGTGGCCAGCACCCGCTCCAGCGTCCAGTCGCGGCGGCCATCGGCACCGGCGCGCGCCGCCATCACCAGGTTCTCCCGCACCGAGAGGTTGGCAAAGATGCCGCGACCCTCCGGCACGTAGGCGATACCGGCACGCGCGATCCGGTGCGGGCCGGCGCCGGTCACGTCGGCGCCGCGCACTTTCACCGTGCCCTGCCGCGGTGGCAGCAGGCCGAGCACACTCCGCAACAGCGTGGTCTTACCCATGCCGTTGCGGCCCATCAACCCGAGTGCCTCACCGCGATGCACGACGAGGTCCACGCCATGCAGCACGTGGCTCGCGCCGTAGTAGGCGTGAAGGCCTCGGGCTTCCAGGAGCATCTCCGGCATAGGCCTCACCACAGAGACACCGAGACACAGAGAAAAGCGAAAAGATCAAACTGTATGTCCTGGTCGCGCAAGAACGTACTACGGTCTTTACGCATGGCAGGACAACCTCCACCATTGCGCTTCCATTCCAGGCACCGTTCTTCTCCGTGTCTCTGTGCCTCTGTGGTAAAAATAGATTCAGGCATCTGCGACTCCGAGATAAGCCTCCTGCACCGCGCGGCTGGCGCGGATCTGCTCCGGCGTGCCGGATTCGAGCACCTGGCCGTTGACCATGACGGTGAGCCGGTTGGCGGCCGCGAACACCGCGTCCATGTCGTGCTCGACCAGCAGGATGGCGTGATCACGTACCAGCTTACCGAGCAGGTCGACGATGCGCGCGGATTCTTCCGCGCCCATGCCGGCCAGCGGCTCGTCGAGCAGCAGCACTTTCGGATCGGTCGCGAGCGTCATTGCGATCTCGACCTGGCGCTGTTCGCCGTGCGACAGCGCCGCCACCGGCACGTGGGCCCGGCCCTCGATTCCGGCCAGCGCCATGGCGCGCTCGGCCGCGGCGGCAACGGTGCCGTAGCGGTGCGCCGCGCGAAAGAAGCGCATCGAACTCGGCAGCCGCGACTGCGCCGCAAGGCGGCAGTTTTCATAAACGCTGAACGGCGGGAATACGTTGGTCTTCTGGTAGCTGCGGCCGATGCCCAGGCGCGAGATCCGTTCCGGCGGCAAACCGGTGATGTCGTGGCCGGCGAGGCTGATCATGCCGGCGCTCGGCGCCATGTCGCCGGAAAGCAGATTGATCAGCGTGCTCTTGCCGGCGCCGTTCGGCCCGATTACGGCGTGGACTTCGCCGACATGGCAATCGAGCGAGACGCCATTCACTGCGGCGAGGCCGCCGAAGTGGCGGGTGAGCCCGCCGGTGCGCAGGATTGCCTCACCCATCGGCGCGCTCCTTTGCACGCATTGCGATCAGGCCGGCAAGGCCGCGCGGCAGGAACAACGCCACCAGCACGATGAACAGGCCCATCAACAACTGCCAGTGCTTGCCGATGCGGATGCCGCCGGCTTCGGGCAGCGACTGGAAAACCATTTCGAGCAGGAGCATCGCAGCCGCACCGATCACCGGGCCGATGGCTGTGCCCATGCCGCCGAGGATCACCATCATCAGCACCGAGCCGGAGAGATGCCAGCCGAGCATTTCCGGATTGACTACGCCGAACTGGATCGCAGAAAGGTAGCCGGCGAGCCCGGCCAGCATACCGGCCAGCACGAAGCAGGCGAGCTTGTAGCGGAACGTGGCAAAGCCGAGCGAACGCATGCGGTGCTCGTTCACCCGGATGCCATCGAGGACACGCCCGAACGGTGCGGCGAGCAGCATGCGCAGCCCGAGGAACACCGCGACGAAGAACGCCAGTGCGACCAAATAAACTTGGCCGAACTGTTCAAGATCGAAGGGCCGCCACCCGAACAGCGCGGCATCGGGACGCACATAGATATAGATCCCGTCCGAACCGCCGGCGAGGCTGGTATCGTGAAACACGAAATAGAGCATCTGGGCGAAGGCCAGCGTGGCCATGATGAAATAGATGCCGCTGGTGCGCACGCACAGGAACCCGATCACCAGCGCCGCCGCACCGGCGCCGAGCACGGCAAGCGGCAGGCTCAGCCAGAAGTTCGCCGCTTCGTACTCCGGCGCGGCGAGCGCGAGAATGTAGCCGGCCAGACCGAAGAAGGCCGCATGGCCGAGACTGACCAGACCGGTGTGGCCGACCAGCAGGTTCAGGCTCATGGCGAAGATCGCCATGATCAGGATGCGGGTGACGAACTGGATGGTGAACTTCTCCGCGAACAACGGCAGGAACAACAGCGCCACCAGGCATGCCAAGCCGATCACGATGGCGGTGCGGCGGGCGTTCATCGCAGCCGCTTACCGAACAGGCCTTCGGGCCGCCACAGCAACACGACGGCCATCAGCAGGTACACGCTCATGCCGGCGAGTTCCGGCAGCAGGCGCACGCCGGCGATTTCGAACTCGACCACCTTGCCGAAGGTATCGACCAGGCCGATCAGCAGCGCGGCGACCATGGCGCCTTTTACCGAGCCGATGCCGCCGATCACCACCACCACGAAACAGATGATCAGCACCTGGCCACCCATGCCGGGAAATACCGAGGACACCGGCGCGGCAATCATGCCGGCGAACGCCGCCAGCGCCACGCCGAGCGCGAACACCAGGCGATAGACCATGCGGATGTCGATGCCGAGTGACTGGGTCATCTCGCGATTGGCGGCGCCGGCGCGGATCATCATGCCCAGGCGGGTGTGCTGGATCAGGTAATAGAGCAGCACTGCTAGAACGACGCAGACCGCGGACATCCACAGGCGGTAAACCGGATAGGAAAGTGTTTCGGTGAGCTGGATCGAGGCCGAGAGGATTCCCGGCACGGCGACACCGTGCACGTCGTCGCCCCAGATCAGGCTGCGCAGCTCTTCGAAAATCAGGATCAGGCCGTAGGTGAGCAGCACCTGATAGAGGTGATCGCGCTCATAGAGCCGCTTGATCAGCAGCCACTCGAGGAATATCCCGAGCAGCACCGATAGAGCCACACCGGCGACGATCGCCAGCCAGAAATTGCCGATCTGTCCGGTCAGCGACCAGGCCAGGTAGGCACCGATCATGTAGAAGCTGCCGTGCGCGAGATTGATGATCCCCATGATCCCGAAGATCAGCGTCAGCCCGCTCGCCACCAGGAACAGCAGCAGACCGTACTGCACTGCGTTCAGCAGCTGGATGAGGAAAGTTGAAAAATCCATCTAAGGCAGGGCAATCACCACGGAGGCACAGAGGGCACAGAGAAATACGGAGGGGACGGGGATCAAAGCTGCAGTCGTCAATGGTGTCGATTCTGCCGGGATGTTTCGCGATGTCTCCTTGCCGCAATCCAGACTTGTGTCTTTTGCCTTTCTCTGTGTCCTCTGTGTCTCTGTGGTGAAAATTTCGCCGTTGGACTAACCAAGTTTGCAGCCGCGGGCGGGATCTTCGAGCGCCTTCCAGGCCACGCCAATGACCTTGTTGTCGCCGTTCTCGACCCGGCGCAGGTAGATGTCCTGGATCGGGTTGTGGGCCCTGGACATTTTCCATTGGCCGCGCGGGCTGTCGATGACCGCAGATTCCATTGCCGCGATCACCGCCTTGCGATTGCCAATGTCGCCTTTGACTTTCTCCAGCGCCTGCACCAGCAGCAGACCGGTGTCGTAACCCTGGACCGCGTAGACGTCGGCGTTCAGTTTGAATTTCTTTTCGTAGGCGGCACGAAAGGCTTTGTTCTTCGGATTGTCGAGGGACTCGGCGTAGTGCAGGGTGGTCAGCAGGCCTTCGGCCGCCTTGCCGACGGCAGGAAGGATGCCGTCGGTGAGAAAGCCAGAACCGTACAGCGGAATCTTGTCCATGAGTCCGGCAGCGGCGTAATCCTTGATCAACTTCACCGCGCCGCCGCCGGCAAAGAAGCAGGCGACCGCGTCGGGTTTGATCGCCGCGATCTCGGTCAGCAGCGCCTGGAACTCGACACTCGGGAACGGCAGGAACAGTTCCTTCACGACGCTGCCGCCGGCTTTGGCATAACCTTCCTTGAACGAGGCCAGCGACTCCTCGCCGGCGGCGTACTTCCAGGTAATGAACACCGCTTTCTTGTGGCCGCGCTCGACCATGACCTTGCCGAGCGGATGCACCGGTTGCCAGTTGGAGAAGGAGGTGCGAAACACGTTCGGCGAGCACAGCGGCCCGGTGGCGGCATCGGCGCCGGCATTCGGGATCAGCATCAGCGTGCCGTTTTCGCGCGCCACCCGCAGCATGCCCATGGCCACGCCGGAGTGCACGGTGCCGATCAGCACGTCGACCTTGTCGCGAGTGATCAGGCGATTGGCATTGTCGGTGGCCTTCGACGGCTCGGACTCGTCGTCCACGCGGAAGAACTCAAGCTCGCGACCGCCGAGCCTGTCGCCGTTCTCGGCAAGCGCCAGATTCAGACCGTTCTCGATCGCCACGCCGAGCTGGGCGAAGGTGCCGGTGAAGGGCAGCATCAACCCCAGCCGGATTTTCGCCGATTGGGCCCGCGCCGCCGCAGGCAGCAGCGCCGCAGTCGCCAACGCCCCGGCGCCGATCATGAATTCCCGTCTTCCCTGAATCTTCATTCGCTTTTCCCCGCCCCTTTATTGCCGTTCACTGAGTCCCTCGTCGCGATTCCCGTGCAAAGGCAATCGCCCAATCGCCCAATCGCATAATCGCTCAATCACTGCTTCACCCCTCACGGCTTCTCAATTTGTAACGCTGGATCTTCCCGGTCGCGGTCTTCGGCAGTTCCGGCAAGAACTCGATCCAGCGTGGGTACTTGTACTGGGCGAGGTGCGATTTCACGTGCTGCTTGAGCGCCTCGGCCAGCTCCGCGGTCGCCGCCACGCCCGGGCGCAGCACGACGAAGGCCTTGGGTTTGGTCAGCCGCTGGTCGTCCTCCAGTCCGATCACCGCCGCTTCCAGCACGTCAGGGTGGGTGACCAGCGCCGCCTCGACCTCGAACGGCGAGACGTACATGCCGCTGACCTTGAGCATGTCGTCCGAACGTCCGCCGTAGGTGTAATAGCCATCCTTGTCGACAGTGTACTTGTCTCCGGCGCGGGTCCAGGGGCCGACGAAGGTCTCCAGGGTTCTGGCGCGATTGTTCCAGTACTGGATGGCGCTGCTCGGGCCGCTGATCTGCAACTCGCCGATCTGGTCCGGGCCGACCTCGCTGCCGTGCTCGTCCACCAGCCGGACCCGGTATCCGGGCACCGGCTTGCCGGTGCTGCCGTAGCGCACCGCGCCGGGACGGTTGGACAGGAAGATGTGCAGCATCTCGGTGGAGCCGATGCCATCAAGGATTTCGATGCCGAAGCGGTCGGTCCAGCGCTTGCCGATGTCGGCGGGCAAGGCTTCGCCGGCGGAGGTGCAGATCCGCAGCGCGAGTTCGCCCTTGCCCGGCAGTTCCGGGCTGGCAAGCAACGCGCCGTAGAGCGTGGGAACGCCGTAGAAAATGCTCGGGCGGTGTTCCCTGAGGCGCTTGAATACCGACGCCGGTGTCGGCCGCTCGGCCATCAGCACCGCGGTGGCGCCGACCGCCAGCGGAAAAGTCAGCGAGTTGCCGAGTCCGTAGGCGAAGAACAGCTTGGCGGCGGAGAACACCACGTCGTCCTCGCGGATGCCGAGGATCGGCTTTGCATACAGTTCCGCAGTCTGGATCAGACTGGCGTGGATGTGCAGGGTGCCCTTGGGCGTGCCGGTGGAACCGGAGGAATAAAGCCAGAAGCAAACATCGTCGCAGGTGGTCGGCGCCGCGGCGAAGGCCGGGGAGGCCTCACTCATCAGGCTCTGCAGGTGCAGATGGCCATGAGCATCCTTGCCGGAGACGATGACATGCTCGAGCAGCGGCAACTGTTTCAGGATCGGCTCGAAACCCGGCAGCAGCGCCTCGGAGACCACCAGCGCGCGGGCGCGGCTGTCTTCAAGCATGAATTTGTAGTCGGCGGTGGTGAGCAGGGTATTGGCGGCAACCGGCACGATGCCGGCCTTGATCGCGCCGAGGAACACCGAGGGATAATCGATGGTGTCGAGATGCGCCACCATGATCCGGCTTTCCATTCGCAGCCCGAGGCTGGTCAGCGCATTGGCGGCGCGGTTCACCCGTTGCGCCAGTTCGCCGTAGCTGTGGCGGCCGCCATCGTCGATGAAGGCAGTTTTGGCGGCACGGCCGGCCGCGAGGTTGCGTTCGATCAGATCGTGGGCCGCGTTGTAGTCCCGCGGAATGGTCACGATCGGCGGACTGACGCTGTGGTCGGCCTGACTCAAATCTGGCACGCCTGCTCTCCCCTTTTTTCATTCATGCCGGAACTTCGATGTCCCGGTCATCCTGCAACGAAATATACCAGCCGCCTCGGCGCGATGTGTTGCGTCAATCTGAAAGCGGAACCACCAAGACATCAAGGCACCAGGAAAATCGCGGCAGATTACGGTCATTGTGCTTGGTTCCGGTTCTTATTGATTCCTGTTCTTGGTTCCTGTTCTTCTTGGTTCCTGTTCTTTTTGGTGCATTGGTGACTCGGTGGTTCGGATTAACTGATGAATGTCGCCTTTGCGGCAAGAAAAGCGCTCTCACACCTGCGCCAGTTGCTCGCGGCAGAGCGCGGCCCAACCTTCTATCCACTCCGCGGCTTCTTCTTCGGGAAGGTTGCCCGAGCTGGCGTCGTGAAGCATGACTTCGCCGATACGCAGTGCGCCCAGCTCGTCGAGCAATTTGTCGAACTTCTTGCCGCCAAAACAGAAGGTCTCGGCGTAGGTGCGGTCGCCGAGCGCGATCACGCCATAGCGCACTTGCGAAAGGTCGGGACGGTTCTGTTGCAGCGCCTCGTAGAAAGGCTTGGCGCCGTCGGGCACGTCGCCCTGGCCATAAGTGGAGCTGCAAACCAGGAACAGGCCGCCGCCGCCGAACACATCGGCGACGATGTCATCCATCAGCAGCGTGCGGATGCGGAAGCCCTCGCCGTCCAGACGCAGCTCGATCTCCTGCGCCACCAGTTGCGCGATGCCGGTCTGGGTGCCGACCAGGATGGTGAGATTGATATCCACTGCCCCTTCCCCGAATGCGTCCGGACCGAATTCCGGCCGGCGGTTGAATTTGACCGGGCATGTAATATCATGCTTAATGTCAACCTGACAAGCAGTATATTGCATGTCGTTATTTGCGATCAGGAGACCCGATGGGCGCACGCGATCAGAAACCGGCAACTGCCGCGCTCAGCGCCGACGATGCCGCGTTCCTGCACCGGCTAGGCGAACGGGTACGCGAAAGCCGCGCCCGGCGCGGCATGACGCGCAGGATCCTGGCCCGGGACTCGGGCGTTTCCGAGCGCTATCTGGCGCAACTGGAAGCCGGGCAGGGCAATGTGTCGGTGCTGCTGCTGCGGCCGATCGCGGCTGCACTTGGGATCGCCGCCGCCGAGTTGCTGCGCGAAGACGACGGCCAGCCCGTGGAGCTGACGCTGATCCAGCAATTCCTGCAACGCCTGCCGAAGCAGCGGCTGGCGCGGGTGCGCGCGCAGTTGCAGCGCGATTTCGGCAGCCCGTCCGCGGAGCGCAGCAGGCGCATAGCACTGATCGGTTTGCGCGGCGCGGGCAAGTCGACGCTGGGCGCGGCACTGGCGAAGAAACTCGGCGTGGCCTTCGTCGAGCTCGACCGGGAAATCGAACGCGAGGCCGGCACCGGCCTGTCGGAAATATTCCTGCTCTACGGACAACAGGGTTACCGGCGCTACGAGCGGCAGTGCCTGGAAAAAATTCTGGAGAACCACGAAGCCTGCGTCATCGCCACCGGCGGCAGCATCGTCTCCGAGCCTGGCACCTACGATCTGCTGCTGTCGGCCTGCTTCACCGTGTGGCTGCAGGCTCGGCCCGAGGAACACATGGCGCGGGTGGTGGCGCAGGGCGACATCCGGCCGATGGCAGGCAATGCCCAGGCCATGGAAGACCTGCGCCGGATACTCGCAGGCCGGAACATGCTGTACGGCCAGGCCGACGCGGCGGTGGACACCGCGGGCAAGACTGTCGAACAGAGCCTGCGGGCCCTGAAGAAAGCGCTGCCGTCCGCAGCCTGAGAAAGGATTCCGACCCATGAGTGCAGTTCCCGATCGCGGCGCGACCCCACAGCCGCAGCAGATCGTTTTCGACACCCACCCCGACCGCTATGTGCACTGGCGCCTGTCGATCGACGGCGCGGTGGCAACGCTGGCGATGGACGTGAGCGAAGACGGGGGGCTCAAGCCCGGCTACAAGCTCAAGCTCAATTCCTACGACCTGGGCGTGGATATCGAGCTCTACGATGCGCTAAACCGCATCCGCTTCGAGCACCCGGAAGTCAAATGCGTGGTGCTCACCAGCGCCAGGGAGCGCATGTTCTGCTCCGGCGCCAACATCTACATGCTCGGGCTTTCCAGCCATGCCTGGAAAGTGAATTTCTGCAAGTTCACCAACGAAACCCGCAACGGCATCGAAGATTCGTCGCGCCACGACGGACTGAAATTCCTGGCGGCGGTGAACGGCACGGTGGCCGGCGGCGGCTACGAACTGGCGCTCGCCTGCGACGAAATCCTGATGATCGACGACCGCTCATCAACCGTGAGCTTGCCGGAAGTGCCGCTGCTCGGGGTGCTGCCGGGCACCGGCGGACTGACCCGGCTCACCGACAAGCGCCGGGTGCGGCGCGACCTTGCCGACGTGTTCTGTTCGACCAGCGAAGGCGTGCGCGCCGACCGGGCGCAGCAATGGAAGCTGGTGGACCACATTTCCCGACCGCAGCAGTTCGCCGACGCAGTCAGGGACCGCAGCACGGCGCTGGCGGCGCAAAGCAGCCGGCCCGGCGCCGGCAAAGGCATCGTGCTGACGCCGCTTGCAGCGCAGATCGCGATTGACAGTTATCGATACGGCCACGTGGAAGTAGCGATCGACCGCAGGGCCCGCACCGCCACGCTCACGGTCTCGGCCCCGGCATCATCCCAGCCGGCGGATCTTGCGGGGATCCACGCGGCGGGCGCGACCTGGTGGCCGCTGGCGATGGCGCGCCAGCTCGACGATGCGATCCTGAGGCTGCGCACCAACGAACCCGAAATCGGCATCTGGCTGCTGCAGACCCGCGGCGACGCCGATGCGGTGCTGGCAGTGGACGCCGCGCTGGAACAACACGCCAGCGACTGGCTGGTACGCGAAACCCGCGGCCTGCTGCGCCGGACCCTGGCGCGGCTGGATGTGTCCTCGCGCACGCTGTTCGCGATCATCGATCAGGATTCCTGCTTTGCCGGCACGCTGGCCGAACTGGCGCTGGCGGCAGACCGCTCCTACATGCTGCATCTTCCGGACGACGAAGCCCGTGCGCCGGTGATGGTGCTGTCGGCGCTGAACTTCGGGGCCTGGCCGATGGTTAATCGCCTGGCCCGGATCGCTGCCCGCTTCAGCGGCGAGGATGCGCCGGTGGCGGCGGCACGGGCGCGCATCGGCGAGAAGCTGGGGGCACAGGCTGCGGAGGAACTGGGACTGGTGACCTTCGCGCCGGATGATCTCGACTGGGAAGACGAAGTGCGGATTGCGATCGAGGAGCGTGCCAGCCTGTCGCCGGATGCGCTCACCGGCATGGAAGCCAACCTGCGCTTCGGCGCCGCCGAGACCATGGAAACCCGGATCTTCGCCCGGCTGTCGGCCTGGCAGAACTGGATTTTCAATCGCCCGAACGCGGTCGGCGATCAAGGCGCGCTGAAAGTGTTCGGCACCGGCTCGAAACCGAAGTTCGACTGGGAACGGATCTAGAGAAACCCTGAACCGCAAAGGCGCGAAGGCGCAAAGAAGACCGCGCAAAGGAAACCATACGACTCATGGTTCGCCAACATCGGCAGCGACCATTGCAATGGATCCCGTCGACCTTCTCTTTTCTTTGCGAATCCTTTGCGCCTTTGCGCCTTTGCGGTTAGTCGTATTGTGGAGAAATCAATGAGCATCAATTACAGCGAGAGAATTCCGAACAACGTCAACCTGGCGAACGACCGCAGCCTGCAGCGCGCGCTGGAGCACTGGCAACCGCGCTTTCTCGACTGGTGGAAGGAGATGGGCCCGAAGGATTTCGGCTCCGCCGACGTCTATTTGCGCACCGCCACCGGCGTGGATGCGCAGGGCTGGGCCACCTACGGCACGGTGAAGATGCCGGATTACCGCTGGGGCATTTTTCTCGCCGACCCGATTGCCGACCGCAGCATCGGCTTCGGCGACCACTACGGCGAACCGGCCTGGCAGCAGGTCCCGGGGGAGCTGCGTTCGCAGTTCCGCCGCATCATCGTCACCCAGGGCGATACCGAGCCGGCCTCGGTGGAGCAGCAGCACCTGCTGGGGCTCACCTGCCCTTCGCTCTACGACCTGCGCAACCTGTTTCAGGTCAACGTCGAGGAAGGCCGGCACCTGTGGGCGATGGTGTACCTGTTGCACGCCTACTTCGGCCGCGATGGCCGCGAAGAAGCAGAAGAATTGCTGGCGCGGCATTCGGGCGACATCGACAAACCGCGCATCCTCGGCACCTTCAACGAGCCGATCAGCGACTGGCTGTCATTCTTCATGTTCACCTATTTCACCGACCGCGACGGCAAGTTCCAGTTGAAGAGCCTGGCGGAATCCGGTTTCGATCCGCTGGCGCGCACCTGCCGCTTCATGCTGACCGAGGAAGCGCACCACATGTTCGTCGGCGAGACCGGGGTCGGGCGGGTGGTCAGGCGCACCCTGGAGGTGATGAAGGAACTGGGAACCGACGATCCACAGGCGGTGCGCAGCCAGGGTGCGATCGACCTGCCGACGATCCAGCGCTACATGAATTTCTGGTTCACCTCGTCGCTGGACCTGTTCGGCTCGGAGATCTCATCCAATGCGGCGAGTTCCTTCGCCAGCGGCATCAAGGGTCGTCCGGACGAGGGCCAGTATCCGGACCACGTCTGCACGGACGCAACCTTCGAGGTCGACGGCCCGCAGGGCGCGGAAACAGTGAACCTGCGCAATGCCATGAACGAGGTGATGCGCGGCGCTTACATCAAGGACTGCGAAATCGGGGTGAAGCGCTGGAACATGCAGATCAAACGCGCCGGCGCGGATTTCGAACTGAAATTGCCGAGCGCGCGCTTTCACCGCACCATCGGCGCCTGGGCCAGAGCCCCGACCGACCCTTCGGGTCAACCGATCGCGCAGGAGGAATACGACCGCAGGCTGCCCGAATGGCTGCCGAGTGAAGCCGACCGCAGCTTCGTGCACAGCCTGATGCAGCGGGTGGTCGAACCCGGCAGGATGGCCGGCTGGATCGCACCGCCGGATCGCGGCATCAACAACCTCGCGGTGGATTACGAGTACGTGAAGCTGGCCTGAAGGGTCTGCCGATCGGACAGGGCGCACCCGTCCGAAGATGGTCAGGCCGGTTCCTCGAGCCGGCCCATCCGGCCGGCGAGGTAATCGTCGCGCGCCCGGATGATTTCCTCGCGGGTGTTCATCACGAACGGGCCCCAGGACACCACCGGCTCGTCGATCGGCTCGCCCGCCAGCACCAGGATGTCGAGGGTTTCCTTCGCGGTAACCTGGATGCCGGCGCCCTCATTGCAATACTCGACCAACTGGTTCTTGACGAAATCCGCCCCGCCGGAGCGACCGCTCCCCTTCACGGCATAGACGAAAGCGTTGAAGCCCTGCGGCAGCGGCAGTTCGACGCTGGCGCCGGCATCAAGGCTAAGGTGCGCGGCGATGACCGGGGTGTAGGTATCCGCCGGACCGCGGGCACCGAGCAACTCGCCCGCTACCACCCGCGCCTGCCCGCCCGGGAACTGCGCGACCGCGAATTTTTCCGCCGGCAGGTCCTGGTAATGCGGCGCCTCCATCTTGTACTTGCGCGGCAGGTTCAACCACAGCTGCACACCTTCCAGCACCCCGCCTTCCCGCACGAACTCGCGCTCGCGGTACTCGGCGTGGACGATGCCGGAGCCGGCAGTCATCCACTGCACGCCGCCGGCGCGCAGCAGCCCGCGGCCACCGGAGGAATCCTGATGTTCCATCGCGCCCTGAAACAGGAACGTCACGGTTTCAAAACCGCGATGCGGGTGGGGATTGAGTCCGCCGGCATCGCCGGGAAGTACCCGCTCCGGTCCGAAGTGGTCGAGCATCAGGAACGGGCTGGCGTAGTCGAGCTGCGGCCCGGGAAACGGCCGCAGCACCCGCAAGCCGGGCGCAGGCTCGGCGTGGTGGCTGTCGATTACGCGTCGCGCGCTACGCAGCGCGACGGCAGTACCGGAAGCAGTTGCAGTGTTCATCTCGATCTCCGTGTGCGATTGCGCCGCTGCTCAAGCCAGGTCGAACAGCAGGACCTCGGCATTGTCGCCCAGCTCGATCACGACTTCGGATTCGCCGGTCGCTTTCAGCGCATCGCCCGAGCCCAGCGGCTGGCCGTTCACCGTGACCGATCCGCGCGCGACGTGCACGTAAGCCTTGCGGCCGGACCCCAGTGTGTACGCCACCCGCTCGTCGCCGTTGACCAGCGCGGCATAGAGCTGCGCGTCCTGGTGCACTTTCACCGAGCCGTCGCGTCCGTCGGGCGAGGCCACCAGACGCAGCTTGCCGCGCTTCTCTTCGGGCGCGAAAAACTTCTGCTCGTAGCTGGGAGGAATGCCGTTTTTCGAGGGCTCGATCCAGATCTGCAGGAAATGCACCTTGTCCTTGTCGGAGGCGTTGTACTCGCTATGCATCACGCCGGTACCCGCGCTCATGCGTTGCACATCGCCGGGACGGATGACCGAGCCGGTGCCCATGCTGTCCTTGTGCTCAAGCGCGCCGTCGAGGACATAGCTGATGATTTCCATGTCCCGGTGCGGATGGGTGCCGAAGCCCTGGCCCGCAGCCACCCGGTCCTCGTTGATCACCCGCAGCGGCCCGAAGCCCATGTGCTTCGGGTCGTAATAGCCGGCAAACGAAAAGGTATGGAAGCTTTTCAACCAGCCGTGGTCAGCAAAACCGCGTTCGCCGCTTTTCCTCAATGCAATCATCCTGTTCTCCTTATCCGACTGTATAAAATCGGGTTGGTTTGCTTCTACAGGATCGATAATGGGGGCTAAGTAGCCGTATTAAAACCGGAAAGTTTCGATCCGAACGATCAGAATATTTGAACTATCGCGCTCAGAGGAGCCCGGCCGGATCAGCCGGCGTCGATCCAGCCCTCGGAGATCACCACCGCCCGGCCACCGACCCGAACCGAGGCGATCCGGCCGCCCACCACCCGGGCTTCGAGTTCGAGCTGCGAAGGCCTGCCCATTTCGTAACCCTGCTCGACCCGCCAGCGGAAATCGCCGTCGCCTGCGCCCGCAGCGCATAGATGGCCGGCCAGGGCGGAGACTGCGCCACCAGTAGCCGGATCTTCGCCTATGCCGAGGGCCGGAGCGAACATGCGCGCATGCACCTGCGCCGCGGCGGACTCGGTGTCGAACGTGAACACGAACACGCTCGGCGCCCACCAGTGCATCAGCAGCCTCTCCCACAGATCGGTGCGCAGCTTCGCGCGCACGATGGCTTTGCGATCGCGGACCGCGACAAACAGGAAGGGCACACCGCAACTCCAGCCGCAGGGCGGATGCCCCGGCAGCAGGTCGTCCGGGGACAAGGACAACATCGCCGCCAGCTCCGTGGCGTCGGGCGCCTCCGGACCCCGCTCCGGAAGCCTGGGAACCGACATGGTGGCGACCGTGGGCACGCCTCGCTCGATATGGATTTCCACCGGGACGTCGCCGACGCCCTCCTCCAGGACCAGCATCGGCTGGGCCGCGTCGAACCCGACCAGTTGCTGCTGCGCCAGCAGCAGCGCGGTACCGATGGTCGGGTGACCGGCAAAGGGAAGTTCAGCGCGCGGCGTGAAAATCCTCACCCTGGCGGAATTGCCGGGCCTCGCAGGTGGCATCACGAAAACGGTTTCAGAGAGATTGAACTCGGCGGCGATCGCCTGCATGCGCTCGCCGGCAAGCGACTCGGCATCAAGCACGACGGCGAGCGGGTTACCGGTGAACGGGCGCTCGGTAAAGACGTCGAGGGTATAGAAGTGATAGCGGGACAAGGAAGCGAACCCAGGCAAGGAAAGTGAAAAGGTTAAAGCAAAAAACGGCGCCGGGATGCCATCGACGTTTCCATCTCGCGCATCTACCCTGCTGTCAAGGCATCGACGCCGGGTGGGTCATAATTCAGGCGCTTGCCTGCGTGGGAAGCGATCTGCGTCTGAGTCGCTGCCAGAGCCAGCCGCCCGACATGTCGACGCCTGACACGACGTATTCGCAGGCGTTGATATTGCGCAACACCGGCCACTGCGCGCGCCGTGCATGGGCAGTACCCGCGTAAAGAACCTCGTCCCCGGGTTGAAGCGTAACCGAATCGCCCGGTAGCGGATCCGTGCTGCCGCTGCGCGTGAGGCTGAGCGCGTACATGTCGAGACTTTGATCGCGGTTCGCCGGATCGCGCGCCAGATCGCCCAGGCTGACCGCCCGGCGCTCGTCATGCAGCAGGTGCTGCAGCGCGGGCGCGCCCTCGGGCGTTATGTGCACGCTCCAGATCTCCGGCGATGCATCGCCGAGCATCGCGTGCAGGCGCTCGCCGATCTGCTCGGCCCATGTATCGCCTTGACTGCGCACGATTGCGAGAAAACCGGCCAGACGCGGCGTCCTGATCAGCGCGAGACAATCGTTGGCAATGATTTCGCTGGAGACCATGGTGATGTCCGCCGAAAAGGCATCGAAGAGTGCGCGATTGGCCTGCAGATTCTGACGCACGATGGTGAACAAGTCCCTGTTCAATTCGCGGGCGGTAACGGCGATGGAGAGATTGGTGATGTCATCGTCGGTGCCGGCGACAATGCCCACTGCTTCGCGCACTCCGGCGGCAACCAGCGGTTCGGCCTCGGTGCCGACGCCTCTGACCGTTTTCAAGGCGGTCACGGGTATTTCCCCGGGATCGATCACGCTGACATCGAGCCCCTGGTCACCAAAGGCGGACACGACCTCGCGGCCAAAGCGACCGTATCCGCATACGACCCATGGCCCGCGCGGAGGCGAGGTCTCCGCAACGTGAGTAGTGCCCGGAAGACTCGTCAGCCCGGTGAGCCAGGTCATCAGGCGGTAACTTGCGGGGGACGCCATTGCCAGGGCGAGATACTCGCCGAACCGCGCAAACGGGTTGATGATGTGATCGGTGTCGAAAGAGGCCATGTTGGCGGCGACATCCTTGTTCAGTGCCCGCGCCAGTACCGGTGTTCTCGGGTTTAGCAACCGGACCGACATTGCCACCGCCAGGTTCGCCTGATCGTCGTTGGTCAACGCCAGCACGCCGCGGCACTCTGGCTTTGCCAGGCCCGCGGCCAGCAGGTTTTCGGGCAGCCTCGCGTCGGCGACAAGGGCCGGGGCATCCTGCGCCAGATCGAGCAACGCCAGCTCCTGAATGCGTGCCTGTTCGATGTCAATGACCGCGAAGCGCAGATCGACACGATCGAGTGCCTGGCCTACCAGCCGCCCGGTTTCGCCAAAACCACAGATGAGGTAGAAAGGTTCGCGCATCGCGCGCACAGCCCGGGCGAATCGCGCTGCCGTGAGCGCGCCGCGAAACGATGCGTCCGCCGAAAGCGCGAGCAGGCTGGCCAGCAGGTAGGCCCAGCCGAAGACCGACGCGAAAATCATTCCCGTGACCCACAGCCGCTGCGTTTCCGTAAACGCTTGTGGAATCTCGCCGAAGCCGATCGTGGTCGCGGTGTAGCTTACGAAGTAGAGCGCCTGCGGGAAGCTCATCCGCCACTCGCGGCCCCCGGCATCGATGCCGGGAATGAGCACAAGCCCTGCCATGGCGGTGGCGAACACCAGCACCAGTAGAATCAGCGGCCCGCGAAGGCGGCGCAGGCCGAGAAAAAGTACGCTGCTGCTCACCGGCGCTGCATGGTGGTCTCAACAATCAAAATGACCACCGAGACGAAGTTCGCAAGCAGCGCCCCGGCGGACAGGGAAACGATGCTGGCGATCGCATGTTCTGAAAGCACGCCCATCGCATCGGGCTCGGCGAGGAACCATACGAATGCGGCGGCGGTGAGCTGCAGAACCGCCACCAGGCTGCTGGCAAGATGGATGGCGCCGACCTGCGTGCGGTCGCCAAATTTGAGCACGGTGGCAACGATATTCACCACCAGGGCGGCGAAGAACTCCCACTGATGATGATGTTCCGGATTTCCGATCTCGCCATAGACGAAACCGAAATTCAATGTTGCGGCAAGCAGAATGAAGAAGCCGAAAACAACTTTCTCAAGATTCATGGGTTCGATCCCGTCCGGTCCGGTTGATTACGCGGACATTATCGCGCGCTGGACGCATGGGCGCTTTGCGACCGTGTACACGCCTGGCGAACACCTGACCCCACCCTCCGTCCGGATTGCGGCACCCGTCCTCCGTAGTTACCCGGACTAGCTCTTCGCCGCGTAAGCCTCGATCTCGACCAGGATTTCCGGCTTCACCAGGCCGGGCACCACCAGCAGCATGGAGGCCGGACGGGCCTCACCGAGGTAGCGGGCGCGGACCGCTACGTAGTCCTTGATGTCTTCCTGGCGGATCAGGTAGTGCGTGACTTTCACCAGGTCCTTCACGCCCATGCCGGCTTCCGCCAGGATCGCCAGCACGTTCCTCCATGCCTGTTCGGCCTGCGCGGTGACGCCCTGCGGATACGAGCCATCCGGCAGCATGCCCGGGGTGCCGGAAACGAACACCCATTTTGCATCGCCGGAAACCGCGACACCGTCGCTGTAGGTACCGATACGATGCGCCACGCCGATGTTGAGATTGCGGTTCATGTTGGTGCTGCTCCCCGAAATGGACTTATGACCGATTCGGCTAGATGCGCAAGGGACCTGTGACTCTCGCCTCACCCCTCACCAAAAAAAACGGCAAGTGCATGAACACCTGCCGCCATTCTCCGTCTCCGCGCCGTCAGTGGTGCCTGTCGTGCGGCGCCGTCAGTGCGCCGGCGCCACCGGCGGGCATCACCACCGAGCCGTGCTGATGCTCCTCCGGAATCATGTGGATGCGGCGCACGATCAGGGTATAGAACGCCTGAATCACGAACAGCGTGACCATCGTTCCCACCATCATGCCGCCGACGATCACCCAGCCGATCGCCTGACGCGCTTCGGAACCGGCGCCTGAGGACAGCGCCAGCGGCAGCGCGCCCAGCGCAGTGGCGAGTGTCGTCATCAGAATCGGGCGCAGGCGCAGCGTGGTTGCGTCCACCACGGCATCGAACATTTCCTTGCCGTTGCGACGTTGCTGGTTGACGAACTCCACGATCAGGATGCCGTTCTTGGTGATCAGGCCCACCAGCATTACCAATCCTATCTGACTGTAGACGTTCAGCGTACCGCCGGTGCCGAGACGGGAGTTGATGTACATCGCCAGCAGCGCGCCGGCTGCGGCGAGCGGCACGGTCAGCATGATCACGATCGGGCTGACGAAACTCTCAAACTGCGCGGACAGCACCAGGTAGATGAAGATCAGCGCCAGCGCCAGCGTGACATAAAGCTCGAAGCCGGTTTCGCGAAACTCGCGCGACTGGCCGTCGAGGTCGGTGAGCACGCTCGGCGGCAGTTCTTCCTTGACGATGCCGTCGATGTGATCGAGTACCTGGCCCAGGCTCGCACCCGGACCGACGTTGCCGTTGATGATCGCGGCCCTGAACTTGTTGAAGTGGTTCAGCTCCTTGGGCGCCACGGTCTCGCGCAACTGCACCAGATTCGAAAGCTGCACCAGATCGCCGCGCGAACTGCGCACGTAAATCGAGGTGAGGTCGTCCGGGCGACGGCGCTTGTCGTCCTCGACCTGCACCACCACATCGTACTGCTTGCCTTCGCGCTTGTAGCGGGTCACGTCGCGGCCACCGAGGAGCGTCTCCAAGGTGCTGCCAATGGTAGACATGGATACGCCGAGTGCAGCGGCCTTGTCGCGATCGATCTCGACCCGCAACTGCGGCTTGTTGAGCTTGAGGTCGGTATCCAGACCGGTGATGCCAGGATAGGTCGACAGGCGGCCCATGACCTTGTTCACCTGGCCTTGCAGCTCGTCATAGCTGTTGCCGTAGATGACATACTCGATCTGCTTGGACAGGAAGCTGCCGCCGAGCGAGGGCGGATTGACCGCGAAACTGATCACGCCGGGCAGGCCGCCGAACAGCTTCGGCGTGACTTCCTGGGCAATCTGCATCTGCGAGCGCTCGCGCTTGTCCCAGTGCGTCAGCACCGCGAAGCCGATGCCGAGGTTGACCGGGTTCGGTCTCTCCAGGCCGGGCGCCACCACCTCGAACAGGGTCTCGATCTCCGGAACGGTGCCGAGAATCTTGCCGACCTGGCGCATATAGTTGTCGGTGTACTGCATGGTCGAGCCCTCCGGCGCCACGGCAAAGGCCATGAATACGCCGCGGTCTTCGACCGGCGACAGCTCTGACTTGAGCTGGGTGAACATCCAGACAGTGGCTGCGAGCACCGCGAAAAAGACGATGATCACGACCCAGCGCGCGTGCAAGGTGGCGCGCAGCACCCGGCTGTAACCGGAGTTCAGTGCTTCGAAGAAGCCTTCGGTCTTGTCGTAGAACCAGTTGGCTTCATGCGCCTTCAACACTTTCGAGCACATCATCGGCGTGAGGGACAGCGCAACGAAACCCGAGACCACGACCGCCGCGACCACGGTCATCGCAAACTCGATGAAAAGTTGTCCGATCCGTCCGGTCATGAACACCAGCGGCGTAAACACCGCCACCAGGGTGAGCGTCATGGCGATCACCGCGAAACCGATTTCCTTGGCACCCTTGAGCGCCGCATCGTAAGGCGACAGCCCCTCTTCGATATGGCGGTGGATGTTCTCGAGCATGACGATGGCGTCGTCCACCACCAGGCCGACCGCCAGCACGATGCCGAGCAGGGTCAGCACGTTGACCGAGAAACCCATCACGTACAGGAAGAAGAACGCGCCGATCAGCGATACTGGAATTGCGACCGCGGGAATCAGGGTGGCGCGGAAACTGCGCAGGAACAGGAAAATCACCAAAACCACCAGGATCAGGGCTTCCACCATCACCTTGTAGACTGCATTGATCGCGGCCGAGATGAACTGCGAGGTGTCGACGGCCACTTTCATGGTCATGCCTTCGGGCAGGCCTGCAGCCAGGCGCGGCACCATGTCCCGAATCCCCTGGGCAATCGCCAGTGTATTTCCGGTGGATTGCTTCACCACTCCGAGACCGATGGCGTCGTTTCCGCTGACGCGCACTACCTTGCGATTCTCGTAAGGCCCGGGGGCGGCGCGGCCGATGTCGCGGACGCGGATCGGATAGCCGCCGACCTCGCGGATGATCATGTTGTTGAACGCCTCGGCGTTCTGCAGGTCGGTCTCGGCGAGCACGGTAAGTTCGCGCTCGGTACTCTCGATCCGCCCGCCGGGGGAATCGAGGTTCTGGCGCCGCAGCGCGTCCTCGACATCCTGGGCGGCCAGGCCAAGCGCTGCCATCCGCTCGCGATCGAGCCAGACCCGCATCGCGTATTTGCGCTCGCCACCGATGATGACCGTAGCCACGCCGGGCACCGTTTTCATCGGGTCGGTGAGATATCGGTCGGCGTAGTCGGTAAGCTCCATCGGTGTGTGGCGGTCGCTGGTAACCGCGATCCACATCACCGGAAAGGCGTCGGCTTCGATCTTGTTGACCACCGGGTCGTCGACCTGGTCGGGCAGCAGCGCGCGCACCCGCGAGACCCGGTCGCGCACGTCGTTGGCCGCGGCTTCCACGTCTCGGTCAGTGACGAAGGTAACCGTGACCTGGCTGACTTCCTCGCGGCTCTGCGATTTGATGGTCTTGATGCCCTCGATCCCGGAGAGCACATCCTCGATCGGGGTGGTGATCGTGCTTTCGATGACCTGGGCGCTGGCACCCTTGAGCACGGTACGCACCGAAACCACCGGCGGGTCGATCTTGGGATACTCGCGAACCGAGAGCCGCTCAAAGGCGATGGTTCCCAGCAGGACGATAAGCAGGCTCATCACCGTGGCGAGCACGGGACGCTTGACCGAAATGTCGGATATGACCATGGCGAATCCTTACGCTGGGTGTATCTCGGAGTTAACCGGCCTTGTTGTCCGCGGCGGCAGCGGGTGCAGGGGCAGCAGGCGGCGCCATCACCGTGACCGGCGCACCATCGCGCAGCTTGATCTGGCCTTCAGTAATGACGATGTCGGCCGGGGACAGGCCTTCGATGATCTCGACCCGGTCAGGCTGGCGATTGCCGATCTGGATCTTGGTAAGCGCGGCCTTGCCGTCGATGACGCGGAAGACGAAGTTGTCGTGACCCTGCGGCCAGATCGCCTGTTCGGGAACGATGATCGCGTTGGGCCGGTTCTCCAGTGTTACAACCACGCGCACGAACATGCCGGGCTTGAGCTTGTTGCCCTTGTTGGGAATGCGCGCGCGCATCAGCAGGGTGCGGGTCTGTTCGTCGACCACCGGTTCAACCGCATAGACACGGCCGCCAAATTCCTCGCCGGGATAGGCGTCGAGCCGTACCGAGATCTCCTGGTTCGGGCGCACCCGCGACATGTACAACTCGGGAATGCGGAAATCGGCCTTGATGTTGCCTGTGCTTTCGAGCCGGACGATGTCCTCGCCGGCCTTCACGTAGGCACCAGGGCTGACCATGCGCAAGCCGACGGTACCCGAGAATGGCGCGCGGATCACGGTTTTCGCCACCCGGGATTCGGCTTCAGCCAGATGTGCCTTGAGCCGGTCGACCGCGCCGACCTGGACGTCAAGCGCATCCTTGCTGATGAAGTTCTGCTCGTGCAGCTCGCGGGTACGCTTGAGGCGCTGCTCTTCGGTGCGCAGGTCGGCGCTAACCGCCGCAGCCTGTGCTTCGAACTCGGTATTGTCGATGGTCACCAGCCGGGTGCCGGCGGTGACGAAGTGGCCTTCCTGGAAATGCAGGCCGACGATGCGGCCGTCGAGTTCGGGACGGATGATCACCGACTCGTCGGCGATCAGCGATCCGACCGCGCTGATGTCATCCGACACCTTGCCGACCTGGACCGGAACGGCCTTGACCGGCAGGCCCTGCGGCTTCGGTGCCGCCACGGTAGCGGCCGGCTTCGGCCCGGCGGTGGAATCCGACTTCGAGCCACAGCCGGCGACCAACCCCAAAGTGACCAGCGCCACAAGAATGGCTACATTACGTTTGGTGAACATACGCTTGCTTACCTCCGAACCCGGCCGGCGGTCCGGTAGGGACTAACGCGGCGGCGGAAAAAATTTGGCCAGCAACTACGCTGGCATTAGGCCGTTGGGACACCCCACGATTCGGGCGGACTCGCCCGGCGGCGGTCACTTCCTGACTGAAGAGTCAGTTATTTTTGTAAATGATAACGGAGTTTGGCAACAGCCACCATGAGAATTTCGCTCGACGCCCTTCTGGTTCTGGATTCCATCGCACGTAACGGCAGCTTCGCGGCCGCGGGCGAGGAACTGCATCGGGTGCCCTCGGCCATCACCTATACCGTCCAAAAACTGGAACAGGACCTCGAGGTCAAGTTGTTCGACCGCAGCGGCCACCGGGCCAAACTGACCGCGGCCGGCGAGGAACTGCTGCGCGAGGGTCGTCACTTGCTGCGCTCGGCCAACGATCTGGAATGCCGGGTGAAGAGAGTTGCTTCGGGTTGGGAAACCGAGCTTCGCATCGCGGTGGACGACGTCATCCCGATCGAACGGCTGTTCCCACTTTTGAAGGATTTCTACCAGGAAGGTTCCGGGACCCGGCTGAAACTGTCCGCCGAAATTCTGGGAGGCTGCTGGGATGCGCTGCTGACCGGGCGCGCCGATCTGGTGGTCGGCGCGCCGGGCGATGCCCCTCCGGAAGGCGGGCTGGCGGTCGAACAGATGGGCCAGTTCGAATTCGTATTCGTGGTGGCACCGGATCATCCGCTGGCCGGTCGTTCAGAGGCGTTATCGTCCCAGGATATTCTGCAATTCCGGGCGATCTCGGCGGCGGACAGCTCGCGCAACCTGCAACCGCGCTCCTCCGGACTGCTGGACGGGCAGGACACGCTGACGTTGCCGAGCATGCGCAGCAAGATGGCGGCGCATATTGCCGGCCTGGGCGTGGGTTACCTGCCGGCGCCATGGGCCGCGCCGCATGTCGCCGCGGGCCGCCTGGTCAGGAAGGAAATCGAAGGCAGCAGACCGCAGACCAACGTTTATCTGGCCTGGCACCCTCGCCAGACCGGCAAGGCGTTGAAGTGGTTCCTTGAGCGACTGCGCGATCAGCGGGTGCAACGCTACGTGCTAGGGGAATCGGGAAACTACCCCGGTGCGGAAAAGTAGCCGCGCGGGCTAACCAGGCTTGCCGCGCCGCGCGGTCGGGCAGACGCGGACGGTCGCCAGCGATATCTCGGCCAACCGCTGTTGTTCGATCTCGGCGTGAACCTTGTCGATGTCCAGCGCGCCGATGCTCGTGAGCAGCCGGTCCAGTTGCCCGGCATCCGGAATCCCGGGCTCGAGATAGAGCACCACGCGCTCGCGGAAGATCACGGTCGCGGTGCCGTTCTGACCGAGCATTTGGTACAACCCGCGCTGGTCCGCAGCGACTGTCGCGAAAGCGGCGACAGGGTGCGTTGCCGCG
>LNFM01003924.1_pt1 | contig 28295 bp, 31 predicted proteins | sample 596031 | NCBI WGS metagenome assembly LNFM01 (sample SAMN04254537, study PRJNA301005) | activated carbon metagenome | isolation source: dual media filters at the Ann Arbor, Michigan drinking water treatment plant | place: USA: Ann Arbor
GCTTCCAGAAAGTGTTTCAATTTTTTTTATTTTACTGTCTTTTACTGGCTCACCTTCGCGGCTCAATTTTTCAAACCATACGCGATAGGACCGTGCCCCGTTTGCTAAATTCCAATTAATTTTAATTAGTGCTGCGGGCTCTTTTTTTGAAACAAAGTACTGGTAGGGCATTTCCCACAATCTCACCGGATCCGGTTGCGCTTCAAGGGACACCCACGATGACCAGGGGCTTGTTTCTGTTTTGCTTTTCATTCGTGAGCGCATTTTATATTTGCCGACATTCAGGGGGATGGAAAAAACAGGGTCGCTTTGCTTTAAATCGAGACTCTTTTTTGTTTTGTCATCTTGAATTTGAACTTCGTAATTGAGAATCCCCTCTACACGCTCGAGCTCTAGTTCCACGACAACGCTTTTTGACTCTTGTTGTTGAGCAATCAAAGCGGCTCGCTTCTGCTCTATTGAATTGACTACTTCTGGCTGCGGAGATTCTTGGGCCCACGCATCTGGCGAATTTAAAGAGATTAATGCCATCAAAACAAAGAACTTAATTGGTCGTTTTTTCATCGATCACTTTGGGTTTCGATAGAGACGCCATCTTGAGTCCCAGTTTCACGGCCTGCTCGGGCTTCATGTCTAACTTATTCAAACCATACATATACGCATCAACAAAATTGTTACGTGAGCCAGGTCCGTTTATTAAAACTTTTTGAGTCGTCACCACAACCACCGATACCGGAAGTCCCGTTTGTCGATTATCGCGAAGGAATTTAAAGAGCGCTTTAAATTCTTCATAGACACTTTTTTCAAAAGCAGCTTGAAGCTTCAAATAGTCAAACGCTAGCAACCGGCACTGTTCTAAAGGAAGTTCTGAGCCACCGTCTTCACCCGTACAAAATTTCAAAAATGACAAAAAGTCTTGTTTTAGTAATTTTTTGTTCTTGGATTCCGTTGATTCCGCAAAAGCTCGAGCTGTTTCAAATGCTTTATAAAATGGTAGATTAAATTTTCCCTCTAGGACAAGTCCTTCATATAGACTGACAAAAGCATCGACAGATTCGTCACTTTGCTTGCTATATGAAATTGCAAACTTGAGCCCGTTGTCTAAAATGACTCCAGTTTTAATAAGCGTCAGCATCATCTTTTTGAAACGATCGAAAGCACCATTACAGTTTTCCGATATCGCCAGCGCTGTTTTGACAATTTCAAGGTCCGAAATTGCAAATTCAGTTTGTTTCTTTAAAAAATCAACCGTCTTTATAAATTCATCGCTTGATTTGCAGGGAACATAGTTCGCTTTCCTATCTGAATTTGCCCAAGAATGCACTGACATTAGCAGCATGCACGTCAGTAAAATTGCTGTCCGTGTTCGGAAAAAAAAACTCATTTCAAAATGTCCAAGCCAGGTTCGCAGCCGGAACTAGGCTTTGCGAATAGTTATCATACTTGTAATCAATCCAAGAAATTGGTGCGTAAATTTTTCGTTTATATTCTTGTTGTTTTTCGTAGTTGGATTCAAAGTTAGATTTCAAAAAAATAGGAAGTAACGCTGCCGCCATCCCCATTGTTGGCAATGCATTGTAGTCTCCGGTACTTTTATCTGTTAAGGCCGCACACGCAATAAAGTTTCCGGCAGCAAAAATCCATTTCCATCGACTGACCAACGAAGCTGATTTTTCAAAAGCTTCTTCAGAAAGGCGCTCACGCAGCAATTCCGTTCGGCGATCTTTGTTCCTCAATCCCTTAATTTGTGTCACTGTATCCCCATAGTGATCGATGTAAATATACCACCACGAAATCGCGAGACCCCCGACTCCAACCCCGATCGCAACATTTGAGACTTTTTGAGTGTTGGTTCGATCGCTTTGCGAGAGATCCGGCTTCAAGTTTTGCCCCACTCCAAAACCCGATAACGTCGTAAATATCGAAGATGTCACATAAGGAAAGACGGTCAGGATTCCATTTTCCCGAATGTTGTTGGATTCCATAATCAACCGCTCAGAGGCACGTGGGACAACCTGTAATTCGGGGTAGTCTAAGGCCTTAATATCTTCAAGTTGAAAGGAAGTCTCTGGTAGTCTTTCAACTTCCTTTCGCTCAGGGGTAATTTGTACCCCTTGTGAAAAAGCAATTTTAGCTTGTGAGCAAAAAAGAAATATCGCAGCAAGAAGCAAGAAATGAATGTGGTTTTTCATGAATATAGTTTAGTTTGTTCATATGCTTGTTAGTAGACTAGATTTCTATTCTCAACTTTCAGCTTGTAAGAAGGGGTCTCATGATTATCCACGGTAAACCAAAAGACCTCGGCGGTGGCTTTGTCGTCAGCAGATACCTTCCGACAGTCCAGTGTCGATCGGTCGGACCTTTTATTTTTTTAGATCAAATGGGGCCGGTGACCATACATCCAACAACAAAGCTTGATGTTCGCCCTCACCCACACATTGGACTAGCAACAGTGACTTATTTACTTTCCGGAGTTGGCTTACACCGCGATAGCATTGGTTCTGTGCAAGTCATTAGACCAGGTGATGTCAACTACATGACTTCGGGACGAGGGATTGTCCATTCTGAACGAACTCCATCAGACATGCTTTCAGCTCAAAACGAAGGTCACATTTTGCATGGATTGCAATTTTGGGTTGCGCTTCCAAAAGACGAAGAGGACTGCGAACCAGCTTTTGATCACTATTCATCAACTCAATTGCCCGTACTTCAATTGAACTCTGGAATTACTTGTAAAGTTTTGATCGGACGTGCGCACCTTTCCAGATCCCCGGTGCAAACAAAGTTTAAAACACTTTTTCTAGATTACGCTTTTTCTACCGAGGCCTCGATCGATCTAAATCTGACTCAAGATTTTGAAAATCTTCAACTAGGACTTCTATGCCTTTCTGGCTCATTGAAAGTTGAAGGTTCTGAGCTTCCTGAGCATTCGTTTTATTTTACAGAAAATCCCAGAATAAAAGTAACTGGGGATGCGAAAACAAGATTCATCGTCTTCGGGGGTGAGCAGTTGCCAGAAGCAAGACACATGTGGTGGAATTTTGTCTCAACAAGCAAAGAACGAATCCGGCAGGCCGCTAAGGATTGGCAAAACGATTCGTTCCCCAAAGTCCCTGGAGAAACTGAATTCATTCCGCTACCAAACGATCCGCTTCCTTAAAGGAGACTACATTGGACGCCATTCTTATAAAGAAATCTGGAGAACGCCAGGCCGTCATTCTTGATTTTTTGACCGCGAACGTGAATGTTGTTTCGCCTGACAACACGAATATCATTTTATCAAACTTGTCTTATTCCGCTTTGGAATTGAGTCTTGGCGGAAATAACAATAATTTAGTTTTTCTGAGCTCCGCCAACAACACGGATTCTTCAATTTACTTTGAAGCCAGTCGAAAAAATATCGATCGGATCACTCAAATCGAACTACTTGCTGACAAGGCGAAAAAGCTGCGAACCCAAAAAAACAAAAGTCTAAATTTCGGATTTGCGTTGGGCTTCGGTTGTATAGCGCTTATTGCAGCACTCATTTATTTTCGAGGTCCCATAGCGGGAAAAATGAGTTTTATAATTCCGTTTGGTGCCGAAAAGAAAATTGGGGACCAAATCTTTAATCCTAAGCTCACGGCAGAACAGAAAAAAGCCGTAGACTCGTTGAATGAACTCACAGCTAAACTCGCTTTCGATCCAAAAATATGGCCTCATCCATTTCGATTTCACATTTCATCTGAAATGACGCCGAACGCCTATGCGACGGTTGGTGGAAATATTTTTATCCACAAAGGTCTTATCGTTGGCGTGACGAATGCGGATGATTTGCTAGGCACCATTGCTCATGAAATGATTCACGTGCAAAAGCGACATGTCGTGAAATCAATCGTTCAGGCAGTTGGTATCTATTCACTGCTTGCGTTCTTAGTTGGCGATGTTTCCGGACTTGCGGCTGTGTTGGTCGATCAAGGCGCACCGCTTTTAAGTCTTAGTTATTCGCGCGAATTAGAAGAAGAAGCAGACCAACTCGGAATGGATCTTATGATTGCAAATGGGATCAGTCCTTCTGGGCTTGCAAACTCCTTAGACGTGATCTACAGCTACCATAAGAAGCTAGTTGACCAAGCTCCTGCAAGTGAAGTTCTAGAAAAACTTCAAAAAATTGAAATTCTTAACTCGCATCCAGAAATTGAGAAAAGAATTGTCAATCTTCGCAAACAAGCAGATCTTTATAAAGAATCAAAAATATTCAATCCCGTTGATTTTGATTTTGAATCTTTTCAAAATACCGTGAAAGAGAATTTTTAATATGAATCAGAATCCATCGAACATACAAACTGAGCGTTTAGGCTCGAATTCATTTCGATTGCTCAAAGTCGTACTTTTGCCGGGCCAACAGATAACGGTCGAGCCCGGTTTAATGGCTAGCCAATCATCCAATCTTCAAGTCGATACAGAAATCAATGGCGGAATATTACGCGCCCTTGCTTCGAAGTTTTTTGGTGGTGAAACATTCTTTATCAATCACTACATCAACCGGTCAGCCACACCTAGCGAGTTGTATATCACTCAAGCGACACCAGGTGACATGCTAGAAAAACAGATGAATAACGAATCTATTTTTCTTGAGGCCGGAGCTTTTATTGCAAGGACCTCCGGAATTAAAAGTTCGACTGTCTGGGCTGGCTTTACAAGCTGGATCGCGGGCGAAGGCTTGTTTCGTTTGAAGTATTCAGGGACCGGCACGCTTTGGTTTGGAAGCTATGGAGCTGTGTTTGAAAAAGAAGTGAATGGGGACCTGATTGTCGATTCAGGTCACCTGCTTGCCTATCCACCGCATATGAATCTTTCTCTCAAATTGGCTGGCGGATTATTTTCTAGCTTTTTTTCAAAAGAGGGATTCGTGTTGAAAGTTTCTGGACGTGGAAAAATAGTTCTACAAACACGAAGCGTAAAAGGATTGGCTGATTGGTTAAATGCAAGGTTTTGGGGATAAACAATTATGAAAATAGAAACAAAATTCAATCCAGCCGGAACCATCGCCATTTGCCATTTGGATCAAGGTGAAGTCTTAACCGCAGAATCAGGAGCCTTCATGGCGATGCGTGGTCAGGTTGCATTTGAAACCACGACTCGACAACGCAAGGGCGGAAACATCTTAAGTGGATTGAAGCGAATGATTTCCGGAGAATCGTTTTTCATCAACAAATTTACGGCGCATTCTCCAGCACAAGTATTTTTAGGCACAGCCCTACCAGGTGATATGTTTGTAAAAGATCTTCGTGGTGAAAAATTGATTATTCAAGGCGGCAGTTACGTAGCCTGCGAAAGCAATGTGGAAATTGATCTTGAATGGCAGGGCTTGAAGTCCATTTTTTCAGGCGAAAGTTTATTTTGGGTCAAAGCCAAAGGAACTGGAAAAGTTCTATTAAATAGTTTTGGCTTCGTCTACCCGGTTCAAGTTAACGGTGATTATGTCGTGGACACTGGACACATTGTTGCGTTTGAAGAAACTCTCAACTTTACGATTTCAAAAGCCTCAAATAGTTGGATCGGATCATTTTTAAGTGGTGAAGGCTTTATTTGTAAATTTCAAGGACGTGGAACAGTTTGGTGTCAAAGCCATAGCCCAAGAGGCTTTGGGATGAGCTTGCGACCAATGTTAAGAGAGAAAAGCCAATAAGAGAAAAAAGTCAGCAGAAGAAATGAGTCAAATGTGAATACTACAAATACCCAATCTTTAGAATACAAAATCGAACACCCGCACGAGTTTTCATTGTTAACTATCCAAATGCCAGCACAAACTAAGCTTTCTGTTGAAGCTGGGGCGATGGCGACGATGTCGTCGACAGTCTCCATGAAGGCCATGTTCAAAGGTGGATTTCGCCGTTTTTTCACGGGCGAAAGTCTTTTCATTTCAGAGTTTTCTTCCGGTTCTTTTCCAGGGGAAGTGCAAATTGCACCCGGAGTCACTGGCGATATTGGCCACCGCAGGTTGAACAATGAAAAATTTTATTTGGCGAGCTCTAGCTATGTTGCTCATTCTTCTGGAATTTCATATTCCACAAAATTTCAAAAATTGAGCCAAGGACTTCTTAGTGGTGCAGGATGGTTTTTAGTTGAAATGTCCGGAACTGGTGATGTTTGGTTCAATTCTTACGGCGCTTTAGAAGAACTTGATGTAACAGATGATCTTATTTTAGATAACGGACACATCGTCGCGTTTACTCAAGGTGTTGAGTACGAAATTATCCGGCTTGGTGGTTACAAGTCTTTGTTCTTCAGCGGAGAAGGATTTGTCTGTAAGTTTCGCGGCACCGGAAAAGTCTACTACCAAACAAAAAAACCCGCGGCATTAATTGGATGGGCAGACAAATTTAGACCCATTCGTCCAAAAGGTGGAAATTGATGTCAACCATTGAACGCGGTCCATTTTTGACCCACATTTCAAGTCTTGAAAAAGAATGCGGCAAAGGAAGCCTTACTTTTCAAAGAATTTTCGACATTTTTGGAGCCGATGGGCACTACATTCTAATTTTAATATTTATTCTACCGTTTTTGCAGCCGGTCCCAATGATGGGCCTGTCGTCCATTTTTGGAGTTCTAATTAGCCTGATTGCCATATTCGCCTATTTGAAAAAGCCTCCTTTTATTCCAGATCGGTGGAAGCAGAAAAGTATTTCAAGCGCAACTGTCCTTAAAATTACTGAGGGGGCAGAAAAAGTTTTTTCAAAGATTAAGTTTCTTATCCATCCCAGGATGCGATTCTTATTCAAAGAACCGTTTCTGGCTTTTAACTGTCTTTTTTTGATCTGGAACAGCTTCTTGCTGGCTTTGCCGATTCCATTTCCTTTTACGAATTCGATGCCAGCCTTTGCCATTTTTTCATTGGCGCTTGGCTATCTTGAAGAAGATGGACTTTTTGTCATTTTTTCTTTCATCATTTCCATTGCCACACTCGTTTATTTTGCGACATTGGCTAAAGGGATTGAATTGATTCTTCGCGGAATGCTGGGTTTGGTTTAATCGCCAAGTCAGGAATTCTTCCCCGAAAATCTTCGATAGTTTTACGAAGACCTTCGATGAGGTCCGTTTTGGGAACATAACCCAATTGAGAGCGTGCGAAGTTCAAGTCTGGAATCCTTTTTGCGACTTCATCTTTTATTGAGGGCTTGAAAACGATTTTACTTTTAGAATTCGTTAAATCTATGATCAGATGCGCCAATTCAATCATCGAAATCTCAGTGTCATTTCCTAGATTCATAGGCTCAGAAATATTACTATTTGCGTAAGTAAAAATTCCGTTCACCAAGTCATCCACGAAGCAAAAGCTTCGAGTTCTTGTTCCATCTCCAAAAATTTGAATGTCCTGATTGACTAGCGCTGATCGAATAAGGCTAGGTATGACACGGGTATCAAAAATATTCTGTCCGGGACCATACGTATTAAAGATGCGGATAATTCCATGCGCAGACTTTTCAAATCGGTTGGTGTTCGTCACCCAGGCTTCAGCAAAACGCTTGGCTTCGTTGTACGAGCTTCGTTGACCCACACAATGTACAACCCCAGGATTCGACTCGTTCAAAGGTAAGGCGTCCGAAAGACCATAGACCTCTGACGTTGAAGCCAAGATCAATCTAGCGTTCTCACGACGACAGAAATCTGTTGCGTGACTGACCCCCAGTGATGCCGCTTCCATGATGTCGCGGTATTGCGTTATAAATCTTGATGGGGATGCGATGCTAGCCATATGAAAGACGTAACTAGGTAAAAGCTGAATACCTTGCGCCGAGTAAACTTTCTTCAAGTCCAAAAGCAATATATCAATTTTAGCCCAGGAGTCTTGTACTCGGCCTTCGATAAAATGGAAAAAATTCCTACTTTGCTTGCCACTTGTGCTTATGACAAGGGACTTAGACGTCAGCTCCAGCGCATTTATCTGCAAAGGGTCTCCTGAAATCAAGCTATCAAGACCGATAACAACATGGCCCTCGTGCATGAGCTTATCAGCCAAACGACTGCCAATCAGACCCGCGACACCTGTAACGATCGATATTTTTTGAATCATGCATCCTGAGCTTATCTAATTCTTAATTGAAGCGACCATTAAATTCGCTCGTCGATCCCACAATGGAACCGCGCATATAAAAAATTCTTCACCTCTAGCGCGCTAATTTTAGTGCTAGCCACAAAACCAAATTGGGTCTATTTAACAAGACCAATTCGCACTTCAGTTCTGTCCTAAATTTAAAATTTATACAGCGTGATAACCTCGTTCTCAAAATTGGCTCACATCATGCAAATCAATTTGTAAGACAGAATTCAAGCGTGCAATTTTGTTGTTTTTAAAAACCAGGTTTTTTAAACCTTACGACTGAGAGTCCAAAATGAAAAAAAAATCGATCTTTTCTGAAATGACAAAACTTGCGATTGCCACCGCGATGTTTTTTTCGATGACGGCTTGCAATCAAAGTTCGTCGACTTCGAAATCAAACATTCTTTCTAATCCCGCTGAGTCATCCCAATCAAACTTTTACGCTTCTGGTGGGGAAGAAAGAAAAGTAAAGTTTTCTGCGCTGATTAAAACAAAAGAATTTGGAATTAAGGATGTTCCAAATCTATCAGAACAAAGAAAACGCTCATTTGAACTTTATACGGTCGGAGCTTTAGTTCAGTATCTTTACGGTCCTTTAACGCATCAAGAAATTGCCGGGATTAAAACAGATTTCAAAATCTCAGTTGATTGGGAAAGTGCGCGCGCCTCAATTAAAAAATCTGTCGAACTGAAATTTACTTATGAAGGCCAGTGGGTCATTGCTAATCACGTCTTAGAAGACCCTTCGTTAATGGCTATTCCGTTACCTTTTAATACAGACTGGCTATTAACAACTGACTGGAAAAACTGTACGGATTCAGAACCAGATCATCAAACTGAAGAAGTCTTTTGGTACTATTGGGATCCATCACGAAACGGTTGTGATCACGTCGATGGTAAAGAATACCAAATTCTAGAAGTTGAAGTTGGCGAAGCCACCATTGCGACTACTGAAACATATCCAGATTATTCAAAGTTATTGAAAAGTGCGGGTATAGACAACAATCTTCAAATGACTTTTGCCTTTGGTTACGTCACTGATGTTGAAAATGCAAATCCGAATAAAGATGGTGATTATGGGATGCAGGAATATCGAAAATTTATTCGCTACATGGACAAACAGGCGAAGAAGTTGGGCTTTGAAAAAATTCCAGTAACGCAAGCAGAATATCTTTATTCAGCTTTTCCAGAAAAAATCATTGGTTACCGATACAAAGGTACGAAGGACGGAGCCACTGTCGACGTCAAGGTTGTGACTTCGGCAAATATCGATCAAATGGATCTATTCGCAAAAAGCTACGCTCATGATCACGATGGTTTCTTTGCTTGGTTTGGACATTCACGTGTTGGATCTGGTTTTGATGCGCAAACGTTTGCTTCAAAGGTTAATAACGACAATGAATACTATTCTATTACGCCAAATTACCAGCTCGTGTACTGGGCTGGCTGTAATAGCTACTCCTATTACACACTTCCATTCTTTGCGCAAAAAGCAGCCCTACAGCCTGCTCTGGATCCAAACGGCACATTGGGATTAGATATTTTATCAAACGCTTTACCATCATTATTTTCCTTCAACGCCTACAACGCTATGGTGATGTTCGAGGCCTTGGTCAACTGGGAAACGCCAACCAGCTATCAAGACATCATCATCAATTTGGAAAACTACGGAATGAATGAAGGTGGAGTCATTGTCCTTGTCAACATCATGGGTGATGAAGATAATAAGTAGGTGCTTTCGCATCAAAATATTAAACCAAATCATACCTATGCCACAACCTCAAGAACAACAGATATTCTTGAGGTTTTAGTTTTATCAGTTTTAGCTCTAGTTTATTTCGTCTGGGGATTGAACTATCATTTTCACACCTCCGAACTGTGGTCTATTCATATTTCCAATGAGTTTTTTAACCCTGACTTCAAAGAAACTATTTGGATTAAGCCCCTATTCCATTTCATTCTAAAACTATTTTATTTCGTTCCTCTTTCTGATGAGTGGCATCTTCGCACCGTTAAAGGGCTTTTTGCGATTAATGGTTCGTTGCAGATTGTGCTTTGTTTTTTAATTTTTAAGTCCTTTTGCACCGAGTTTAAGGTTTCTGCGCACTTTGCCTTGGTCGGACTTATCTTGTTGGCTATAAATCCTTTCTACATGAATTTCGCGTTTCGAGTGCGGTCAGACTTGCTTGCGACCACTCTTTTTTTGCTGTTTGTTTATTTCCGAGTGTGCTTAAAGACTTTAGCGTTCAAATATGATATTTTATATTTGATTCTATTTCCCATCATTGGACTCAAACATATTTTGTTTTCAATAGCCGTCGGCGCAATTTCCTTCACCAGTCGAAAAAAAGTTCAATTCGCGATTTCCAAGTACTTCATTTTCGCTATGGCGTGCCTAACAGGTGTCGTTTGGGTCCTTGTTCTGGGGTGGAATTCCATCGTTTACTATCTGTCCACCTTACAAAGCTATCGAGACAATTTGAGCTACCTTCTTCTGTGGATCAAAAACGACATCTTATTGCTTGTACTGGGTTTCTTGCCACTTTTTTTCACGATGAAAAAGTCTACCGATGATTCTGCAATTTCGAAACTTCGGTATTTACACATCGGAGCTTTGTTTTACTTCCTAATGGTGTCTCAGAAGTACAGTTTTTTTATTGCGAGCCTAATTCCAATATTCTTCTTGAGTTCCTTCGTTGGAATATTATTTCTTTATGCCAAAATTAAGTCAGACAAAATGGCCGTGTTTGTCTCAGCTCTAATCGCGACAAGCTATGGCTTACTTGCAATCTACAACTTTAAAATCTATTTTCCTTATCATAGCAATCAAGATCAGATAAAATTTGTCAGATCGGTGGCGCCGATACTACATGCAAATAGATTATCTGTTTTAGATGGAGTTGGAATATTTCCCCGCGTTCCCAATTGGAAGTGCTTCTATTCACCTGACGATGATCAATCTATAAGATATTGTCGCGAACTTATAGAAAGCGCCAAAGCTCCCGTCATTATTCTTACAGGTCGCTTGCTAAATATTGTAAGTGGTGATTCTGAGCTGAAAGGATATGGATATGTGAGCATCGGTAGCGGTATCTTCATCACATCGTCGCAAGCCAATGCGCTCGGATTCGAATCCAGTCACTTCACTTTAGAGAACACGCCAGACTCACTCACCAATTTTGGATTAGAACTATAGTTGAAAGCTAGTCACTCAGCTTAATGCAATTCACTCGGGCTCTTACCGCATCACCTGTATACGCGTTTCCAAAGCCCAATTGACAAGAGTTCACAGTCGCATCGGGAACTGTTAACGTTCCACCTGCACTACAAGACTGCCAAACTGCCAGTGTAAATGGGACAGTCAAAACTGTAAGATTGGTTTGAAATTGGAGCGTCGTGTATCCAGCAGTTGGCGCTGAAGCAAATCCATTTGCGCCCCCGTATTTTGTTCCAGCCCAAGTATCGTTCGTAAGTCTCGACTCAACCGAACCTGCGCGAAACGCAAACGTCGTAACATTACAAGAGTATTTCCCAGCCTCTGTAATCGTAACTCCATTATTGTCCACAGTGATAAGTCCAAATTGATCTTCGCCAGCTGGTTCGCGCCAATTTAGATAGCGCGTACCCGTTGATGCACAATCGCCAAATCCCCCATTTAAACAACCGCCTCCAGTCAGCGTTCTGACTGACTCTGCGGCAAATGATTTGTTAACCGATGCTGCAGTTCTTTCAATTTTGACATCATATTTTGGATTGAAAGTAGTGTTTGTTATCGTCGCGTTAAAAAATGTATTGAGTGGATTTGTACTTGCTCCATTGAAAATCATTTTCGCGAACACTGTCACTTTAGGGTTTGTTACGGCGGCGTGCGGGATAATCGTCACAACATAGCCGATCGGACAAGCGTCATTGCCCTGGTTGGGGCGAGGATCAAAAGCGTTTGGATTGCATGGGCTTCCTTTTTCGGTAAAGCCTGCAAAAGGTCCCGCTGCATTTTGAATTCTACCATCATAGACAACAGAACCAGGGCTCGTTGCTCCATTGTATACCTGAATTGTATTTGCAAAAGTCATATCAACCGTGTTTGCTGCCGGTGGGGTAACTGAAAGGCTGACATCACAGACAGCCGGTGCGTCCAGTATACAATCGGCCATAACTGCATTACCAGTTAGAATATTTGCCCAAGACTGATCGTTTTTAAAAGCGTTTTCAAAAAGATTTTTGTTCGAAGTCAAAAAAGCAATCAGACTTTGCCTTTTCTGTTCGTTCTGCATGTTCGTAAACAAACTCGTCATGCCAAGTGAAAGCATGAATAACAGCGCCATTGCAATCAAAACTTCCATAATACCAAAGCCAGATTTTGGATCTGTCTTTTGCACGCAAATAGAATTAAATTGCATCTTCATCGTTTGGTTATTCAATTAGTTTACGTCCCACTTCTGTATAGAATAAAATTATGTCGCGCCCATGTCCAAACTAAAAATCGGAAATTGAATATAATCCAATTATAAGGCGTCTATTTGGAAATTACTCGATGTTTGTCTTGAAAGAATACGTTACATAATGATGCGCGAGAAGATAAATGCTCCCAACGTAGATAGTTCCGAGCAAAGAATCCAATTTCCAAGTTTAAATGATCAAGAAAAAATAAGCTGGCTCCGAGGGACGTTCTAAAAAATTTGTACACAGAATAAAGGCGACTTAATTCGGATTGGGTGGGCTGGGGATGGAAAACTTCGTGGTCTACCAAAATAAATTTTTTGCTTAACTGGCTCAATCGGAAACCAAGATCAACATCTTCAAATCCATATGTTTGGAAATGATTTTGAAATTGCCCGGAATGTAAAAAGAGATTCTTCGGTACAGCAAGGGCATAGGTGCATGTATATCTCCAAAAATGACTCAGAGTCGTCCATCTGGAACTATCGTAAAACTTAAGCCAATACTTCGGCTCTATCAATTTTTTGTTCCCTTTGTAAATTCTTTTGAACTGAACCACTTCATTGGATCTTAAGTTTTCAACCAATTTTTCCACAAATTCTTTTTGAACAATAATGTCTGAATCAATGAAGCACAAGGCTTCTGCGCGAGCATATCTAGCGCCTATATTTCTCGCCTGCCCGGCAAAAAATGAATGAATTTTTCTTTTGCTCTTAGCTTCTAAGAAAACTTCCTCGGCCTGCGTTTCAACTATTTGAATAAAGACAAATTCGTTCGTCCTCGAGAATTCAATTTTTAATTTTTCATCGAGCTCTGCGCCGTCATTTAACACGACTAGGATTTCTACTTTCCGACCCGCAAAGGCCGCAGATTCAGCGATATGCTTAACACACATCTGTAGGACAGAGGCCCCTCTCTTATCAGTTGGCAAAACAAAAGATATTTCCGGCTTTTGTGCATGCAGATTCTTTGGGTTATTTGGGACATTATTCGCTTTGAGTTTCGTGTTAAAATCCAGCGTGAGGCACAAGGGAAGGCGATAGTCCCTTTTCAGTTTCCATTTTTTTAGTACTTGGTAATACTCGTGGCCAGAAAATCGGCAAAGACCTTGTTCGCTGATGTCCGGCAAAAAACTGTGATCAAATTCATTTAAAATTTTCTGACAAGTCTCATCGCGAAGAAGTGAAATCAAACTACTTTTGGAATCCGACTGGATTACGAGCGTCGGCCTTGCACCGCTAATTTGACCAACTAGACCCTTAAGCTCAGCAGGCGAACGAATGACAACGTGGAGTCGCCCCTCTGTAGCCTTCAAGTTCGAAATTTTGGTAAAACTACTACAGGAAACTAAAAATAGAATTTGTAAATTACTCTCTACTTCGTCGGCAATAGACTTTAAAAATTGAGTGGCATTTGAGTGCTGTGTTCGTAAATCAACAATGATTCCGGCCTTACCTGCGGCTCTTGCCTCTTGGCAAGCGTTTTGGAATTCTTGAATAGCCCCCTCGGAGGTAAAGCTATTCACGAACATGTCGAAAGGTATTAAGGTAGACATCCAAATAAAGATAATCTTAGACTCAAATAATGGCTAGCCAAGAAAATTTAACCATTGTCGTCCCCGTTTTAAATGAAGCTGAGTCCATTCCTCAATTTTGTAAGGATGCCCAACGGCTTCAATTGGATGCAGAATCTCAAAATTTATCTGTCAGTTTTATTTTCGTCGACAATGGCTCTCAGGATTCTTCGTTTTCTCTCCTCTCGTCGCATTGTCAACGCAATCCAAGTTGGTCACTTATGAGATGTGACACTCGCGGGTATGGTGCGGCTTTGAAATCCGGCTTTGCAGCTGCTCGGGGTGACTACATCGGGTTCATCGACTTAGATAGTACTTATCCCATGGCCGCATTTGTTCCTTTAGTGACAGCACTGCGATCTGAACCAAAGGTAAAAATGGCTATTGGCAGCCGCCTAAACTCAGAATCAAAAATGCCGCTCGTGCGAAAAATTGGAAACCACCTGTACCGAACAGCAATCAAATTGATCTATTTAGTAAACATACCTGACGCCTGCAGTGGAATGAGAGTCTTCCGGGCTGAAGACAGTCCTTTTATTTTGAATCAAACCAACGATGGCCTTGGGTTTTCAATCCAATTAACGTGCGCTTGCCTGAGGGTCAGTTGGCCTTTGCATTTTCAGCAGATTGCCTATTTCGAGCGCTCGGGGCCTTCGAAGCTCAGTGTGGTTCGCGACGGTTTAGATTTTTTAAAAGAAATTTTTTGTGAACGATTTAAACCTACCAGATCCTTTTAAAATTGTTGTTTATGGATATAAATCCCAGTCTTTAGCGCCTGTTCAGGGCATCCGAGTCGTCGAATTGGACGGTAATCATCATTCACGATGGTCGTGTTTTACAGAATATGTCGGCAGCTGGATACTATTCATCGACAAGGACTGTGAACTACCGACTGATCTCATTGCTCGCCTCACAAACCAACTCCAATTCTTGAATAGAAAAACAATTTACTCTGGAAAATATCGCTCTGATAAAAACTCATCGACGTATGTACGAGCCTATAATCAAATCTGCAACAGTTGGTTAGATATTGGAATCGAAAGAGGAGACGCTAGAATTTTAGGTGGCTGCTTCCTTCTTTATATTAGTCCAGATTTATTCTCAGTCGAAAATCAAAAGGCATTCGCTCAGTTTCCAAAATGGGGCGCTGAAGATTTTCATTTTTCAAGATTAATGAAAAGAGTCGGGTACCAGATTTATGAATTGAACGATTTTTATGTGTTTCATAAGCCAAATTTTGGACTATTAAAGTTCATACGGCGCGCTTTTCTTCAAGGATTGAATCGTCCGCCAAATACTGAACCAAATTCTCATGGCATGATCTCATTTTTCAGGTTTGCGCTGACCTGGCTTTCTGTTTTAAAAAAAGCAGAACCTGCTGTGAGTATAGTTATGTTTCTGCATTTGATAGTTGTTTTTTTCGGCCAAATTGCTTCGAAAGCACATGTCCTAATTCAAAAAGCATGGCTAATGAATAGATTCCAACAATAGAGAAACAAAACGCTAGAAGTCCGATAATTAAAGTTAGACTTTGAAACACGCTCGCAGTAACCAAAATAAATAGCAGTAAAATGAGTGGAAGCAGCCTATATATTCTTTCGGTGCAAAGTCCGTTTTTCTCAAACACCCTTATCTGGGCCCGGCCGTAATCAAAAAACTTTCTATACGACTGATGGAGCCCGGGCAGTTGATGCTTCGTCGAGGCTTTCGTAAAACTATAGAATCCCTTTTGATAGCTCATTCTGTGGGAAAAATCTAAGTCCTCACCAACTTTTGCAAAGTGATCATCAAAACCACCTAATTCAATAGCTTTATTCCGCTGCAGCATAAGATGTCCACATGGGGCATGGTCCACCTGAAGTTTTTGACTTTTTGTTCCTTGATATGCGGCACCTGACCACTGAGTAAAGAGATCAACTATTTTCAATTGAAAATTTATGAATAGACTTTCACTCCGCTGAAAGTAGGGACCGGTTAATCCAAAACAATTTGGACTTTCTAGGTCCTTTTCGTGAACAAGAAAGTCTGAAAAAATATTTTGATGATGAACAACGTCCGGATCGGTGAAGTACAGAAGTGGGTTGTGTGCTAAATTCAAAATTAAATTTCTTTTGAATCCTATTGAATTTTGAGTCTCTAGGATGGGAATCAAAGTAAGATTTTTAAAACCACCCAGGTTTTGAAACCATTGGTTATTTGGGATTTCGGTTCTTTCCGCACTGGTATCGAAATGAGTATAAACGCAGACAAGCTCTGCAACTATTCCCGCCCTTTCAAGTGCGTTGTTGAGAGAATCCAAGCAACCTTTAACGATTCTTGGTTCTTCGCGATGAACAATGAGTCCGATGCTAATTTCCAAATGGTGTCGCCTATTCAAAACGGACCTCAAAAGCCGGTTGGCTCACAGCCATGAACGCCCGCCTTTGCGCTATAAATATTTTTTTCTTTTCCAAATCAAATGCTAAAATCTGAGAAAAATCATCGTAAGCAGAACTATTCCAAATTTTTTGCCTGAAGCGTGCCAGTAAAACTCTTTCAATATTTCCCGAAGTCGATGTTACTTGCTTTTCTATGGTTAGAATTCTTTCCCCGAAATACCGCTTTGAAAAGGTCCATCCCGTGCTTCCGCCCCACATATTGAAAATTTGATAAGTTGGAAAATGACCACTCCAGCCTTCAAATTTTAGTCGAAGAAGAAGACCGAGTTCTTCAAACTGACACTCCCCGGAAAATCCATAACACTCACTCGTCATTCGCAGGCCCTTTTTCACCAAGGGTGTGATTTGCGACCCATCAAAAGCTAAAACAGGATTTTCATGCTGGGTAAGACTTGCGCTCCCGCCAGTTTGCTCGAAGCCAGAATAAAAAGAATAAAAATATAGAATCAAAAGGCTGATCGTGCCGATCAATGTAAAAAAAAGAGCCTTTGCGTAGTTATTCACAACTTAAATGATAGATACGTATTTGGCGGAACGCCAAATAAAAAACCCCTGGTATTTTGTACCAGGGGTTTTTTTGAATCCAAAAATATGGAGTCTAGACTACATCATGCCGTCCATGCCGCCCATGCCACCCATTCCGCCACCGTGGCCGCCTGGGCCAGCTGGAGAATCTTTTTTAGGTGCTTCAGCGATCATGGTTTCAGTTGTTAACATCAATGATGAAACTGATGCTGCATTCGTTAATGCGCAACGAACAACTTTAACTGGATCGATAACGCCGTCTTTGATCAAATCGCCGTAGGCATCAGAGTACGCGTTGTATCCGAATGCTGCAGACTTATCTTGCAAGATACGATCAACAACGATTGCGCCATCAAGACCTGCGTTGTGTGCAATTTGTCGAACAGGCTCTTCACAAGCACGTCGGATAATGTTTGCACCGAATTTTTCTTCTTCAGAAAACTTCGTCTTCAACACATGTTGAGCTGCGCGAAGCAATGCTGTTCCGCCGCCGGCTACGATTCCTTCTTCAACTGCTGCGCGAGTTGCATTCAATGCATCTTCTACGCGAGCTTTCTTTTCTTTCATTTCAACTTCAGATCCGCCACCAACGTGAATAACCGCAACGCCACCTGCCATTTTAGCTAGGCGCTCTTTAAGTTTTTCTTTGTCGTAGTCAGAAGTTGTTTCTTCGATTTGCATTTTGATTTGAGCAACACGAGCTTGAATGTCCGCTTTTTTACCAGCGCCATCAATAATTGTTGTGTTGTCTTTATCGATCACAACGCGTTTTGCGATACCAAGCTGTTCAGCACCAGCTTGTTCTAACTTCATACCAAGTTCTTCAGAAATTAACTGAGCCTTAGTTAAAGTCGCGATATCTTCCAACATTGCTTTACGTCGATCGCCAAAGCCAGGAGCTTTAACTGCACAAACGTGTAGAGTTCCACGAAGTTTGTTCACAACTAAAGTTGCAAGTGCTTCGCCGTCTACGTCTTCTGCGATGATCAACAATGGTTTTCCAGATTTCGCTACGAATTCCAAAACGCCAATCATATCTTTCATTGAAGAAATCTTTTTGTCGTAAAGCAAAACATAAGCATTTTCTAAAACTGTTTCCATCTTTTCTGCATTCGTAACGAAATACGGAGAAAGATATCCACGGTCAAATTGCATACCTTCTACAACAGTGACTTCAGTCTTAGCTGTTTTAGAATCTTCGATTGTGATAACGCCTTCACGGCCCACTTTATCCATCGCGTTTGCTAACATTTCGCCAATTTCTTTATCGTTATTAGCAGAAATAGAACCAACTTGAGCAACTTCGTTTGAACCTTTAACAGGCTTTGCCATGTTCTTAAGTTCTTCAGTGATAATTGTAACTGCTTTGTCGATTCCACGCTTGATTGCCATTGGATTGTGACCAGCAGAAACTAATTTAGCGCCTTCGCGGTAAATTGCTTGAGCCAAAACAGTCGCTGTTGTGGTTCCATCGCCTGCTTCGTCATTGGTTTTAGAAGCAACTTCTTTAACCATTTGCGCGCCCATGTTTTCGAATTTGTTTTCTAATTCGATTTCTTTCGCAACTGTAACACCATCTTTAGTGATGAGTGGCGAACCGAAAGACTTGTCGATAACAACATTACGTCCTTTAGGTCCAAGAGTTACTTTTACTGCGTTTGCTAAAGTGTTCACACCTTTTAGGATGTGAGATCTAGCTTCTTCTGAGAATATTAAAATTTTGCTCATTCATTGCTCCTTAATTAATTATTAAAATCTAGGTTCGAAAATTACTGAACGATTCCAAGTACATCTTCTTCGCGCATCATGATGTATTCTTCACCGTTTAATTTGATTTCTGTTCCAGAATATTTTCCGAATAAAATGCGGTCACCGGCTTTAACTTCTAGTGGAAGTGTTTTGCCATCTTCAGTCACGCGACCTTTTCCTGCTGCTACGATTTCACCGCGCTGAGGCTTTTCTTTTGCTGTATCTGGGATGAACAATCCACCTGCGGTTTTTTCATCTTCAGCTGTTCTGCGAACAAGAATTCGATCATGAAGCGGGCGTACGCCTAGTTCTGATTTTGCCATAATTTAATCTCCTTTTATGGTTTTTCAGTTTTAGTTTAAAAGTCACATAAACTGTTTTAAATTTTGTAAATATACGAAGACTGTTAAATACGCGATTTAACAATAAAAATCACGACCAGTTTTCGTTGGTCTTTGAAATATGGTGTGCATTATAAGACTGTCAAGGCGGGCAAAATTTGATTATTGTTCATTGTTCGGCGCAAGGGCCTGTGTGCTCGAACTATGTCTGGTTTGATTCACGATTTCAGCATAAGATCTAAGCAATTGGGCCACTTCTGCAGCGGAAAGACGCTTTGAAAGCTCGTTGATTCTTTGGTCTGAGTCTTTCGAGGCCATTAAATAAGTCACGAAATATTCCCTTAAAGAAAGTTCAATTGCCGCTTCTTGCTTCATCCTTTCAATCCTGATTTTCCGCTTAAGGTCATCGATTAGGTGGCTTGAAGCGCGCAAATCGTCTGTCCTGCTAAAGTTTTTGCTGACATCGACTTGCCTAGATAAATCCAAGCGAAGGGCCTCAGCCCTGAGCTTACTATCCGCGGCAACTTGTTCTCGCCATTCTAAAAAGGTTAAAACGCTAGGCTTAACCGCTTCAGCTTTTTGAGAAGTCTGTGAGCCTTGTGCTAAATTTGGATTCTGAGCCGATGTTGAAAGCAAAATGGCTTTCGAGGGCGGAAGCGATTTAGAAGTCGCTGTTAACTCCGGATCGGTTGTTTCATTTAGGGAGCTCGCAACAGAAAAAGAAGCGATTTGAAATAAAAAAATGAAAGTGACAAAATTTTGCAACATTTGAATTCCCACAATTAAAAACTTACCTAGACCTTTGACCACACCAGACCGATTCAATTATTGAACCGAGATCTTCGTTACGCCAATACGATTATACTGTTTGGCTCGACAAAGCTTTGTGGTTTTTAAAAAATTTTCTCGGCGTGCAATTGGCTCCTAGACGGCAATTTGCGGCGCACCTAAAGTTTTGACGGGTAAAAAAAACCTAGTCTTCAGACTAAAATTGTTCGCGATTTGCAGAGCTTTCACTATTTCATTTGAGACTGAACTAACCGTTTGGTTGAATGAAAGAGTCTTCTCGTTAGCGCCGACTCAGGATGAGCGGTAGTTCAAAAGCTCAAAACACGCATGGAGGCGGAAAATGAGTGCACTTCTAGATAAGCTAGCCGAACACACGAACATTGAAAAAGATACACTAGAGACCGAACTTTATGCCGCTTTACGCGCGCTCGAGATCGATCCCGAAAAAATGACTCTGGAAGAGCTTCGCCAGTGCTTAATGCTCTATCTTGACGAAGTCTTTTACGATGCGTCTCCAGACAAGGTTCATTAATTGAAAATGAGCTCGTTCAAGGACCGAAGCTAATAGCAAGCTTTTAGTCCTTTAACTTCTCTGCATCGGCCCGCAACCCCGTTAGAGTCACTTTTGTACGCTTATACTTATCGGGGTAAGCCTCAACAATTTTCATCGTTTCATTAATAACCGAAATCGCTTCTGTTTTTTTATTAAGACCGATTAATGCACGAGTCCTCACTACATTTAGCTGTGGCTCATTTCCTTCTTTAAACTCTAACGCGATTTGGGCTTGCTTTAAGGCCTCTTCAAATCTTTTTTGCTTCAATAACATTTTTGCGTAGCGGTCGTAGTAGACGTAAGATTTCGGGTATTTCTCAATCAATTTGATTGTCAAATTTTCGGATTCTTTTGTCCTGCCCGCTTGCGACAAATAATAAATTGTGTGGATCAATTCGCCAGGATAATTCAGGTCAACTTTTTTCGCAGCAGCAAATTTATAAAGTCTTTCTTGTGTTTCTTTCTTCGCCTTATCATCTTTCAAAACAGAATAGCCACGCGCCATGATATCAAGAATTTCCATAGGCTCAAATCCATAAAGGCCGGTCATATTCGATTTAGCTAAATCTTGTTTCAATGCTTTAGCGTTTGTGACGAGATTATCCAGATCTAAAATGGTCGAGCGAATGGCGGCCTCGTTTTGTGAAATGAAATCTTTCGGACCTTTTTCGGCAGCAGTTTCAAAATAATCGATCTTCCAAGAAAGTGCATCAAGGTTCGATGTCGAAAGCGCAATGGCTTTCATCAGCGTTTGTAAGTAAACCGCCGCGTTCTTTTCGTCTTTTTCCATTTCGTCTTTAGCTAAAGATACTTCGGCGTAAAGCCGTCTTTGCAAATCCAACGGTGCTTTGGAAAGACCATACCATTTGACAGCTTCCAGCCAGTTCATTTGATTAAATGAATTTTCACCCATTCGTCTAACGGCATCCTGGTCACCTAATTCGGCCAATTTTTTTGTTTCTTCCAAATTTGTTTTAAGCTTTTTAGCAAAACGAATTTCACCTAAGAAACTGTCTTGCTTTTGGTAATCAAGCCAGCGATAGACTTCCTGGCCTTGTTGATTGACTAAAATCATCGTGGGAATCGCTTTCACGTTGAAGCGCTTGCTCACGGCTTCGTGCTGAACTAAATCAATATTCAAGTACGTGACATTAATTTTTTTTAATTCCTTTTTTATCGAGGCTTGATTCAGGGTTTCTGATTTCAAACGAATACACGCCGGACACCATGGCGCCGAAAAAACGATTAATGTCGACTTGTCGGATTTGAAATCTAAATTTGAAGATGAACTGGCTTTTGCTTCAGCTAAATACCGAATCGATGTTTCGTTAACTTCGACTTTTGCGCCGCCGCTATTTTTTTTTGCCTTAACGTCGACATCTTGAGTGTGTTGCTCGCAAACAGTTTTAGCGTCATCACAAACAAAAAACTTAATTGATCCCTTGGAGGTTCCGGCAGGAATATCGAAGACAAATTTTGGTTCCGACTTAAGCTTTGGTTGAGCCTTTGTCTTGCTATCGTCAAAAACCGCAGACGCTGGAGCCTTATCGTTAAAATGAAATCCCTTGTCAGCAATCAAGACTATTTCTGAATTCAAAATTTCAGTCTTGATCTTGCCTTGAGTTATTCCCGCTTGAGCGGTTAGCCCGACAACTACCAATGAGGCGAGAAAACATAAAATCGCTTTACCGAGTGAGCTTGAAGTCATTGATTTCCTCTTTCAGTCCACTTTATGGGACCTGTCACCAACATATCCCGTGTAATGGGCTCTAGGCAAGCCTACGGGCGCTTCAATTTGAGACAAGGCTTCAAGATTGCACCATAAATGGCTGAGAGCCTTCGCTGCCGGGCAGGGGCTAATTTACATTTACTTCAGAAGAATTTCAGAACGGGAGTTTCAAATGCGACGATACTTAACAATGGCAATACTAGTTCAATTGGCCGTGTTTTCGGCGAAAAGTTTCGAGTCGGCACAGGATCCCATTGAATACAATTTCGTCGCCTGTGCTGCACGAGAGTTTCAGGCAGGCCTTCAAAAGTCAGGTTGTGAAACGATTGCGGACGATATTCCTCGGTTAAGTATGATATCTCGAAAATCTTGCTACGATAAAGTTATCAATCAGCTCTCTGTGTTCAGACGAACACGAGTGGACACTAAAGCGGAGAATGCTTTTATTGCACAGCTTTATTTAGACGCAAACAATCGAAGTATCGATATTGTTAATCCGCTTTTGCGCAGATGTAGTTTGCTTGGAAAAGTCGTTATACATCCTGTTTCAAGTTTTCTTTCTTACGTTGAGACTCCTAAATAAATAGGTAGAAAAGCAAAAACCCCCGGCATTTTGTGCCGAGGGTTTTCAATTTTAATCTAATTTCAGAAAAACGAAACTAAGCGCGTTCGACAGCGACTTGGATTTCAGCTTGAAGACCTTCAGAGTACTTCAAAGTCACTTTGTGAGTTCCAAGCATCTTGATTGGCTCTTCTAAGTGTAAATCTTTTCGGTCGATCGAAAACCCCATTTTATCTAAGGCTTTTGAAATGTCTGTTGTTGTCACTGTTCCGAAAAGTTTTTCGTTTTCGCCAGCATTCATTTTAATGAAAACTGTTTTGCCTTTAACTTTATCCAAGAACGCTTGACGCTCTGACAAAGCTTTTTTCTTTTTTGATTCCGCTACGCGCTTTAGGTGGTTGTATTCTGTAACGCGCTTTTCAGTCGCCTCAACAGCCAATTTGCGTGGGAATAATAGGTTTCGTGCAAAACCTGCAGAAACTGAAACTAAGTCGCCGATCTTTCCTAGATCTTTAACATCTTTTTGTAAAATAACTTTCATAATATCCTCGCTTTAAAATTTCTTAACTAAACTTGTCTTACTCTTTTGTCTCATTCGTTTTACGAGTTGCTCGCAAGGTCATTCTAGTGCGGAAGTCTAACCAGTAGTCTCCCAATCCCAGAATAATCACCGCGGGCATCGCCCAAAACAATATTAACGTATACATCAGGATTTTGAACATCGGTCCAAATCGATAAAGCCTAGCGGCATATTCAAACACCACTAATCCCTGGATGAAGAATGCAGCCGCCGAAACAAATAAAATATTTGTCCCAATCACTTCAAACACAGCCGGTAATCCAATATCGATCAATCCAAAAATTAATCCTATCATTGAAGTCCAAATAAACCAGTCCGGTAGTTTAAAATCTAACCATCGGAGTCCTGCAACTATTCGTTCACGACGAATATTAAACACTTTAAAGATCTGGGACTCAAAAGCTAAGCCCGCAGATAATGAAAGCATCAGAGACGCAAGAATTCCACCTGGGAAATAAGGAAACAATGAACTGGGTTCGAATTTTTTATCCGGAAAAGCTTGGTTCAATAGCTCGATGATGGGAGCCGTGATTTGAGTCACTGCCGCTTCAGCTATGCTTGTTGAAAGTCCTGCACGGAAGACCGCGAGAGTTGCAACGACTGTAAAAAAGGAGCCCGCAAATAAAGAGACAAAAAAATTGTTCTTCCAGCTGAAACCCTTTTTTTCAATTTCTGAATACGCACCGAGAGTGGACCAAACAGAACCGATAAAAATTCCTTCAACATTTAATCCTGCGAAAAATAAAATTCCGACTAATACTGCCCCGGCACCCCAAAACACCCAGCGTCCCGTCGCGCTTGAAAGCACGCGCAGGAACGGAGCGCCCATGATCGAAAATAAAAGGGTCGCAACAGCCGCTACCGCGGTGAGTGCGAGGATCTTTTTCGAACTGGCTTGTTGGTTGACGTTAACAGATTCCATGAAACTTTCTTTTAAGCAGAGTTAATTATTGAGCCTTACGACTATTCGTCGTCGCGATCCATTCGGGCTTGCATAGCGGCTTGACGACGAAGCTGAGCTTTTGCTTCACGTTCTTTTTCGCGCTGAGCAGTGTCTGTTAGACCTTTTTTGAAAGCTTCAAGATGCTTTGTAATTGGAGTTCGCTCATCCAATACCGTGTGCATAAAGCGTAATACTTTATCGTTGATGCGCATCGTTCGCTCGATTTCCATTACGGCTGCAGGATCAGCTTCGAATGTCGAGTGAAAGTAGATGGCTTTACGGAGTTTTCCAATCGGAGTTGCTAAAGAACGCTTTCCCCACGTTTCAACAGAGTTTACAGATCCGTTGTATGTTGAGATCGTTGTTTTGTTCTTTTTGAAGAGCTCTTTTTGTTCGTCTAAAGTTGTATCTGGGTGCATGATGATAACAACTTCGTAAGGTCTTTTTGTGGGAGTTTTTCCACTTTGAGTAGTACTCATTACTTTCCTTTCGGTTTTAGCTTTTTGGCCGCGCCAAAAAACAAGGTTTAATTTCGTTACTTTGATTAATTGTTTGTCTGGTTTAACAGGTTTCACACCATGGCACAAGGCTAGAGTCAGTTTATTACAGTTCCGAATTTCAGAGGAGAAATCTGTCGTTTTGCTTAATTTTTGCGCTCTCGAGAATCGCTTTGACAAGCCCCTGTAGCGGCAAAACAATAAGCCATGGTTTTAAGACTCGTCATTACCGCTTTAAATGGACCCCTTAAAGGTCAGCGCATTCCTTTATATCGCGGACAACTATTTAGCGGGTCCGTTTATGCTGACGATACAATGCAAGAAAATCATGCTGAAGTGGAAATTGACTCCAGTGTGATGTGGGTCGTGAGAGCTCGTCCGTATACTTTGAGCCAAACAGATGCTCCCCGCATTCGGCTCGGCAGTGTTGAGACCGAAAAGATTACCTTAATTCCGGGTGTTATTTTTCATATAGGCCAAACCGGCTTTAAAGTTTCAGAAATATCCGCCAGCAAGCAAGTCGATCTGACAGTCGAAACCATGAATCGTTTAGAAAATCTAGAGCTTAAAGCTTCAGAACCAACTCTTTGCATGTTTGACCCGCCAATTCGGCTAACTTTTGTCAAGGGCCCTCAAGCAGGAGACGTCTTCACGCTGGCTTACGGTCCGCGAATTCTTGGGAGCCATCAATCCGATTTAAATTTAGTCGAGCCCGGACTGCCACATCGCGCGATTGAACTGGGAGTTGATGGCCTTCGTCCTTCTTTGAAGAATTTAACCACTTATAAAGTACAGATTAACGATGCGGACCTAACAGAACACTTTATTAGCCCCGGGGATGTCCTTAAAATCGGATCTAGTGAAATTGAAATTACCTTGTTATCCTAAGTCCACGGAAATTTACGAAATGAAGAAGGCTCTACAATGCTCGATGAGTTAATCAAAAAAGAAACTGGCTATTACAAGTCTTTCGACGGCACTCAGATTTATTATGAAGTGCGCGGCGAAGGAGATCCGATCATATTTATTTATGGAATCGGCTGCTTGATGAACCATTGGCATCTTCAGGCCGAATTTTTTGCCAAGACTCATCAAGTTATACTTTTTGATATCCGCGGCCACCATAAAAGTACGCCCGTCGCAAATCCTGCGAATATGAGTTACGAACATTTAGCTTTTGATCTTCAAGGATTGCTTAAACATTTGGGCCATAAAAAAGCTCACGTGGTCGGTCACAGTTTTGGCGCCCCGTACTTGTTAAAGACCTACGATCAGTTTCCCGAAATTTTTACGTCAATGACATTCATCAATGGCTTCGCAAGAAATCCATTAAAAAAGCTTTTTGGTTTTGAATTTGTCGAGCCGCTTTTTAAATTCATTCGCAATGGATATGATAAATCGCCAGACTTATGGTCCACGCTTTGGCGGCAGATGATCGACAATCCAGTTGCGTTTCAATTGGCCGCACTGGCCGGCGGTTTTAATATTCGCCTAACCCAATTTAAAGATATAGAAATGTATGGTCGCGGAATTTCACGAATTGAGCTGCCATTGTTTTTTGAACTCTTCCAGCAATTACTTGATTTTGATGGGAACGAAATTCTTTCAAGAATAAATGTCCCTGCTTTGATTATTGCCGGCGAAAAAGATTTCCTAACGCCGCCGCAATTTCAAAAGGAAATGGCCGGCGGAATTCATAATTCTGAATTTCTATTGATTCCTTATGGGTCGCATTGCAGCCAACTGGACTTTCCGGACTATATCAATTTGAAAATGGCAGAATTTTTCCGAACATGTTAGGCATGCGTTTAAATTATGTTTCGTTAAAATATTTCTAAAAATATTCTGGACGAACTTGACAAGTTTTTAGCAGTAATCAGCCTTACTTTAGAAGTAAATACTTTCTCATTTAAAAGATAAGGAGGTTTTATGGAAAGACCATTCCCAAGTGGTGGCTGCCCGCCCCCATTTTAAATTTTTGTTTTCCCAAAATAAAAAGCACGTTCTTCAGAAGACATTCCCGAGTCACTAAACTTGGAAAAACCAATTATTAACAAATAGAAAATTTGTGCAAGGAGGTTAGAATGAAAAATTTAAAAAGTTTATACACATGTGCAAAGAATAAAAATATTTTGAATTCCCATTTCAACGCCGTTAGTGCAGAGGGGATTCTTGAGCCCAGCTTCGAGGAAAAAAGCGACTTCCGTTACAGGTTAGTGAACTCAGAAAGAGTCATTTTGCTTCAGGCGCCCGAATACTTAACTCCAACCATGCGGCGCTTTCTTTGGGAACCCGTATTCGTCAAAGGATTCTTGTCTGAATCGGATGTTTTTGAAGTTTTTAAGATCAGCCCTAAAAGAAGATTGAATGAAAGCAGCCACTCACTTCCGGATGAGGGCAAAATGTCTTGGAGACCTCTCGCGGAAACGCTCTTATGGCCTACCTTAGATGAACCAGCTTAATTGGTCTGAGGGAGTAAAATGAAAATGCAAAATCGACAATTCAAATTTCTTAATTTCAGAAAACTAGTTGGACGGTTAATTTTGGGAGCTGGATATCTTTCATTGCTAATTATCACAACCGGCTCGATTCAAAAGCCCGAAGTTGCCGTCTCGCTAGCACCAACTGATTTCAAGGAGGTTGTATGGAAAGAATAGCAGATTTACCCGCACTTAAAAATTTGTCTAAAATTCCTTTCGTGGCGCCGGACCAGCCGGTGTCTGATGCCATCGAAATGATGTCGCAAAAAAACTTGGGGGCTTTGCTGATATTGAAGCATGGTCAGGTTGTTGGGATTTTTTCAGAACGTGACTATGCTCGCAAGCTTCTGTTGCAAGGGCGATCATCCCTTCTGACTCCGATTCAGGATGTCATGGTTAAAGATGTGCTCTTTGTGACTCCGGAATTTACTCTTGAAGAGGCTCTTGCCTTGATGACCTCGAAAAAAATACGCCATTTGCCAGTCTTGGATAAAAGCTTAAATGTTTTGGCATTACTCACAATCGATGAAATCGTGGAGGGTCTTATCAGCAAAAAGGAATTCATCATACATGAACTCACACGTTATATTTCGGGCGAAAGCGCGCCGACCGTTGGCTCTGAGTTTTTGCAAATTAAGAAAAAAGTTCGCGGACTTTACTTGTCAGAATCAACCAAAGTCTCGGCTTGACAAAAATAATTGAAAACGCATTTTTCAATTAGAAAATAACACCAAAAAAATAGGAGGTTTGAAATGAGATTCGTAACACCAACACTTATCAATCGGCGTCTTGATTCCGATCTCTTCGAGGATTTCGAACAGATTTTGAGTACGTGGAATGCCGGTGCGCCATTGGCCTACTTTGATCAGAACAAATTCGAATCAAGTTATGACTTGTCTGAAGGTGATGATCATTTCTTGATGAGCATCGACTTGCCGGGCTTGAACAAAGATGACATTTCGTTAGATGTCACGGGGCAGACGTTAACAATTTCCGGGGAAAGAAAAAAGCCT
>LNFM01013300.1_pt1 | contig 28295 bp, 23 predicted proteins | sample 596031 | NCBI WGS metagenome assembly LNFM01 (sample SAMN04254537, study PRJNA301005) | activated carbon metagenome | isolation source: dual media filters at the Ann Arbor, Michigan drinking water treatment plant | place: USA: Ann Arbor
CGCGGGGGGGGACTCGAACCCCCACACCATTGCTGGCGTCAGGACCTAAACCTGGTGCGTCTACCAATTTCGCCACCCGCGCGCCTGGTTGGGGGTGTCCGGCTTGGCGCATGGGGTGTCTGCGCTGCGCCTTGTCCTCCTCACGGCAACCCTAGATTGTAGCCCTTGCCTGAGGGCAGCCCGGCTGCGGCTCAGGCTCCCAGTCGATGGCGCAACATGCGCACGGCGCTGCCCGGCGTGGTGAGCACGGGCAGGTCTACCGCCCGGTGCACCGCCATTTGTGCGCGCGCCATGCTGAACTGGGCCAGCGCAATCACGTCGCAACCCTGGCTGGCCAGCCAGCGCGCGGCTTCAACCACCCGCGCGTCGTGGTCTGCCGTGTCGCCCCGATTGAGTGCTTCGAGCGCACCCTCGGCCAGACGGGTGACCAGTTCGGTGCCCGCCGGAAACTCCGGCGGCATCGATTCGAGCGTGGGGCCAAAGGACGCGATCAACCCGATGCGCCCGCCATGCCCAACGGCATCGGCCACCATGGCTTCGTTGGGCTTGAGCACCGGCATGCGGAGCCGGCGCGCCGCCGCTGCCTCGATGCACGGTCCAAAGGCGGAACAAGTGAACAGGATGGCATCGGCGCCCGTTCGTTCGGCATAGGCCGACAGATCCTCGAACCGCTGGTGCATGACGGCGTCAAGCCCCCTGCCGTTGCGCGCCAGGTCGGCCGAAAGACTGTCGTCGAGCAGGTTCATGCGAACCGCTTCGGGCCAGCGGCGCTCCAGTTCTTCGTTGATGGGCGCCACCGAGTGCGCCAATGCGTGGATGAGCGCAATCCGGGGCGCGGGCTGATCCTTGGACGTCATGGAGGGACACACTTCAGCGCGGGCGACGGGCGCGCTGGGCGACCACCACCGCGGCGAGCAGCAGCAGGCCCGGAATGAAGAACCACTCTTTGGCCGGTCTGTTGGAGGGCACTTCCAGCGACGTGATGCGGAAGCCCTGCTCAATGCCCAGCTTCTCCGCCACGCTGCCGAACTTCACGCCCATGACCGACAGGCTCTCGCCATCGTTCATCACGGTCAGACCCGCACTGGACAAACGCTTCGTCGCGTCGCCGGGCTCGCCCAGCGGGATCAACACCCCCTTGCGCACATCGTCCCCGTTCATGTTCATGCCTTCGATCCAGACCCTTTTACCGGTGTTGGCTGGCGCGTCGGCTATCACTTGCGACATCGCCGCACCTTTGACCTCATCGAAGGGCGGGTAAATCATGTCCATCCAGAAGCCGGGGCGGAACAAGGTGAAACACACCAGCAGCAGGGCCACCGACTCGTACCAGCGGCTCTTGACGATGAAGAAACCCTGCGTAGCGGCAGCAAACACCAGCATGGCTGTGATCGCGATGACCACCGTCAGCACCAGGTGCGGCCAGCTGTCCAGGCCAATCAGCAACAACTGTGTGTTGAAGATGAACAGGAACGGCAGGATGGCCGTGCGCATGCTGTAGTAGAAGGCCGTGATGCCGGTCTGGATGGGGTCGTGCTTGGCGATGGCGGCTGCCGCGAACGAAGCCAGACCCACGGGAGGCGTCACGTCGGCCATGAGACCGAAGTAGAAAACAAAGAGATGCACGGCGATCAAGGGCACGATCAGGCCGTTCTGGGCACCGAGTTCCACGATCACTGGCGCCATGAGGGTGGACACCACGATGTAGTTGGCAGTGGTAGGCAGGCCCATCCCCAGAATGAGGCTGATGACCGCCACCAGCACCAGCATGAGCATGAGGTTGCCACCCGAGAGCAGCTCGACCAGTTCGGTCATGACCAGGCCCACGCCCGTGAGCGAGACCGTGCCCACGATGATGCCGGCCGCTGCGGTGGCCACGCCGATGCCGATCATGTTGCGTGCGCCGGTCACGAGGCCATCGATCAGGTCATTCCAGCCTTCTCGCGCCTGGGCCAGAAATCGGTGATCGCCCCGGAAGAACCCGGTGATGGGTTTCTGCGTCAGCATCACGAACACCATGAACATGGTGGCCCAGAAGGCCGAGAGCGCGGGCGACAGGCGCTCGATCATCAGGCACCACACGAGCACCACCACGGCCAGCAGGTAGTGCAGGCCCGACTTCACGGTGGGGCCGGTCTCGGGCAATTCGAACACCGGGGCGTTCGGGTCGTCGAGCTCCAGCACCGGCTGGCGCGAGCCGAACCAGAGCAACGCAATGTAGGCCGACAACAGCAAGGCGCCAATCGCCGGCACGGCCGCTTCACCGAGCGCCGACTTGAAGAAGCCGATCACGTAGTAGGTGATGCCGGCCAGCACGATGAAGCCGGTGACCGTCATGAGGAACGAGACCAGGCGCTGTGACGCGGTGCTGGTGCCGCGGCGGGGCAGTCCCTCCATGTTGGCCTTCAGGGCTTCCAGGTGCACGATGTAGAACAGCGCGATGTAGGAAATGATCGCCGGCAGAAAGGCGTGTTTCATGACTTCGACGTAGGGAATGCCCACGTACTCCACCATGAGGAAGGCCGCCGCGCCCATCACCGGCGGCATGATCTGTCCGTTGACCGAACTCGACACTTCCACAGCGCCGGCCTGGTCGCCGCGGTAACCCACACGCTTCATGAGCGGGATGGTGAAGGTGCCGGTGGTGACCACGTTGGCGATCGACGAGCCGGAAATGATGCCGGTGGCCGCCGACGAGACCACGGCCGCCTTGGCCGGGCCGCCGCGCATGTGGCCCAGCAGGGCAAACGCCGACTTGATGAAGTAGTTGCCGGCGCCGGCCTTGTCGAGCAGGGAGCCGAACAGCACGAACAGGAAGATGAAGCCGCTGGAAACCCCCAGCGCCACGCCATAGACGCCCTCGGTGGTGAGCCACTGGTGGGTCATGGCCCGGTCCAGCGAGGCGCCCTTGTGCGCAATCAGGTCGGGCATGTAGGGTCCGGCGAAGGTGTAGCCAAGGAACACCAGGGCTACGATCACCATGGGCAGGCCCAGCACGCGCCGGGTGGCTTCCAGCAGCAGGACCACACCGACCACGGCGGTCCACACGTCAACCGGCAGCGGCATGCCCGGGCGGGTGGCCAGTTCGCGGTAGAAAACAAAAATGTAGGCGGCGGCGTAGGCGCCCGCGATGGCAAATACCCAGTCCAGCAACGGCACGCGGTCGCGCGGCGAACGCTTGCTGGCCGGATAGGCCATGTAGGCCAGGAAGACGGCGAAGGCGAGGTGGATGGCCCGCGTCTGGGTGTCGTTGAGCACCGGCATCAGGTTGGACACCAGGTACGGCAGTGGCGAGGCGATCCAGAGCTGGAACAGCGACCACACCAGTGCCACACCCATCAACAGCTTGGCCACCACCGGGCCCGGCTGCCGCCCACCCGTGTCGTTCTCCTCCACCAGCTTGTTGACATCGATCTCGGCGACGTTTTCTTTTGCGCTCACAGGACGGTTCCTTGCGTTGGATTGAAGTGCGGAGTCTGGGACGGGTCGGTATCTTCAGGAAGCGAAATCGCCCCATGTCGGGGGGACCAACATGGGGCGACGGGAGAGAGCGGATCGGGGAATTACTTGATCCAGCCCTTTTCCTTGTAGTACTTGGCTGCACCGGTGTGCAGCGGTGCCGACAGGCCGGCCTGGACCATCTTCTCGGGCGTCAGGCCCGCGAAGGCAGGGTGCAACTTCTTGAACTCGTCGAAGTTGTCGAACACGGCCTTGACGAACAGATAAACCTCGTCATCCGACTTCTTGGACGAGGTCACCACCGTGGCCAGCACGCCGTAAGTGGAGAGCACATCGGCCTGCGACGGGTAGGTCTTGGCGGGGATCTTGGCGTCCGAGTAGAACGAGTTGGCGGCCACCAGCTTGTCGATCGGGGCACCGGTGATGTTGACCAGCTGCGCACCGCAGGTGGTCATCGGGTCCTGGATGTTGGCGCTGGGGTGACCGACCACGTAGAAGAAGGCGTCGATCTTGTTGTCGCACAAGGCTGCGCCGTGCTCGTCGGGCTTGAGCTCGGACACGGCCGAGAAGTCGCTGCCCTTGAGGCTGGCGGTCACCAGCAGTTCGTCCACCGACGAACGTGTCCCGGAGCCAGGGTTGCCGATGGCCACGCGCTTGCCTTTGAGATCGGCCAGGCTCTTGATGTTGGCTTCCTTGCGGGCCACCAGCGTCAGTGGCTCGGGGTGCAGGGAGAACACGGCGCGCAGGTCGGGCACAGCCTTGCCGTCAAACGCCTTCACGCCCTTGACGGCATTGAACTGTGCGTCCGACTGGGCCACGCCGAAGTCGAGATCACCGCCGTTGATGGTGTTGATGTTGGCCACCGAACCACCGGTGGACTCCACCGTGCAGCGGTAACCGTGCTTGGCGCGGTCCTTGTTGATCAGGCGGCAGATGGCGCCACCGGCCACGTAGTACACGCCCGTCACACCACCCGTGCCGATGGTCATGAACTTCTGCTGCGCCTGCACCGACGAGAGCGGTGCCGACAGCACCAGGGCGGCTGCCACGAGCGAGAGGCGGGATGCGGAAGATTTCAGAAAGGTTTTCATGCTGACTCCTGGGGTGGTGAAAAGGGCCGGCTGGATACCGGTCCGGGTGCGCGGGAAAGCCGGTGATGCTACCTCGCCTGAAGGTCGATGCTCACCGGGTTTGCCCATGGTTTTCTGAACACTAATGGACAAGTAGCCGTACTTATAAGGCATTCATGCCCCCAACCGACCGGTCAATGGCGGCGCCCAGCAGCGCGACGATGCGCTCCAGCTCGGCCTCGGTGGCAATGAACGGCGGCGCGAGCAACACATGATCACCACAGCGCCCATCCACCGTGCCGCCCATGGGATAGACCATCAGCCCGCCCGCCATCGCTTCGCGCTTGATGCGGGCATGCAGTTTCAGCGCGGGGTCGAACCAGGCCTTGTCCTGCCGGTTCGCCACCAGCTCCACACCCCGGAACAGGCCGCGTCCGCGGATGTCGCCCACGTGGGGATGGCTGTCAAAGGCCTGGTGCAGCAAGGCCTGCAGTTGCTGCCCGCGCTCGCGCACCTGGGCCAGCAAGCCATCGCGCTGGATCACGCGCTGCACGGCCAGCGCGGCAGCGCACGCCACCGCATGGCCCAGGTAGGTGTGGCCGTGCTGGAACAGACCGCTGCCCTGCCGGAACGCGTCCACCACCCTGCCCTGCGCCAGCACCGCGCCGATGGGTTGGTAACCACCGCCCAAACCTTTGGCGATGGCGAGCAGGTCGGGCACCACGCCTTCCTGCTCACAGGCGTGCAGGGTGCCGGTGCGGCCCATGCCGCACATGACCTCGTCCAGGATGAGCAGGATGCCGTGCCGGTCGCACAGCTCGCGGATCGCCTTGAAATAACCGGGCACCGGGGTGAGCACACCCGCAGTGGCGCCCCCCACAGTCTCGGCCACGAAAGCCATCACGTTCTCGCCACCCAGGCGGTCAATCGCATCGGACAGCTCGGCTACCAGGCGCTGGCCATACTGTTCGGCGGTTTCGTCGTCGCGCCGGTGGCGGTACTCGTAGCACGGCGCCACGTGGGTCACGTCGATCAACAGTGGCTTGAACTGCTCGCGCCGCCAGGCGTTGCCGCCCACGGCCAGTGCCCCGAGCGTGTTGCCGTGGTAGCTCTGTTGTCGTGCAATGAAGTGACGCCGCTGCGGCTGACCGATCTCCACGAAATACTGGCGCGCCATCTTCAGGGCCGCTTCCATGGCCTCCGATCCGCCGCTCACGAAATACACATGGCTCATGCCGGGCGGGGCCGTCTCGATCAGCAGGTCGGCCAGTTCCTCGGCCACCTCGGTGGTGAAAAAACTGGTGTGTGCATAGGCGAGCTTGTCGATCTGCGCGTGCATCGCGGCGATCACATCGGGATGGCCGTGGCCCAGGCAGGACACGGCAGCGCCGCCCGAAGCATCAAGGTAGGTCTTGCCCCCCGCATCGGTGAGCGTGATGCCCCGACCGCTCACAGCGGTGGGGAGTTGGTGACTCAGCTGGCGGTGAAAGACACGGGAACCGGGCAGGCTGGATACGGGCATGGAACAAACAGGCGGGTTGACAAGCAGCCAGTGTAGGCAGCGCTGGCCTCCTGGAAAAATGCCTTTATGGCAGCGATCCATGACTTTGCGGCATGGGTGATTTCGCAGTCGGCATTTTTCAGAAGCCATGCATCTGCCTACAGTGGCTCTCCATGCACAACCGCTCTCAACCCCCCCTGCATGTCTGCGTCCTCGGCGCCGGCATCGTCGGCCTGGCCACCGCCTGGCAGCTGCTGCGAGATGGCCATGCCGTGACGGTGGTCGACAGCGCGCAGGCCGGCTCCGGTGCGAGCGCGGCCAACGGCGCACAACTGAGCTACGCCTACGTGCAGCCCCTGGCCGACCCGGGCATCTGGCGCCAGTTGCCCAAGCTCCTGCTGGCCAGCGACTCCCCCCTGAAGTTGCGGCCACAGATGGACCCACAGCAATGGGCCTGGGGCCTGCAGTTTCTCGCCGCGTGCCGCGCCAGCGTGTCCGTCAACACCACGACCGCGCTGCTGACCCTGGCGGCGGAAAGCCGGGCTGGCTTCGAGCGATTGCTCGCCCAGGAAAACATCGACTGCGACTTTTCCACCACCGGAAAACTCGTGCTGCATCCGGATGAAGCCGGCTTTGCCGCTGCTCGCAGGCAGATGGATCTGCAGCGCGCCCTGGGCACCGTGCAGCACGCCCTGTCGCCCACGGAAGCGGTGGCTGTCGAACCCGCCCTGAGTGGCTACGCAGCGCGCTTTGCAGGCGCCATTCACACGCCGGGCGAATGCGCGGCGGACTGCTTCAAGGTGTGCCAGGAATTGCAGCGTCTGCTGCAGGCGCGGGGCGTGCGTTTCATCTTCAACACCCCGGTCACCCGGCTGGTGCGCAGCAAGGGACGCATTCACTCGGCAGAAACCCCGAACGGCCCGATCGAGGCCGACGCCTGCGCTTGCCCGCCCCCTGGGACTCAACGTGCCCGTGTACCCGCTCAAGGGCTACAGCATCACGCTGCCCGCCACGGCGGCATCGCCCCGCGTCAACGTGACGGACGTGTCGCGCAAGGTGGTGTTCGCCCGCATCGGCGAGCGCCTGCGCGTGGCCGGCATGGCCGAGCTGGTGGGGCACGACCGGACCATTGATCCTGGACGGATCCAGTCGCTGCTGGCGAGCGTGCGCGATGTCTTTCCGCAGATGGAGCCCTCCGCCGAGGTGAGCCCCTGGGCCGGCCTGCGCCCCGCCACCCCCACCGGTCTGCCGGTGCTGGGCCGCCTGCGCGGATCGCCGTCCAACCTGTTCTTCAACACCGGCCACGGCGCGCTGGGCTTCACGCTGGCCTTTGGCAGCGCCGAGCGGGTGGCGTGCGAACTCTCGGCCTCGTTCAGCCCAGCTGCTGCAGGGCTTGCTGCATGCAGCGTGTGAAGGCACGCGTGGTCAGCGAATTCGGCCGGGCCGTGGGCCGCAGCATGTGCACCGAGGTGGCGATGGCCGGCTCCAGCGTGAGCACATCAACCCGCTCCCGATCGGCTGAAGCCGCCGTGCACCCTTCCACCATGGCAACGCCCACCCCGTGGTGGGCCAGCGCCAGGGCCACGTGGTAGGTCTGCACCGTCATCACTTCGTTGAGCCCGGCGCCCGCCTCGCGCACGGTGTGGGCCAGCAGCATGCCCAGCGGGTCCTGTCCATCGAGCGCGATCACCGGCAATTTTGAGAGTTGCGCCAGCGTGATCGTGCCGCCCTTGACCTGTTTCGCGCTCAGCAAACCTTTGGGCACCACACACTCCACGCGCCGTTCGGCCAGACGCTCCTGGGCCAGGGTCGGGTGCGTGACGGCGTTGAACACATAACCCACGTCGGCCTCCTGCAACACCAGCGACGACACGATCTGCGGTGAATGCAAAGCCTCGTGGTGCACCACCACCGCCGGGTGTTTTTCGCGGAAAAGGCGCATGGCCAGCGGGAACACCTCGTAGCTGAGCGCCAGCACGGTGAGCACCCGCAACTCCCCCTTGCCGCGTCCGGCCTTCAGGCTGGCCGAGAGGCGCTGCACTTCGTCGAGCTGGGCAAACAGGCGTTCGATGTGCGGGTAGAGGGTCTGCGCTTCAACCGTGGGCTTGAGTCGTCCGCCGACCCGTTGGAACAGCTGGAAGCCCAGTTGCAGCTCGGCATGCTGCAAGGTGCGGCTGACCGCCGGCTGCGTCACATTGATCATGCGGGCGGCAGCACTGACGCTGCCGGTCTGCATGACGGCGTTGAAAACTTCGATGTGTCTTAGGCGCATGAGGCTATTGTTGTCCAGGCCTCTTTTTCTCCGGCGGGTCCGGTCATCGGCGGCCACGGGTCACGGCTCCGCGAATGTCCCCCGGGGCCTGCGGCCCCTCCGCCTTTATTTCGCTGCGCCGTGCCCCATGGCCGCCGATGACCTCGTTGCACTCGTCAGATCCCACGCCAACACTGCTTCAGGCTCGTGAGCGAGTGGCGTTCTGCGCAGCGGCATAAGGAGGAGAGGCGGCAAGGCCGCCTCGGGGGACAGCCGCGGAGCAGAGCGCCGCTCGCTCACGAGCCCGCGAGGTAGAGGCAAGCAGCCGTCAGGCAGCCACCTCTTCCCTCTTCACCCGGAACCACGCCGCATACATCGCAGGCAAGGCCAGCAAGGTCAGCACCGTTGCAACAACAAGCCCGCCCATGATCGCCACCGCCATCGGCCCCCAGAACACACTGCGTGACAAGGGAATCATCGCCAGCACCGCAGCAGCAGCCGTCAACACAATGGGTCGCATCCGCCGCACGGCAGACTCCACCACCGCATCCCACGCCGGAACGCCGCGCGCGCGATCTTGCTCGATCTGGTCGATCAGGATCACCGAGTTGCGCTGGATCATGCCCATGAGCGCAATCACGCCCAGCAGCGCCACAAAACCGAACGGACGGTTCAACAACAACAGGGCACCCGCCACACCCGCCAGCCCCATGGGCCCTGTGAGGAACACCAGCACCGAACGGCTGAAGCTTTGCAGCTGCAGCATCAACAGCGTGAAGACGATGAAGAGCATGAGCGGAATGCCCACGGCGATCGAAGCCGAGCCCTTGCTGCTTTCTTCCACCGCGCCTGCCACCTCGATTCGGTAGTCCGACAAGCCTTGCGCGGCCCAACCATCGCTGATCGTTTTCAGCACCGGTTGCAGTTCCGCCGTGACCGTGGCGCCCTGCAGACCCTCCACCACATCGCCCTGCACCGTGATCGCGTAATCGCGGTTCTCGCGCCACATCACCCCGGCTTCCCAGTCGAACACCGGACGGGCGATCTGCAGCAACGGAATGCTTTGCCCGTTGCTGGTCGGCAGGTTGGCGTTGGCCAGATCGGTGATGGCACTGCGCTCGTCCAGCGGCTGTCGCAGCACGATGTCGATCAGCTTGTCGCCGTCGCGGTACTGGCCCACCGTGCTGCCGCTGAGCAGGGTGCGCGCGGCCTGTGCAATCGACTGGCTGGACACCCCCAGCGCGCGCGCCTTGGCCTGGTCCACCTCCAGCCGCAACCGCTTCACCGATTCGTTCCAGTTGTCGTTCACACCGCGCATGTTGGGGTTGGCACGCATCGCCACTTTCACCTCGTCGGCCAGCGTGCGCAATTGCGTGGGGTCGGTCCCGACAACACGGAACTGCACCGGATACGGCACGGGTGGCCCGTTGGGCAGCAGCTTCACACGGCCACGCACCTCGGGAAACTCGGCCGCCAGCAGGGCCGGCAGCGCCTTGCGCAAACGCTCGCGCGTCTTAAGGTCTTTCGGCAAAACGATCAGTTGCGACACGTTGGTCTGCGGAAAGATCTGGTCCAGCGGCAAATAGAAGCGCGGCACGCCCGAACCCACCCAGGTGCTCACGCTGGTCACGCCCTCTTCCGCCGTCATACGGGCTTCCAGCCGCTTCGTCACCTCGTCCATGGCCCGGATGCTGCTGCCCTCGGGCAGCCAGATGTCCACCAGAATCTCGGGCCGGCTCGAGTCCGGAAAGAACTGCTGCTGCACCTGGCCCATGCCGACAACGCCCAGCACAAAGGTGAGCACAGTGGCACCGATGGTGATCCAGCGGTGGTGCACGCACCAGTCCACCAGAGCGCGAAACCGCACGTAGAACGGACCGTCGAACACTTCATGAACATCGCCCACGTGCGGCTTCACCTTGAGCAGGCGCACACCGAGGTACGGCACGAAGAACACGGCCACGATCCACGACAGCAGCAAGGCAATGACGGTGACCGCGAAGATGGCAAAGGTGTATTCACCGGTGACCGAATTGGCCAGGCCGATGGGCAGGAAACCAGCGGCCGTGATCAGCGTGCCGGTGAGCATGGGCATGGCCGTGGCCTCCCAGGTGAAAGTGGCCGCGCGCACCATGCTGTAGCCCTCTTCGAGCTTGCGCACCATCATCTCCACCGCAATGATGGCGTCGTCCACCAGCAGGCCCAGGGCAATGATCAGCGAGCCCAGCGAGATCTTGTGCAGCCCGATGCCCCAGTAATTCATGGCCAGAAAGGTCATGGCCAGCACCAGCGGGATCGTGATCAGCACCACCAGCCCCGGGCGCATGTCCAGCGTGTAGCCGCGCAGGCCCTTGCTGCCCGCACGCTTGTGCAGGCCCAGCGCCAGAAAGCTCACCGCCAGCACGATCACCACCGCCTCGATCAGCACCGTCACGAACTCGTTCACGCTCTTGGTCACGGCGCTCGGCTGGTCCTGCACCTGCGCCAGCACCATGCCCGCGGGCAGCGTGGCCTCGATACCGGCCACCGTGGTTTTCAGCGCCTTGCCCAGCGCAATGATGTCGCCGCCCTTGGCCATGGAGATGCCCAGGCCGATGCTGTCCCGTCCGTTGTGGCGCACCAGCACCTGCGGCGGGTCCACATAGCCCAGACCGATCTCGGCGATGTCGCCCAGGCGGATCTGCGTGCCGTTGGCCGCGCGGATCGGCATGGCATTCAACTGTTCCACCGAGTTGAAAGCGCCGCCCACGCGCACCTGCACCACGTCGTGTGGCGACTGCACCGCGCCGGCCGAGGCCACGGCGTTTTGTTGTCCGAGGGCGTCAAAAACCTGTTGCAGGTTCAACCCCAGCACCGCCAGGCGCTTTTGCGAAATTTCGATGAACAGCTTTTCGTCCTGCACACCGAAGAGCTCCACCTTGCTCACGTCGGGCACACGCAGCAGCTGCTGGCGCACGTTGTCGGCCACCAGCTTCTTGTCGGCGTACGAAAAGCCTTCGCCCTGCAGCGCGTAGATCACGCCGTACACATCACCAAACTCGTCGTTGAAAAACGGCCCAACCACGCCCTGCGGCAGCGTGCGCTGCATGTCGCCGATCTTCTTGCGCGCCGTGTACCAGATCTGCGGCACCTCGGCTGCGGGTGAGGAGTCTTTCAGCTGGAAGATCACCAGCGTTTCGCCGGGCTTCGAGTAGCTGCGGATCTTGTCCGCGTAGGGCACCTCCTGCAGCGTCTTCTCGATGCGGTCGGCAACCTGCTCGGCCATCTGCTCGGCCGTGGCACCGGGCCAATAGGCCTGTACCACCATGGCGCGAAAGGTGAACGGCGGGTCTTCGTCCTGGCCGAGCTGAAAGTACGCCGCCACGCCCAGCAGCATCAGCACGATCATGAGATAGCGGGTGAAGGCCTGGTGGTCCAGCGCCCACTGCGAGAGGTTGAAACGGGATACCCAGGAAGCGGCCTGGTCGGCAGATGCGTAGTCGGACGAGCTCATGCGGGCCTCACTTCGTGGCCGCGCCGGCAAAGCGCGTGACCTTCTGGCCTGGTGAGAGCACATGCACGCCCGCGGCCACCACCTCCTCGCCAGGCTTCAGGCCCGAGGCGATCAGCATCTCGTTGCCGTCGGCACCGGCCACCACCACCGGACGTGGCTGCACCGTGCTGCTGGCGGCGTCAAACACCCAGACCGCGCTGCCGCTGCGGTCGCCAACTTCAGATCGCATCAGCGCCGAGGTCGGCAGCTTGATCGCTGCGGTCGGTGCCCCGGTGGGCGGCGCCAGCTTCACATAAGCGGTGGCACCCAGCGGCGCGGTGGCGCCCTCGGTCAAGGACAGCTTCACCTGGTAGGTGCGCGTGAGCGGATCGGCGCTGGCCGCGACCTCACGGACCACCGCATTCAACGGCGCGGCAGCACCTCCCGGCGCGCCGGACCACAGGCGCACCTGCGCGGCCTGGCCGGTTTTCAGCGTGGCCAGGCGATCCTCAGGCACCGCAAACACCACATCGCGCGGGCCGTCCAGTGCCAACCGCACCACCGGCGAACCCGCCGCCACCACCTGCCCCACTTCGGCATCCACCGCCAGTACCACGCCGGCGCCATCGGCCAACAGGCGCGCATAGCCCGCCTGGTTGCCCTGCACCGCGCCCTGGGCTCGCGCCTGACGCAGCGTGGCCTCGGCCGATTGCAGGGTCGCCTGCCGTCGCTCGATCTCGGCACCACTCACAAACCCCTGGGCCAGCAGGTCCTGGTAACGCTTGAGGTCGGCCGCGGCCAGGTCGCGCTGGGTCTGAGCCGCACTCACCTGGGCCTGGGCGGCCTGGCTGGAGAGGGCCAGGTCTTGCGCATCCAGCTGCGCCAGCAAGGCGCCGGCGCTCACACGCTGTCCCACCTGGGCCGGGCGTTGCACCAGTTTGCCCCCGACCCGAAAGCCCAGCCGGGACTCGGTGCGGGCGCGCACCTCCCCCGCGTACTCGGCCTGGGCGCCCAGGGTACTGATCCCCACCGTCATCAACTTGACCGACCGGATGGGTTCGGTGGGCGCCGTTGCGGGCGAACAAGCCGCCAAGGCGAGCGTGGCGGTCATGATCAGGACAAAATGCGGCGTTTTCATGGCGGTCGGGACGTTGTGAAAATGGATGGGCGCGGCCAGAGCACGCGCCAACAAGGCCCGTATATTACTGACTGACCGGTTAGTAATCAAAATAACCGACGAAAATCCCTTTCAATTCATGACGCAGCCCACGACCGCCAGCCCGCCCCCGCCAGACCACCGCCCCGCCGCGCAGGCCGAGGCGGCGCCATCGGTGAGCCCGAGCGCGCTGGGTGCCCTGGGCCCGGGCGTCGGCCACTATGAAAACTTCCCCGTGGCCTCGTGGTTGTGCCCGCCCCGGCTGCGACCCGCGGTCGCGGCCATCTACCGGTTTGCCCGCACGGCAGACGACATCGCCGACGAAGGCACGGCCGACGCCGGAGAGCGGCTGGCGGATCTGGCGGCCTACCGCAGCGAGCTGACACGCTGCATCGAGCGTGCCGACGGCGGCGCCGTCGTGCCCGCGCCCGAGCGCTGGCCGGCGGTGTTCGGCCCGCTGGGCCTGGCGATCGCGCGCCACAAGCTCCCGGGACAGTTGCTGCACGACCTGCTGAGCGCCTTCGAGCAGGACGTGCGCTACACCGAACAGCAACACCGTTACGGGAGCACCGACGAGCTGCTGGGCTACTGCCGCCTCTCGGCCAACCCGGTGGGCCGCCTGCTGCTGCACCTGTACGGCGTGCACGACGCACGTTCGCTGCAACAGAGCGACCAGATCTGCAGTGCGTTGCAGCTCATCAACTTCTGGCAGGACATCAGCCGCGACCTGCCCAACGGGCGCTGCTATTTGCCGGCCGACACCTTGCGGCGCCATGGCCTGCAGGTGGCCGACTTCGAACAGGCCTCACTGGAGGACACCCCCGATCGACAAGCCGTGGTGGCCGAGCTCTGCGCCTATGCGCGCGGCCTCATGCAACTGGGCGCTCCGCTGGCGCGGCGGGTGCCCGGCCGCGCGGGCTGGGAACTGCGGCTGGTGGTGCAAGGCGGCTTGCGCATCCTGGACGCCATAGAAGAGAACGGCCACCGCAGCTGGCAGACGCGCGTGACATTGCAACGCGCCGACCTGCCACGGCTGGCCTGGCGCGCGCTGTGGATGTGAAGTCCCGCGAGCATCACATCACTCAGGTGACACGTGGGGTGCGCGAGTCGCTGAAAAGCCACTGAAAGCCGCGCCCCCCGTACAAGCTCTGGGGTGGAGGGCGCAGGCCGTGTGCCATACTGATTTTCCATGGCACAGGCATTCCCTTTCTCCGCGATAGTTGGTCAAGACGAGATGAAAACGGCGATCCTGATCGCCGCCATCGTCCTCGGGGACCGGGGCACCGGCAAGTCCACCGCGGTGAGGGCACTGGCTGCCCTGCTGCCGAAAATGCGGGCGGTGAACGGGTGCCGCTACAGCTGCGATCCGGCTGACCCCGCGAGCCGCTGCGCCGACTGCGCCACGCTGCGCGCACCCGACCAGCCGCCCCCCAAGACCCACCTCATTCCCGTGCCCGTGGTCGATTTGCCGCTGGGCGCGACTGAAGACCGCGTGGTCGGCGCGCTCGACCTGGAGCGTGCGCTCTCGCAAGGTGTCAAGGCCTTCGAGCCCGGCCTGCTGGCCCAGGCCAACCGCGGTTTCCTCTACATCGACGAGGTCAATCTGCTCGAAGACCACCTGGTCGATCTGTTGATCGACGTGGCAGCTTCCGGTGAAAACGTGGTGGAGCGCGAAGGCCTGTCCGTGCGTCACCCGGCCCGCTTCGTGCTGGTCGGCAGCGGCAACCCCGAAGAAGGCGAATTGCGCCCGCAGCTGCTGGACCGCTTTGGTCTGTCGGTGGAGGTGAAAACACCCGAACTGCTGCAAGAGCGCGTGGAGGTGGTGCGCCGGCGCGATGCTTTCGAGCAAGACCGCGAGGCCTTCATCACAAGCTGGCAGAAGGAAGACGAACGCATCCGCCGCAAGATCGTGGCCGCGCGCAAGCGCCTGCACGACGTCGAGATCACCGACGCTGCGCGCCAACGCGCCGCGGCACTGTGCATGGCTTTGGGCACCGACGGTCTGCGCGGCGACCTCACACTCATTCGCGCCGCGCGTGCCATGGCCGCGCTGCAGGGCGACGCCGCCGTGACCGACGCGCACTTCAAGCGCGTGGCCGGCCCCGCCCTGCGCCACCGCCTGCGCCGCAACCCGCTGGACAACGCCGGCTCCACGGCCCGGGTCGACCGCGCCGTGGCCGAGCTGATGGGCGCCTGAGCGCGGGTCTCGGGCTCACCACCGATGCTCGACGCCTTCTCTTCTCCGGTTCCCAACGCCGACGCCGCATTGGTGGCCGCCCTGCTGGCGGTGGACCCGGCCGGCCTGGGCGGCGTGGCGTTGCGCGCAGCCGCTGGCCCCTTGCGCGACGCCTGGCTGACCCTGCTGCGCGAGGGCTTGCCCGCCAGCACCCCCATGCACCGCGTGCCCCTGCACGCCACCGACGCGGCCCTGCTCGGCGGGCTCGACCTCGCCGCCACCCTGCACGCCGGGCGCCCGGTGGCGCAACAAGGCTTGCTCGCGCGGTGCGACGGCGGCGTGCTGCTGCTGGCCATGGCCGAGCGCGTGGGCGCCGGCGTGGCCTCACAACTCGCGGCCGTGCTCGACACCCAGGTGGTGGCACTGGAACGCGACGGCCTCACCCAACGCCGCCCCGCCCGCGTGGCACTGGTGGCGCTGGACGAAGGGGATGGCGAAGAAGAACAGATGCCCGCCACCCTGCTCGACCGCGTGGCCTTTCACCTGCCGCTGCAAGCCGCCGGGTCAGACGACGATGCGCCGGTGGACTGGACGCGCGCCGAGATCGCCGAGGCACGCGCTCGCCTGTCGCAGGTGATCGTGCCCGAGAGCGTGGTGCAGGCGCTGTGCGCGGCCTCGCTGGTGTGGGGCGTGAACTCCATGCGCGCGCCGCTGCTCGCGGTGCGCGTGGCGCGCGCTGCCGCGGCGCTCTCCGGCATGGACGAGGCGGAAGAGGTCCACGCCTCGCTCGCCGCGCGGCTGGTGCTGGCACCGCGTGCCACGCGCGTGCCTGCACCACCGGCCGAAGAAACCGCCGACACACCACCGCCGACGGACGCGCAAGAACCCACCCCCGACGAAGACGACGCGCAGGACGCACCACCGCCCGAGGCGCCGCAGGACGAACCGGACCACACACCCGACGAAGAAGAAGCGCCCGGTGCGCTGGACGACCGACTGATCGAAGCGGTGCGCGCAGCCATTCCGCCGGGTTTGCTCGCCGCCTTGCAAATGGGCCAGGCCCGGCAGGCGCGCGCTGCTGCGGCAGGCCGCTCGGGCGAGCTCATGAAAAACCAGAACCGCGGCCGCCCCGTGGGCACGAGGCGCGCCGAGCCGCGCTCGGGCGCCCGGCTGCACATTCTGGAGACGCTGCGCGCAGCAGCACCGTGGCAACGCCTGCGCCAACAAAAAGCTGATGGCCCAAAACGCATCCAGGTGCGGCGCGAAGACTTTCACGTGGTGCGGTTTCGCCAGCGCCGGCCCACCACCACGCTGTTTGTGGTGGACGCCTCGGGCTCTGCGGCGCTGCACCGCCTGGCCGAAGCCAAGGGTGCGGTGGAGCTGCTGCTGGCCGAGTGTTATGTGCGGCGCGACAAGGTGGCGGTGCTGGCGTTTCGCGGCGACGGCTGCGAACTGCTGCTCCCGCCCACACGCTCGCTGGCACGCGCCAAGCGCAGTCTGGCCGCGCTGCCCGGAGGCGGTGGCACACCGCTGGCCGCGGGCATTGAAGCCGCGCGTGAGCTGGCAGCGCAGATCGGGCGCGCCGGCGAAACGCCCATCGTGGTGATGCTCACCGATGGCCGGGCCAACGTCGCCCGCGATGGTCGGCACGGCCGGGCACGGGCCACCGAAGATGCGCTGGAAGCGGCCGACGCCTTCATCGACACCTCGTCCCAACCGGGTGAAGCGTCCCGGGTGATGGCCGAGCGCATGGGTGCGGCCTCCGTGCCGCTGCCCCATGCGGGCGCGGCCGGCCTGTCCCAGGCCGTTCGCCTGGCCACGCTGCCGGGCACCCGCTGAGCGTCGCTCCATGAGCCAAGGCCTCGACTGGACACGCGACGGGGCTCAGTGGCCGCACCGCGAGTTCAGCAGCTTTGTCCGGGCGGCCGGCCTGCAATGGCACGTGCAACGCTTTGCGGGCCCACCCGATGGTCCCTGCCTCGTGCTGCTGCACGGCACCGGCGCCTCCACCCACTCGTGGCGCGACCTGGCACCGCTGCTCACGCAACGCTTCGAGGTGGTGGCCATGGACCTGCCCGGCCACGCCTTCACCGGCATGCCGCCCGGCGGCGTGGGTTCACCCCAGCTCTCGCTGCCCGGCATGGCACGGGCGGTGCACGGACTGCTGCAGAAACTCGCCATCAGCCCGGCCATGCTGGTGGGGCACTCGGCGGGTGCTGCGGTGGCGGTGCGCATGTGCCTGGACGGCCTCGCCAAACCGCGCTCGGTGCTCGGACTCAACGCCGCGCTCATGCCCTTGGGAGGCCTGGCCGGTCAGGTTTTTTCGCCAGTGGCCAAACTCATGGCCTCGACACCTTTCGTACCGCGGCTGTTTGCCTGGCACGCGCGGGAGCCGGCCGTGCTCCAGCGGCTGCTGCAGAGCACCGGCTCCACGCTGGACGCCGAAGGCACCGCGCTGTACCAGCGGCTGGTGGCCAACCCGGGACACGCTGCGGGCGCACTGGGCATGATGGCCAACTGGGACCTGCCCGCACTCTGGCGCGACCTGCCGGCGCTGGCGGTACCACTGGACCTGGTGGTGGGTGAACGCGACCGCACCGTGCCGCCCGAACAGGCCACCCGCGCGATGGCCCGGCTGTCGCCCGAGCTGAACGCGAAATACATCCAGCTCGACCGGCTCGGGCACCTCGCCCACGAGGAGCAGCCCGACACCGTGGCACGGCTGATCTTCGAGCGCTTCGACGCCCGGGCCTGACAGCGTCTGACCCGACGAACGTCAGGGCACGACGCTGTCGATCCTGATCTGCAGCTGCGCGCTGTTGCTCGCCACCGGGCCGCTGGTGCCTTGCAGGTCACCGCTTTGCGGCAGCGCCTGCCCGGTGCGGCTGATGCGCGCCTCCACCACCACCTGTTCGTGCATCGAGAGCCGCAGCTCCGGCGCCATGGCCAGGCTGTCGTCGAGCGCAAACGGGACGGGCCCCGACGTGGCCGCCACGCGCAACACGGCCAGCGGCATGCGCGGCCCCTGCACCGGTCGCGCAAACACGAACAAGGTGTCGCCAGCCGCCAGCTGGCCTTGCAGCTCGGGTGCGATGGTGATTTGCCCACGCACGCCGGGGTGGTTGGTGGCGGCCGGTGCGGGGTCGGCAGGCGCTGCCGCCAGACGCGCCGCGCCGCCGGGTTGCGACGCGATGCCCGCGCGTGCCGCTTCCAGGCTGCTTTGCAGGCCCTGGTCAAACGGGCTGCCCGGCGCAGCGCGCGCGCGCGCGCGCTGCCAGAGCGCCTGGGCCGCCACGAAGTCCTGCCGGCCGTAAGCCGCGCTGCCGGCCAGCGCCAGCGCCTTGGGGTGGCCGGGGTCGATTTGCAACGCGCGGTTGACCAGGCGCATGGGCTCACCGCTGGCGCTCTGCCCTTGCAACAGCGACAGCAAGTCGGCACGGTCGGCGAGCAGGTCGGGGTTGTCGGGCGTGAGTTCGAGCGCGCGCTGGTAGGCCTGGTCGGCGTCGGCAAATCGTTGGCGGCTGGCGTGCGCGCGCGCCAGCATGGCCCAGGCGGGTGCGTCGGCCGCCTGCCCCGGCGGGCGGCTCTGGAGTTGCTGGGCCATCTGGCGGACCATGGTGTCGACGTCACCATCGGACGCACCCTCCTGCCGGGCGAGCTCGGCCTCGAAGCGCACCGCATCGGGTTCACCGAGCCAGACGTACAGGCCGATGGCCAGCGCGGGCACGGCCAGCAGCAGACCGGTGGCAGTGGCATTGCGGTGGGTGGCGCGCACGCGCTGGTCCAGCGGTGCCGATTCATCAAGCACGCGGCGCGCCAGCTCGGCACGCGCCTGCTCAAGCTCTGCGGGTGTGAGCTTGCCTTCGGAAAACTCCGCATCGAGCTGCGCACGCTGCTCGCGCAGCAGCGCGAGGTTGGCCTGCTGCGGCATCGTCGGCACAGCCCCCGAACGCGAGCGCCACAGCACGGACAGCAAAGGCCACAAAGCCAGCGCCAGCAGTGCCAGCGCAAGCGCGTAAAAGACAGTCATGGCGCGCCTCCGGCGTCGTCGAGCAGGCGCTGCGCGCGCTGCAGTTCTGCCGGGGTCAGCGGCGCATTTTCAGTCAGCGGGTCGCGCCGGCGGATGTTCATCAACAGAACACCGGCGGCCACCAGCAACAACACAAACGGCCCGACCCACAGCAGCACGGTGCTGAATTTCAACGGTGGCCGGTAAAGCACGAAGTCGCCGTAGCGCTGGGCCATGAAGTCGAGGATTTCTGCCTGCGTCCGGCCCTGTGTGAGTTGTTCTCGGATCTGCTGGCGCAGGTCTTTGGCCAGGTCGGCTTGCGAGGCGGCAATGGTTTCGTTCTGGCAGACCAGGCAGCGCAGCTCTTCGGCGATCACGAGCACGCGTGCTTCCAGTGCCGGGTCGGCGGCCAGCGGTGGGGCTGTCGATCCCATCGGTGCTTGTGCAGCCACCCCGCCCGGCCCGAGAGCCCAGGACAACATCACAGTCATCAGCAAAAAACGCATGGACTCAGGCCCCGAGTTGGTTCATCAGGGGCAGCAGCGTGTCGCGTACCGCCTCGGGCGTGACCGGGCCGGTGAACTTGAGGCGGATCACGCCCTGTTTGTCGATCACGTAGGTCTCGGGCACGCCGTACACGCCGAAGTCCAGGCCGACCCGACCATCCATGTCGAACAACGTGGTCTTGTACGGGTTGCCGTGTTTGCCGAGCCAGGTCAACGCGAGGTGGCGCTGGTCCTTGTAGTTCAGTCCGATCAAGGGCACGGCACTGGTTTTTGCGAGGTCCATGAGCACGGGGTGTTCCTGCTGGCAGGCCACGCACCATGAGGCCCACACGTTGAGCAGCCACACGTGGCCGCGCAGATCGTCGGGCGCCACGAATGTGTCGGGCGCAGCCAACGTCGGCAGGCGGAAAGACGGCACCGGCTTGTTGATCAGCGGCGACGGCACGTCGCGCGGGTTGAGCTGCAGGCCCATGCCGAGAAAACCCAGCATCACCACAAAGATGGCCAGTGGCCACAAATAGCGCTTCATGAGCGCGCGCCCTTGGTCGTCAACATTGGCAGGGCCGGATTCTTGCCTCCCGCCGCCCTCGGTGCAGGTGCCACACCAGGGACCTTTTTCACGCGGTAACGCCGGTCCATCACAGCCAGCATGCCCCCCAGCGCCATCAGCAGACAACCGCCCCAGATCCAGTTGACCAGCGGCTTGTGGTGCAGGCGCACGCTCCAAGCGGTCTCGCTCACGGGTTCGCCGAGCGCCACATACACATCACGCATCACGCTGCGGTCGATCGCCACTTCGGTCATGGCTGTGCGGCTCACGGTGTAGATGCGCCGCTCGGGGTGCAGCACCGCGACCAACTCACCGTCCTGGCTCACGGTGAGCGTGGCGCGGGCCGAGGTGTAGTTCGGTCCCTGCACCAGGTCCATCGCGTCAAACCGGATGCTGTGGCCGCCTACCTCGGCGGTCTGGCCCACTTCCATGCGCACGTCGTTTTCGGTCTGGTAACTGCTCACCACCGTGACACCGGCGATGAACACCGCCACACCGAAGTGCGCGAGCAACATGCCCAGATAGCTGCCCGGCTGGGCCCGAAACGCCACCCAGGCCGACGCCGGGTGCGCGCGCAGGCGCTGCACCAGGTTGAGCACCGCCGTGCTCGCCACCCAGACAGCGAGCAACAGGCCCAGGCCGGTGAGCGGGCTCCAGCGCTGCAGCACCAGCGGCGCAATCACCGCGCTGGCCACGCTCACCCCCGCGGCCCAGCGCAACTGGTGCGCCAGATCACCCAGCGAGGCCTGCCGCCAGCGGGCCAGCGGCCCCACGCCCATCAGGAACAAGGCGGGCGCAATGAGCGGCACAAACACCGCGTTGAAATACGGCGCACCCACCGACAGCTTGCCCATGCCCAGAGCATCGATCAGCAGCGGGTACAGCGTGCCCAGCAGCACGGCAGCGGCGGCGACCACCAGCAACACGTTGTTGGCCAGCAGCAGGCTTTCGCGCGAGAGCATTTCAAACGCGCCGCCGCCGCCCACCTTGGGTCCGCGCCAGGCAAACAAGGTAAGCGAGCCGCCCACCACGATGGTGAAAAACACCAGCAGGAAGAGGCCGCGTTCAGGGTCGGTGGCAAACGCGTGCACCGAGCTCAGCACACCGGAGCGCACGATGAAGGCCCCCAGCAGCGAGAGTGAAAACGCGAGGATGGCCAGCAGCGCCGTCCAGAGCTTGAAGCCGCCACGTTTCTCGGTGACCGAGAGCGAATGCATCAGCGCTGTGCCCACCAGCCAGGGCATGAAGGACGCGTTTTCCACCGGGTCCCAGAACCACCAGCCGCCCCAGCCCAGTTCGTAGTAAGCCCAGAAGCTGCCCAGCGCAATGCCCACCGTGAGGAAACACCAGGCCGCGGTGGTCCAGGGGCGCGACCAGTGCGCCCAGGCCGCGTCCACCCGGCCGGCCAGCAGGGCCGACACAGCAAACGCGAAGGCCACCACAAAGCCCACGTAGCCCATGTAGAGCATGGGCGGGTGAATCGCCATGCCCGGGTCTTGCAGCAAGGGATTGAGGTCTTTGCCATCCAGCGGCACCGGGTACAGCCGCTCGAAGGGATTGGAGGTGAGCAGGGTGAAAAGCAGAAAGCCCACGCTGATGACGCCCATGATGCCGAGCACGCGGGCACGCATCGGTTCGTCAAGCTGATCCGAGCACATGGCCACGGCCAGCGTCCAGCCCGCCAGGATCAGGCTCCACAGCAAGATGGAGCCTTCGTGGTTGCCCCACACCGCGGTGATCCGGTAGATCAGCGGTGCGCTGGTGTGCGAGTTTTGCGCGGCCAGCAGCACCGAAAAATCGCTGACCACAAAGGCGTGCATGAGGCAGCCGAACGACACCACCAGCAGCGCGAACTGCGCGAACGCCGCCGGGCGCGCCAGTGCCATCCAGTGCCTGCGGCCCTGGTGCGCGCCCACCAGCGGAAACACGCTTTGCACCAGCGCCATGACCAGCGCCAGCAAGGCGGCGAAATGACCGAGTTCGGGAATCATGGTTGTGCTCCTGGGGGCAGCACGAGCGAGGTCTGCCCGGGCATGGCTTTCGCGTTGCGCGCCTGGTTCAAGGCCTCGGCGGCTTCGGGCGCCATGTAGTTTTCGTCGTGTTTGGCCAGCACCTGTTCGGCGCGGAACACGCCGTCGGAACCCAGCTTGCCCTGGGCCACCACGCCCTTGCCCTCCTGAAACAGGTCGGGCAGCAGGCCGGTGTAGGTGACGGGAATGCTCTTGGCGGTGTCGGTCACGTTGAAGCGGATGGTGAGACCTTTCGGCTCCCGCATCACACTGCCCTCTTCCACCAGGCCTCCCACGCGAAAGTTGCGTTCGCGCGGCGCCTCGTTGGCCATCACCTGCGTGGGGCTGAAGAAGAACACCAGGTTGCTGTTGAAGGCGTTGAGCACGAGGGCGGTGGCAGCGCCCAGCGTGAGCAGGCCCACAGCGAGTGCGACGAGTCGGCGGTTGCGTGGCTTCATGCGGCTGTTTCCTCGGGTGCTCGTTCGTCTTCCACTTCCTGCGCCAGCAGCCGCCGGCGAAACCGGATCACCATCAGCTCGGCCACCACCACCGCCGCGCACATGCCCAGCGAGCCCCACACATAGAGGCCATAGCCGCCCATGGCCAGGAATTCACCCAGGTTGTTCATGTGAGGCTCCCCAGTGCCTTCTGCGCCCAGGGCGCATGGCGTTCGCGCTCGAGCATGATGAGCCGCACCCTCGCAAGGGAAACGGCGATGCAGTACATCCAGCAGGCCAGCGCCATCACCAGCATGCCCATCAACATGGGCGTGGCCATGCTGGGGGCCTTGGTGAAGCTGACCGAGGCGCCCTGGTGCAACGTGTTCCACCACTCGACCGAAAAATAGATGATGGGCAGGTTGACCACGCCCACAATGGCCAGCAAGCCGGCGGCGCGGTCGGCGCGGCGCGTGTCGTCGATGGCGCTGTGCAGCGCCATGAAGCCGATGTAGAGAAACAGCAGCACCAGCTCGGAGGTGAGCCGCGCGTCCCACACCCACCAGGTGCCCCAGGTCGGTTTGCCCCAGAGTGCGCCGGTCCACAAAGCCAGAAACGTCATGAGCGCGCCGGTGGGCGCGAGCGCGGTGGCCATCATCGAAGACAGGCGCGAGTTGAACACCAGGCCGATGGCCGCCCAGGTGGCCATGGCGAGGTACACCACCATCGACATCCAGGCGGTGGGCACGTGCACAAAGATGATGCGGTAGGCCTCGCCCTGCTGTGCGTCGGTGGGTGCCACCCACAGGCCGATATAGAGGCCGATGGCCGTGAGCACCACGGCCAGCGCGCCGAACCACGGCACCAGCTTTCCGGCCAGCGGGTAGAAGCGCTGCGGTGCGGCGTAGTGAAACCAGTTGATCGAGACGGACTTGGTCGAAGGCATCGGGTCACTCCATCGAGATGCGCAAGGCGGCGCTGGTCACCAGCGGCGCGGCAAACAGGCTCAGCAGCAGCAAGGCACCGAGCAGCGAAAAGTGCCCGGCCACACCCAGCCCGGCGGTGTGCGCTTCCACCGCGCCCGCGCCGAAGATCAGCACCGGGATCACCAGCGGCAGCGTGAGCAGCGACATCAGCACCCCCCCGCCACGCAGGCCCAGCGTGAGCGCCGCGCCGATCGCGCCCACGAGACTGAGCACCGGCGAACCGATGAGCAATGTGAGCAGCAGCACGCCGGTGGCAGAGGTCGAGAGGTCGAACTGCAGCGCCAGCAGCGGTGACACCAGCACCAGCAGCAGCACCGAGCCGCACCAATGCGCGGCGATCTTGCCCAGCACCAGCATGGGCAGCGGGTGGGTGGAAAGCAGCAGTTGTTCGAGCGTGCCGTCCTGCAGATCGTCGGCAAACAAGCGCGCCAGCGGCAACGTGCAGGCCAGCAGGGCTGCCACCCACACCACGCCCGGCGCCATGGTGCGCAGCAGTGCGGGCTCCGGCCCCACGCCGAGCGGAAACAGGCTCACCACCATCACGAAGAACACCACTGCCGCGAGCGAGTCGGTGCGCCGGCGCAGGGCGATGCGCAGGTCGCGCTGGAAGACGCAGCGAAAGCCCTCCAGCCAGCCCTGCGGCGGGGCGGGAGCTGTCGGGTGTGTGGCCACGTGGGTGTTCACAGGCTGAGCACCTGGTGCGGCGTGTCGTCGAGCGCCACGCCCTGGTGACTGGTGAGAACCACCGAGCCGCCGCGCAGCAACTGCGCGCGGATCAGGCCTTCGAGCCATGCAGTGGCGGTGGTGTCGAGCGCGTTGAAAGGTTCGTCGAGCACCCACAGCGGTGACGAGCGCGCGAGCACCAGCCGGGCCAGTCCGCAGCGGCGGCGTTGGCCTTGCGAGAGGCGGCGTGCGGGCGTGCGCTCGAAGCCGCGCAGGCCGGCATCGGCCAGGGCCTGCAGCGCGCCCGCCCGATGGGCCGCCTGCCCGCCCAGGGTGCAGGCGGTGAGCAGGTTGTCCAGCGGCGAGAGATCGTCCTTGAGCGCAGCGGCATGGCCCAGGTACACCAAGTCGCGTCCCCACTGCTCGCGCTGCGCGGCCAGCGGTTGGCCGCGCCACAGCACCTGGCCCTCGGTGGGGCTGAGCAAGCCACACATGAGGCGCAGCAGGCTGGTCTTGCCGGCGCCATTGGCACCCGCCACCCGCAGCAGTTGGCCGCCGGGCAACTGGAGGTCCAGGCCGCTGAACAAGCTGCGCCCACCACGAACGCAGCTGACCTGGTTCAGGGCCAGTGTGGCGGTCATGGGAGCACTTTCGTGCAGAACGTCGGGGGTTTCACCGGTGTGTCTCAAAACTCGCATGTCAACTTGACGTGACACTTATAGCACCAGACGTTTTGACGAACAAACCGGAAAAACCCATGGCACGTATGGACTTCGAGTGGCCGTCGACGGCATTTCCGATGCGTCGGTGTCCACATTTCCTGTGTGCACCGCACAAGAAAAGACCCTTTGACAATCTCGACTGTCATGTTAGATTGACACCTAGTGATGTCACGCATTGATGACATTCCGACCACGGTCAAGGGGCTTTCATGGACATGATGACTCGCATACAAGCCGCGCTGGATCACGAGCTGACCCAGGCCAGCAGCCCCAGTGCCCCACCCCGTTTGATGGCCGCCATGCGCCACGCCGTGTTCCCCGGCGGCGCGCGCATCCGCCCCCAACTCTGCCTGGCCGTGGCGGCTGCCTGCGGCGAAGACGCCCCTGCGCTGACCAACGCCGCCGCCATGGCCATCGAGCTGCTGCACTGCGCCTCACTGGTGCACGACGACATGCCCTGCTTCGATGACGCCGACACACGCAGGGGCCAGCCCACGGTGCACAAGGTATACGGCGAACCGCTGGCCCTGCTCACCGGCGACGCATTGATCGTCATGGCCTATCAAATCCTGGCCCGCGCAGGCGCCCTGCATCCCCACCGACTGGCCGGCTTGATCGAGACCGTGTGCATCGGCACCGGGGCACCCGACGGCATCGTGGCCGGGCAAGCCTGGGAATGTGAGAACCGCGTCGACCTCAGTCAGTACCAGCGCGCCAAGACCGGTGCCCTCTTCGTGGCATCCACCTGCGCCGGTGCGCAGGCCGCCGGCGCCGACCCCGAAGGCTGGCGGGCACTGGGCGAGTGCCTGGGCGAGGCCTACCAGATCGCCGACGACATCCGCGACGTGTTGATGCAGGCCGACGAACTGGGCAAGCCCGCCGGACAAGACGCGCAGCACGGCCGGCCCAGTGCGGCCGCAGCGCTCGGCCTCGTGGGCGCCATCGACCACTACCACGGCCTCATGCAGGCCGCCATCGACTCCGTGCCCGCCTGCCAGAGCCGCACGGCCATGCGCCAGCTGGTGCTGCACGAGTCGCGCCGCTTGATTCCACAAAGCACCTGCGACCGCATCGAACTGCAACGCACGGCCGACCACCCCGCCGTGCGTCTGGCCGCCTGAAGGTTTTTCACCATGGCCGCTCTGGACGCCCTCAAGCCCTTGTCGGACGGACCGCCGCCCTCGTGGCGCGACCGCCTGGCCAGCCGCATCGATCAATGGATGACCAGCCCCGCGCTCAACCGCTGGGCCAGCAGCAGCGTGCTCACGCGCTGGCTGGTGCGCCGCCGCTCGGCGCAGCTGTTCGATCTCATGGCCGGCTTCGTGCACTCGCAGGTGCTGCTGGCCTGCGTGCGCCTCAAGTTGTTCGAGCACGTGCTGCACGCCCCGCGCACCGCCGACGAACTGGCCACGCTGTGCCGACTGCCCACGGCCCAGATCGCCCGCCTGCTCGATTCGGCCGTGGCCTTGCACCTGCTGGAGCAGCGCGGCTCGGGCCGCTATGGCCTGGGACCCATGGGCGCGCCGGTGGCCGCACACGCCGGCATCCGCGACATGATCGAACACAACGCCGTGCTCTATGAAGACATGCGCGACCCGCTGGCCCTGCTGCGCGACCCGAACGCCGCCCGCATGCATGCGTACTGGCCCTACACCGAAGACCCGGCGGGCAACCCGCAGGCGCCGGCACCGGTGGACCAGTTCGCCCGCTATTCATCCCTGATGTCCACCTCCCAGCGCTTCGTGATCGAAGAGTTGCTGACTTCTTATTCGTTTGCCGAACACCGCGTGGTGCTTGACGTGGGCGGCGGCATGGGCGGCTGGGTGAGCGCCCTGGCGCAGCGCCACACCCACCTGCAACTCCAGCTGTTCGACCTGCCCCCCGTGGCCGCGCTGGCTGCCGGGAACGTGCAGCGCCAGGGCTTGAGCGATCGCATCAGCACCCATGGCGGCAGTTTCACCAAAGACGCCCTCCCACGCGGCGCCGATCTGGTCACCCTGGTGCGGGTGGCCCACGACCACCCCGATGGCGACGTGCACGCCGTGCTGCGCGCCATCTTTGATGCCCTGCCGCTGGGCGGCTCGCTGCTGCTGGCCGAGCCCATGGCCCGGGCCGGTGGTGCGCCGGAGCCCAGCGACCCGTATTTCCACTTCTACCTGATGGCCATGGGCTCGGGGCGCCTGCGCACGCCGGCCGAGCTGACCGCCCTGATGGCAGACGCCGGAACCCCATGCCGCTGCATGCGCAGCTGCTGCTCGGCCGCAAATCTCGGGACGACCGTAGGGGTTTACCCGCAAGCCCCGGAAATAGTGTCACTTTGTCTTGACACTTTTTGATGTCAACTCTTTAATACACATCATGCAAGCCCAAGCCATCGTTTTCCAGAGCCCATGCAACCTGTCGGTGCGGTCTCTGGAACTTCGCAGCCTCACCGACGGCGACCTCGACGTTGAAATCGAGTACAGCGGCATCAGCACCGGCACCGAGCGTCTGCTGTGGGACGGCAGCATGCCGCCCTTCCCCGGCATGGGCTACCCGCTGGTCCCCGGCTACGAAACGGTGGGCCGCGTGGTCCGCACACAAGGTGACTGCGGCCACGGCCACAACAGCATCCAGTTGGGCGACCAGGTCTTCGTGCCCGGGTCCTACAGCTTCGAGGGTGTGCACAACCTCTTCGGCGGTGCTGGCTCGCGCCTGGTGGTGTCGCACGACCGCGTGGTCAAGCTGGACAACGATCTGGGCTCGCAGATGGTGCTGCTGGCCCTGGCCGCCACCGCCTACCACTCGGTCACCTTCGGCGGCAGCCGCGCACCGGCCACCCCGCCCGATCTGATCATTGGCCACGGTGTCATGGGCCGCCTGCTCGCGCGCCTCACGGTGGCCGCCGGCGCACCCGCCCCGGTGGTATGGGAAACACAAGCCGCACGCCGCGTGGGCGCCGAGGGCTACAGCGTGATCGACCCCCTTGAGGACACGCGCAAGGACTACCGCGCGATCTACGACGTGAGCGGCGATTCCGACATCCTGAACAAGGTGATTCCGCGCCTGGCCAAGGGCGGCGAGGTGGTGCTCGCCGGCTTCTACAAAAACGACATCTCGTTTGCCTTTGCCCCGGCCTTCATGCGCGAAGCGCAGATCCGCGCCGCCGCCGAATGGAAACGCGCCGACCTCGTGGCCGTGACGCAGCTGGTGCAGACCGGGCGCCTGTGCCTGGACGGCCTGATCACCCACACCGAAACCCCGGCCCGCGCAAGCGACGCCTACGCGGCCGCCTTCGGCGATCCGCAGTGTCTGAAGATGGTCCTGGACTGGAGAAACTGATGAACGC
>LNFM01003925.1_pt1 | contig 28289 bp, 25 predicted proteins | sample 596031 | NCBI WGS metagenome assembly LNFM01 (sample SAMN04254537, study PRJNA301005) | activated carbon metagenome | isolation source: dual media filters at the Ann Arbor, Michigan drinking water treatment plant | place: USA: Ann Arbor
TCGTGCTGCTGGGCGAGAAGGCCGGGCTCAGCCGCGAAGACGCCTACACCCTTTGCAGCCTGGCCGTGGATTTCCGCATCACACAGACCGTGAACGGCCACAAGGGTGTGCACGGCCTGTTGCGCAAGGCGCTGATCGAAAGCCGTTGAGAGCGGCGACCAGAATGCGGGGCCGAGCGATGCGGCTGCTCATGAAGTGCCGGTGGGGCAGCTGATTGCCTCGGCGAAGCCGGCTTCCAAAGCATGGTGCCTGTCTGCCGAGGTGCCGTAGCCGGGCATCGCGACCACCATCAAAGCCCGCGTGCCGGGCTGGCTGCGCAGCCTGGGCCGGAGCGCCATCCAGCGCCTGCGGAGGCTGCTGGCCAATGGCTTGCAAGCGAGGCCCCCGAGGGGGTGAACCCCCACGGTCTCAAGCCCTGCACTGCGTCTCTGCGGCGAGGCCGCCACCGTATGCCTGGGTGGGACTGGCGGCTCGGAGAGCCGAGATCAGCACAGCCAGCGTCTCTTCGGGGTCGAGATGGTGAGGTCAGTGCCTCGAAGACCGGTCGCTCAACGCCCGGCAGACCGAGTGGCCGCTGTCGGCGTCAGCGGCGAAATGGTAGTCCCGGCCACTTCCGGACACCCGGCTGGCGATGGAATCGTCGCACCAACGACCGGATTGAAAGTAGAGCCGCCGTACGGCAGCGGCCACTCGAACGTGCTCACCCTTCACAGCGGACGCTCAAGGACCGACAGCGCCTTTCGAAGTCCCTCGTAGCGTTACTAACCGAAAGCGGGGAGCAAGCGGCGGTTGATCAGCCGCCTCAACGGCGCAGCGCCTCGCGCAGCCTCACAGCGAACTCGCGTGCCGCCGCGCTGCGTGACGCACCTCGGCGCCAGAGGATTCCGGCGTGCCGAACGACCTCAGGCGCGGTCAGTGCGATGGCGTGCAGGTCGGGCGCCAGGCGCGCGGCGCGCTCGGGCACGATGCTGGCCACGTCGCCGTGACGGCACACCACCAGCAGCGACTCCACCGAGGCCATCTCGATGCGCACCGTCGCTGCCACGCCGGCTTCTTGCAGGCTGGCATCGACCAAGCGCCTTGTGGCGAAGCTGCGCGGCAGCAGCGCCAGCGGCACGCCGGCCAGCGCCTTCAGCGCCAGGCTGCGCCGAGCCGCCAGCGGATGTGAAGGCGCCACCACCAGCAGCATGCGCTCGTCGAACAGCGGCTCGGTCTCGATCTCGGCGTGAGTCGTCGGGTGGAAGGCGATGCCCAGGTCCAGCTCGCCGCTGCGCAGTTGTTCCTCGATCGGCCCAGCGCGCAGCTCACGCACCTCGATCACCACGCCGGGGTAGTCGCGGCTGAAGGCGCCCACCGTGACGGGTACGACGGTGTTCAGGAAGGTATGTATTGCACCCACGGTAAGCCGCCCGGACTGCAGGCCGTTGAGTTCGGACAGCGCCATGCGCCCGGCCTCGATCTCCTTCAACGCGCGCGAGGCGTAGACGCGGAACTCGGCTCCGGCTTGCGACAGCTTCAAGCCGCGGCCGAGCCGCTCGAAGAGTTGCACCTGCAGTTCCTCTTCCAGCTGACGCAGGCCGTGAGAAAGCGTGCTCTGCGTGACAAAGAGTTTCTGTGCCGACTGCGTGAGGTGCTCGGTCTCGGCAATGTCGAGGAAGTAGCGCAGCTGGCGAATTTCCATGGCCCCATGGTACCGCCTACCGTTCGACACCGTCGAATGATTCATCGCATATATGTCATTTGATCTTCCAAGGGCGGCGCCTTAACGTGCCGGCATGCACCCCACTCACGGCCCCCTCCCTTCACCCGGCCACTGGCCCATCGAGCGCATCGAAGCGCGCATCCTCGACATCCCGACGATCCGGCCCCACAAGCTGGCGTTCGGTGCCATCAGCCGCCAGAGCCCGGTCATCGTTCAGTTGTGGTTGGCAGATGGCGCCTGTGGCTTCGGCGAGGCCGCCACCATCGGCGGGCCGTCGTGGAACGAGGAGTCGCCCGAAAGCATCCTGCACGCGATCGACGGCCATCTGGCACCGGCGCTTCTGGGGCACCCCGGCGGCCAGTTTGGTGCCGCGCTCGCACGCATGGACCTGGCCTGCCGCGGCAATGCCTTCGCCAAGAGCGCCGTGGAGATGGCACTGATCGACGCCGTGGCGCGCACGCTGGGCGTTCCGGCGTGGCAACTGCTGGGCGGCCGCCGCCATACCAGCCTGCCGCTCGCCTGGACGCTCGCCAGCGGCGACGTGGCGCGCGACATCGAGGAAGCGCAGCTGCGCCTGGAGCAGCGCCGTCACCGCATCTTCAAGCTGAAGATCGGTGCCCGTGAGCCGGCACAGGACGTGGCCCATGTGACTCAGATCGCACGAGCGCTCGACGGCCAGGCGACGCTGACGGTGGATGTCAACCAAGCCTGGGACGGCGCCACCGCCCGCCGCTGGCTGCCGCCCCTGATCGACGCCGGTGTGACATTGATCGAGCAGCCGGTGGCGAAGTGGAACGTCGAGGCACTGACCCTTCTGACGGCCACGCTAGGCGACCGCGCGGCGATCATGGCCGACGAAACGGTGTGCACGCCGCAGGACGCGATGCGTCTGGCGAAGGCGCAGGCCGCGCAGGTGTTCTCGCTGAAGGTGGCCAAGCACGGCGGCCTGCTGCGCACGTTGCAGGTGGCTGCCGTGGCCGAGGCGGCCGACATCGGCTGGTACGGGGGCACCATGCTCGAGACCTCGATCGGGAGCGCCGCAGCCGCTCACGCCTTCAGCACGCTGGGCACTCAGCACCATGGCTGCGAGCTCTTCGGCCCGCAGCTGCTGGTGGACGACGTCGTCACTGCGCGCATGGTCATCCGCGACTTCGAATTGCAGCTGCCCGACGGCCCGGGCTACGGCTTGGAGGTCGACCTCGCACAACTGGAGCACTTCGACCGCGCGCGCGCGGGTCTGCAACCCACGCACGTCGATCTCGGCCACCGCGCCGCCACGGTCTGAACACACTGTCTGAAGGAGCTCACCCCATGTTGTTCCTGGTCCGCATGGACGTTCACATCCCTCACGATCTGCCTACGGCGCAGGCCGATGAGATCAAGGCTCGCGAGAAGGCCTACGCGCTGGGCCTGCAGCGCGACGGCCGCTGGCGTCATCTGTGGCGCGTGGTTGGCGAATACGCCAACTACAGCGTCTTCGATGTCGCGTCCAACGATGAGCTGCACACGCTGCTGTCGCAGCTGCCGCTCTTTCCGTACATGAAGCTGCACGTCACCCCGCTGGCGCAGCACCCCTCAGCGCTCGGCTGACCGTCGCCGCTGACAAAAAGCAAACACCAAGGACACACCATGAACAAGCGCCACTTCTGCACTCGCGTAGCCGCTGGCCTTGGCCTGCTGGCCGCCACGCTGACCTCGGCTTACGCTCAGCCGACTGACTGGCCGAACAAGCCTGTGCGTTGGGTAGTGCCTTTCCCGCCCGGCGGCGCAATGGACGCCATTGCACGAATCCTGGGCGAGAAGGCCGGCAAGGCGCTGGGCCAGACCTTTGTCATCGAGAACCGGCCAGGGGCCGGCGGCAACATCGGCGCCACGGCTGTGGCCAAGGCACCGGCCGACGGCTACACGATCATGATCACATCGATCGGCATGGCCACCAACCTGCCGCTCTACGGCAAGCTGGCTTATGACCCGCTGAAGGACTTCGCGCCGGTCAGCCTGCTGGCCGTGGTGCCCAACGTGCTGGTGGTCAACGCCGGCAACTCGAAGGCGCGCACAGTGCAGGACGTGATCGCCGCCGCGCGCCAGGCGCCGGGCAAGCTCACCTACGCGTCGGCGGGCAACGGGACGTCCATCCACTTGGCTGGCGAAGTGTTCACCTCCATGACCGGCACCGACCTGCTGCACGTCCCCTATAAAGGCAGCGGCCCAGCGGTGGCCGACCTGCTGGGCGGCCAGGTCGACAGCATGTTCGACAGCGTCACCTCGGCCAAGCCGCACGTCGTCTCGGGCAAGCTGCGCGCACTGGCCGTGACCACCGCGAAGCGCTCGCGAGCGCTGCCCGACGTGCCGACGCTGGCCGAAGCCGGCGTGCCGGGCTACGACGTCTCGCCCTGGTTCGCCGTGTTCGTGCCCGCGGGCACGCCGCGACCTGTGATCGACAAGCTGAATGCGGCGCTGCTGGACGCGATGAAGCAGCCCGACGTGGTGGCGCGCCTGGACGTCATCGGCGTCGAGCCCGTGGGCTCCACGCCCGAGGCGCTGGCCGCGCACCTGGCCGGTGAGTCGGCGCGCTGGACCCAGCTGATCGCAGCGCGCGGCATCAAGATCGACTGAAGCGCGTCGGCAACACGCAACCTTTCCGAAAGCGAGAACCCCGTGATAGACAAGATCGCAGCCTCCGTCGCCGAGGCGCTGGCCGGCACGGCCGACGGCGCCACGGTGCTTATCGGTGGCTTTGGCACCGCCGGCATCCCGAACGAACTCATCGACGGCCTCATCGAACAAGGCGCGCGCGAGCTCACGGTGGTCAACAACAACGCCGGCAACGGCGACAGCGGCCTGGCGGCGCTGCTGGCCGCAGGCCGTGTGCGCAAGATCGTCTGCAGCTTTCCGCGCCAGACCGACTCGCACGTCTTCGACGCGCTCTACCGCAGCGGCAAAATCGAATTGGAACTGGTGCCGCAGGGCAACCTGGCCGAGCGACTTCGTGCCGCAGGCGCTGGCGTCGGCGCCTTCTTCACGCCCACGGGCTACGGCACGGAACTGGCGAAGAACACCGATGGCAGCGCGAAGGAAACGCGGGACATTGGTGGCAGGCCGTATGTGCTGGAGTACCCGATTTACGGCGACCTCGCGCTGATCAAGGCCGAACGCGGTGACCGCTGGGGCAATCTGGTCTACCGCAAGGCGGCACGCAACTTCGGCCCGGTGATGGCCACCGCCGCGAAGCGCACGGTGGCCACGGTGCACGAGGTGGTCGGACTCGGCGCGCTCGACCCCGAGCACATCGTCACGCCGGGCATCCACGTCAGCCACATCGTGCAAATCGAACGCGTGGCCACACAGGCCGGCGGCTTCAAGGCGGCAGCATGAATACGAGTTACCAACGGCGGACCAAGGAAGAACTCGCGCGCCGCGTGGCGCAGGACATCTTTGACGGTGCGTACGTCAACCTGGGCATCGGCATGCCGACGACCGTGGCCAACCACATTCCGCCCGGCATCGAGGTCGTCCTGCACAGCGAAAACGGCATCCTGGGCATGGGCCCCGCGCCCGCGCCGGGCGACGAGGATTACGACCTCATCAACGCGGGCAAGCAGCCCGTGACGTTACGCCCCGGCGGCGCCTACTTCCACCACGCCGACAGCTTCGGAATGATGCGCGGCGGCCACCTCGACATCTGCGTGCTCGGCGCCTTCCAGGTCTCGGCCACCGGCGACCTGGCCAACTGGAGCACCGGTGAGCCCCGCAGCATCCCGGCCGTGGGCGGCGCGATGGACCTGGCCATCGGCGCCAAGCAGACCTGGGTCATGATGGACCTGCTGACGCGCGAGGGGGCCAGCAAGGTGCTGCCCGCCTGCACGTATCCGCTGACCGGCCTGGCCTGCGTGAAGCGCATCTACGGCGACCTGGCCACGCTGGCCTGCACGCCGCAGGGTTTGCAGCTCATCGACAAGGTCGAAGGTCTGGCCCATGACGAACTGGAACGGCTGCTCGGTCTGCCGATCCGCCTCTGAAGAGCCGCCCCTGACTTAGCGAAAGTGTCCGCATGAAACACGCCCTCATCTGCGACGCCATTCGCACGCCCTTCGGCCGCTATGGCGGTGCGCTGGCTTCCGTCCGTGCCGATGACCTCGGCGCCGTGCCGCTGCGTGCATTGATGTCGCGCAACCCGGGCGTCGACTGGGGCGCGGTGGACGACGTGCTCTACGGCTGTGCCAACCAGGCCGGCGAAGACAACCGCAACGTCGCACGCATGTCGCTGCTGCTGGCCGGCCTGCCGCTCGAAGTGCCGGGCGGGACCATCAACCGGCTGTGCGGTTCGGGCCTGGACGCGTTGGGCACCGCCGCGCGCGCCATCCGCGCGGGCGAGGCCGGTCTGATGATCGCCGGCGGCGTCGAGAGCATGAGCCGCGCGCCCTTCGTGATGCCCAAGGCCGAAAGTGCCTTCAGCCGCGCCAACGCCATCCACGACACCACCATTGGCTGGCGCTTCGTCAACAAGCTGATGAAGGCGCAATACGGCGTCGACAGCATGCCCGAGACGGCCGAGATCGTGGCCGTCGAGTTCGGCATCGAGCGCGACGCGCAGGACCGCATGGCGCTGGCCAGCCAGCTGCGCGCTGTCGCGGCACAGCAGGCCGGCCACCTGGCGCGCGAGATCACACCGGTGAGCGTGCCGCAGAAGAAGGGCGACGCGCTCGTCGTCGACACCGACGAGCACCCGCGCATCACCAGCCTGGAAGCGCTGGCCAAGCTGAAAGGCGTGGTGCGCCCGGACGGCACGGTGACCGCGGGCAACGCCAGCGGCGTGAACGACGGCGCCTGTGCGCTGCTGCTGGCCGACGAAGCCACCGCCGCCAAGCAGGGCCTGACGCCTCGGGCTCGTGTGGTGGGCATGGCCACGGCCGGCGTGGCGCCGCGCGTGATGGGCATTGGCCCGGCGCCGGCCACGCAGAAGGTGCTGGCGCTCACCGGCCTGCGGCTGGACCAGATCGACGTCATCGAACTCAACGAGGCCTTCGCTGCACAGGGCCTGGCGGTATTGCGCCAACTGGGCCTGGCCGACGACGACGCGCGTGTCAACGCCTGGGGCGGCGCCATCGCACTGGGCCACCCGCTGGGCGCTTCGGGCGCGCGCCTGGCGACCACGGCCATCAACCGGCTGCACGCCACGGGCGGGCGCTATGCGCTGTGCACGATGTGCATCGGCGTCGGGCAAGGCATCGCCGTGGTGCTGGAGCGGGTGTGAAGGGGAACGAGATGAACGCCGTGACTGGACTCACGGCCAGCGCACCGCGCCTGCGCTACGACATGCAGGGCCCGCGCGACGGCAGCCTGCCGCGTCACAACTTCGTGCTGGCGCATGCGCTGGGCTGCGACCTGACGATGTGGGACGCGCTGGCGCTCCATCTGGCGGAATACGGCCGGGTGGTGCGCTACAACCAGCGCGGCCATGGCGACAGCGAGGCACCGGCCGGGCCCTACTCGATGGCCGAACTGGCCGACGACGCGGCGAGGCTGATCGACGAACTGGCGCTGGGGCCGGTGGTCTGGGTCGGCCTGTCGATGGGCGGCATGGTCGGCCAGGAACTGGCGCTGCGCCATCCGGGTCAGGTGCGGGCGCTGGTGCTGGCCAACACCACCTCGGGCTATCCGACGGACGCGCAGGCCGGCTGGTCGCAACGCATTGCTGGCATCCAGCAGGGCGGGCTGGAGGCCATCGTCGACGGCGCACTGCAGCGCTGGTTCCATGCCGGCTTCCATGCGCGGCAGCCGCAGACGGTCGCGCATTGGCGAGCCCGCGTGCTGGCCTGCGATGCGGCAGGCTACATCGCGTGCTGCCACGCGATCGCCGGGCTCGACACGACACCCCGGCTGCCGGGCATCACTGTGCCGGCACTGGTGATCGCCGGCGCGCTGGACCAGGGCACGCCGCCAGAGATGGCCCGTGTGATCGCAAAAGGCATCCCGGGTGCTCGCCTGGTGGTGCTGCCAGAGGCGTCGCACTTGAGCGTGCTGGAACAACCGCTGGCCTTCCGCAGCACGCTCGACGACTGGCTGCGGCAGGCCTTGCCCGCCTGAGCGCGGCGCGCACCGGCCGTCCTGCACGCCCGCGGCTTGCGGGCCGTCCTGCCTCACACCTCCGGCCCAACACCATGCTCCGACGCGACTGGTCCGTTTCCGCCATCACCGCGGGCTTCCTGGCCGTGCTGATCTCCTACGCCGGCCCGCTGCTAATCTTTTTCCAGGCCGCCCAGGCGGCCGGCGCCGGCCCGGAACTGATGGCGTCCTGGGTGTGGGCCATCTCGATGGGTGCGGCCGTCTCCGGCATCGCACTCAGCTGGTGGCTCAAGGTGCCGGTCATCACCGCGTGGTCGGCGCCGGGCACGGCGCTGCTGATCACGCTGTTTCCCGCGTTGTCCCTGCAGGAAGCCGTGGGGGCGTACATCACCGCTGCGGCCTTGATCCTGATCGTCGGCCTCAGCGGCAGCTTCGACGGATTGATGCGGCGGATCCCCAGAGGAATCTGCGCCGGGATGATGGCCGGCATCCTGTTCCAGTTCGGGGCCCGGGCCTTCAAGGCGGTCGAGGCGATGCCGCTGCCCACGCTGTGCATGGTGGCCGGCTACCTGGTGGCGCGCCGCTTCTGGCCGCGCTACCACCTGCTGGTGTTGCTGGCCCTGGGCCTGGTCCTGACCGCGACCGTGGGCGGTGTCGACTGGGGCAGCCTGCGCGTGGAGGTGACCCGCCCCGTGTTCACCGCGCCCGCCTGGAGCTGGGCCTCCACCTTCAGCCTGGCGGTTCCGCTGGCCGTGGTCAGCCTCGCTGGACAGTTCCTTCCCGGCATGGCCATCCTGCGTGGCGCGGGCTACACCACACCGGCCCGGCCGGTGCTGGTGGCCACCGGTCTGGCGTCGCTCTGCATGGCACCGTTCGGTGGCATCACCACCGTGCTGGCGGCCATCACCGCGGCCTTGTGCACGGGGCGAGACGCGCACGAAGACCCGGACCGGCGCTACGTGGCCGGCATCGCGAACGGCCTGTTCTACTTGGTCGGCGGCTGCCTGGCGGGAACCATCATCGGCGTCTTCACCGTGCTGCCTGCACCGTTCGTGGCCGTACTGGCCGGCTTGGCGCTGATCGGCGCCATCACGGCCAACGTGCAGGGCGCCGTGAGCGACCCTGAGCACCGTGAAGCGGCGATGGTCACCTTCCTCGTCACCGCCAGCGGCATGAGCCTGTGGGGCCTGGGCGCGGCGTTCTGGGGGGTAGTGATTGGCGGCTGTGCGCATGCCGTGCTGGGCTGGAAACGGCAAAGCGCATCTGCAGCGCCGACGCCGGCTGGCCCAGCGCTGCCCCCTTAGCTACAACTGTTTGCCCGCGATACCTGCACTCGCTGCCTCGGCCCGCTGGCGTGCTTCGGCCTGTTCCTGGTAGATGCGGTCAATGAGCCCACGCAGCACCACGATGTCCTCGTTCTGGTCATGTACGCGGGTGCTCATGATGATCGGCGACACCGCCTGCGGGTCGCTCAGCGAGCGGTAGATCACTTCGTCCGGCCGCAGCCGGCTCACGCCTGCAGGCACCACGCTGACACCCATGCCTGCGGCCACCAGGCCCAGCGCGGTCTGGATCTCCTGCACCTCGTGAACGGCTGCAGGCTGCAGACCCTGGTCACGGAACAGTGAAAGAACCTGGTCCGCGTAGCTGGGCCGGGGCTTTCGGGGGTAGACGAGGATGTCGTGGTTTGCAAGCGCAGCGACCGTGATGGGCAGCCCCGGGATGGCCAGGGAATGCTCCGCGGGTATCGCGACAACGAGGCGTTCCTCGCGCAGGACCTCCCGCTTGATGCTCGCATCCTCGAGCCGTATACGTCCGAACCCAACGTCGATGCGCCCGCTCTTCAGGGCCTCGATCTGATCCAGCGTGCCCATTTCCTCCAGAGCGATCTCGACCTGCGGTAACGCCGTTCGGAACAAGCGCACCAAGCGTGGCAAGGCGCCATACATCGTGGATGCCACGAAGCCGATCACCAGCCGGCGCTCCATCCTTGCGATGCGCCGAGTGGCGCGCGTGGCTTGCGCCGCCTGCTCAAGCAGCCGCGTGGCGTGGCTGTAGAAGAAACGGCCGGGCTCTGTCAGCCTCAAAGGCCTGGAGCCGCGCTCGAAAAGCGGCGTGCCCAGTTCCTCTTCCAGATCCTGGATCTGCCGGCTCAGCGGCGGCTGCGAAATGTGCAGCCGCTCCGCCGCACGGGTGAAGCTCTGCTCGTCGGCGACGGCGACGAAGTAGCGCAGGTGGCGCAGGTGGCGCAGTTCCATGGCATGCCTTTTAGGTATCGAAGCAGTCTAAAAGCGTCTTGGACTTGGGGCCAGCGCATTTCTACTATTCGTCCACCCCACACCCCCTTCACGAGACAAGCCATGGATACCAAGACCATCGACCAACTGCTGGACCGCTTCGAGAAGACCGGCGTTATCGGCGAAGGCAATGCCCGCGTCAAGCTCGTCGTCAACCGCCTGGTGCGCGACCTCATGCTCGCCATCGAAGACCTGGACATCACGGCCGAAGAATTCTGGTCGGGCCTGAATTACTTCGCCGAAGCCGGCCGCAATGGCGAGCTCGGCCTGATCGCACCGGGCATCGGCCTGGAGCACTTCCTGGACCTGCGCATGGACGAGGCCGAAGCGCGCGCCGGCCTGAAGGGCGGCACGCCGCGCACCATCGAAGGCCCGCTGTACGTGGCCGGTGCACCGGTGGCGCAAGGCGAGGCCCGGCTGGACGACGGCCAGACACCCGGTGAGGTGGTGGTCATGCAGGGCGTGGTGCGCGGCATCGACGGCCAGCCCGTGGCCGGCGCCAAGGTCGAGGTCTGGCATGCCAATGACAAAGGCAATTACTCGTACTTCGACAGCACGCAGAGCGCCTTCAACCTGCGCCGCACCATCGTCACAGACGCGCAGGGCCGCTACAAGTTCCGCAGCGTGATGCCGGTGGGCTACAGCTGCCCTCCGGGCGGCGCCACCGACCGCCTGCTGCAGCAGCTCGGCCGCCACGGCCATCGCCCCGCGCACATCCACTTCTTCGTGTCGGCGCCCGGCCACCGCAAGCTGACGACGCAGATCAACATCGAGAACGATCCGCACCTGTGGGACGACTTCGCCTTCGGCACGCGTGAAGGTCTGGTGCCCAAGGTCTACACCAACAACGATCGTGCCGCCATGCAGGCGCTGAACGTGGACAAGCCGTTCTACGAGATCCAGTTCGACTTCACGATGCACGCCGATCAGGCCCGCGCGCCGTCCACGGACTTCGCCCGTCCTCGCGCAGCGGCCTGACCCCCTCAGGGCCCACAGGCCCTGAGCCTTTGACCTCGGCGGCGCCCCGCGCGGCGCCGGTTCCGCACAGGCACTTTCTCCCCTCCGGCGCGCGTTCGTGCCCGGGTCGGGCGAAGCCTTGCCCCGAACAAGCCCGCATGACCGGGCATGGAGACAAGCATGAGCACTTCCGCATCTCTCGAAGGCGTCAAGCAGCGCCTCGCCGGCATGCTGGTCGAGGACACCGACCGGCACGTCTACCGCCTGCACCGCAGCGCCTTCACCGACGAGGCCCTGTTCGACCTGGAGATGAAGCACATCTTTGAGGGCAATTGGATCTACCTGGCACACGAGAGCCAGATCCCCAACCCCAACGATTACCTCACCACGCAGATCGGCCGCCAGCCCATCGTCATCACGCGCAACAAGGCAGGCGAGCTCAACGCCATCATCAATGCCTGCTCGCACCGCGGCGCCACGCTGTGCCGCCACAAGAAGGGCAACAAGACCAGCTTCACCTGCACCTTCCATGGCTGGACCTTCAACAACAGCGGCAAGCTGCTGAAGGTGAAGGACGCCAATGGCGCCGGCTACCCGGACAACTTCAACAAAGACGGCAGCCACGACCTGAAGAAGGTGGCGCGCTTCGAGAGCTACCGAGGCTTCCTGTTCGGCAGCCTGAACCCCGACGTGCCGCCGCTGACCGAGTTCCTTGGCGAGTCCACGAAGATCATCGACATGATCGTGGACCAGTCGCCCGAGGGCCTGGAGGTGCTGCGCGGCTCGTCCACCTACACCTACGACGGCAACTGGAAGCTGCAGGCCGAGAACGGCGCCGACGGCTACCACGTCAGTTCAGTGCACTGGAACTACGCGGCCACCACCAACCAGCGCAAGCAAGCGGCTGCGGGCGACACCATCAAGGCCATGGACGCCAGCAGCTGGGCCAAGAACGGCGGCGGCTTCTATTCCTTCGAGCACGGCCACCTGCTGCTGTGGACGAAGTGGGCCAACCCCGAAGACCGGCCCGCTTATCCCATCCGCGACCAGCTCGCGGCGCAGTACGGCCCCGCCCGAGCCGACTGGATGATCGGCCACTCGCGCAACCTGTGCCTGTACCCGAACGTCTACCTGATGGACCAGTTCAGCTCGCAGATCCGCGTGCTGCGGCCCATCAGCGTCGACAAGACCGAGGTCACGATTTATTGCATCGCCCCCAAGGGCGAGGCACCCGAGGCGCGGGCACGCCGCATCCGCCAGTACGAGGACTTCTTCAACGCCACCGGCATGGCCACACCCGACGACCTGGAGGAGTTCCGTGCCTGCCAGCAGGGCTACGCCGGCATCGCGCTGGAATGGAACGACATGTGCCGCGGTGCCACGCAGTGGGTGCAAGGCCCAGACGACGCAGCCCGCGAAATCGGTCTGAACCCGAAGCTGTCGGGCGTAAAGACCGAAGACGAAGGCCTCTACACCGTGCAGCACGGCTACTGGCTGCAGACCATGCAACGCGCTGTCGCCATTGAAGAAGCCCGCCAGGCCGCCGGCGTGGAACACGTCGTTTGCGCGCACAGCCAAGCCTGCACTCACGACTAACTCGCGCCTGAAGGAGACCAACATCATGATGACCATCGAACAGGTGAAGGCCTTCCTGTACCGCGAGGCCCGGTTGCTGGACGACCGCCAGTGGGACGAATGGCTGGCCTGCTACCACCCGGCGGCGGAATTCTGGATGCCGTCGTGGGACGACGACGACCAGCTGACGACGGACCCGCAGCGCGAGATCTCGCTCATCTACTACGCCAACAAGGGCGGGTTGGAAGACCGGGTGTTCCGCATCAAGACAGAACGCTCGGCGGCCAGCATGCCCGAGCCGCGCACGGGCCACAACATCCACAACGTCGAGATCGAGTCGGTGAAGGGTGAGCAGATCGACCTGCGCTTCAACTGGCACACGCTGAGCTATCGCTATCAGACGGTGGACAGCTACTTCGGCACCAGTCGCTACACGCTGGACCTGATCAGCGGCCAGCCGCTCATCAGGCGCAAACATGTGGTGCTGAAGAACGACTACATCCACCACGTACTGGACGTCTATCACATCTGACCCAGCTGACGTCGGGGCTCTGCACACGCGGCGCGCCGACCACGTCGAGGAGACAAGCCATGCCCCACCAGATTGCCTTCCGCTTCGAAGACGGCGTCACCCGCTTCATCGAAGCCAACCCGACCGAGACGGTGGCCGACGCCGCCTACCGCCAGGGCGTGAACCTGCCGCTGGACTGCCGCGACGGCGCCTGCGGCACCTGCAAGTGCCTGGCCGAATCGGGCCCCTTCGAGATGGGCGAGTACATCGAAGACGCGCTGAGCGCCGACGAGGCCGCCCGCGGCTACGTGCTGACGTGCCAGATGCGCGCCAAGGGCAACTGCGTGGTTCAGGTGCCGGCGTCGTCGGCGGTGTGCCGCACACCGCAGGCGGCGGTGGAGGCGGCCATCCACGAGGTGCGCCAGCTCTCGCCCAGCACCGTGTCGTTGACGCTGAAGGGCGCGGCGCTCGACAAGCTGGCCTTCCTGCCCGGGCAGTACGTCAACCTGCAGGTGCCGGGCACCGACCAGACGCGGGCCTACTCGTTCAGCTCGCTGGTGCGCGACGGCGAGGTCTCGTTCCTGATCCGCAACGTTCCGGGTGGCCGCATGAGCAGCTACCTGACGGGCGCGGCCCAACCCGGTGACCGCATGACGCTCACCGGCCCGCTGGGCACCTTCTACCTGCGCGACATCCAGCGGCCGCTGCTGCTGCTGGCCGGCGGCACCGGCCTGGCACCCTTTACGGCGATGCTGGAGAAGATCGCAGCCGTGGGCAGCCCGCAACCGCTGCACCTGATCTATGGCGTCACCCACGACGCCGACCTGGTGGACATGGACAAGCTGGCCGACTTTGTCCGGCGCATCCCCAACTTCAGCTTCACGGCCTGCGTCGCCAGCCCCGACAGCGCCTACCCGAACAAGGGCTACGTCACACACCACATCACGCCAGCGCACCTGAACGACGGTGATGTGGACGTGTACCTGTGCGGCCCGCCGCCGATGGTCGACGCGGTCAACAGCTTCATCCGTGACTGCGGCGTCAAGCCGGCCAGTTTCCACCACGAAAAGTTCGCCGCCAGCGCTTGAGGACCCCGCCATGAACCCACGTTTCAATCAAAAGGTTGCCGTCGTCACCGGCGCGGCGCAGGGCATTGGCCAGCGCGTCGTCGAGCGGTTGCTGGAAGAGGGCGGGAAAGTCGCCGCAGTGGATCGCTCCGAGTTGGTCCATGAGTTGCGCAGCCTGCCCGGCGCTGCCGATCAACTGCTGACGCTGACCGCCGACCTGGAACGCAACGCCGACGCCGAGCGCGTGATGGGCGAGGCGGTTCAGCGCTTCGGCCGCATCGACATCCTCGTCAACAACGTCGGCGGCACCATCTGGACCAAGCCCTTCGAGCACTACCGCGAACACGAGATCGAGGCCGAGGTGCGCCGCTCGCTGTTCCCCACGTTGTGGTGCTGCCATGCCGTGCTGCCCTTCATGCTGGAACAAGGCGGCGGCGCCATCGTCAACGTCTCCTCGATCGCCACCCGCAGCCTCAACCGCGTGCCCTACGGCGCGGCCAAGGGCGGCGTCAACGCGCTGACGGCCTGCCTGGCCTTCGAGAACGCGCAGCGCGGCATCCGTGTCAACGCCACCGCCCCCGGAGGCACCGAGGCGCCGCCGCGGCGCATCCCGCGCAACACCGAACAGCCCACCGAGCAGGAAAAGGCCTGGTACCAGCAGATCGTCGATCAGACCGTGTCGTCCAGCCTGATGAAGCGCTACGGAACCATCGACGACCAGGCCGGCGCCATCCTCTTCCTGGCCTCGGACGACGCGGCCTACATCACCGGCGTGACGCTGCCCGTCGGCGGCGGCGACCTCGGCTGACCCGACGCGGCCCGAACACCCACAAGACCCATAGGAGACAAGACATGAGACAGATCGACGTTCACAAGATAGCCGACGAGGCCCGATTCAACGGCTTCCACGGCCAGGTGCTGTTCTGGTGCGCCCTCATCATCATCTTCGACGGCTATGACCTCGCAGTGGCCGGCATCGCGCTGCCGTCGATCATGAAGCAGATGGGCGTCGATGCCACCCAGGCCGGCTTCATGGTCAGCTCGGCGCTGTTCGGCATGATGTTCGGCGCCATTTTCCTGGGCACCATCGCTGACCGCATCGGCCGGCGATGGGCCATCGTCATTTGCATCGTGTTGTTCAGCGTCTTCACCGCCGCCGCCGGTATGACCAATGACCCGGTGACTTTCAGCGTCACCCGCTTCCTGGCCGGCCTGGGCATTGGTGGCGTGATGCCCAACGTGGTGGCGCAAATGACCGAATACTCGCCCCGCAAGGTGCGCTCGACCATGGTCACGCTGATGTTCAGCGGCTATGCCGTGGGCGGCATGCTGGCGGCCGTGCTGGGCAAGGGCTTGATCGAAAGCCACGGCTGGCAGTCGGTGTTCCTGGCTGCGGCGTTGCCGGTGGTGCTGATTCCCTTCATCCTCAAGTCGCTGCCGGAGTCCATGCCCTTCCTGCTCAAGCAGGGCCGCCATGATGAATTGAAGGCCATCGTCGCGAAGCTGGACCCGGGATTTCGCCCGACTGCCGAAGACCGCTTTGTGCTGCCGCCCGCCGACAAGGCCGCCAGCGCGCCGGTGCGCCTGCTGTTCCAGGACGGTCGCGGCTTCAGCACCGTGATGTTCTGGGTCGCGTTCTTCATGTGCCTGTTCATGGTCTACGCGCTCAGCTCTTGGTTGACCAAGCTGATGGCGGGTGCCGGCTACAGCCTCGGCTCGGCGTTGACCTTCGTGCTGACCTTGAACTTCGGTGCCGTGATCGGCGCCGTCGGCGGCGGCTGGCTAGCCGACCGCTTCAACATCAAGTGGGTGCTGTTCTCGATGTACGTGCTGGCGGCGGTGTCGATCACGCTGCTGGGCGTGCCGATGCCCACCGAGGCGCTGTTCGTGGTGGTGGGCCTGGCCGGCGCCAGCACCATCGGCACCCAGATCGTGACCTATGCCTACGCGGGGCAGTTCTACCCGATGGCCATCCGCTCCACCGGCATCGGCTTCGCTTCGGGTGTCGGACGCAGCGGTGCCATCCTGGCGCCGATCGTCATCGGCACACTGGTGGGCATGGCGTTGCCGCTGCAACTGAACTTCATCGCCATCGCGATTCCCGCGGTAGTCGCGGCGGTGGCGGTAGCGATGATCAACCAGGGCCGTTCCGCCTCGGCAAGGTCGCACATATCGCATGTAGAGCGCGCTGGCCCGTCAGCGGTGCCAGCAGGTGCCGTGTCAAAGTGAACGAGGTGCTTAACCCGGCGCAGCGGTGCCTGCCAGGGTTGGGGACGATCTTCGGACTGCTTCTTTGCCACGACGCCTGCCTGCCACGCGGGTAGACGCCAATCGAGCAGAACGGCCGCGACACGCAATGCGGTGGCCGCGCTGGCTGCCGCCAGCAGGGCGCCCCATTGCGGCAGGGCCGCAGCGTGCGCCAGCACCATGACCCAGCCGCCCGCGAACGAGCAGATGGCGTAGGGCCGGTGGTCGCTGAAGGCTCTGGGGATCTCGTTGCAGACGATGTCGCGCAGCACGCCACCGAATACTGCGGTGACCATGCCCAGGATCACCGCGATGACGGCTGGCATCTCGGCGTCGATTGCGATCTGAGTGCCCACGGCGGTGAACAGGCCCAGTCCCAAGGCGTCGGGCCACTGCATGGCCCGCTCCGTTGGGTCAAGATGGTTGGCTCGCATGAAGAGCATGGCGCCCACGCACAGCGCGAGCAGGATCCAGACCCAACTCGCGTGTTCCACCCAGAACATGGGGCGCCGATCCATGAGGATGTCGCGCACGGTACCGCCGCCGAAGGCGGCCAACCCGGCCACGACGCAGATCCCGACTGCGTCCAGGCGTTTGCGCGCACCTTCGATCACGCCCGAAAGGGCGAACGCAATCGTGGCGACCGCTTCTACGGCGATCTGGGTGTGAGACAGAGCCCACGGAAGAGTCGTTGCCATGAATGCTTCGCCTTCGAGTTAACGGCAGGAGCCTGGTGCATCAGTCGTGCATCACCTCGGCAATGAGCTTCCTGACGATCGGCAGGGCGGGCGGCTCCGCCCTGCGGGAGAGCGTGACGATTCCGAAGCGCGCGGTCGCGTTCAGCGCAGGCTTGAGTGCCAATTCCACCAGATCAGGCGCGGCGGAGCGTATCGCGATCAGCACCGCGTCACTGTGGCGCACCACCTCGACCAAACTCGGGATCTCCTCGCAGCGCAATGTGATGCACTCTGAAGGATGGGCCGTCGGCCCATAACGTTCGACCATCGTCCGCGCCACTTCATCACTCAGCGGTGTAGAGGCCATGGGGAACTGCCGCAACGCATCGAAGCGCAAGGCTCCCTTCCAGCGGGTGAGGGGATGCCCTTCGCGCACCATGAACGCGCCGCGCATTTCAACCACATCGGTCACCTGCAGATCAGGTGACGGTGACAGCGAACGCACGTCGACGACCAGCGCGTCGAGTTCCCGCTCTCGCAGGCGTCGCGTGAGTACATCGGTGGCGCCCCGCGCGACTTCGATGTGAACCGACGGGTGCGATGTCGCCATCGTCTTCAACAGCGGCGTCATCAGCATCGCACCCGGCCCGGAGCCCAATCCGATTCGCACGGTGCCCGAACGGCCTGCACGCATCTGCAGTCCGCTGTTGGCTAGTTCATCGGCATCGAAGACCAGTTGCCGGGCGCGCTGCAAGGCGTCGATGCCGAAGGGCGTCAGGACACTGCGCCGGCCCACGCGGTCGAACAAGGGCTGGCCCAGTTCTTCCTCCAGCGCCTGGATGCTGCGGCTCAGGGCAGGTTGCGTCAGGAATAGCGCTTCCGCGGACCGGGTGAAAGAACCGCTCTGGGCTAGCGATATGAGATGTCGAAGTTGGACCAGCGTCACGAAACTACGTTGAACATTTATGAGTTGAACTCATCATACAGAGGTAAACAATGCATTGGACGTTCTTGTGCTCGAACCCTACATTGGCGCAGCCGTACCCCATCATTACCCCACCGGAGACGTTCGCCATGACCAAGTTCCCACGTTCGTTGATCTTGATGGCCGGCCTCGTGCTGGCCGCTGGCGCAGCCATCGCGCAGACATGGCCGGCCAAGCCGGTCAACCTGATGGTCCCGTATCCGGCGGGGGGCCCTTCCGACGCGATCGCGCGCATCTTCTTCAACCCGCTGGGCAAAGATTTGGGTCAGCAGGTGCTGGTGGAAAACCTGGGCGGCGTCAGCGGCGCGCTGGCCGCACAGAAGGTGCTGGCCGCGCCCGCCGACGGCCAATACATCTTCCAGGGCTCGCCCAACGAAGTGATCTTGTCGCCGCTGGCAAACGCCGCAGTGAAGCTGAAGACCGAGGACTTCCGTTTGGTGCACCCCGTGGCCGATGCGGTGATGGTGTTCGTGACGCGCAGGGACCTGGCCGTCAACAACGTCGACGAACTCATCGCCCTGGCCCGCAAGTCGGCGGACAGGCCACTGACCTACGGCAGCGTGGGCATCGGCTCGCTGTACCACCTGATCCTGGAAAGCGTTCAGGCGCAGACGGGCATCAAGCTGGCGCACGTGCCCTACAAGGGCAATGCACCATTGCTGCAGGACATCGCCGGCGGCCAGGTCGATTTCGCCGTGCTGGTCTACAGCGCCGCGATGGGTGCTTTGGCCGAGCAAGGGCGCATGAAGGTGATTGGCCAACTGGGCGCGCAACGCTCGGAACTTTTGAAGGGCGTGCCTGCTGTCGGCGAGGGTCAGGCGTTGAAGGGCTTTTCGTACAAGATTTGGACCGGCTTCATGGTGCCGAAGAGCACCCCCGAGAACGTCGTTGTCCGCCTGCACGCTGCCATCGGGAACACGCTGAAAGATCCGGCGGTGCGCGCGCAGTTGGCAGCGCAGACCCAGGTGCCGGCCGCACCGATGACGCTCGCCGAGTCGGCGAAGTTCTTCGATGCCGAAACCGCTCGCTATCGCGCTATCGCCAAGCAGATCAACCTGCAGCCGCAGTGAGGCGCGCGTGACCTACCTGCTGCAGGCGTTGCAGGCCCGTGCTGGTGAGTTCATCAGCTTGCGCCGCGACATCCACCGGCACCCCGAGCTGGCCTTCAAGGAGCACCGCACCGCCGGCCTGGTGGCCGACAAGCTCGAAGCCTGGGGCTACGCTGTCGAGCGCGGCTTCGGCGGCACGGGCGTGGTGGGGTCGCTGGTACGTGGCAGCGGATCCCGGAGCCTGGGCATCCGAGCCGACATGGACGCGCTGCCCATCAGCGAAGCCAGCGGCGCTGACTGGTCCAGCGTGCACGCAGGCGTGATGCACGCCTGCGGTCACGACGGCCACACGGCCATGTTGCTGGCTGCGGCTCGCCACCTGGCCGAACAGGGGTCGTTCGACGGCACGCTGCACCTGATCTTCCAGCCGGCCGAGGAAGGCGGTGGCGGAGCGCTGCGCATGATGGACGACGGCTTGTTCGAGCGATTCCCCTGCGACGCCGTCTTCGCCATGCACAACATGCCAGGCATTGCGCAGGGCCACTTCGTCCTGCGCGAAGGTGCGGCCATGGCCTCCAGCGACTACGCCACCGTGACGCTCACGGGCACCGGCGGACACGGCGCGATGCCGCATCGGGCGGCCGACCCGATCGTCGCCGCCGCCAGCATCGTCATGGCGCTGCAGACCATCGTCTCGCGCAACATCGACCCGCTGCAGGCCGCGGTGGTCACCGTCGGCGCACTGCACAGCGGCTCGGCGAACAACGTGATTCCGGCCCAGGCCACGCTGGAAGTCAGCGTGCGTGCGTTGGACCGCGAGGTACGCACCACCATCGAGCGACGGATTCAGACCCTGGTGGTGGCGCAGGCCGAAAGCCTGGGTGTCCAGGCGCAGGTCGACTGGCGGCCCGGTTATGCGGTGCTGGTCAACACCCCTGCCGAAACCGCATTCGCGCGCGAGGTGGCCACCGAACTGGTCGGCGCCGAGCGGGTGACGCTTCAAGGCCCACCGCTGACTGGCAGCGAGGACTTTGCCTTCATGTTGGAGAGAGTGCCGGGAAGCTACGTGCTGATCGGGAACGGCATCGACGGCAGGCCGGGCGCAGGCGGCTGCATGGTGCACAACCCGGGCTACGACTTCAACGACGACAACGTCGCCACCGGCAGCGCCTTCTGGGTACTGCTGGCCGAACGCTTTCTGGTCACGCAGGAGCAGGTCACCCTCACATAACTGTTTGAAACCTGCAGGAGAGTGCTCCGGCCACGGCCGGGGCCACCGAAGGCGCAATCTCCCATGAACGCTCAGGTCCCGTACTGCACACCACCATCGCCGTCTGGAGAGACGTCGCACGCGCGACGCACCGAAGGAGCAAAGCCCAGGGTCGATGCCCGGGGCTGAATCTCTCAGGTACCAAGGACAGGGGGAGCGGCACACAGCATGGCCACCGCCATGCGGGCTTCCTTCTCAGTTGGAGTTCTCCATGAAAGTCATCGTCCTCGGTGCCGGCCTGCTCGGCGTCACCTCCGCCTACTTCCTGCGTCAGCAGGGTCACGACGTCACGGTCATCGAGCGGCAGGCCAGCCCGGCCGCCGAGACCAGCTTCGCCAACGGCGGGCAGATCTCGGTCAGCCACGCCGAGCCTTGGGCAAATCCGAGCGCGCCGCTGAAGGTCCTCAAGTGGCTCGGAAAGGAAGACGCGCCCTTGCTGTTCCGCATCCGTGCCGACATGCGGCAGTGGTTGTGGGGCCTGCAGTTCATGCGGGAATGCACGCCGGCCCGCACGCGCCACAACATCGAGCAGATCGTGCGGCTGGGCACCTACAGCCGCGACATGCTGCAGGCCCTGCGGCGCGACATTGGGATCGAGTACGACCAGCGCACGCAGGGCATCCTGCATTTCTATACCAGCCAGAAGGAATTCGACGGCGCAGAAGGTCCTGCTGCTCAGATGCGTGAACTCGGCTGCGACCGGCGCGTGATCTCGGCCGACGCGGCTGTCGAGCTCGAGCCGGCTCTGCGCCACATCCGCCCGCAACTGGCCGGTGCGACCTACACCGCCGAGGACGAGTCGGGCGATGCGAACCGCTTTGCGCGTGAACTCGTTGCGCGCTGCCGCAGCGACGGCGTGCAGTTCCTGATGAGCCACACGGTCACGGCACTGCGCGAGGCCGGGGGGTGCATCGACCACGTCGAGGCCACCGATGCCGAGGGCCGCTTCCAACGCCTGCGCGGCGATGCTTACGTGCTGGCGATGGGCAGTCTGAGCCCGCTGCTGGCCGCGCCATTGGGCATCCGGCTGCCGATCTACCCGGCCAAGGGGTACTCGGTGACGATGCCGGTGAAGGACGCCTCAATGGCCCACCAGGTCTCGCTCACTGATGACGAGTACAAGCTGGTCTTCTCCCGGCTGGGCGACCGTCTGCGCATCGCCGGCACGGCCGAGCTGAACGGCTACGACCGGGATTTGAACCGTGTCCGCTGCGAGGCCATCGTCAGACGCACCGAGGAGCTCTTCCCGGGTGCCGGCGACAGCGAGCAGGCGCAATTCTGGACTGGTCTGCGGCCCGCGACGCCGTCCAACGTGCCGATCATCGGGCGCTCGAGGATGTCCAACTTGTTCCTGAACACCGGCCACGGCACGCTCGGTTGGACCCACGCGTGCGGGTCGGGCAAGAGCATTGCGCGCATCGTCAGCGGGCTGGCGCCGGAAGTCGACTTTGCGTTCACCGGTCTGCAGGCCCGCGCCGGAGCGTTGACGGGGGTCGAGATGCCGGCATAGGCCTGAGCGTGAGGGGGGACTGCTGCGAGCCGTAGCCACTGCCATGGCGGAGGGCGTCTGCACGCGCTTGCGGCATCCCTTCCCGGGGCGTTGCATTGCGCCATTCGGCACCCAAGTGCACGGCCTGTACGCGAGGGGGCATGAGGAGGGCGAGTGAGCTGCCTTCAGGTGCATTCGTCCAGCCAGGAGCCCACACGGTCGATGCTGCCGGCCTGCGAACGACTGCTGTCGCTGACTTTCTCCTCGGCATGGGCGAAGGTCACGTTTTGAGGTGGACCGGTCGCTCGCTGAGATAGCCGCCATGGGCTCCTTTGGGTCGAAAGTTCCCATTCGCGTTCGGCAGAAGCTGTCGTCGGCTTCAGTCCGGACGGATAGATCCATCTGTGCAGCGCCTCACGGTCGTCCAGTCCCACAGCTGGTGGCAAATGTCGCCAGTGTTGTGGCAGCCGGTATGGAGCCGTTCAACGGTTCGGTCAGAAGCAGTCCAGCGTCGGGAACCCCGGTCGGCCGCTGATGCAGTCCCACAGCACGCAGGCCATGCCCAGGTCGCCCGTCCATAGCGTGTGGCGGCCCTGGCCATGCACGGCGCGTTCCTGCTCCACCTGAACGATGCCGTGCATCGCAAAGGCTCGCGCCCGTGCCAGCCAGCGCTCGTCGCCGGTGCGGGCAAACAGGTGAAGGAACGCGTGGGCATTGCCGGCCGTGCCGTGGCAGAAGGCCACGCCCTTGGCCAGCGGGCCGGCGCGCCAGGTCAGCTCGCCGGCCTGTAGCAGCAACAGGTCCCAGGCCTCAGCGTCGGACACGCTGCGTGGCAGCGGCGCCAGGCGGCAGACGATGCCCGCGGCGCCGTGACAGTCCTGAACCAGCGGCGGCTTGTTCGTGGGTGAAGGCGGCGGAACTCGAGGCCACCAGTTCACGCCGTCGCCGTCTCGCAGTGCGGTAGCCTGCAGAAAAGCCAATGCACGGGCCGCGAACGCATCGCGCAATTCGGGCGCGATGAAGGCCGCGCCGCGCACCGCAGGGTAGACGTTGCCGACGAAGCCGTGGCCGGCGCCGATCAGCGTCTCGACACGGCCATAGAGGTTCTGCACCCAAGCCCAGGCGCCGCCAGCCGCCTCGATGGGCTCCATCTCCTCCCACAGTGCCTGCACCGCGCGCTGCACCAGTGCTGCCCAGCGGGCCTCGCCGGTGTGCTCGGCCATCGCGATGGCTGCCAGCACGCTGCCCGGCGAGCCCCACAGTTGCTCGCGGACGGGGTTGTGAAGGTTGCCCTCCACCACCTCGATGAGCCGCTGCGCCACGGCGGCGTCGCGCGTGAGCTTCCACTCCAGAAATCGCAGGCCCGACTCGCCGATCAGGAACGCCGCCGTGCCATGCCGGCTGTCGGCCAGCGCCGCGACCTGCTGCGCCGCCAGGCCCGTCACGAAGCTGCGAAAGTCCCAGCGCTTGGGGACCGCACCGGCTTCCGCCAGGTGCTCGAGTGCCCAGATGGCGCCACCCGCACCGCCATACAGCTCACACAGCGGCTCTCCGGGCGGTCCGCCGTCCTCGCGCGGATGGGCGCGCCAGCCGAGGGCGGGGTTGAAGTCCGTCAGCGCCGCCGCCACCCAGCGCTCGATGGCCGCCCTCGCGGCGTCTTCGCTCCAAGCGTCGCCTGCCAGCGGCTCGTGGCGTTCGGGTCCGAACAGCACCGTGCTTGTCGTCAATTTCGGTCTCCTCGCACAACACCCTCGCGCCAAGGGTCGATGCCCCGAACCAGCCGCCCGTCGTGGGCGCATGGACTGCTGCTCGCCAGGTCCACCGACTGCAGCTCAAGGCCGCGCGGTGTCTGAGCTGGCCGATTCCGGTGCCGGCGCTGCTCAACGCAAGCCGCCAGCAACTGTAGCTGCGGGGTCTCGATCCCAGTCTGCAAACGCGGAAACGGCAGCCGCACACTGGACGGCCAGCAACGTCAGCATCACTTCAGCGACCGGCCCATCAGATGTGCATGGTGTTGGGCTCAACGGCGAGATGTCAGAGCCAGGCCCAGGAGTGCAGCGCCCGCTGTGGAACGGGCTGGGTTCGGGGGCGGCAGGTGATGCAGTGGGGGGGTGTGGCGCATGTCGATCTCCGGGCTGGAAGATTACTGTATACAACAACAGCTGTCATCCGATCCGTGCGCCAGACGCCGCATGAACACTGCGCCCCGCGGGGGCCGGCACACAATTCCGCCATGCACCGACTACTTGCCACGGCCCTTGACGAGGCAAAGCCCCTGGTCGAGTCCCGCGGCTGGGCCTGGCCGACGCCGTCCACCCTGGCGGAGGCCGAGCGCCTGCTCAGCCTGACGTCCCGCCTTCGGCCGCCGACGATCCAGATCGATGCCGACGGATCGATTCGCTGCGAGTGGGAGGCTGCCGAGACCGGCTGGCTGACGCTCACAGTCGACGGCAGTGGGCAGCTCAGGCACAGCGCCGTGATCGGCGAGGACGAGTTCGAGCGCAGCGAGGAGTTCGGTGATGTGCTTCCGGAGTGGGCCACCACCGTGCTGGAGCGGCTAGTTCAAGTGGGACACTGAGACGAGGCTAGCGCCTGATCGTCACGGTGGCGAAGCGCCAGGCTTGTGTGCTGCGGCCAGTTGCCACCATGGGGGCAGCAGTTCGACGACCTCGGCTCGCCCGTAGCGATCGTCCAGCAGCCAGAGCCAACCCCGGTCTTCCGGTGTTCTCAGCACACGACCGGCCGCCTGAACCACCCGCTGCATCGCCGGCACCAGGTCGGCGTAGCCATGGCCCGCTCCGAAGAGCTTGTCCAGCCGCGCCTGGATGTGGTCCTGCGTCACCGAGACCGGTGGCAAGCCCAGGGTGGCGATGAAGGCACCGATCAGCAGCGAGCCCGGCAGGTCCACGCCCTCGGCGAAGACGCCCCCCAGGACCGCAAAACCCACACCCTGGCCCTCGGGCCTGAATCTCGCCAGGAACTCCGACCGCGCCTCGGTGCCCATCCGCGGCTCCTGCCGCCATTGCGGGATGTCGGGACGGCGTTCGGCCAGCAAAGCGGCGGCCGACTTCAGGTACGCGAAGCTGCTGAAGAACGCGAGGTAGTTGCCCGGGTGCTCATCGAACTGCTGTGCGATGACCGCCACCAGCCGCTGCAGCGAACGATCGCGGTGCGCGTAGCGCGTCGAGATCCCGTGGGCCACGCGCACGGTCAGGTGTTCGGCGGGGAAGGCCGGAGGCACGTCGATCCAGGACGTGTTCTCGGGCAGGCCCAGCAGGCGGATCGCATACCCGGGCGGCGACAGCGTCGCCGAGAACAGCGTGATGCTTTGAAGGGTCTGCAGGCGAGGGCGCAGGAAGCACGCCGGCGCGACGTTGCGCACACAGAGCGCGGCGTCGCGTGCCTCCTGTGCAACCACATCGCCTGCATCGAAGTCGACGCCGGCGCCCAGGAAGGTCTGCACGTCGAACAGCGAGTGGTCGCTCAAGGCATCGACCAGCTTCTGGAACCGCCGCAGCTCGAAGTGGAACTTCAGCAGGGATCCGACGTTCAAGGGGTGCTGATTGAAGTGCTCCGATAAGGCGCCTGTCGCCGCCTGCAGTGCCTGCACGAAAGCGTCCGGCAGGGTGACCAGCACCTCATAGGGTGCGGCCGTGTCGGCGACCAGTTCCTCAGCCGCGTCGACGAACGCATCGAGGGCGCCCTTCACGGCACCGGGCGCGGTCTGCGCCGCGGCGCGAATCTGGCCGATGCGCAACTCGGCGCTGTACATGCGCCGCGCGCGTTCGACCAGGTTGTGCGCCTCGTCGACCAGCACGGCAAGTCGCCAGTCCAGGGCCTGTGCTAAGCCCCAGAGAAGGGCGTTGCTGTCGAACAGGTGGTTCACATCACCCACCAGCACGTCGGCCCAGCGCACCAGTTCCTGGCCCAGGTAGTAGGGGCAGATGCCGTGGCGCAGCGCGACCTGGCGCTGCGCCGGGGCATCCAGCCAGCCCAGCGCGACCGCCTCCTCGCGGGCGGCGGGCAGGCGGTCGTAGAAGCCGCGGGCCAGCGGACAGGCGTCGCCGTGGCAGGCCTTATCAGGGTGCTCGCAGCCCTCGTCCTTGGGCACCAGTGTCAGCACGCGGAGTGACCGGCCCCTGAGGCCCGAGCGCAGCTTGCCGAGGGCCTCCAGGGCTGTGATGCGTCCCGTGACCTTGTCCACCAGCCACAGCCAAACAATGGCCGTGCTGATGTAGACCCCGCCGTAGGCCGCGTACACGCGGCCCGACGCCGTCGGGTGCAAAGTCAGCAGCCAAGCAAAGAGCGCCAAGCTCAGCGCGGCCGGCACCAGCAGCCAGGCCGACTTGCCCTGCTTCAGCCAGAGGTACGGTAGATAGCAGCCGACGATTTCGGCCAGCGCCGTCACCAAGAACAAGCCCAAGGTCTTGAGGAATGCCATCGATGCCATTGTCGCGGGGACCCTCTGCATGAAAGCGGGGCCTCCCGGCGCGTCGGTGCGCCGGCGAGGCCCCGTCAGCTCCTGAGGCCCCAGCGGGGCCTCCGGGCCGCTATCAGAACTCGCCGATTCGGCTCCGATTCGCGACGGCCGCAGGCATGGCGCTCGGTTGGCCTTCGGCCCGCTTGCTGGGAGCCGAACTGGGGCTCAAGCTCGGGTTGACCAGCGCCAGTCGACCGTTGACGTTGCTCACGTGGAAGACGTTGCCCGGTGGCGTGGCGTCCGCCGGCTTGGCGCGGGTGCGAGGGTGCTTCTTCATGCCGTGCGCATGCGTGGTCGGCGGAGGAGGGGTCAAGCTGCTGACCTTCGCGTCGGCTGCGTCCAGTGCCGCCAGCACATCGGAGCTGGCCAGGTTCACGTACACCTCAGCCATGCGGGTCGTGGTGTGGCCGAGCAGTTGCATCAGCGCGTGGGGGCCCAAACCCGCTTTGGCGTAGGCCGTCGCGCCCACATGTCGCAGGTCCCGGAACGTCATTCCTTGCAGCCCCGCTCTCTCGCGCACGCCCTCCCAGGCCATATTCACGCCCTCGCGGGACATCGTGAACACGGCATCCGAAGTACGGCGCGGCATCCGCTGCAGGATTTCCACAGCCCGGAGTGGCAGCTGGGCCTCGACCCATTTGCCCTTGGCCCGGACTTTGGCTCGGCGCGATTCGAAGTTCGTCTGGCTCCACTTCAACGACAGGAGCGAATCGATGCGCAGCGTGCTGTGGATGGCCAGGTCGACCAAAGGCCAGAACTGGGGGTTGTCGCACTCCGACAGGGCCTGCACCAGGCGGTCCATCTGGGCCGGGGTCACGACCACAAACCGCCGGTTGGACTTGCCCAGCTTGAGGCCGACACAGGGGTTGACGAAGCTCTTCCAGCGCCACTCCTTGATGGCGCTGTTGAACGCGGCCTTAAGGAGCGCAACTTCTTTCTGGATGGTGCTGTCGCTCAGACCTTCGCGCTTGGCGGTCGTCATCAGCACGCGGATGTCGTCCGTGCTGATGTTGTCGACCTTCTTGCGGGCCAGCTTGGCAATCCACTCGTAGGTTTCCTGGCGCAGCGCAAGGCGCTTGTCGCGGTGTGCCTTGAAGGCCGAAGGCAGCTTCTTGGCCGTCTCCACGGGCTGCAGCGATTTGCGACCGTGCTCGTCCTCCTCAATCTTCAGTTTGGGAAGACCGACAGCGGTCAGGTAGTGATTGATGCGGTCAATCTCTGCGTCGGCGCTTTGCTTGGCGATGGTGAAGCGCCCTGCGTACTCGCCCAGGAACTGGCCCAGCGTGATGCGCTGGGGGCCGCCGAACAAGGGGCCTTTGTCGGCGTCATCCTCGGCCTTCTTCTGCATCAGCCAGGTTTGAGCTTCGGCTTCGCTGTCGAAGCGCTGACGCTGAACCTGGCCATCGGCGAACTTGTACTCGGCGTGCCAGCCGGTGCGGCCTTTGATTTGGAAGGGACGCCTCATTGCACACCTCCCTGGTTGCGACGGGTGGTCGCCGGGGTGGATGCGGGCGTGGGGAAGAAGGCACCTTGATGCAGGCGTGCGCCTGCGGGTGCTGCGGGATAGACGGACGGGAACAAGACGAGCTCCTAAGTGGTGGCTCGACGTGTAGTCAGCGAGTTTTAGCCCTCGGCATTCCGCTCTCGGCAGCGTCCGTTGGACCGACTTGGAGCGACAGGGAGCGTCGCTGAGCGTCGGGCCGTCACATCGGCTGCAAGGCGTTTTACTGACAGCGTTACTGACAAACCGCCTTCTGACCCCGGAAAAGGACAAGGCCCCAGCAGCTTGCACCGCTAAGGCCTTGATTTGTCACGCTTTTCTTTGGCTCCCCGACCTGGGCTCGAACCAGGGACCTACGGATTAACAGTCCGGCGCTCTACCAACTGAGCTATCGGGGAATACAGCCTCACAGTATA
>LNFM01003927.1_pt1 | contig 28264 bp, 31 predicted proteins | sample 596031 | NCBI WGS metagenome assembly LNFM01 (sample SAMN04254537, study PRJNA301005) | activated carbon metagenome | isolation source: dual media filters at the Ann Arbor, Michigan drinking water treatment plant | place: USA: Ann Arbor
AGGGTTGCGACAGATAGTGTAATCAAAAGTAAAAAAACCAATGTATCAAATGATAGAATGGTAATTCCGGTAGGAATGAATTCAGAGAAAAACGAGACGATTAATTTGGTAAGGGGCAGTGCAAGTAAACCTGAAATGGATGCCACTACAAAACTCTCAGCTAGGAACTGTAAAATAAGTTGCCTTCTTTGACTACCCAATACTTTTCTTATGCCCACTTCTTTTGATCTGGTGATCGCTTTTGCTGTCTCCAGATTTATAAAATTTAATCCTGCAGCGATCAGCAACGAAAGCGATATCAGTATCATAATGCTAAGAGATCTCCTTTCTGCTGCCGGTCTGCTGTGATTGAAAATTCCGAGCTTGTTACTGAAGTGCAAATCGTTTAAAGGTTCAATCTGAAAATTATTGATAGTCCCTTCACTAATTCTATGTTTTTTATACAAATCATCCAAAATGCCCATGTTACGATGTACTTGCTCAATTTTTGAATTCTTAGCTAATTTTAAAAACGCGAAATTCGCCGAATTGGTGCTAATCCAGTCATCCAGCCTGAACGAGCGTTTTACCAGCATAGATTTTAAAGTTTGTTGGCTGATAAAATCAGTAAAATCTATATCCGTCGTAAAGGGAAAGTCTTTTACCACGCCCGAAACGTAGGCGGATATGCTATCCTGATAAATAATTTCTCTGCCAATTACCTTTTGTGGATCATCAGAGTTAAAATAAAATTGCGCTCTACTCTCTGTTATTACAACGTTAAATGGCTTTAACAAGGATTTTGGAGAGCCAGCAATCCATTCATATGAACTAAATACACTGAAAAATGAAGTGTCGGTAAAGACTAAGGTTGGTTGTTTACCATAGTCTTTTAGCTCATTACCGGACGGAATCTGAACACGTGCATTAAACTCATTCAGCAATGTTACAGCATCAACATGGGTAAACTGGTCACGAATCGTTGGAACTACAGCTGTAGGCACTCCTGCACTTTGTCCGGTAAAGGTTCCGGAAAACGTAGAATAAACCCTATAAATTCTTTCATAACCATTAATCTTCTTGTTGAAACTTATTTCATAGTTGACGATCAGGAATAATACCAAGCATGAACTTATTCCAATGGCCAGGCCGAAAATATTAATCGAAGTATGAAGTTTACTCGACAAGAGATTTCTCCACGCAATAAGAAAATTGGTTCTGAGCATTTTGAAGTAGCTGCAATATTAAAAGGATAATGATCGCTTATTTTCTGTTTTTAACCATATCATCCAAATCGATAATCCCTGTCTTTTGATTGATAGAGGTCATTATTTCATTTTGAATGATCGCTTTAATATCTGGGAAATCAGTCATCGGGTTTTGTTTCCAATACTGCATTGCCTGATCGATCTTCTTGTTGATATTCTTGGTTTCTTGAGATACCCTTCTAATTTCGGTTCGTGCTTTTAGGGAAGCCGTTATTTCATTTTGAATGATCGCTTCAATATCAGGAAAATCAGACGTCGGGTTTTGTTTCCAATGCTGTATGGCCTGATCGATCTTCTTGTTAATAGCCTTGGTTTCTTGGGACACCTTTGCGGTTTCGGTTAGTGCTTTTAGGGAAGCCGTTATTTCATTTTGAATGATCGTTTCAAAATCAGGGAAATCAGACATCGGATTTTGTTTCCAGTGCCGTATGGCCTGATCGATCTTCTTGTTGATGGCCTTGGTTTCTTTGGACTCCGTTGCCACTTTCGTTTGCGCTTTTAGGTCAATTAAAAAAACTACAAACAATAATACTAAAATAAACTTTTTCATAGATCAATGTATTTTATTTTTAACTATTATCAATCACCTAGTTCAAGTTGATTTTTCACAAGATTGTAATACTTTCCTTTGTTTTTGGATAGCGACAGATGATCTCCAATCTCAACAATTTGACCTTTCTCTAACACTATAATTTGGTCTGCCTTTTTAACTGTGCTGAGTCGGTGGGCAATAATAACAACCGTCTTGCCAAGCGTTACGTTCTCAAGGGCCTTCATTATCGAAGTCTCATTGTTAGCATCAAGACTGCTGGTAGCTTCATCAAAAAACAGGTAGGCCGGATCCTTATAAAGCGCCCGCGCTATTAATATCCTTTGCTTCTGTCCGCCACTTAGTCCCAGTCCGCTTGTTCCAATTTTGGTTCTGCACTTTAAAGGCAGGTCATTAACAAACTCTGCCACGTTACTCACCGCAATAGCAGATTCCAGTTTTTTTGGATCAACATTTTCTGCATCCATTACGATGTTTTTCAGGATTGTATCAGAAAAAATATATCCGTCCTGCATTACAGTTCCACAATGACTACGCCAGATGGTCGGAGTAATCTCAGAGAGAGGATTTGAACCAATCATTATTTTACCTTCTGTCGGTGCATAAAAACCAAGTAATAATTTTAACAAAGTTGTTTTTCCGCTCCCGCTTTCCCCAACAATCGCGGTAACGCTCCCCTTGGGAAAAGTTAAACTTATATCCTTTAAAACAAATGGCGATCTAGGCCCTTGATATTGGAAGGATAAGTTATTTAAATTTATGTCTTGCAATTTAACGTTGCTATCTGCTGTATATTGAGCGCGTTCTTTGTCTTCATCCGTTTTATTATGAACTTCTTGGAGCCGGCTGAGACTTAGTTTGGCATCCTGGGCAGCCTTGAAGAACTGAACCAACTGTTGCAATGGTCCATTTGTTTGCCCAATTATAAAAGATATACTAAGCATAATACCAAGGCTCATTTTACCATTTAACACCGCTACCGCTGCCAAGTAGGAGATCAAAACGTTTTTGATATAAGAAAGAAACAGGAACCCTATTTGTTGGAACTGTTCCAGTTTCAACGTTTTAATATTCAACTTGTACTGTCTCTTTTGTAATGATTCCCATTCCCACCGATTGACTGTTTCACTGCCGAATAATTTTATTTCCTGCATTCCAACGATCAACTCAAACAGTTTTTCCTGCGTGTTCTTATTTTGAATAAATCGTACATAGTCAAGTTGCTTTCTCTTCTTTTGAAATAGAAAGATCCAGGAAATACCGAAAGCACTGAAAGTGAAAAAAATGAGCCAGATGTTCAGGTCGTAAAATAATAATATAAATGAAAAGACGATGATTTGAAGACCCGAGAACACCGAAGTAATGGTTTCGCCAGTTAAGAATGCCTCTATGCGATGATGATCCGAAATTCTTTGTGAAACATCTCCAACAGATTTACTATCAAAAAAACGGATAGGAAGTCGAAGCAGTTTTCTCAAAAAGTCAGAAACAATATTCAGACTGATTTTGGAATTCATATGCAACAAAACCCATCCCCGTATGATGTCCAGCAGGCTTCCAGCAACGTAGAGGACCAACTGAAGTGAAATGATGGCGCCAATCCAATAGTAACTCTTTTGATTGACCCCGACATCAATTAACCCCTTGGTCAGGTAAGGAAGTGATACGGTTACCCCCAAAGAGAAAACCATTACAACAATTAGCCAGAAAAACTGTTTTTTGAAAGGTCTTAAATGGGACAATAAGAAACCGGCATTGTCATTTTTTCGTACGGAAGATTTATTGCTATAAAAAGCTTCAGATGGCTCAAGTAACAAAGCAATGCCTTGATTATTTTCAGATTTCTGCCAGTACTTTTTAAAATCTGTCTCTGACAACTTCAATATGCCATGTGCCGGGTCTGCAATAGTATAAACTAAACTGTTTTTTTTGCCGAAAAGATTAATTTGTTTTTTTATACTGTAGAGTACTATAAAGTGCTGATGATTCCAGTGTAAGATCGCTGGCAGGGGACTATCCTCCAGTAACACCTCGGGTGTTGTTTTAACCATCAGTGTTCGGAAACCAATTTTCTCTGCAGCTTGATTTACTCCCAGAAGGCTAACGCCTTCTCTTGTCAGATAACACTCATCTCTCAAAAACTCCAGATCGAAGTGCTTTCCATAGAATTTCGCGACCATCGATAAACACGATGGTCCGCAGTCATAGCTATCCAACTGTTGATGAAAAGGCAGTCTCATACAGAAAATGAAGTCCAGAAGTTTTGTTCAAAATTATGTTCTTGTACTGCTTCATTACTCCCTTTTAATTTATTTTTCTTTTTGATAAAGTAGTCCAAAAGAAGTCGATCCTTATAATTTGATTTGAAAGGCGGACAAGCAGGAGTACCTTCATGCCAAGACTTGGGACAACCGCCACCACAAACAGGAAGATGATCGCAGGTCTTACACCATGTTTTACCTGATCTAAGGGTATCCGTCCAGTCCCTTAACGTTGCATTGTCATTAAATGTATCTTTGGGATTGAATAAATTTCCAATCATGCTGTCCCCTTTACTGTATTTATCCGAATAGGGAAATTCCCAGCAAGTATAAACATTACCAAAAGCATCAAATACTTCCGAATCTTTATTTTCTACCATGCAGACCGAATACACCCTGTGAGGCATAACATTAACTGCTATATCATACTCGTAACATTTCAATAGCCAGTCAACTTCCTTCTGAGCGAAGTCTACCTTCTTGAGAGCTGCTTTTCCAGCATCATTACCTCCAAAATCGGTAATAGTTGCGAAATAAATGCTTACTTTATTTTGCAGGTTGTTGCCTTTGATGGCCTCGATCAATGGGTCAACGTATTGATGGTTGGTTTGATCTATATTAACACGTATGGAAATCTGACAATGATTATCGCTATATTCTTTCATTGATGTCACATCAATGATATTCTTCATAATGATGTCGTATGTGGGTTCTCCTGACTTTGTCATTCTTCGCTGATCATGACTTTCAGCCGTGCCATCTAAAGTAATCTGGTATTTAGTCACCTTACAGTCTTCCACCAGCTCTTTGAATAATTTTGGTTTCAGGCTTAAACCGTTAGTAACAATATCTGACATATAATGAATGCCCCTTTCGCTACACATATCACGCAGCTTTTTTGAAGTCTTCTTAATTGCACTGAAACCTGTTAATGGTTCTCCTCCATACCAGGTGATCGACATGCCGATATAGTCTTTATGGTCAAGCAATTCCATTATCCGGTCTACATATTTTTGAATGACTGTATCATTGGCATAATCCTTTGTATGCTTTTGGCCGCAATAATGACATCCCAATTGGCAGTTTGCAGTGGGTTGAATAGTCATTGAAAGAAAACTAGGCTGCTCTTTTTTTAACGCATTGACTGACATGACGTGTTCAAATTCGTCCTGATCTTCAGGAACAAGAAACTCTTTGTTTTTTAGAACATCAAGTAGTTCTTTGTCTATCATTTCGCTGTCACCGGAAAAGAGTTTATCATAATCCGAATTATCAATGAGAATCGAGGTCGTAGTCCGGGTGGAGAACACAATTCGTTTTCCGGCTAATCCGGAATCACTCAATTCATCAGTTGATAATATATATTTTGATCGTTTCATGGTTTAGCTGGTTTTATGAGGTGGTCAATAATTAATACACTGACAAAAGATTTGCCCACCTGCTGGCGATTAGAAGACATCAGCATTCAGGCAAGGATTGTACTGGAGTCTATTGAGATGAATTGAGTGGTGATCGATTACTCACTCAATTTCTTTTAATGTGCCACAAGCTCTCAGGCTTCCACAACTGCCCTGAAACCCCGAGCAGCTTTCCAAAGTAGTGCAGTCACCACCGACAATATGAACAGCGGCAGCTTCATAGAGTGTTTCAAACTTTTTTTCTTTCTGGTTTGGGTCAAGAAGAAGTTCTTGAAATTTCCTTTTTAACATAACACTAATGGATTTGATTGATTTTGGTTCTTAATTTTTATACGCTCACCTCGGTAACCATGTTATATAGCTTCAGGTATCAGTTACTACTGACATAAGTCGAGTTAAAGTGACTAAACACTTTGGCCAAATAATCAGAGTGATCGATTTTATTGATCACTCTGATTGATTTTTAGCTACCTTTCCTTGAAAGTGCCACAACTTGTCAAGTTTCCACACGTGCCGTCAAATTGTCCGCAGTTTAATAGACTTTCGCAGGCACCACCAACAATTTGAACAGCGGCCGCTTCATGGATTACTTCAAACCTTTTTTCTTCCTGGTTCGGATCATGCCGAAGCAGTTCTTGGATTTTCTTTTTTAACATGCATTTTTAGGTTTTGATTGTGAAATTTTTATAAACACGTTGAACCAATCTGATAGATAATTAAGAGTGATCAATTAAATCGGTTTACTCCGATGGGTTACTTCTCGACAAAGTGGCCACAACTTGTCAGAGGTCCACAGCTACCTTCAAAAGTTCCGCAGTTTTCGAGATTAGTACAGGCACCACCAACGATTTGAACAGCGGCAGCTTCATGGATTATTTCAAACCTTTTTTCTTCCTGGTTCGGCTCATGCTGAAGCAGTTCTTGGATTTTCTTTTTTAACATACATTTTCGGGTTTTGATCGTGAAAAATTTATAAACACGCTGAACGCATCGGACAGATAATAAAATTGAGTACGAACTATTTTTCTGTAAAAGTGGTACAACCTGTCAATGCCCCACAGCTCCCGCTAAAGGTTCCGCAGGTTTCCAGATTAACACAAGCACCACCAACAATTTGAATAGCGGCAGCTTCATGGATTACTTCAAATTTGTTTTCCTCCTGGTTCGACTCATGTTGAAGCAGTTCTTGGATTTTCTTTTTTAACATACATTATTGAGTTTTGAAGATGAAAATTTTAAATCTAAATGCGTCATTTTTGCGCATTGTCCTGAGTTGAATTTACGGTAATTGACCTGGTCAATTACCGCATGCGATTATAATTTTATCTTTTCATAAGCGAGGAATTTTAACTGAATTCTTCTTTTGGATCATCTAAAATTAGGTGGGAAATTTTTTTAGAGGCAATGTCTGCATTTGCCAGTCCATAAGAATCACGGAATTGATTGCAGTGGCATTTGGTACACTTAAAGTTGATTTTCCAATAAGTTTTTTCGATGTATTCTCTTTGCTCAAAATTGGACCTTTTTATAAGTTTCACACGACAATTGGCTATCTGCCGCAATATCTTCTTCTAAAGATGATGGATTAAGAGATTGAAAGACGACTTATATAGAAGTAACTCCTATATTAAATTCGCTTGGACTAGATTTACCTTTTAGTATACTTTATTTTGGATGGTTTATAAGCAGGGATAGAATATACGGTATAGCTTATACCGAGTAATGAAACTCCTTAAGACAAGATCGGATATAGGAGAAACTCCCACTAGTGATGAAGAAAAAGGGCTGGTTTAATTTGAATAAGTATTGATTGATTTTAGGTAGTCCGTTATAGGAATTCTTCTTGCTTCACTGAAAGACAGGTTATTTGAGTTTCATGAACATTGTCGTTAAGTAATTCAATTTCACTTGCTTTCACCGGATGGTAGGAGGGGAAGTATTTCAAGTACCCGAACCTTTGTAGTTCCTGAATTGATTTGTGATAAGTAGCCCTAGAACGAATGCGTGAAGCCTCCATAAGGGTTCTTCTTGAAATCCGATAATGACATTGAAACCGGCTTCTAATCCAGTGATAACATAAGGCCATGGACAATGAAAGAATGAACCGGTTTCAGCCGGTGATCCAAAACCATCTTGTTGATGAAATTTGTAAGCTGTCGAAGCTCCTCCATCAGTACATGGTTTTAGGATTGCTGTGTTTCTCCAGAAGGCTGATGATGTCTTCGTATTTATTAAACACGATCCCACCGACCTTGCTAAACGTGAGCATCCTGTTTATCCTAAGATTTTGAAGTGTACCAGGAGATACTCCGAGCATCTTGCGAACTTCGGACGACCTGAGCCATTTCTTGGTTTGGTGGCCATTCGTTTCCCTGAGAAGATTTTTAATTTCATCGAAAAGGGCATTCTTGAAATCTTCCAGGTCGCCAATAGTTAGCAACTGGTTACGATATATTGCTGAATGGTCGTTTGAATTTGCCCCCTTCATATCTACATCATTTTTTGCCATAAATAGAAAGACCAATAATTGTGTTCCAGACTAGTCGATTAATACTCAGCAAGGAATTTCATCCCTCTTGCTCTAAAAAGTCAAAACTGGAAAATCAAATAATTAGTTATTCAGTATTCGGTCCGAATACGGACAGATTTTTTTGAGCAAAATGTGGAAATGGTGATAAAGAATTTCACAAGTTGGTACCAACTGGGGATAAAAATATTTTCAAAAACCACCTATATGTAAAAGGAAGGTCAAAAATAAATTTCTTTAAAATCATTCATAATATTATATAATCCTTTATAAGCATTAAGGAACAGTTTTTCTGAGTATTAATATTGCTTTCAGACACAAACCAGAAATTTTCGTCTTGAGACCCTACAATCACAAGCAACTGGCCGACTTCTACGGAGTATGTTGGTTGACGCTTGCGTTCATCTTTCACCAGGAAATGATAAGAATCAGAACTTTTGTAAGTTACTCAATCAAAATTTATTCGATGTTGACTTACGCATTGATTGTCCTGAACATGTACTCGTAATGAAATAGGAATTGATACTTCATACACATCGGTTTCATATGATCATAGAGAAATGATCGAAGAAGAAGTAAGTAAGTGCAAAATTGGTAAGGTATTCTTCTTCAATATAAATACTCAACTTGATTGTGTAGAGGATAAAATAACAAGTTTAGTCGAATTCAAAAACAGAGGGTGGTTTATAAATGTATACCCTGAGACTCTAATTCAAATTGACCGGATTATTACGGTCAATGGTCGGCCTGGCCCAGCATTTGACGAATACGATTCGTACGCTAATGCTTGTTTAGACTGCAAAGGAGGCTATGAACTTGACTAATATTCTACATATACATTGCCCCGCACGTACAGCCCACATTCAATGCCAGCAATTCTAGCATTTTAGCTCAAATAGGGCCTTTTGCAAATATTTTTAGGTTTCGTAAACTTTTTTGGAGAAATCACCGTATTATTGTTAGTGAATGTTCACTAACTAAATTAATGAAACCATGAATGGCAAAAATAACATCAGTATTGGCTTCCTGACAATGGGGGCTTTTATGGCATATGGATTTCTCCTTATCTATTTAAGGGACTTTGCGCCAGGGAAGGAAGAATGGGTTAATTCCTATTCTGTTGGTAAACATTTCGAAAGCCGCCTGGCCCACGTGCACGGCAATCTTTTCGCCTTTCTTAATATCCTTATCGGCTACCTGCTCCTCCATTTTCAATCACGGCTGACTAGCACAAAAATTATCTCTTGGTTGGCTTTAACCGGATTACTCATGCCTATTGGAATTCTAGCCGAAGTATATTTTGGCGCTACTCCTGTGTTCGTGCTTATTGGTGCAATTGCCATGACGGCATCTGTGGTTTGGCTGGGCATTTCTTTCTATAAAATGAAACTCAATAGTAGTAACGCATAAAATAAAGGAACTATGAAAACAACAAATGCAATTGGGCTTGAGAATAACAACGCCAAACAATTGGCTGAAAAACTTAATGAGCTATTAGCAAACTATTCCGGTTTCTATCAGAATACACGCGGTTCACACTGGAATATTAAAGGTGAAAAGTTTTTTGAGCTTCACCTTAAGTTCGAAGAATTATACAACGATTTGTTGCTGAAAATAGATGAAGTGGCTGAAAGGATATTGACCTTAGGCCATTCTCCAAACCATAACTACTCGGATTACGCCCGTATTTCAAAAATTACTGAGAGTAAAGAAGTAAGTGATGGCATTAAGTCTGTGACCAATATTCTTGAGTCATTCAAAATAATAATTACACTTCAACGCGAGCTTCTCATACTTTCAGCAGAAGCTGGTGATGAGGGGACCAATGCACAGATGAGCGATTATATCCGTGCACAGGAAAAATTAGTATGGATGTACTCGGCTTTCTTAAATAAATAAAAGCGAAGATGGAAATCAAAGAAAGACAACTGGAAATTATTGAGGCAGCAGGTGAGATTTTGACCGAGTCAGGTATTGCCGGATTAACTACAAAGAACCTCGCAGCTAAAATGGGATTCGCGGAATCGGCCCTATACAGACACTTCAAAGGTAAAGAAGAAATAATTCTGACGATGTTGCGATACCTGTCTACGGATATGGACAGTCGATTGACAAATTCCGTCAGTGATATTGATAGCCCGAAGGAAAAGCTAATAGCAGCATTCAACAATCAGTTCGAATTCTTCAAAAAGAATCCACACTTTCTGGTGGCGATATTTTCCGATGGGTTGTTGGAAGAAAGTAAGGCTATCAATGAGGCAATCTTGCAGATTATGGGTACAAAACGGAAACACTTACTTCAGATCATCCAGCAGGGTCAGAAACAAAAGCAATTCACGGATGCTCTATCAGCCGATGAATTGGTACATATTATTATGGGCAGTTTCAGATTGCACATGTTACAGTGGCGTTTATCAGGTTTTTCATTCGATTTGAAGTTGAAGGGAAATAAACTAATGGCAAATCTGCTAACATTAATTCAACCTCATAAATCTATTCTATGAAAACGACACTTAAAATCTCCGCTATCCTACTTACGCTTTTTGCGCTGATTACGGTGTTCATGAGTGGCTCGGTAATTTTTGATTTATTCGGTATCAGAGCCAAAGAAGGAAACTATGTGTTGTTTATTGTTGTGTCAAATTTTATTAGTGGATTTCTTTACCTGATTTCCGCATACGGTATGTTTTTTCAAAAGAAATGGACAACCCGGCTTCTGGTATTCATTACAAGTATTTTGGTGTTAAGTTTCGCAGGGTTGCTCTGGCATATTTATGGTGGAGGAATTTACGAGCAACAAACAATTAAGGCTATGCTTTTCCGGATCGGAATTACTATACTCTTTACAGGAATTTCATGGCGATTTATGACAACGGATACTAAATCAAAAATACAATAATATGAAACGAACTATTGAAACATCAACACTTACAGTAATGATGTTAAGCATAACCTTAGGCTTTACGTCATGCAATGAAAGCGATCCTTTACCTGCCAATGATTTAACCAGTCAGGTAGCCAGTTTGCCCCGCGAATCTTTAAATACTGACGAAACTAACAGTCTAATCTTTATGAGGGAAGAAGAAAAATTGGCGAGAGATGTATATGCAGCCCTTTATACAAAATGGAACATTGGTATTTTCAGCAATATTGGTGAGAGCGAGCAGACTCACATGGATGCCATTTTGCAGCTGCTCAATAAGTATAATTTATCCGACCCTGTTGGTGACAACAGTGCAGGTATATTTGATAATATACAGTTACAGGAATTGTATAATCAATTAGTTGAACAGGGCTTTACCAGCAAAGCCGAAGCAATGCAAGTAGGCGCAACGATTGAAGACCTTGACATTTTCGATCTCGAGAATGCCTTAATCAAAATTGATAATCAGGATATACAGTTAGTTTACGAAAGCCTGACAAAAGGCAGCCGAAATCACTTAAGATCATTTTATTCAAATATTCTCCTCCTTGAAGAAACCTATGTACCGCAGTTTATTACCCAGGAGAAATTTGATGCCATTGTTAATAGCCCAATAGAAAAGGGAAGATAAAATAGCTTAAGCAGAATTTAAGAATCACGAAACTTTATAAAACCTACTAAGAATGAACTTGACCAATTTATTTACTGAGACTAAACCCCTTCAAACAAAAAAGATATTTAATGCACATGAAGGGGTTAGCTCCATTCAGTTATTGGCCCATGCACTTTTAGCCGAGCACATCACCAAAATACCGGCCATGCTGGTGTGTGTAATGGGTGAAGTGATTTTTGAAAATGAAAAAGGTATTTCGGAGAAACTGATATCAGGCGATTTTATAAACATCGAACCTGAAGTAAAGCATTGGATTAAGGCCCAGAGCGATAGTCTTTTACTGTTAATTAAATAAATTTTTTCTCATTTATGTTAGTGAATATTCACTCCATTAACCGTACAACGTTCAGCCTGCTTCTACTGGCTGGTTTACTAATAAGCCTACCGCTTAAGGCACAAGTGTGGACGCTCAAACAATGTCTTGACACGGCACAACAATACAATAAGGACCTGCTGGTTTCTCGAAACAATTTACTTATTGGTGAACAAAAAGAGCAGGAAGCCAAGGCTGGCCTAATACCAAAAATGTCATTAAATGCCGATTACAAATTCTTTGTTGACCTCCCTTATCAATTCATGCCGCAAGATGCTTTTGGTGGGCCAGAAGGACAGTTCAAAGAAATACAGTTTGGTACCCCTCATAACATCGCGGCTAACCTACAACTGGCTATTCCCTTGTATAATCCACAAGTGTACGGTTCAATTCAGTCATCAAAAATTGGCTCCGAACTTATCGCTTTGCAAAACCAGAAAAACGAGGAACAACTTACCTATGAAATAACAAACCTTTATTACAACGCTCAAATTCTGCGCTACCAAGTGGCATTCTTAGAGGACAATTTAACTAATGCCAAAAGGCTCTTGCAGAATACCCAAGCCCTGAAAGATCAACTCCTTGCTAAGGGCACAGATGTATCCAAAGTTCAATTACAGGTGGAGCAACTGACTAACCAGCGTGAGCAGATTTTAAGCAAGTATGGACAGGTTCTAAATGCCCTAAAGATTTCAGTGGGCATTCTTTTGTCTCAAAACCTTGAGGTGGAAGAGTCAATTATAAATACAGCCACACAAGTTTATGAGCAAGAGGCTACTTTGGATATGCGTATCATTGAAAAGCAGAATGCTCTTTTACAGAGTGAACTCAGCACATTCAAAAACTCACGACTCCCATCAATTTCCTTATATGGTAGTTATGGTGTTACTGGATTTGGATACGATAAGGCGCCTAACGAATTTCTAAAGTTTTATCCTGTGAGTTTCGCAGGGCTTCAATTGTCCTATCCTCTATTCAACGGAACCGTTACCAGGCAAAAAATCTCTCAGAAGAAGCTGGAGATTAAGAATAAAGAACTTCAGGCAGGCTTAACATCAGATCAAACCGTCCTGTACATTGAAACGGCTCACCAGCAAAAATCAGTAGCGCAACGATCTGTTGAAACAACTCTTGCACAAGTGCAGCTTGCTCAATCCATTTACGATCAAACGATCCTTCAGCAAAAGCAGGGAGTAGCATCCTTGACCGATGTTCTACTAGCTGATAACGCATTACGAGAAACTCAACAAGGTCACGTGTCAGCTTTGATCGATTATCTGAAAGCGGACTTAGACCATAAAAAAGCAACTGGCAACCTGTTTATTAAATAATTACGTACCCATGAAAAAGATTTTGTACTTCGCAATACCTCTGGCCTTGATTGTGCTCATTGCCGTGCGTTTAAAAAGTAATAAAGAAACTTCTTTAAACCGTATTTATACCTACAACAAAGAACAGGCTATTGAGGTAAGAACCGATACAGTAAAATATATCCACGCGGGTCTTCTAAAATCCTTTACTGGTCTGTTCGAACCGGATAAAGAAACCAAGGTAAGTGCAGATGTGCAGGGTAAAATCGTAAGCATATTTGTAGATGCAGGCAGCTATGTAAAGAAAGGGCAGTCGCTCATTAAAATTGATGATGCCTTGTTGAATCTGCAACTTCAATCCGTTTCCATTCAAATTGAGGGATTGGAAGCCGATATGAAACGCTATTCAATTCTTGCTGAGTCAGATGCAATCCAGGGGGTACAGTTGGAAAAAACTCAACTGGCATTAAAATCAGCACAGGTTCAGCGAAGTACTTTATTGGAGCAAATTAGCAGAACAATCGTTGCTGCTCCATTCAATGGGATTGTAACGCTTAAAATGACTGAAGCTGGTTCCTACGCAGCACCTGGAGTACCCCTGCTGCAACTCACTGATATTTCTTCACTCCGTTTTACCATTCAGGTTTCTGAAAATGACTTAGCGATATTTCACAACAACCAGGCAGTAGACGTTTTTGCTGATCTCTATCCGTCAATTTCACTTACAGGGAAAATTTCCCTCATCGGAAGTAAAGGTAACATGGCCAATTCTTTTCCAATTCAAGCCGTGGTGAAAAATACACAGGACATGAAAATCAAGTCAGGCATGTTTGGGAAAATTGTGATTGAAGAAAAGCTTGATGAAAAGCAACTCACCATTCCGGCATCGGCCATAGTGGGTTCTACTTTAAAACCTCAGGTGTATGTGGTTGAACAGGGAAAGGCTAAGCTTCGCGACATAACTATTGTGGATAGAAAAGGAAGCACCGCTGTTATCCAATCTGGATTGCATGAAGGTGAAATGGTCATCACGAATGGCCTTATCAATCTCTTTGATGGTGCTACTGTAGAAAGTAAGAATTAGTCATTATGAACATTACCGAAATTTCTATTAACCGCCCTTCGCTGATTATTGTTTTATTCAGCGTGTTTATACTAGCTGGTTTTTTAGGTTATAAAAATCTCAGCTATGAGCTGATGCCAGACTTTAATCAACCTGTTGTTGTTATTAAGACGGGCTATCCGGGTGCTGACCCAACCGAAGTGGAAACTTCCGTTTCGAGGAAAATTGAGGACGCCCTGTCTAACCTTGAAGGTGTTGATTTTATCGTAACCAAATCATTGCCTAACGCATCGGTACTTATTGTCAATTTAAAATATGGAACAGATCTGGATCAAACGATGCAGGATGCGCAACGCTATATTGATAATATCCGGAGGGATTTACCGCAGGATATTTTAAGTCCTGTGATGAGCAAAGTCTCGCCTAATGATTTGCCCATTATGCAGATCAGCGCAACCAGCAAACTTCCCGCAACTGAATTTTATCAAAAAATGAAAGATGATTTTCTTCCACAAATTCAGCAACTAAAGGGAGTAGCAGAAATTACATTACTAGGGGGTGAAGAAAGAGAGATTCAAGTTAAGGTAGATCAGGAGAAATTGAAATTGTACAAAGTCTCCATGTATCAGGTTACAGAGGCGATTAATCGTTCTGGTCTTGATGTTCCTTCAGGTAAGGTTCAGACCACTCTGGTTAACAATCCAGTCAGGCTAACGGGGAAATTTAAATCCATTGAAGATATCAGTGCAGTTCAGGTGGCCATGCCAATACCAGGCAGTCCAGTATATGTAAGGGACATTGCCTCCATTACAGATGGAATTAAAGAAATCGTGTCTTTAAGCCGATATAACGGAGTGAATGGGATTGGCCTTTTGCTTAAGAAACAAGGAGATGCGAATGCGGTGGACGTTTCCAAGGCGGTGCGGGAAAAATTTCAAGCACTTGAAAAACAGTATGCTTCAGCTGATGTAAAATTCACCATAGCCGATGACTCCACCGACAACACGATTGCTGCGGTGAATTCCGTTGTATTCGACTTGACCTTAGCTGTCATATTAGTGTCAATTGTGATGCTTCTATTTTTAAGAAGTTTCCGAAACTCTATTATCGTTTTGGTCGCTATACCAACCTCTCTGGTAACTGCTTTCGCGGTAATGTGGCTCTTGGGTTACACACTCAATTTAATGACCTTATTAGCCATGTCATTAATCATCGGAATTTTGGTGGATGATGCAACGGTTGTACTTGAAAACATCCAGCGACATCTGGATATGAAAAAGGATAAACGAGTAGCCGCATTGGATGGCCGAATGGAAATTGGATTTTCCGCATTGTCAATAACCCTTGTGGATGTGGTTGTATTCCTTCCCATTTTATTTCTACAAGTATTTGTTGCAGACATGCTCAAACAATTTTCTGTAGTGGTGGTCACCTCTACCTTAACAAGTCTGCTCGTTGGTTTTACATTAACACCGTGGATGGCTTCGCGCATCGGCAAATCAGAAGATTTGCAACCAACCAATTTTTTCAATCGGTTTTTACTTTGGTTCGAGCATCAACTAAGTCAGTTTATTAATTGGTATGGAAGGCAGTTGGAGTGGGTGTTAAATCACAAACTTATCACCACTGGTATTATTCTGATGTTGTTTGTTTTCACCTTAGGTATAATGAAACAAGGCATCATTGGAAAGGAATTGATTGCAACAGGTGATCAGGGGAAGTTTCGGATGAATCTCGAATTTGACAAAACGACCTCTGTTCAACAGAATAATATCGTCACTCAGAGAATAGAAAGTTTTATTTCAGCACAACCAGAGGTACAGGCAGTCTTTAGTAATGTGGGCGGACCAAGTTCGGGAATTGGAAGTTTGGGAGTAGGTTCCATTAATAAATCGGAGCTAACCATTCAGCTGAAACCAGCCATTGAACGAGACTATGAACCTACCGAGCAATTCATGAAAGAAATTCGTGAAGCATTGAAGTCTGAATTTCCGGCCATCAATTATTCTATGGCTGCATTGGGTCTTGTACCCCGTTCGGCTCCTATTGAAATTACGTTAAGTGGAAGCGATGGAAGTCAGGTAATGAAGTTAGGAAGTGAATTAAAGTCGGTGGTTGAAAAAATTCCGGGTGCAGATAATGTTCGTCTCTCCGTAGAAGAAGGAAGTCCTGAGTTCCAGGTAATTCCTGATAAGGATCGAATGCAGCGATTGGGACTTACCACTGCTTACGTTGGCCAAAGTATTCGCACAGCATTAACAGGAAACGATGATGCTACGCTAACTGAACAAGGTACGGAATACCCTGTGAGGATATGGCTCAATGATTTCAATCGACAGAATATGGAGGATGTTAATTCGCTAACCATCATTAATCCACAAGGTTTACCTATTGAAGTATCTCAATTTGCTGAAGTTATCCAGGATAATTCGCCTTCGTTATTGGAACGATTAGATAGACAACCTTCTATCACGTTAACAGCTGATGCGCTGGGGCGCCCTTCCGGAACAGTTGCAGATGAAGTGGTGACTTACATAAAACAAAATCCATTACCCGATGGAATTCAAATGACATGGGGCAGTGACATAAAAAGACAGAATGATAGTTTTGGAGCACTTGGGTCAGTACTTCTCATTTCATTTATTTTGATTTATCTGATAATGGTGGCATTGTATGATAGCTTTGTCTATCCTTTTGTGGTATTGTTTTCTATACCTGTTGCGGCAATTGGAGCTTTCCTAGCACTAAATCTGACGCTAAACAACCTGAGTTTATTTGCTTTGCTTGGGTTAATTATGCTGATGGGATTGGTGGCAAAAAATGCGATTCTAATTGTAGATTTTACCAATCAATTGAAAGCTTCTGGAAAACATTTTAAAGAAGCCTTAATTATTGCCGGGAAGGAACGTATGCGTCCTATATTAATGACAACCCTGGCGATGGTTATTGGTATGTTGCCGATAGCGTTAGCCAAAGGAACAGCCAGTGAGTGGAAAAATGGACTGGCCTGGGTGATTATAGGTGGATTGCTTTCATCGCTGATTCTAACAGTGTACCTGGTTCCAATGGTTTATTATATGGTTGACACTATTAAAGGAAAATCGAATATCAAATGAAATCCTTATTTAGAATTCTCTTCATTCTTTCAGCTACGATGGTCATCACCTCCTTTTCTGATCGCAGAGCACAAAATACGTATTCGCTCGTTGTCGATGTAAGTGGATTGAGGAACTCCAAGGGCATTCTTCAGGTTGCCCTTTACAACAAGGAAGGTTCCATCCCAGATGAGCATTATAGAAACCATTTTCGCATAGTACGCAAAGAAATTGACGAGGGTTCAGCAAAACTTATTTTCACTGATCTACCAGAAGGAAAGTATGCCGTAAATGTTCTCCATGATGAAAATAACAATGGGAAAATTGATAAAGGATTGATTCTACCGGAAGAAGGTATTGGATTTTCAAATTACGAATCTATTGGTTTAAGGAACAAGCCTTCATTTGAAAAAGCAAGTTTTGACCTATCTGCTGATAAATCAATCACTGTAAAGATCATTTACATGTAAGCTATACTGCACACACCATCACAAAATGGTTAGTTTTCTAATAGAAATTTTTCGGCATGTTAGACCATAATCTGTCAAGAGCAAGAACATAGGTTTGTTGCCAACTATATTAACGGAGTTAAGGTCATTCCAACTAATGAAATTAATTCTCTGCTCCAAATCTATGTTCCTACTAACATTGAAAAATTCCCCGGAAAGGAGATAGATCGTTCAGCTACAGTTAAAAGAGCGATGAGTAGAATTGGTGAGAAAGCTTATGATCTAATAGAAAATAATTGTGAACACTTCAAGAATTTTGTGCATCACGGAATTGAAACAAGTACACAAATTGAAAAGGCGGGGTTTGTTACAGCCATTGGAGGAATTGGGCGGAAAGATAATTTACAGAGATAAAATTGATACCATTATTGGTATAAAGCATCCCGGAATCATTTTAGGAAATGATGCGCATGGCACAACTTGGGTAATTCATAGCCACTATGGAATCGGATCTCCTGAGATAGTTTCGAAGGAAAAATTTTGTGAAGGAGCAAAGTTTTTCTTTGACCTTCGAGAAGAGTTCTATAATACAAGACAAATTATTGAGCGTGCGATAGCGAGTTGGCGAGAAAAGAAGGAATACAGTTGGCTCTTTCACAACTGTCAGCATTTCGTAAACAAGATTACAAAGGACCAGAATTACTCAGATGCTATTGAAGACATTAGTAACGGAGCGCTAGCAACCGGTAGTCTGATCTCCTTGTATGGTCTTTTTTCTGGCAATAAAGCTGCGATTAACGCAGGGCTAACAATAGCAGGTCGGGGGTGGCTGGAAAGACTTTTAATCGATGAGGCCGCTACTTTCAATTAAAAGAGCTCAGCAATAGTTTTCATTGGTAAAAACATTCGGCCGCTGTCAGGAAGTTTAATGAAACCAAAGTAGCTGTAAAAAGCCTCGGCATCTTCATCCAGCGGATCAACAATTACTGACATTGAACCAATATTAGCGGACACATCGTGTGCCCTTCGCAAGGCATCCATCAAAAGCAATTTGCCGATGCCTTGACCCTTACAATTACTTTCAACAGCTAATCTTCCTAAAAGGGTGGTGGGAAGATTTCTATAAGCAGGCGGCATTTTATTCTTAATGTCTTCGGGAAGATCCTCAGCGGGAATACTATCATTGGATAATGTGTAATAGCCTTTTATTTTGTTTCCCTCATCCGGAAGTATAAAACAAGCAGCCAGTTTCCTTTTTATGTCCTGGCTGACTTGTTTATGCAAATAATTGTCAAGCGGGCTCTTACCACACGAAAAATCTTCTCTCTTATGTGAAGCACTAAGAGGAACTGTGAGATATGTCATTTCCGAATGGCCTGCTTGTAAAGCTTGGCGGCAGCTTTAAGTTTGTCATTTGGCTTAGGAGGGTTCATAAGCGCGTTGAAGAAAATTTCCTTGTCCTTCTCAGATGCCAAGATAGTTTTTCGTTGCTCCTGAATAATGTTGACTTTTTCCTGAACAGCAGAAATAATGAAATGCGTCAAAGACTGAAAACCACCCGACAGTGCTGTTTCTTCGAAAAGTTCTTTTTGCTCTTTTCTTAATCGAATATCTACCCGTGCCGTTTCCATATATTGTTGTTTGTCATACAAGTATACGGATAATTTACGTACAAAGTTCACTTGTACGGAAAAATTCCGTAACTCGTCATTTGGTGCTTGCCAGGGCAGTTTTTATTGTTTGAGCGGCCAGTTTGGTTCTTAGTTGGCTCATATCCTCACTTACCTTAAGGTCAAGAATTTTGGCGTAATGCTGAGTGATTTTGAGATTCTTGTGTCCCAGCATTTTACTTACTGTCTCAATTGGAACACCGTTTGTAAGTGTGACAGTGGTTGCAAAAGTATGCCGTGCGGTGTGGGTTGTCATCTTCTTGGTGATACCACACAAATCAGCAATCTCCTTTAAATAGCCATTCATTTTCTGGTTGCTGAGCACTGGTAGTAGCCTTCCCTTATTTACACATTGGGGATCATCCTTGTACCGGTCGAGAATTTCAAGAGCAGGGGGAAGCAAAGGCACACGTGTAGTCGAATCTGTTTTTTGGCGGCTCGTCCATATCCATTTTTCCCCATCAATACCGGTTGTTATTTCCTCTCGGGTTAATTTTTCAACATCGGCATAAGCGAGTCCGGTATAACAACAGAAGACGAAAATATCCCGCACCTGGGCGAGTCGGGGTATAAGAAAAGACTTATTGATAATTCGGTTCAATTCTTCCTCAACTAAAAATGGTCTTTCGATTTCTCGCTTAGCCATTTTGAATCCAACGAAAGGATCTCTATCAAGCCAACCATTTTTAATACAGATGTTAACGATCTTTTTGAAGTTGGAAAGGTATTTCATCGATGTGTTGTGATCACATTTGCGAACTGATTTAAGCCAGAATTCGTAATCTGAAATGAACTCGTATTTCAGTTTCTTAATATCTATGTCATCCTTCTTGTATTTCCACTTCATGAATTCCTGTGTATGCTTCTTTGAGGTTTTGTAGCGTTCCAAAGTGAGCGGAGAAAATTCATGATTGACCAAAGCTTTCATTTGTTCGTTGTGCTGTTCAAAAATTTCCATCAACATTCTTGGTCGTTCAACTGAAACTCCTTGCCATCGAGTTTTGAATTCCTCCATTGTGAGCTGTTTCCCCTCCAGGAGAATTTGCTTTTGATGATCGAAAGCTTTTGCACGTAGTGAGTCTAGGAACGAGTTAATAGATTTGGCTGCTTCAGAACTACCCTTGACCCTTCCGGCTTCGGCCAACCAATTATCCAATCCAACAAATCGCTTCGTGCCTAAGTCGTATCGTTCACCATTGATTGTTATGCGCATGTAGATTGGAGATTCACCTCGGCTATTTGCTTTGGACTTCCGGGCGAAAAAGAGAACACTAAGTGTGGCATTCATAGTAACTGTGTTTTGGTTGAAAATACTTCGTTTTCTCACCGTCAAACAAGATGTTCAATCGCTGAACTAGTTGTCTTACAGGTGGTTAAGCCTCAATTCGGTGCACCTGATTTTTTACGTTTCATCAAGTGCACCGAAAGTGCACCTCCGAATTGGTTACTATTGAATATTTTGACTAGGTGGGACAAACAAAAAACCCCAAATCCTTTACGAATTTGGGGTTTTGACTTTGCTTGTTAAGTTACTGGCAGAGGAGGAGGGTGTTTTTTTACTATTACAACCGCCTCACTATCAATATTTTAATGACTCTTTTCAAGTATTGGTACCAATTTGGTACCAGGGTCTAAATCACAATCGATTCGAAATCCCTTTTGATATATCAAACATACAAAAAGTGAACCGAAACCTAAAACATAAAATCATTACACATTTTTGTCACCGAGGATTCTCATATATTTTCACTGGCTAAAGAATAAAGTTATGGATCCTTATTGGGGACAATTGAATTTGTTAATTTTTCTGACAAAGGCAGAAATAGATAGGATATTCTTGGAGCAGGAGATAAGAGCACATCGAGGCAACTTCAATATTGTACATTGTCCTTCTGCTGACTCTCTACTATCCAATTTAAAGGCACTGGATACCCCTGAAAATAAGGTCATTAAATTCTTTGGACATGGTAACGCACACAGTCCAGGAACAATTGTAAATGCTGCTGTCGATGGACTCAGAGCTGACCTACTACCAGAGCTAAATGGCTTGCAGCATAAGGGCAGCATTACCTTAGATTTTATGAGTGTTTGTTTTCAGCACAATATTCCATTAAGAGATTTTAGACACTTAGTAACAACAAGTGAAAAAATGCAAAAAGCAGTTAGCCTTCAAGGGCTTGGCCAGTCAGTTAAATTATATTCTCAGCCCTATTCTCAGGATCGTATTTCTTCTATTGAAGGAAAATTGGGTTATTACAAAGTTCATAATTGACAATCTAAGATGAAAATTTCGCTTCTTTTCCCTGGATGAAAAGATGGTTTGTATTGAAAGTATTTGAGGGCAGCCAGGTCATTTAGGATTCTGTGGTAGGTAGACGTTGACTTGATTTTTGCTGCCGTCATTATGCTCTTCCGTGAAATGTTAAAAGGATTTGTAAGACCGTTTGCAATCCAGGCAGCGCATAATGCGGTACACATACTAATATGACTTGTATTCAGCTTGCCATCCGATGTTACTCGCTGGATAAAATTACTTAACTGTTCAGCGTTGCTCATTGCTTTCAATCAGTTTTGCAATTTGATCATAGTCGTAGAAGATGATTCCACCTACTTTGCTATAAGACAAAGACCCATTGACCCTCAAGTTTTGCAGGGTGCCTGTGGATATTCCTAATAGCTTTTTTACTTCGGATGATTTAAGCCACTTTTTGGCGGGTGTGGCAGTTGTCCCCTTTAAGAGATTTTTAATCTCATTAAACAGGTCTTGCTTCAAATTTTCAAAATCCCCAACCGTAAGAAGTTGGTCTCTATGTAAACGCTGTCCTTGTTCTTCTTTGTTTGTTTTGTTTCTCCCCTCCATAATTTTCTATTTTCTTAAAGATGGGACACCACTAAAACCAAGGTTGAATTTTATGAACGATTGTTAATGACAATGAACAATAATTAACGATTATGAATGATTCTTAAATAATTTGTATGAACCCGACTAATAAAAAAGGAGCCACACTTTCGCGTGACTCCTTTTCGGGCTCCTACATCAATATTTTGGGCAAAAATAATAGCCTTTCCTAAATCACCGTCATTAATCCTCGAATAAATCCTACCTCGGTCAGATATTCGACCTGGGGATCGCTTAGACCTTTTTTATCAGTCGTGGATACGATTTCAAAAGGAACAATCAACTCGCTCTCCATGAACTTTTTAAGTTCCTTAGAGAGTGCCCTTTGATTGTCCTTGGTAAAAATATACTGGCCTCTCGGATCACGGATGATGTTGCCCTTGTCATCCGTACTGCAATAATCAATATTGAGGTCTTCCAATTTGTCATTGTAAGCTTCAACAAAAGACGAGGCGTTTTTCAAAGTCTGATTTCTGGCGTGTTCTAACTTAGTTCCAGCAGGTGCTGGAGTATCCATTAATGCCGTAATGAGTTTGTAAGCTTCTTTGTTTGTCATGAGTGGTAATGATTTAATATTTTCCTTCTGCGTTTCCTTTTAAGATTGATTGCTCAATTAGCCAATAGACCAAGTCAGAAATTTTAATATCCTTCAAAGCTTCTCTGATTTCATTTGGCATTGAGTTAATACCTGGGAATGAATTCAGTCCAATGTTTTGCCAGTACTCAAGTTCTGTAATGGCATTTGGTGTTTCTGAACTCACCTCAATTCCAGTTAATGGGTTAGTGAATTTCCCGTCTGTCTCCTTAGTGATTTGTTTGGGAAGGAATAGTTGCCGTTGAAGTTCATTGTTTGGCACTATTGGGTTACCGTCTCCTTCTGTGAATTCCAGGATTATTCCATGTCTCATCTCCAAATTGCTCTTAATGATGAGATAGTCATGAATAACCTTTTTTCGTTTGTTGGTTGTTGAATCTAATTCTGGAAGATTCACAACGATTGAATTTCTACTCATAAATATTCTATGTTAAAATTTTACTGTTCTAACTACTCCTGATGGTGTAACAAACTTGAGATCCTCACCAACGAAGTATAGCCTTCCTACTCCAGCGATACTTGCAGGATCAATTGTGACTTGCCCAAGTGAAACAACTCCGTCTTTGTTAACCGAGAATTTTAACTTCAAGGAATTGCTCACTGTGTCATACTTGAAAGCCTCTACAAATGCTCCGGTTGAACCAATGTTTTCTTCCATTCTTAGGAATGCGCCTGTATGGTCAAACCCGTTTAAAACAGCATTGTGTTTTCGAATGAGTAACATTGGCTTAGTAGTACCTCCCATCATGTTGTTTCCAGTTGTGCTGTACTGAAGCCACATGAGGTACCCATCATAGTTATAAGTGCCAAGTGATTGTTGTGGACTTATAAACAAACCATTGGCTTGTGTTTGTCCTGGAGATATTATCATCCCTGTCCTTTCAGAACCAAGTGGAACGATATATAGAGCTGCACTAATTATGTAGCTCCCATTTAGCAACAATGCAGTTGCTCCGGCATGAGCAGAGCCATCCGTATTTATGCTTGTTACCGGAGTGGTGAAAGTCATTCCCGTACCATCAAAGAAAATTCGACTACCGGTAGAGCGAAAGGCATAAGCCTGTGCATTTGCATTGGTTGCCCTTACGTCTGCAAAGAATCCATCTACAAAATGATTGGTTACACTTGCGAGGGCTGTATATATCTGAGCACGGTTATAATTTGGATAACTATCATCTATGGGCAAACTTATCTGACCATGAAATGCAGAAACAAATCTGCTTTGTTGCCCTGTATTGGTTCCTTGAAGAATATACCGATAGCCGTATCCTGTATTGTAGACATCATTTGGACGTACAAGAATGGCAGTATTGGCATAACCTGCTGGAGATATCCTAACCATTTCTGTTTTGGTGCCTCCAAATTGATAGTCAGTAATTTCAAGTGTTGCATTGATGTTGTTTGAACTCAACAAAAATTCGTAACCTCCATACCCGCTCAAGTAGCTGTTAATCCGAAATGAATTTTTTACTGCTCCATTTCCCTCTTCACCAAGAGTGATTGAGAAATTCCCATCTCGAAAGAATGCAGAACCAGAAACTCCAAGTGCGGCACTACCAGGTTTGATGACTTGAAATTTATAACCATTGAATCCCAGGTTAGCAGTTGTTCCAGGTAATTGAAAGTTGCAACTCTCTGCACCCACAACAATCTGATCATTAAGAACTCGACCAAGTACTAATGTATTTGGCGTGCGCACCGCTGCACCTGCGCCTATCGCAGTCATGTAACTCTGACCACCGCCATTGCTTACAATATCTCCAAGACTGTTGTATGCTCTCGTGCCAGAACCAAGTAGCGTATTGAAAGAGTTTGACCTTGCATTTTGTGCATCGTAGCCAACAAGTGTATGATCAGTTCCACTTTGTCCTGCCGTTGCTCCGGCAGAAGCACCCAGCATTGTATTTCGATGACCAGTATTGAAACCGATCATGTTACCCGCCCGATAGCCGATATACACGCAGTCACTAAAGCTCGTGCCATTGTTATCAGAAGAACCTGCCTCTGAACCAACAACTACATTTCGTGTAAGCCCTCTCGCAGGATTCCCTCCAGTACTATATGAAGCGTTGTAACCGATGATAGTGTTGTCACTTCCAGTATCAACCAGTCTCGCACCTACCGAGCCAGAGGTCAGGATCACATTTTTAAGTCCCGTCATCCCTTGCCAACCGCCATTTACAAGAAGGTTAGGTCGATCCTTATTGACAAATAGCTTTCCGGTATTCGTCACCCCAAAGATTAAATTCAAAGTAGGATCATCAATGAAAACAGAAAAACCTGCTTCTAATGTTGACGCAGCTCTAATGTGTAAACGACCACCCACCGCTCCGGAATGACCGATTAATAAATTGCCCGATAAATCAAATCTTCCTCGTTCAATACCATTGGTTATAAAGGGAAGTGGAAAATTATCCTTCGTACCAATAGACTTAGTGGCTCCCACATTATTTCCATCCTGTACCCATGCTGAGAGAATTGGTTGAAGTAGATTGTAAATCTTTTCTAAGGTATCAGCAACAAGGGGAGCATTTCCTTTTAATGCGGTAATCGCATTTTGAAGGTCTTCCGTTTTTATCAAGTCAGCATCGGAGAGAATTGCGTTCAACTCTGCAAGCGTATCAATATCATCTGCCTTCAGATATGTTAATCCTTGAATGATGTTAAATAACTTTTCAAGTGTATTGCCAGCATCCGGAACATTCCCTTTCACCGTATTGATAGCAGATAAAATATCTTCGGTCTTCATCAAGTCTGCATCCGTTAAGATTGCATTCAACTTGGCAAGCGTACTAATATCACTCTCCCTTAGATAATCCACATTCTGAATCTTTAAGTAGATGTTGTAAAGCAGTTCCTCTGAAGCAGTATGAAATGGAGGTTTAGGAATACTCATAATCGCCCATTTGGTTTGAATACCCATCCTAAAGCAATAGCTGCGAAAACAGTTGTCGCAGTTATTACTCGCTTAAGCGTAATTCTTCGGAGTGATCTAAAATCAATCAACGTGTAACTGAACTTATTTCCATAAAGCTTTGCATGATTTTTACAAAGCTCCATGAACACCAGAAAGTCATCCGCACTTTTAAACACCTGGCATCCGGCTGAATACCTATCAATGGATTTGGTTGTACCTGAAACTGAGGCTCTGTGAATGTTGATTCCAAAATGTCCTGTCTGTTTTTCGCCATTGTTAAAATCCAAAATGGCATCGCGGTCGTAATCGCGTATTACTGTAACTGGTTTTTGCTGAACAAGAGCTTCATACTTTCCTCTATGCTTTCCAATGGCATAAGCATCTACATTCTGGCCTTGTGCAAGAATGGCAGTGCCTTGAGGGTATGATGGATTGTTCAACCAAAATGTTCCAGGATCAGTTGTGGCCGGATAAATGTGATAATTCCATTTGCCATTAGGCAAGGTGTAAAACACATGAATCTCATCATCAAAGGAATTTGATTCCACACTTTTACTTCTTAGCCCAACGATGTTAAGCTCATAAGGCCTTGTGTAGAGAACAAAGCCGTACTCTTTCAAAATTCCTTTTATACGTGATAGCATGTGTTTTACTCTTTACTTGTTTAATTATGCAGCTTGCTTAAAGCGGAATGAATTCACCCGATTCATCCACCCATCATAGAATACAATTTGGTCTGGTCTTCTCTTGATGATGTTGTTCAAGAATACCTGACGCTCAATCTTGAGTAGGTTGAACAAACGCTCCTGGTCAGCACAGTTGATAGCGGTGAGCGTTTGTACGCCAACTATTCCATCCACGTCTGCATTGAGCACACGCTGCACAATCTTCGCGACTGTTTTCCTTCCTGAATTGTAACCCCAATCGACAATGAATTGAGCTACTGATTCATTCAGGATGAAGTCCGCCTGGAAGTAATCCCAAAAGATTTTCTTTGCGATCCACTTAGCATCTTCTTCACTGAGTTTCTTGATGTCTTCTGCATCAATGTCTCCATCACCATCTTTGTCATGGCCGTGTTCCTTCCACACGGAAAGAATGACTCCATACTTAGTCGGGCCTCCTTTATCCAATGGATGATTCACATACCCTCCCTCTAATCGCAGGAGTTTCCCTGCGAAGTTTTCAAACTTTGCCATTGTTATTTATTTGTTTAAGTGTACTTCACGTCCTGCGTTGGGACTTTCAGAATGCTGTTATCAATAGACTTGAACCATGTCATTCCATTAGCGACTTCCAATTCATCTCCGAGTATTGTATTCCTGCGCACAGGTATCCGGTTATTCCTGGCATCCGTTACCACTGTTTCGCGGATAGTGACGAGGTCTTTGTAGAGTCGGATTCCTTGGAGGCTCCACGTTCCCGTACTGCTTACTTTTAAACCTATGCGCAGGAATTCATTTCGTATCTGCACCTTGGCAGCTTCATTGCTTTTGAAAGTATATTCCAAGAGGTCTGTTACAATGGTCTTTGAGATAAAGCTTTGCTTCTTGTAATACTCATTGACCGCTGAATATTCTGCTACAGATTTTAGCTGTTTTAAAATATCCATCACTTGAGCAAGATTCTTGGCTTGGGCACCTTTGTAAATACTTTCAGCTAATGCTGAAGGATTGAATACCACCTGGACAGAACCTTTAGTCGAACCCGTGATTTTGTTGAAGAGTGTTTCATCAACAATTTCAGGATAGCCCGTTGTCTTTAATGCTCCCGCTGTTTGTGGTCCGAATTGTCCATCAATCATAATGGATGGGGTGGTCTTCGCTAAAGCCTGTTGAAGCATTGTCACTCGTGTACCTCGGCTTCCTCTCTTCAAAGGGAAACTGTCACTGGCTGAACTCAGAACTTTTGATGTGAAGGTGCTAAACGAAGCAGGTAGTGTATTGTTGATTATGATTGTATCGTTGTTGTCTGAAGGCAACTGATTTTGTTCAGCTAACTTCTTTCTTTTAATTCTATCATATACCAGATAACCACCACCGCCAAGGGCAGCTAAAGCCAATGCATAGATAAATACCTTCGCAGGTTTAACAGCACCTTTCTTGCCTTGACTCTTTTTAGGGGCAGCGGTCTTTTTTGCTTCCGGCTTTTTCGCTCGCGCTTTCTTCTTTCCCTTCAGTGTCTGTTTAGCCTTCTTCGCCATTAGTTCTTCGCGTTTAAAATTCTTATCAGCTCGTTATACTCTTCACTGCTCAATTCTTCTTCCAGGTCTGCATTCAGACTTTTACCATAGAGGTTGGCGTACTCCTTCTGTACTTTTGAGTACATGCTCTTGGATGGTATCTCGTTAAATA
>LNFM01000765.1_pt1 | contig 28245 bp, 25 predicted proteins | sample 596031 | NCBI WGS metagenome assembly LNFM01 (sample SAMN04254537, study PRJNA301005) | activated carbon metagenome | isolation source: dual media filters at the Ann Arbor, Michigan drinking water treatment plant | place: USA: Ann Arbor
TGCGCCGCCTGATGGCCGAGAACCCGAGCGAGTTCGACCCGCGCAAGTTCTTCGGTGCCACCGTCACCGCCATGCGCGACATCTGCATCGCCCGCTATGAAGCCTTCGGCACCGCCGGCAACGCCTCGAAGATCAAGCCGATCTCCCTGGAAGGCATGTTCCAGCGTTATGCCAAAGGTGAGCTGGCCGCCAAGGTCAACTAACGCCTGCTGGACGTAAAAGCCCGCCTAGATGGCGGGCTTTTTTATGGGCGGCAAACAGCCGTTGCCCGCTAGCGGTGGGCAGTGTTGAGTTGGCTGAAGGTGGCGGCGCCGGCCTCGGTTTCGTAGCCGCTGTTGTCCAAGGTGTAGACCCCTGCCTTGAAATACAGCGGATGGCTGGCCCAGCCCTTGGCCAGTGTGCCCTGCCATTTGCTCTGGGTACCGTTGGGTGCGCGGGTTGTGATGCTTAGTGCGCCAGTCTTGGAAAGGTTGAGGGTGTAGCCAAAGCTTTGCCCCAGCTTCACATTTTTCAGCAGCACAACCTTCTTAGAGCTGGCATCGGTCGGCTTGGCGCGCCAGGCCAGGGTGATGTCGCCGTAGCCGGTCTTCGGGTAGTACTGATAGCCCAGCATCACGGGTGGGGAGGTGCTGAGTTTGGTGTGGATCTGGCTGATGGCGATCATTCCGCTTGATGGAACCTGGCCAATGCTGAGGGTGGCATTGAGGGTGTGATTGGCGGCGGACGGGTAGGTCCAGTTGCGCAGGGTGCCGTCGGCGAAGGTCTCGCGGAGTTCGCTGCGCGGGTAGCTGGAGTTAGGTGTTGTGGTCCCGTTGACGGGGGCCCACAGGCGAATGCTGCCGTCCTTGCTCTGGAAATAGTGGTCCTGATAACCGCTCACCAGCAGGGGTGTGTCGATGGTTGCGGCGGGTATACCGACCGGGATGCTGAGGTTCCAGATGGCAAGGTCGATCATGGTGGGCTCCAAGGTGCTGGCGTGAGCCCTTGCCGCTTCGCTCGATGTGGCGAAGCAAGCAAGACGCTCGTTGTAGACAGCCTCGCTTGTGGGGCGCTGAGTGCCCATGGCAGAGGCTTTGGTTGAGAATAAGCGGCCTTGAGAACTATTTCGACGTATTTTTGTCGTTAAAAATTTGGCGTATTTCCGGTCTTTTTATTGAGAAAGCTATCGGTCCCTGTGCTGTAAGGATTTTTCCCGCGTGGTTAGATTTGGCGGCCTGGTTGGTGGGCTAAACAATTTTCGTGAACCGTGCACTGCATCACGGTGCCCGGTGGCTGATACGCAGGTCATAAAAGGTCGCGGCGCCGGCTTCGGTTTCATAGCCGCTGTTGTCCTGCACGTACACGCCGGCCTTGAAGTACAACGGCTTGGTTGCCCAGGCGGTGTCCAGTGTGCGGCTCAGTAGCGTGTCGTTGATCTGGATCTGTAGCGTGCCCTGTGGGGTGAGGGTGATTCGGTAGTTGAATGGCTGGTTCAGGGTGATGCCACTCAGTACCGTGATTACTGCGCCTTCGGCGTCCGTGGGGGCGCTGCGGATTTTGGCCACCAGGTTGGCGGTCGCGATCTTGGTTTTGTACTGGTATTCCAGTTTGAGCAGGGGCCATGAGCTGCCTTGGGCGTGGATCTGGCCGATGACAATTTTGCCGGTTGAGGGCACCTGGCTGACGCTGACCTGGGCGCTGAGCGTGTGTTCGGCGCCTGGGTAGGTCCAGTTGCGCAGGGTGCCGTTAGCCAGGGTCTCGCGCAGCTCACTGCGCGGGTAGCTGGCGTTGGCGGTGGTACTGCCGTTGACCGGTGTCCAGAACAGCAGGCGTCCGTTCTGCGTTTTGAAGTAATAGTCTTGATAGCCGCTCACGAGCAGGGGTGTGTTGATGGTTGTGGCGGGTACGCCGACGGGTATGGACAGGTTCCAGGTGGCAAGGTCGATCATGGTCAGGTACTCGGTGAACAGCTATCGATGGGCAGTCGATGGCGTTATACGGCGCGGCGAGAGTGGCGATAAGGGCGTTTCGTCGGTTAGCTGGCGTCAAAAAATGAACTAATCGCTGTTTTTGCTATCAGCGTGCCAGCAGACTGCGTTGCGCCAGGCGTCGCGCAAACAGCTCGGGTCCGCGTGAAAACGCCTGATATAGAGCGGGTGGAGCCGTGCACACGTGGCGACGTTTACCGCGTAATTGCCAGTGAGTGCCGGTCAACACCTGCCAGATCGATGCAGTAATCGCCCGCTGCGCCACTGCCTTGTGCGCCAGGCAATGGCGCCAAATGGCTGTCAGTTTTTTGCGGGTGCGCTCCGGTTAACGCCCTTTGGCGCGTGCGGCTTTCGGATGAGCGGTCAGCAGGCCCTACGCGACAAATCATGTAAAACACCGGCGCCGCGTTCCCGAGCGGGCTGCGCCATACTGCCGGCCTATTCGCTGGGCTGGGCCACAGATGCGTATTTCCCTCCTATTCAGACCGTTTTTGGCGGCGGTGCTGCTGGCCAGCGCGCTGGGATCGTTGCTGCAAACTCATCTCAACCTCGCGGTATTGCAGGCCCATGGCGTCGCAGTACCGGTATCGGTGCGGCTGCACACCAGTGGGCTGGACCTGCTCGGTTTCGGCCCGACGCTAGCGGCCCTGGTGGCCACAGCGTTTATCGTGGCCTTGCCGCTGACCCATTGGCTGCTGCGTGGCCGCGACGCGCTGGGTTGGCCGCTGTTTGCCCTGGCCGGCGCCCTGGCGTTGTGGGCGGCGCTGGCGGTGGCCAACGCGCTGGCACCCATGCCCACGCTAGTGGCAGCTAACCGGACCCTGGGCGGAACCCTTGGCCTGCTGGCCTGTGCCAGCGCCGGTGCTCTGCTGTTTTTCGCGTTACTGCGTCGCGCTCGTCGCGCTGAACGCTGAACTGCCTCGATTTATCTGGAAGGATTGCACTGTGATCAAGCCCGCTGTAGCTCTCTGTCTGGTACTGGGCGCATCGCACGCCATGGCGGGCATGGATTACCGTATCGAAACCGTGGTGGGTGGTCTGGAACACCCCTGGTCGATGGCGTTCCTGCCGGATGGCGGCATGTTGGTCACCGAGCGTGTTGGCCGGCTGCGGCTGATTGATGCGCAGGGCCAGCTGCAGGCCGACCCCGTGTCTGGGCTGCCGGCCTTGTTCACTGCCGCGCAGGCCGGGCTGATGGAAGTGGCGCTGGACCCTGATTTCGTCAGCAATCAGCGGATCTTCCTGACCTACGCCTACGGCACACTGGAGGCGAATAACACACGCCTGGCGAGTGCGCGGCTGGTCGATGGGCAGTTGCAGGATGTGCAGGTGCTGTTCAGCGCCCAGCCGGCCAAGGCCGGCGCTGCGCACTACGGCGGACGCCTGGCATTCCTCGCCGATGGCACCCTGGTGCTGACCCTGGGTGATGCGTTCGATTTACGTGAGCAGGCACAAAACCCGGCCAACCACCTGGGCAAGCTGGTGCGCTTGAACCGCGATGGCAGCGTGCCGGCGGACAACCCGCTGCGTGGGCAGCCGGGCGCGGCGCCGGAGGTTTACAGCCTGGGCCACCGCAACGTCCAGGGTATTGTCTTCGACGCTGAGCATCAGCGGCTCTACAGCCACGAGCACGGCCCACGTGGCGGTGATGAACTCAACCTGATCGAGCCGGGTCGCAACTATGGCTGGCCGTTGGTCAGTTATGGCATCGACTACACCGGAGCGCTTATCTCGCCTTACCAGGAGCTGCCGGGCTTTCAGCCGCCCTTGCTGCACTGGACGCCTTCGGTGGCGCCCTCCAGCCTGACGCAATACACCGGTACGCTGTTCCCGCAGTGGCAGGGCGATCTGTTTGCCGCCACCTTGGCCGAGCGCAGCGTGCGGCGGATTCGCCTGCACGACGGCAAGCTGGCGGGCGAGGAGGTGTTGTTCGATGAGCTGGAGGCGCGCATTCGTGATGTGCGCAGTGGGCCTGATGGTGCGCTCTATCTGCTGACCGACAGTGCCGACGGCCAGCTGCTACGGGTCGTGCCAAGCGAGTGAGATGGGTGAAGGCACTGGCGTTGGGCGCCTACAGCCGGTAAAAAGCACGCGACCGTTCGGTGCACGTGGCGCACCCAACTCTAAGCGGACTCGATGATCACGTGACTGATGCCTCGCCTTTGAAATACCTGCGTGCTTACCCCACCGAACTGCAGGACAAGATCCGCGCGCTGATCGACCAGGGTCGCCTGGGCGATTACCTGGCGCAGCGCTATGGTGAGCGTCACGCGGTCCAGAGTGACAAGGCGCTGTATGCCTACACCATGGCGCTCAAGCAGGCGCACCTGAAAAACGCCCCGGCGATCGACAAGGTGCTGTTCGACAACCGGCTCGACCTCACCCACCGCGCGCTGGGCCTGCACACCGCCGTTTCGCGGGTACAGGGCGGTAAGCTAAAGGCCAAGAAGGAAATCCGCGTGGCCGCGCTGTTCAAGGAGGCCGCGCCGCAGTTCCTGCAGATGATCGTCGTCCACGAGTTGGCGCACCTCAAAGAGAGCGATCACAACAAGGCCTTCTATCAACTCTGCCAATACATGCTGCCGGACTACCACCAGCTGGAGTTCGACCTGCGTGTGTACCTGACCTGGCGCGAGTTGCCCGACGCCGGCGTGCTTACAGCGCGCTGAGCACCTCTAGACTGCTGGCGCTATCGCCGACCCGCAGGTTGACTTCATCGCCCGGGCGTTTGCCGAGTAGTGCGCGCCCCAGGGGTGCCGTGCTGCCGAGCACCTGGACCACCTCACCCGCATGCTGCAGCTTCATGCTGGCGCCGGGCGGGCCGAGGAACAGCCATTGCTCGCGACCCTGCTCATCGACGGTCTGCACCAGCGCGCCCAGCTCAATGCCCGGAACGCTGTCGAATGCGCGTGGGCGCAGTTGGCGCCAGGTCATCAGCGTTTGCTGCAGTTCGGCCACCCGTCGCGCCTGGCCGCTGGCCAGGTAGGCGGCTTCCAGGCCCAGGGTGTCGTATTTGTTTTCGGCGACGTTTTCCGCATGGGTGGCGGTTTCGTGCGCGGTGAGCGCGGCCTGCTCGGCACGGGCCAGTTCGGCATGCAGCTGTTCGATAACCTGGCGGTGCAGTTCGGCTTTGTCCACGGGCGGCTCGGGCTGGGAGGGGGTGGCGGATTATCGCGCAGCGCAGCGGTGTTGTCCCCGCGCCGGCGGGTTCATTCGGTGAGCGGGGCCAGTTCGATGCGGTTACGCCCTGCGGCTTTGGCCCGGTACATCGCGGCATCTGCCCGGCGGATCAGCGCCGTGGCGTCATCGTGCCCCAGGCTCAGGGCGATGCCGATACTGGCGCCCACCTGAACCTCATGCCCCTCCAGCACGATGCGCTCGCCCAGGGCCTCCAGCACACGGCTGGCCAGGTGTGTGGCCATCTCGGCCGATACCACGGCTTCGCACACCAGCACGAACTCGTCACCGCCCAGGCGGGCCGGCAGGTCGCTTTCGCGCAGTGCCCGGCGCAAGCGCTCGGCGACCTGGCCCAGCACGCGGTCGCCGAAGGCGTGCCCGTACTGATCGTTGATCGGCTTAAAGCCATCCAGATCGATCAGCATCACGGCCAGCAATTGCTGATTGCGCTGGCTGCGCGCCAGCGCCTGCTCCAAGTGATGTTGCAGGGCGGTGCGGTTGGCGAGGCCGGTCAGCGGGTCCTGCAGGGCCATGTCGCGCAGGCGGCGGTTGGCGGTTTCCAGGGCTTGGGTGCGCTCGGCGACGCGTTGCGCGAGGACTTTCTCATTGAGCTGCAGGGCCGCCTCCTTTTGCCGTTTCAACTCGTTGAAGCGCGCGGCGAGGGCGAAGGACAGCAGGATCATTTCCAGCCCCGAGCCGATCTGCATGGCATACAGGGTGACGAAGTTCGAGGGGATCAGGGCAAAGTTGCGCAGCGCCAGCAGCACAGCACCCGACAACAGCATCATCCAGGCCAGGGCGAACAGGCGTGCCCCCGGCACCTTGTAACCGATGCAGACAAAGCTGGTGATCAGCAGCGTCAGGGTGACCAGCAGGCCGCTCAGCGACATGGTCTGCAGGGCGTTCTGCACGGGCAGCAGGGTTGTCCCGAGCAGCGCCAGCGCAGTGGCCCAGCAGAGCGCGATCAGCATGCGGTCCCAGCGTGGTAACCATTGCCGGGTGTCGAGAAAGCTGCGCGCAAACACCACGGCCAGCAGGGCGGCCAAGGTCAGACTGACCGGCAGCATGCGGTTGGTCCAGGGCGCAGCGCTCGGCCACAGGTACTGTGCCCCCAGGCCATTGAGCGAGAACACGCTGAGGGCGAAGGCAACCATGAACAGCACATAGTTGAGAAAGGGTCGCTCGCGCAGTGCAACGAACAACAGCAGGTTGTAGAGGCCCAGCGCCAGGAGCACGCCGCAGTAAACCGCATGGGCGATGTAGTTGAGCTGGCTGTAGCGCTCGAAGTCCGCGCGAGCCATCAATGTGCCGCTCAGGGTCATGCTGCCTTCTGAGCTGACGCGCAGGTACAGCGTGCGCTGCTCCCCCGGTGCCAGGGTGATCTCGAAGGTGGGGGTGCGGTGGCTGATGCTGCGCTGGGCGTACGGCAGGGTGTCGCCGGCCCGCGATTCGTGCACGCCGTCTGGCCCTACATCGTAAAGACGCACGTCATCGAGGGAGGCGTAATCCAGCGCCAGGCGCCAGATTAGGGTTTTCTCGGCGTCTGAGGTGACGCTCATGCGCAGCCAGATCGGGCCACTGACGTAGCCAAAGCCCAGGTCACGGCGCTCGCTGCTCGGCCGCCAGGGAGCGTCGGCGCTCAGCACATCATCGAGTGCCCATTCATCGTGTGGGTCCAGCAGATAGTCCACCTGGCCATACAGCGCCACGGCAGCGGTGGACTCGTCCAGGCGGGTATCGGCCTGGGCAGCGGTGGCCAGCAGGGTGCCGAGCAGCCCTAGCAGGCACCCGATCGCGGTGGTCCATGACCAAAGAGTTGCGCGGGCACGTCTGTCAGCTGGCATAGGCAGGCCATAAGCGAAAGAGCGGTGTACAGATACTGGCAGAAAGCCGTGTCTGCGCGCCAGTCACGCATTGTGGGGCTGTGCCGCGGCCTCTGGCTGACGTTTTTGCAGGTGGGCGCCGAGGGTGCGCAGTGGGCCCAGCTGGCGGCAAATCAGGGCCAGCTGAGTTTGCACCAGACGCTGGGCATCTTCGGCATCCTCGGCCACCTGCTCCAGGGTCACGGCCAGCTGCTCCTCCGCGTCGCTGTGGATTGCCAGTGGCTGTTGACCGAGCAGGCCGGTGGCGATTTCGTCGAGGCTCTGGGCCAGGCGTTCGGCGTGCCCCAGCAGGGTGTCCTGAACCTGTTCCGGCAAACGCTCGCTGCGGTGCGCGCCCAGGCCGGAGAGGTAGCTGAGCAGGGTGTGCGAGAGCACCAGAAAGCGGAAACCCACGTCGGCTTCCTTACGAAAATGACCGGGCTCCATGAGCATGTTGCTCAGGGTGGTGGACAGGGCAGCGTCGGCGTTGTGTGCGTTGCGTCGGGCCAGGCGGTACGCCAGGTCATCGCGCTTGCCGTGGGCGTATTGCTGGATGATCTGGCGCAGGTAGGTGCTGTTGCAGCTCAGGGTATTGGCGACTACGCGGTTGAGCCGTCGGCCCTGCCAGTCCGGCAGGATCAAAAACACGGCCATGCCGGCGATCAGGCTGCCGAGCAGGGTGTCGACCAGGCGCGGCACGATCAACCCGTAGCCGTCGCCGACCTGGTTGAAGCAGAACAGCACCAGCAGGGTGATCGCCGCTGTGGCCAGCGTGTAGCGGCTGCTGCGGGTGGCGAAGAACACCACCCCGGCGGCCACCGCTAGCAGCGCTTGCAGCAGCGGGTTGGGAATCAGGTCGAACAGGGCCCAGCCGATCAGCAGGCCGATGGCGGTGCCGACAATGCGCTGCACCAGCTTGCGCCGGGTTGCGCCGTAGTTGGGCTGGCAGACGAACAGGGTGGTCAGCAAGATCCAGTAGCCCTGGGTCGGGTGGATCAGGTGCAGCACGCCGTAGCCGGCCGCCAGGGCCAGGGACAGGCGCAGGGCGTGGCGGAACAGCAGCGAGGTCGGTGTCAGCTGCTGGCGCAGGCGTGCCCAGACATCACGCAGGCTCTGGGGTTCGCGGTCGAGCAGGCTGCTGTCCTGCTCCTCGGCCAGGGCATCCGGGTTGCTGGCATCGCCCAGCAATTGGTCGAGCGTGCCGAGGTTGCCGGCCAGCGCCCGCAGTGAGCGCAGCAGATGGCGCCAGGCCGGGTTGCTCTGCCGGTGCAGGTGCTCCAGGGACTGATGCAGATCGTCCAGCGCCTCGCTGCACAGGGTGCGGTACTCGAATGGCTGGCGCAGCTCGATGGCATGGGCCAGGCGATGGCAGGCGCTGCCGTGCAGGCGTAGCAGGCGTTGGCAGCGGAACAGCACATCACTGTGGAAAAACGCCTCGGCCAGCTCGTTGTACGGGTAGTGCGAGGAGCTGGCGCGCTCGTGAATGTCCTGGGCGAGGAAATACAGCTTCAGGTAGCGGCTGACCTTGGGGCCGGGGCGGCTGTTACCGACGCGGTGCAGGATGATCTCCTTGGCCGCATTGAGCGCGCTGACCACTCGGCCATTCTGCTGCGCCAGGGCCAGGCGGCGCTCCTCGACATCGAGCTGGCGCAGCGGCTCGAACAGTGCGGCCTTGAGTTTGAGGTACTGGCCCAGCTCGCGGAACACCCGGGCCAGGCTGTGCTGCACCGGCTGGTTGACGAACAGCGCGTTCCAGATCACCGAGAGCACGCCGTACCAGGCGGCGCCGGCCACCAGCAGCAGCGGCTCAAGCCACAGCCCGGCCATGCCGCCGCGCTGCTCCACGCCGATCATGCTGTACACGGCGAGGATCAGGGTCGCCGAGCCGAGGGTGGCGTAGCGCTCGCCCAGGGCGCCGAACATGGTCAGGGCAAAGCTCGACACTGCCAGGGCGATCACGAACAGCCAGGGGTAGGGGAACAGCAGCTCGACGGCATAGGCGGCCGCGCTGAAGCAGCCGAGGGTGACCACCAGCGCCGTCAGGCGGCCCTGCCAGCTGTCATCGGTTTCCGCCAGGGCACTGGCGATGATGCCGAGAAACAGCGGAATCAGCGCGTGCATCCAGTCCTGCGACCAGCACAGCAACAGGCTGCCGCTCAGGGCGATAAACACCCGCAGGCTGTAGCTGAACTTGTCCAGCGCCCACAGGCGGCGCAAGGAGTGACGAAAAGAAGGTACAGACATACGGGACGTGGCCTTGTGCGAGTGCAAGCGATAGACGTCGCGATATGGCCGCAGGTTACTGAGCGCGGCCGCATCTGAGAAGCCCGCAGCCGTGCGCCGGTTGGCAAGCGCGCGACGGCCCTGCACTATCGGGCGTCCGGTCTCTTCATTGCTAAGGAAGCTTCATGCGTGAACTTTACGAACTGTGTGGCAGTGACCCGCAGGTGGTGTTCTCGCCGTATTGCTGGCGTGTGCGCCTGGCGTTGCAGCACAAGGGCCTTGCATTCACCACCCAGCCCTTGAGCTTCACCAACAAGGCCCCGCTGGCCTGCTCCGGGCAGACCCTGGTGCCGGTGCTGCGCGACGGTGACCAGGTCGTGCATGACAGCGTGGCGATTTTTGCTTACCTCGATCGCACCTACCCCGAGCAGCCTCTGTTGGGCGACGGCGTTGCCGCACGTCGTGCGCTGCTGTTGGACAAAGTGGTGTTCCAAAGCGTGCGCATGCCGCTGCTGAAAATACTTGTGCCCCGGGTGCAGGCGGTGATTGCCGAGGCCGACCAAGCCTACTTTCGCAGCACCCGGGAAAAGGCCCTGGGCATGAGCCTGGAAGCCTTCGCCGACCCGCAGGCGGGCGAGCAGGCGCTGCGCCAGGCCCTACAGCCCCTGGAAGCCTGGCTGACGGAGCAACCTTACCTGGACGGTGAGGCCCCTGCCGGCAGCGATTACCTGATCGCCGGCCTGCTGTTCTGGGCCTGGTGCTTGGGCACGCAGCCGTGGGGCGCGGGCACGGCGGTGGACCAGTGGTTCCAGCGCCTGCTGACGCGTTACGAGGGGCAATATGGGCCGGTACAGCGCGCTCTGTAGCGACGCTGAGGGTAGGCTGCGCCGCGCGCACCGCGGCAGGCGACAAACTGTTGGTACGCGTGGCACATCCTACGGTTAGGAACCCACAGTGGCTTCTGCTGATGCGCTACGAGACGCGTAGGGTGCGCTGTGCGCACCAAGGTCCAGGCGTTCCAGGACCATGGGGGTCTGTCAGAGCGGCCAGACCCACAGCAGTATTGGGACGCTGATCAGCACCACGAGCACTTCCAGCGGCAGGCCCATGCGCCAGTAATCGCCGAAACGAAAGCCGCCAGGTGTGAGGATCAGGGCGTTGTTCTGGTGGCCGATGGGCGTTAGGAACGAGCAGGAGGCGCCAATCGCCACGGCCATCAACAGGGCATCGGGGCTGACGCCCAGCTGGTTGGCGGCGCTCAGGGCGATGGGGCACATCACCGCTGCCGTGGCGGCGTTGTTCATAAAGTCAGACAAGGTCATGGTGACCACCAGCAGCAGCGTCATCAGGATCACCGGATGGCCTTGGGCCAGGGTGTCCATCAGCAGCTGCGCCAGCAGGTCGGCAGCGCCGGTGCTGGACATGGCGCCTGCCACCGGGATCATCGCCCCGAGCAGGACGATCACCGGCCAGTCGATGGCCTCATAGATCGAACGCAGCGGCACCACGCGCAGCACCATAAACACCAGTACACCCAGGGCGAAGGCTACGGCCGCCGACAGCAGGCCAAAGGCCGCTGCCGCCACGGCCAGCAGCATCACGCCGAGGGCGATATTGGCCTGGCTGCGGTTGGCGATGGTGATGGCGCGGTTGGCCAGCGGCAGGCAGGTGTAGTCGCGAGCGAACTCGCTGATGTCCTCGGCCTGGCCCTGCATCAGCAGCACGTCACCGGCGAGCAGCGGTGTGGAGCGCAGGCGCTTGATCGAGCGATGCCCCTGGCGCGAGATGGCCAGCAGGTTGATGGCGTAGCGGCTGCGCAGGCGCAGGCCGCTGGCGCTCTGCCCGAGCAGGGTCGACTCGGGCATCAGCAGCAGTTCCTGCAGCACGCTGTCAGGGTCGCTGTCTGGTTTGTCTTCGCTCTTGTCTGCGCTGGCGTCTTTGTCTGGCGTGGTCGGCACGTCTGCGGCCAGGCGCAGGCCGAGGTCGCCGAGGACGCTGTCGAGGGCTTCTGGGTCGGCTTCGATCACCAGGATGTCGTCGACCTCGATGACCCGCCGTGGGTTGGGCGCCGACACGCGAAACTTGTTGCGCACCATGCCGACGACCTGGGCGTCGGCACTTTCCAGACGCTGTTCGATTTCGCCCAGGGTCTTGCCGATGGCGCTGGCGCCCTCTTGCACGCGGGCTTCGGTGAGGTAGGCCCCTGTCTCGAAACTGGCGGCCGTGGGTACGCTGCGTTTGGGCACCAGGCGCCAGCCGAGCAGGGCGATAAACAGCACGCCGCCGAGTGCCACGGCGACCCCGACCGGGGCGAAGTCGAACATGGCGAAGTGGCCGGCGCCACTCTGCGCGCGGAAGCTGGAGACGATCAGGTTCGGCGGTGTGCCGATCAAGGTGGTCATGCCGCCGAGGATGGTGCCGAACGCCAGGGGCATCAGCAGGCGACCCGGTGGCAGGTCGAGCTTGCCCGCCAGTTGCAGGGCTATTGGCATCAGCAGGGCGAGGGCGCCAACGTTGTTCATAAAGGCCGAGAGCAATGCGCCCAGTGCGGTCAGGGCGGCAATTGAAACCATCGGCCCGGCGGTGGCCGGCAGCAGCCGACGAGCCATGGCATTCACCGCCCCAGTCACCTGCAGGCCGTGGCTGAGCACCAGCACGCAGGCCACGGTAATCACCGCCGGATGACCGAAACCGGCGAAGGCCTCGGCGTCGGGCACCAGGCCGGTCAGCACGCATGCCAGCAGGGCGCCCAGGGCGACCACGTCGTGCCGCCAGCGGCCCCAGACGAACAGCACGATGGTAGCCGTGAGGATGATAAACACCCAGCTCTGGTCGACAGTCATGGCGCGGTGCGCTCCTGCAAAAGGGGAAGGTGAAACGTAGAGAGGAATTTAATGCTGGATAACAGATCGTAGCCGCAGACGGCGGTTCAACCCTTATTTACGGGCGATGTCCCAACAGGCTGTTACCGACCTGGAGGCGCGAATAAGGGCTAGCTACTGGAGCCGCTTAGACATATTGCGCCGCCGCATAACCCGAGGCCCAGGCCCACTGGAAGTTGAAGCCGCCCAGGTGGCCGCTGACGTCCAGTACCTCGCCGACAAAGTACAGCCCTGGGCTTTTCAGCGACTCCATGGTTTTGGACGAGACCTCGCGGGTGTCGACGCCGCCGAGGGTGACCTCGGCGGTGCGGTAGCCCTCGGTGCCGGCTGGCACCACGTGCCAGTCGCTGAGCTGCTTGGCAATCGCAGCAAGTTCAGCATGGGTGTACTGCTTCATCGGTTTGGAGGTGAACCAGTTATCCGCCAGCAGCCCAGCCATCTTCTTGGTGAACAGCTCGGCCAGCAGGGTTTTCAGCTCGCTGTTGGGCCGTTCGCGCTGTTGCGTGGCCAGCCACTCGGGCAAGTCGATATGCGGCAGCAGGTCGATGTGCACCGTGTCGCCCGGTTGCCAGAACGAGGAAATCTGCAAAATCGCCGGGCCGCTCAGGCCACGGTGGGTAAACAGAATGTTCTCCTTGAAGCTCTGGCCGCTGCAGCTCACCACGCAGTCCTCCACCGAAGTGCCGGACAGCTCGGAGCACAGCGCCTTGAGTGCCGGGTCGGTGATCGTGAACGGCACCAGGCCGGCGCGGGTCGGCAGCAACTCATGGCCGAACTGCTTGGCCACCTGATAGCCAAAGCCGGTGGCGCCGAGCGTGGGGATCGACAGGCCGCCAGTGGCGATCACCAGCGACTCGCAGCGCACGGCCCCGGCACTGGTTGCCAGGTGATAGCCGCTGTCCAGTTTGCTGATCTCACTGACCGAGGTGTCCAGGCGCAGCTCCACGCCGGCCTCGTCGCACTCACTGAGCAGCAGGCCGAGGATGTCGCTGGACTTGTGGTCGCAGAATAGTTGACCGAGCTTCTTCTCGTGGTAGGGCACGCCATGCTTGGCCACTAACCCGATAAAGTCCCACTGGGTATAGCGCGCCAGGGCCGACTTGCAGAAGTGCGGGTTTTCCGAGAGAAAGTTGCTCGGTTCGCAGTACATATTGGTGAAATTGCAGCGCCCGCCACCGGACATCAGGATTTTCTTGCCAGCCTTGTTGGCGTGGTCCAGCAGCAACACGCGGCGGCCCCGGCCGGCAGCGGTCAGCGCGCACATAAGACCGGCGGCACCGGCACCGATAATGACAACCTGGGGAGTGAGCACGGCCGCTACCTCATAAGCGATGACGCGCCTGGCAGGGCGCAAAACAGCGCGCATCTTACCTGAACTGCCGGCCCGGCTCAGGACAGATGGGCACCCTGGGCGCGCCGCGTTACGGCTCCGCTGGGCAGAATCTTGTTACACCTGGGCGTGTCTTTATTCGCCAAGCTGGCTACTCTGTCACGGGGGTCGTTTGGCTCCGCCTGCCAGCTGTATCGGTGGCGTCTCCAGTTGACGGAGATGCCTCCCGGTATCGTCGATGCGTTTCCATTGGTGTTAGAACGGTTCTGCATGATCGAGCTGCGTGCCCTCATCGTGTTCCTGATGCTTCTGCCCCTGAGCGGCGCGGCTGAAACCCTGCGCCTGGTGGCTGACCGCTGGCCGCCGTTTACGGGTGAACACCTGCCGCATAAAGGCTTGGCCTCGGACCTGGTCAGCACCGCGCTGCAGCGCGCCGGCTATACCACCACCTACGTTGAAGTGCCCTGGGAACGCGCGATACGAGGCGTGCAGCGCGGCGATTACGACCTGCTGGTCGATGCCTGGTTCAGCGAGGAGCGCGCCGCCTTCGGCTACTTTTCACAGCCCTACCTGATCAACCGTATTCGCTTCCTGCAGCGTAAAGGCGCGGGTATTACCTATGAGCAGTTGAGCGACCTGTACCCCCATTCGGTTGCGGTGGTGCGTGGCTACGCCTACGGCCCAGCATTCGATCAGGACACCCAGTTGCGTAAGGTCGCCGTCACCGACTTTTCGATTGCTGCGCGCATGCTGCATGCGCGGCGCGTGCAGTTGACCCTGGAGGATGAGTTGGTGGCGCGCTACCACCTGGGTCGCGATATGGACGGCATTCGCGAGGAGCTGGAGTTCTTGCCCAAGCCGCTGAGCGAGAACGGCCTGCATGCGCTGGTCAGTCGTCAGCACCCGGGTCACCGCAAAATAGTCGCAGCCTTTGATGCGGCCATCGATGCCATGCGCGCCGACGGAACTTACGAACTCATCATGCGGCGCCACGGTATGGGTGATTGAACTGTGAAGGGCTCACGCCGACTGCGTGCGTGCTCGGCCCTCACGCTTGGCTTGGTAAAGCCGCTGGTCAGCCTGATGCAAAAATTGCTCAAGATCCGCTGACTGGCTTTCGTATACCCCGGCGCTGAAACTCAGTGGAGGCGAGTTCGGCGCATAGTGTAGCGCTGCACAGCGTCGCCTCAGCTCATCCAGGCGTTCAACCAGTGTGGCGCTGTCGTCGCTGGTGAGCAGTGCAAATTCTTCACCGCCCAAACGCCCTGTCAGGTCTTTGGGGAACGTTTGTTGAAGTTCGGCTGAAAAGAGTTTTAGCGCAGTATCACCACTGGCGTGCCCGTAGTCGTCGTTGATGCGTTTGAAAAAGTCCAGGTCAAGCATCGCCACGCTGACGGCCTTTTGGACTTTTTTAGCCCGCTCAATCAGCTGGGCCCCCTGCTCATAAAATGCCCGCCGATTGTGGATGCCCGTCAATGAGTCGAAAAGGGCTACTTTCTTTAGCGCGCGCACCATATCGCGGCGCTCGAGGCTGAAGGTCACGCGGCAATTCAGTTCTTCCGAACAAAATGGCTTACGCAGAAAGTCATCTGCCCCGTGCTTGATGAACAGCGCGCTGAGTGAGCCCTTGGTGTCGGCGGAGAGGCCAATGATCACCAGTTCGCTACGGCGCAGTTTCTGGCGCAGCAGTTTGACCAGCTCAAAACCACTGGTCCCCGGCATGCTGTGGTCGACGATCAAGAGGTCAATGTCGACCTGCTCCTGCAGAATGCGCAACGCCTCATCGCCATCATCCGCCTCGGTAATCTGAAACCCCTGGGGCGTTAAAATGTGGCGGATGTAGGTCCGCGTCGCCGCTGAATCATCAGCGATCAGGATTTTCACCTCTCGGTTACGTTCAAGCCGGTGCAGCAATCGGAATGCGTACTCATAGGAGTACTGGCTTTCCTTAAGCACGTAATCGACCACGCCTTTGAGCAGCAGCTCGTCGCGTCGCTGCTCATTGTACGAGCCGCTGAGCACGATGCAGGGCAGGTGGTACTTCATAACCAGGTCGACGCTCTCGCCGTTCGGCGCATCGGGCAGGTTGAGGTCAACAATGGCCGCGAAAAACAGTGAGGCTGATGTCTCGAGTAGTACTTCGGCATCCGCCAGCGTGGCGCAAAATACCGGCTCCAAATCCGCTTCACGGCGGAACATGACTTCGAGAATTCGCAGCACCAGTGGGCTGTCTTCGATGACTAGGATATTGCGCATGACAGCTCCATCACTTTTGCGGCTTGCCGCCCATTACTTACAACGTTCTGACGCGCAGCGAGCGGCCCTTGATCTTGCCTTCAGTCAGGCACTTGAGTGCCTGCATGGCCACCACGCGTTCAACGGCCACATAGGCCTGAAAGTCGAAGATGGCGATCTTGCCGACCTGTGCGCCTGGGATGCCCGCCTCGCCGGTCAGCGCACCGAGAATATCGCCGGGGCGCAGTTTGTCTTTGCGTCCCGCGCCGATGCACAGGGTAATCATCGGCGGCTGCAACGGCGCGCCGCCCTGGTGTTTCAGACTGCTCAGCGGGTGCCAGTTGAGCGGCGCCCGTTGCAGGGTTTCGATGGCCTGGGCGCGGTGCGCCTCGGCCGGGGCGACCAGGCTCATGGCCAGGCCTTTTTCGCCTGCACGCCCGGTACGGCCAACGCGGTGAATGTGAATTTCCGAGTCACGCGCCAGCTCGACGTTGATCACCATGTCCAGCGCATCGATATCCAGGCCGCGCGCCGCTACGTCCGTGGCCACCAGCACCGACAGGCTGCGGTTGGCGAACATCGCCAGCACCTGGTCACGGTCGCGCTGCTCCAGGTCGCCGTTTAGCGCGGCGGCCGAAACGCCTTTGGCGGTCAGGTGGTCGACCACGTCCTGGCATTGCTGCTTGGTAAAGCAGAACGCCACGCAGGACTGCGGGCGGTAGCAGTTGAGCAGCTTGACCACCGCGTCCAGGCGCTCTTCTGGAGAAATCTCGTAGAAGCGCTGCTCGATCTGCGTGTCGTCGTGCAGGGCTTCAGCCTTGACCTGCTGCGGGTCGCGCATAAAGGTCGCGGACAACTGTTTGATCCCGGCCGGGTAGGTGGCGGAGAACAGCAGGGTCTGCCGGCGGGTCGGGGTCTGGCTGATGATGTCGGCGATGCTGTCGTAGAAACCCATGTCGAGCATGCGGTCGGCTTCGTCGAGCACCAGGGTATTGAGGCCGTCGAGCTTCAGCGTGCCCTTGCTCAGGTGCTGCTGGATGCGCCCCGGGGTGCCGACGATGATCTGCGCACCGTGCTCCAGGGAGCCGATCTGCGGGCCGAAGGGCACACCGCCGCACAGGGTCAGGATCTTGATGTTGTCCGCCGAGCGCGCCAGACGTCGCAGCTCCTTGGCCACCTGGTCGGCCAGCTCACGCGTCGGGCAGATCACCAGCGCCTGGCAACCGAAAAAGCGCGGGTTGAGCGGGTTGAGCAGGCCGATGCCGAAGGCGGCGGTCTTGCCGCTGCCGGTCTTGGCTTGCGCGATCAGGTCCATGCCCTTGAGCATGACGGGCAGGCTCTGTGTCTGGATCGGGGTCATCTCGGTGTAACCGAGTGACTCGAGGTTGGCCAGCATGGCGGGCGAGAGGGGCAGCGAAGCGAAAGCAGTTTGGGTCACGGAAAAGGCCTGGAGGACACGAGCAAGGTTGGCAGTGTAGCAGGCCGCCGCCCGCTGCTGGCGGGCGATCAGCGTGGCGGTGTCAGTCCGGGGTGTCGTCGACGCGGCGGCTGCTTTGCCCGTCCTCTGGGCTCAGCTGCAGGAAGATACCGGCCGCGAGCATCGACAGCAGGCCGACGCACAGGAAGGTTGCCTGGAACGCCCCCAGCACCGAGCCGTCCGCGCTGCCGGCAGGCGGGGTAAAGCCGCTGAGCAGCGCTGCCGCGGCGGCAATGCCCAGGCTCATCGACAGCTGCACCACCACCGACAACAGGCTGTTGCCGCTGCTGGCCTCGTTGTCGCGCAGGTCTATCAAGGTCACGGTGTTCATCGCGGTGAACTGCAGGGAGTTGAACGCGCCGATCAGCCCCAGGTGGATCAGCAGCCAGGCTTGGGAGGTGCTGCCATCGACCAGGGCCATGCTGGCGATCAGCGCACCGAGCAGCAGGGTGTTGCCGGTGAGGATGCGCCGGTAACCGAGGCGGTCGATCAACGGCTTGGCCAGCGGCTTCATGGCCATGGCAGCCAGCGCCAGGGGGATCATGCTCATGCCGGCCTGGGCCGGCGAGTAGCCCAGCGCCAGTTGCAGCAGCAGCGGCACCAGAAACGGCAAGGCGCCGCTGCCCAGGCGGGCGAACAAGTTGCCGAGAATGCCTACGGCAAAGGCGCGGGTGTGGAACAACGCCGGGGCGAACAACGGTGACGGCGTGCGCCCGGCGCGTAACCAGTAGGCCGCGAGGCACGCCAGGCCGGCAATCAGCAGCACCACCACGCGCACCGGCGGCAGGTGCAGTTCGCCGAGGCCTTCCAGGGCGATGGTGATCAGCAGCATGGCCGCGCCAAACAGGATAAAACCGGGCGCATCGAAACGCGTGCGCTCCGGCCCGCGCAGGTCCGGCATAAAGCGCAGCGCTGCCCAGCAGCCGATGATCCCGACCGGCAGGTTGATCAGGAAGATCCAGTGCCAACTGGTGTATTGCACCAACCAGCCGCCCAGCGTCGGGCCGATCAGCGGGCCGAGCAGGCCGGGCAGGGTGATAAAGCTCATGATCCGCACCAGCTCCGAGCGCGGGTAGGCACGCAGCACCACCAGCCGCCCCACCGGCATCATCAGCGCGCCGCCCAGGCCCTGGAGCACGCGGGCGCCGATCAGTTGGTTGAGCGAGTGCGACAGCGCGCAGAACAGCGAGCCCAGGGTGAACAGCACGATGGCGCCGAAGAAAATTCGCCGGGTGCCGAAACGGTCAGCGATCCAGCCCGAGGCAGGAATCAGCAGCGCCACGGTGAGCATGTAGGCAATCACCACCGATTGCATGCGCAGCGGGTCTTCGGCCAGGTCGCGGGCCATGCTCGGCAGGGCGGTATTGAGGATGGTGCCGTCGAGCGTCTGCATAAAGAAGGCGATGGCGACGATCCAGGGCAGCAGACGGGCAGTGCGGGAATCGAGCGATAAAGACGTGTTCTGCATGGGGCGTCCTGCAGTGGCGGGCGGGTAGGGCCGTACAGCCATTATCGCTGGCTGCGCCCTCGTTCGATGGCCCTATTGCGAATAAATTCGGCGTTTATGGCCAGCGCCGGATTGCCCGCGCCGGGCCGCCTGTTTATCGCGAATAAATTCGCTCCTACACCCGGTATCCATACCCGGACGGCACGCCTTGTAGGAGCGAATTTATTCGCGATGCTTTTTTGTCATAAGACTCAGCCCAAGGCCTACACCCAGATCGCATCCCAATGGGGGTAATCCGCCACGCGCTCTACCAATCCGGCTCTGAGCGGGTTGGCGACGATATACCGGGCCATGGCGCGTACATCGTCCTCATCGCGCACGGCCCGGTCATGGTAGCCGGGCTGCCATACACGACCATGCAAGTCATGCTGCCGATTGATCACCTGAGCACTGTGCGCCTTGAGCCGTTTTATCAAACGGGCCAACCCTCCGTGCTCCAGGGTAACCAGCCAATGCAGGTGATCAGGCATCACCACCCAGGCCAAGGAACTGGCCAGCCCCTCGGCCGTGCAACGACGCATTTCCTGGATCAGCAGGCGAGCGGTGGCAAAGTCCAGAAACAACGGGCGGCGCTCAGCTGTGACGGTGGTAATCAGGTAGCTGCGCCCGGTTTCTGAGAAACGGCCAGCACGCAGGTTATTGGCATGGGGAAAGAGAGCGTAAGGCATTCCATTGCCTCCTTTTCGGTCGATCCTGAAACCCTAGTCCAGCCCGAAAAGCATCGCGAATAAATTCGCTCCTACAAATTGCAGCTTCGTGAGTGATTCCGGCGCGCGTTTTTGGGGCTAAGGGGGCGCGCAGCGCCCCTCACACTCAGGCCACCGATACCGAACGCTGCGGCGTCTGCCGCACCGGTGCATTGCCGGCCACGTAGTAGGGCGCGCTGCTGCGCGGCAGCGGGGCGCGGCCGCGGATTTTATCGGCGATCTTCTCGGCCATCATGATGGTCGGGGCGTTGAGGTTGCCGGTGACGATCAGCGGCATGATCGAAGCATCGACCACACGCAAACCCTCAAGCCCATGCACGCGGCCCTGGCCATCGACCACCGCCATGTCGTCTTCGCCCATCTTGCAGGAGCACGACGGGTGATAGGCGGTTTCCGCGTGCTCGCGGATAAACGCATCCAGCTCGGCATCGCTCTGGCACGCGCTGCCAGGGCTCAGCTCACGCCCGCGATAAGGGTCGAGCGCCGACTGCGCCATGATCTCGCGGGTCAGGCGGATGCCATCGCGGAATTCCTGCCAGTCCTGTTCGCTGCTCATGTAATTGAACAGGATGCTCGGGTGCTGGCGCGGGTCGCGCGAGGTCAGGCGGATGCGCCCACGGCTCGGCGAGCGCATGGAACCGACGTGGGCCTGGAAGCCGTGTTCGTTGACCGCGTTGCTGCCGTTGTAATTGATCGCCACCGGCAGGAAGTGGTACTGCAGGTTCGGCCACTCAAACTCGGCACGCGAGCGGATAAAGCCGCCGGCCTCGAACTGGTTGCTGGCGCCGACACCCGTGCCGAGGAACATCCACTCGGCACCGATGGCCGGCTGGTTCCACCATTGCAGCGCCGGGTACAGCGACACCGGCTGTTTGCAGGCGTACTGCACGTACACCTCCAGGTGGTCCTGCAGGTTCTCGCCGACACCGGGCAAGTCATGCACCACCGGGATGTCGAGGCTGCGCAGCAGTTCGGCAGGGCCGACGCCGGAGCGCTGGAGGATTTGCGGCGAGGCAATCGCGCCGCTGCACAACAGCACTTCGCGCCGCGCCCGCGCCTCGTTGACGGCATTGCTCTCGCCCTTGAGGTAGGCGACGCCAACGGCGCGCTTGCCCTCGAACAGAATGCGGTCTGTCAGGGCGTGGGTGACGATGGTCAGGTTCGGTCGCGCGCGGGCCTGGTCCAGGTAGCCACGGGCGGTGCTGGCGCGCCGGCCTTTGGGCGTGACGGTGCGGTCCATCGGGCCGAAGCCTTCCTGCTGGTAACCGTTGAGGTCGTCAGTGCGCGGGTAACCGGCCTGCACACCGGCCTCGATCATGGCGTTGAACAGTGGGCTGTTGCCCGGCTTGGGCGTGGTCACGCTGACCGGGCCGTCGCCACCGTGGTAGTTGTTGGCGCCGATGTCGCGGGTTTCCGCCTTGCGGAAGTACGGCAAGCAGTCCAGGTAGCTCCAGTCCTGCAGGCCCGGTTCCTTGGCCCAGCCGTCGTAGTCCATGGCGTTGCCACGGATGTAGCACATGCCGTTGATCAAGGATGAGCCGCCCAGGCCCTTGCCGCGCCCGCATTCCATGCGGCGGTTGTTCATGTGCGGCTCGGGGTCGGTCAGGTAGGCCCAGTTGTAGCGCCGGCCCTGCAGCGGAAAGGCCAGGGCAGCAGGCATCTGGGTCCGAAAATCCAGGCGGTAGTCAGGGCCACCGGCCTCGAGCAGCAGCACGCTGACGTCGGCGTCTTCGGTCAGGCGGGTGGCAAGCACGTTACCGGCCGAGCCGGCACCGATGATGATGTAGTCGAATTCTTGGGTCATGGGCGTCACCTGTAATAGCGGGTCTGCACAACCCGTAGGGTGGGTTAGGCGCAAGACCGGGCTTGGTTATGCATCCGATCGCGGTGCGCCGTAACCCACCGGGTCGATCGGATTGACGAGCTGGTGGGTTACGCGGCGTTGTGCCCCGCAGTGCGCATGAGCGTGCTGCGCCGTTAACCCACCCTACGATTTCGCTCAGAACACCGAGGCGTAATCGCCCATTTCCAGCTGCACCGACTTGATCCGCGTGTAGTGCGCCAGGGTGGTCAGGCCGTTCTCGCGGCCGACGCCGGACTGCTTGTAACCGCCCACCGGCATCTGCGCCGGCGACTCGCCCCAGGTGTTGATCCAGCAAATGCCGGCTTCCAGCTTGTGGATAACCCGGTGCGCGCGGTTCAGGTCACGGGTCACCAGGCCGGCGGCCAGGCCGTAGTCGGTGTCGTTGGCGCGGCGGATCACTTCGTCTTCCGTGTCGTAGACCAGAATGCTCATCACCGGGCCGAAGATTTCCTCGCGCACGATGGTCATGTCGTCTTTGCAGTCGGTGAACACCGTCGGTGCGACATAGGCGCCCTGGGCGTAGTCGCCGTCGGTGACGCGCGCCCCGCCGATCAGCAGGCGTGCACCTTCTTCACGGCCTTTGGCGATGTAGCCGAGCACGCTTTCCATGTGCGCAAAGCTGACCAGCGGGCCGAAGTTGGTGGCGTCATCCTGCGGGTCGCCCAGGCGGATACGCTTGACCCGCTCCAGCACCTTGGCCTCGAAGCGCGCCTGCAGCATGCGCGGCACGAATACCCGCGTGCCGTTGGTGCACACCTGGCCGGAGCTGTAGAAGTTGGCCATCAGCGCGATGTCGGCAGCGCGGTCGAGGTCGGCGTCCTCGAAGATGATCAGCGGCGACTTGCCGCCCAGCTCCATGGTCACTTCCTTGAGGCTGGAACTGGAGGCGCTGGCCATGACCTTTTTGCCGGTCACGGTGCCGCCGGTGAAGGAGATCTTCTCGATGCCCGGATGCTCGGTGAGCCACTGGCCAACTTCGCGGCCGCTGCCGGTGAGTACGTTGAACACGCCATCCGGCAGGCCGGCGGCGGTGTAGATCTCGGCCAGCTTAAGGGTGGTCAGCGAGGTCACTTCACTGGGTTTGAAGATCATCGCGTTGCCGGCAGCCAGGGCCGGGGCGGACTTCCACAGGGCGATCTGGATCGGGTAGTTCCAGGCACCGATACCGGCCACCACACCCAGCGGCTCGCGGCGGGTGTAGGCGAAGCTGGTATCGCGCAGCGGGATCTGCTCGCCTTCAATGGCGGGGATCAAGCCGGCGTAATACTCAAGCACGTCGGCGCCGGTGACGATGTCGACGTAGCGGGTTTCGGACAGCGGCTTGCCGGTGTCGAGGGTTTCCAGCTCAGCCAGCTCATCGTTGCGCTCACGCAGAATGTCCACGGCCTTACGCAGAATGCGCGAACGCTCCATGGCGGTCATCGCCGCCCAGACCTTCTGCCCTTCGGCGGCACTGGCCACGGCGCGCTCCACGTCGTCCTGGCTGGCGCGCTGCACCTGGGCGAGCACCTCGCCGTTGGCCGGGTTGATGGCGTCGAACGTTGCGCCGCTAGTGGCGTTGACGTAACGACCATGGATGTAGAGCTGCTGTTCGGCAAAACGGGGCATAAGGCCTCCTCGTAATCGGATGGCGACACAGCCGCGCAGGCGGTGCCGGGGAGGGAACGTACCGACAAGGCTAAGCAATTTTAATTGAACGATCAATCAACGAAAACGACAAGACGCAGCCAAACACGACACACAGGCCCACGGTTAGGGGGCTGCGGGCGAGGTGTTGCGGGATGTGTCGGGATGGGTGTGGCGGGGGATGCGGCGTTAGAAGGTTCCCGCGGCCCCGTATGAGCGAAGGGGGCGCCCAGCTTTTATTCGCGATGCTTTTCAGTGCGCTTGAGGCCCATCGCGAATAAATTCGCTCCTACATCGTTCTTCAAGACCGAGAAAAACGGGGTGAGCCTAGTGCGCCTACCGATGCCAAGCGGTCACCCAGGTAGCAAGGCCGAACTGGCCCCGTAGGAGCGAACTTATTCGCGATGCTTTTCAGCGTACTCAAGGCCCATCGCGAATAAATTCGCGCCTACACCCGCCTTTAACACCGCGAACAAAGACAGGTACCTCTATCGCAGGCCGCTAGCCAGCCTTAGCCAGCTGCATATCAAGGTACTCATAGGCGATCTGCAGCGCCTGGCGGGTGTCGAAGGCTTCACCCGACAGCGCGCCGCGCAGCCACAGGCCATCGACCAGTGCGGCCAGGCCACGGGCCGCCTGGCGCGCCTGGTCTTGCGGTAACACCCGGCGGAACTGGCCGCACAGGTTGGAGTAGAGGCGGTGATCGTTGATCCGCTGCAGGCGGCGCAAGGCTGGCTGGTGCATGCTGGTGGCCCAGAACGCAAGCCAGGTTTTCATTGCCGGGCCGCTGACCTGGGTTTCATCGAAGTTGCCGGCGATGATCGCGCGCAAATGCGCCCGCGGTGTGTCCTCGCGCAACACCGCGCGGCGCTTGCGCACGGCCGCACTCAGGGCTTGCATCAGGTGGCGCATGGTCGCTTCGAGCAGGCCGTTCTTGTCCTTGAAGTAATGGCTGATGATGCCATTAGACACCCCGGCAAGCCGCGCAATGTAGGCAATGCTGGCGTCACTCATGCCGACCTGGTCGACCGCTTCAAGGGTTGCCGCGATCAATTGCGAGCGGCGGATGGGTTGCATGCCAACCTTGGGCATCTGCGTCTCCGTCGATGGGGAGGGTCCAGGAATGGGCGCAGTCTAGGCCGGTAATAGTTGAACGATCAATCAACAATCGTCCCGTGGCTGCGCCCTCATGCCACCGGGCTGTCAGGGATCAACGCCAGTAAATCGGTCACCCCCACATCCTGGCCGGCCTGGAACAGCAGCGTGCTCAGCTGGCCACGATGGTGAGTTTGGTGATTGAAGAAGTGCAGCATCAGGCTGGCATAGGCACGCTGCGACGCCACACCCTGCATGTTGGCGTAGGCCAGCCCATACGCCAGGTCCGGCTCGCTCAGCGCGGCGACCCAATCGCTGATGTGCCCGTCCAGTTCACCGCGCAATGCCTGTAACGGTGCGAGGGTGTCGAACAGTTGCTGACCTAGGGCTTTAGGTTTGGGCACGATAGTCAGCGCCTGGCGCAGTGCAGTGCAACCTGGGTGCTCGGCGAAGCGCGTCAACCAGACGATATCGCCCGCTGCAATATGGTTCAGCGTCGCGAGGATGGACGGGAAAAACGCCCCGCGATCCAGCGCCAGCGCCTCGGGTGAAAGCTGGGCGGCTGCGGCATAGACCTTATCGTTCATCCAGGCGTTATAGCGGGCGAGTAACTGAAAGTGCGCGAGCTGGGACATAGGCATCACTCTGGGGGAAGGTTGACTCAGGCGGCACAAGACGCCCGGCAGTGGCCCGTTGCGGGGTCACTGCCGGCGCCTCGCCCGCAAACACATCGGCTTGGCGCGGCGGCTGGTCCAGCGGCAGGCAGGCGCCAGGACTAGGCCGTCATACCACCAGCAGGTGCTCGTACAGAATGGTGGCGCCCACCAGCATCAGCACAATACCGCCGATGATCTCGGCGCGCTTGCCGACGACGTTGCCAAGCACCCGCCCCAGCATGACGCCTGCGGTGACCATGACCGTCGTCGCAGTGCCAATCGCCAAGGCCGCGACTAGGATGTTCACATCGACAAAGGCCAGGCCCACGCCGACTGCCAGCGCATCAATGCTGGTGGCGAAGGCGGTCACGGCCAGGATCAGAAACGAGTGCTGGTTGGGCTTCTCTTCTTCGGCTTCCTCATGCTTGAGGCCGTTGTAGACCATATGCAGGCCCAACAGCACTAACAGCGTGAAGGCAATCCAGTGATCCCAGCGCTCGACATACTGGGTGGCCACCTGGCCGATGCCCCAGCCGATGACAGGCGTGATGGCCTCGATGATGCCGAAGATCAAACCAGTACGCAGCGCTTCACGAAAGCGCGGCTTATGCAGGCTGGCGCCTTTACCGATGGCCGCGGCGAACGCGTCCGTGGACATGGCCAGGGCGAGGAAGATGAGGGAAATGGGATTCACGGTAAACATCCAGTCGGGCTGTGAGTCAACGACGCAACCACACGCCCGACTTTAGGCATGGATGCACCGTTGGTCTCGCCAACCAGATGGTGTTCGTGCCACGGCATGCAGCCGAGAATGTTGACACGAACGCCCTGTGACCGAAGGTCCAGAGCAGGCTACTCCCCAACAAGGGCCGCCAGTGTAACGCCGCACATGTGAAAAAAGCGTTAAGTGCGGAAAACATCGCTAGACGTGCGACCCGTAAGCAGGGACATCGCCGCCGCTCCCAGCAACAAGTCACAACCCGTCAATCCGTCGCTACTTAACCGCGAGCGCCTGCCCCGCGTTAGCTAGTGCGCATCCTCTGCGCCGGGCTCACTTGCCGACGCTACACCCGGTTCTACCGTAGCTTCAGCCGCCAGCTTTAGGCGGTCGGCTTTGCTGACGTAGGTGGATTTCTTCTTCGGCGCCAACTTGGCATTGGCCTTTTTGGCGTGTGCTTCGAGGAGCTGTTTGATTTTCTTGCGGCGGTTCATGGTGTCACTCGGCGTGGGTGAGGCGGCAGGCTAGGGGTGTGCGTGTGTGGGCAACCGCATGTTGCCGGACGGCTTCGCCATGGCGCAGCGACGTCGGCAAGGTGCCTAGTTTGCCAGCAGAAAGCCTGGAGCGATCAGTAAAACGACCGTGTCAACGCGGTGACCGGCCGCGTCAGCTACCAGCCCCACCAACGCTGAACCCCAAGAATGCCCCGCCAAACAGCCCCAAGAATCGCGGGAAACAACCTGGGGAATAAAAACGCCAACACAGCAAAGACCAAAATACAGACGAGCAAGTAGGTGCTGCTGAGAAAGCCGCCCCGGTAAGCCAGCCCTTTGTTAACGCCAAGCCAGATAAACGCGGCTGTAGGTACTGAAAAAAATAGAGAAGCCAAGAGGCTGATGAGTCTTGATTCAGTGGGCTTACTTTGGGCGCGGTTTCCTGTCATGTGTTGCTCAGCTTTTTACGGGTTTTCGCTTGTTTTTAGAAAGATAGGGTGGGGATATAAATAAATATGCCCCCATTTCTCACTGCTGTTGAGATATCAATATCCGCGTATGGCGGGTTGCAGGGCGCCAAGATTTCTTTGATCTACTCAATTGAACTAGTGGGTTCTATTTTCATAATCTAATGCGTCCGCTATTTAGGAGAAAACTCCGAGTCGGCACGGGTCGATTGACGCCTATTTATTTCATCGACCCTTTTCTCTGCCTGGGTCCTGACAGCTTCAATCCATGTTTCATTGCTCGGGTTTAACTCCGGGTAGGCTGTGATTGCCCTTTACTCGCGCACCACGATTGTCAGGGTCGATCTTTACTACCGCTCCGAAGCGCAGGCTAGGCTACGCGCCGAGCACGTCTTCGATGATCTTGGGCAGTTAGTCGATGAGCATAAACGCAATCCGGTTTTCGACGACCTTATCGGCCACATTTACTCGGTAGAGCAAGGTGATCGGAATGATGGTCGGGGATACCACATTCATGCTGCCTACTTTTTCAATGGCAACGAAGTACGTGGAGATGTCTACAAGGCCATCCAGATCGGTGAGCTGTGGGAAGACATTACCCATGGCCAGGGCTACACGCACAGCTGTAATCACGATAAGGAGCAATATGGCGAAAAGTGCGGCATTGGCCACATCCAGAGGGGGGATCTATCGATTCGGCCTCATATCCACAGGGCAATGAAGTACCTGGTCAAGGATGCCCAGCACTTGCGCCTGAGACCGGAGGGGGCTCGATGCCTGCGTAAGGGGAATCTGAGGTATACCCGTCGAGGGTAAAGGTGTCTTCTGATACTTTCGGTGTGGGCCAATTGTGTTTTGCCATCATTGGTTCGACGTTCTAGCATCGGATCACGCTCTACCATCGAATTGGAAACGCTCATGCGTCAGCAGTCGAAATCGAATTTCACATTGCGCTCAATCACTGGGCTGGTGCGGACTATCGTCGGCACAAGTGAGCCAGGCTCCCTGATCTCAAACGCTGGTGGTACAGACGCCGTGCTGGCCTCATCCAAGCCAGGTGGTTTCTACTCGTGCTTTCCAGATCCAGTAGCTTGGAATTAGCAGTACATGCAGGGCTTGGCTGCATGCCCATACATCGACGTATTCTGGGAGGCTTGCAGCGATGCCTGAGTTGAGTTCAGTCCATTGGGTGTGGCTGACTATGACGAGTATCTGGATCGTCCCCTTTCCACTAGTCAAGCTGCCTTTGATGAGCTGGTTCGGAGAATTCATTTTCACTGGTTCTATATGAGTTCTTCAGTTTATGGCGTAGCAACGTCAGGAGGTGAGTGGACTATCCGGTTAAGCGTACCCGTAGGACTAACCCTTGCTAATAGTCCTGCAGGGCCTCGCTCGTTTGGGCAGCGTAGAAATCTCCGGCAGCCAATCTGTAGCTTCGGCCGACGGTCTTTGAACCGCTCCTAGTTTCGCAGCACCTATCGGTCCGACTGCTTGTGCGACGAGCATCGGCCGGGCGAGCAGCCCCATGAGAGCGCCGTAGCCGGTTACTGGCATGAAGGGACTGGGCTGAAAGAGACTCAAACTGGACGCAAAAAAGAAAGCCGCCCGAAGGCGGCACTGAGCGGCAGATGGATGGTCTTTCTGAACGCTCGGTTTCTTGGTTCCGGTTACTTCTTCAGCGATTGCAGGTAGTCCTTCAGGGTGGCCTCGTCAGCAGATTTGACGGTCATGCCCTCAGGGCCTGTGCCGATGTCGGTGAATTGCTTGGCCGGTTCGCCGGTTTTCTTGAACTCTTCCAGCTCTTTGGAGCCTTCGCGGAATACCCACAGGCGACCATCTTCAACCTCGGTGACAAAGCCAGGCTTGTCGTACTGGCTGGCGAAGGCGGCGCTGGCAAACAGGCTGGTGAGCAGCATGGCGGTCAGGGTCAGTTTTTTCATCACAAGGTTCCGCCTTGG
>LNFM01005183.1_pt1 | contig 28232 bp, 17 predicted proteins | sample 596031 | NCBI WGS metagenome assembly LNFM01 (sample SAMN04254537, study PRJNA301005) | activated carbon metagenome | isolation source: dual media filters at the Ann Arbor, Michigan drinking water treatment plant | place: USA: Ann Arbor
TTGCCATGTCGGGATACTCCACGACGGGCGGCCGAGAGACTCTCTCTCAACCTCCAACCCGTCACGAAGCGAAGCGCCGCCCTCTTCCTCTAAAAGGGGGCAGCGCCACGGAACGGGATTTGGGACACGCGGAAGCGCAAAGCCGGAGACACGGGAATCCGCATCTTCGGCTTTGCGGATGTCAGGCGGCTCGATCGAGCAGCTTCTTGGCCTTGGCCTCCATGTCGAGGCGGGCGTCCTGATGCGGCTTGTCGCGCGCGACGGCGGTGATGCCCTGCACGAAATCGAAGATGCTTTCGGGCGGACGGCCTTCCTCTGCCAGGACCGTGTCGATAATCTTGCCGGTCTCGGCCTTGGAGAAACCGCGTCGGCGCAAGAAGTCGGTGCGGTCTTCTTCGGTGCGCGCCACGATCCGCTCGCGCGCCGCCTTGATACCGTTGACGAAAGGCAAGGGTGAGGAATTGGCGAAGTTCGCCAGCGCTGGCGCCGCCTCATGGGCGAAACGGTTGGCGGCATATTTGCTGTGGCGGATGGTGATCTCCTCGAAATCCTCCACGCCCCAGAGGTTTCGATTCTGGCAGACCGCGCGAAGATAGAAGCTCGCCATGCCCAGCGTCTTGGCGCCAACCTCGGAATTCCAGCAGTAGAAGCCCCGGAAATAGAGATCGGGCGATCCGTCCGGCAGTCGGCCGGCCTCGATCGGATTCAGGTCGTCGACCAGGAACAGGAAGACGTCGCGATCGGAGGCGTAGAGCGTCGTGGTATCCTTGGTGATGTCGACCCGCGGATTGTAGATGCCGGTCGACCAATCGAGCACGCCCGGAACCTTCCAGCGGGTGTCGCCCGTGCCGTTGCCGGCGATGCGTTGCACCGCCTCGACCAGTTCGTGGTCGAAGATGCGGCCGTAATCCGGGCCGGTGACGGCGCGAAGCTCCACCCGGCCGTTATCGGTTTCGAGCGTCTTGATCTGCTCCGCACGATTGGACGTCAGACCATATTGCAGGTTGATCGCGGCGAGCGGTGCGGGAAGCTGGCGCAGATAGGCTGCCGGCGCGCCGACCAGGCTGGCCAGTTGGCCGAAGCTCCAATGGGTCGGGGCGATGGGCGTGTCCGTGCCTGGCAGGATCAACGCCAGTCGTTCCGGGTCGCTGCGGTTCGCCTCGACATGGATAAGCGCGCTCTCCACCACGCGGGTCCGGCTGCGTTCGGCGCGGTCGCGAACGGAATCTGCCAGTTCGGACAGCGACAGATAGCGCTCGTCCGCGGGCCGGGAAAACCATTCCGACGAGACGCGGCCGATCCGCTCGCCGCGGCCGACATCCACTTTGTAGCCGCCGCTGGTGTCGCGGCGCGCGTCGAGAACTGAAACCTGGGTCATGGGACCAATCTCCTGACGGGCGCCGGAGACCTCTTCTCCAGCCCTCAACCCGTCACGGCAAAGCCGGTCCGTCCTCTTCCTCTCAAACGGGCGTTGCGGGGCCTCCCGCAGAAGGGGTCGACCGAGACGCAAGGCTCGGACGCAGGGGAAGGCTTTCCCCTCCTGGTGATCCCAAGGTTTCAGATGCTCTGCGTGAAGAAAGAGTGCGGACGAACGGGGGCTCAATCTGCTATCAGTGGCCGAGCCATTCCGCGATGAAGGACGATTACTCTCGGCCCATCAGCTACACTAACGGCCGGGGAGGATTGTCATGGATTTCGAGGATCTCGTTACGGCGCTGTCGCCGCCGCCAAACCGGATCGGAAAATCCGATGGCGAGCACGAACACCATCTCTACGAAGGCGCGGTCATGGTCGCTTATGCCATGCACCTGTTGCGGACGCAGGATACCCGACACGTCCGTGTTCACCCCGATGGAGAGCACGGCAAGCAATTCGACTTCGCGGCTTGGCTGCTTCGCCGCGACTTCATCAAGATCTCCAGCGTCGGCACCACCAGCTATGGCGGTACGTATCGGAACGCCGCGGGCCAGGCGATCACCGTCAATCCGAAGTCGGGTCTGGGGGATGTGGTCGCAGAGGTCGGCAACCACGTCATCTCCGCCGAATGCAAAGGCGGGATCATCAATACGAGACATTCGGGCCAGGTGTCTCGGCTCCACAAGGGTCTGTGCGAGACGGTCGGGATGCTGATGGCGACGCCATCGCCAGGGCGTCAGATTGCTGTCGTCCCTTTCACGGAAGGCACCTTGCGTCTGGCCGAACGATTGGCGCCGCGCTGCGCGCTGGCGGGCATCGAGATCGCCTTGGTCGGGAGCCGTGGCGAGGTCAGGGATGTGCGGCCTGTGTCGGCTGCGGGTTGAGATTGTAGGGCAAAGTCGCTGATCGACGCGACAGAACGAACTGAGGGTAACAGGGGCGAAAATTGCAAATCAAGGATCAGTTGCCGCGCATCTTCCAAGCCAACCTTGCGCGACTATTTGAGCGAGTGATCCAGCCCGCAATGGACGCGCTGCCGGTTCATTCGTCGCTCGAAACCGGCGAGGCGGCGACGATGGATCAATTTCTCGATCGCGCTGCGGCCCAGGTCGACAACTACACCGCCAATGAGGCGGCGAAGGCGTTCACGCTGACCCTCGCTGCTATCTTCGAGCGTCAATTGAGTATCTGGGCTCGAGCTGTCCATCTCGACAACGCGACGGACATGCCCAAGTCGCGCGGTTTCCAAGATTTCCTGGCGCTCTGCGCCGAGCGCGCTGGGATAGACGTGGGGCAGGGCGAGCTGGGAGCCGATCTGACCGAGATGTTCATGGTCGCCAACGTCGTTCGTCATGGCGAAGGTTCGTCGTGCGAAAAACTGAAGACGATCGCACCGGCGCTATGGGACGATGCCGCCAACGACTATCACGATCTCTTGGTGGGCCCGCCGGTTCCGAGCGAACACCTCAGAATCCGGACGGGCGACCTCGTGCGCTACATCCGGGCAACAACGCGTTTCTGGGGCTTGGCCGATCCTTTGCCGATGGCGGTGATCGATCCGCCATATCGGGTCGAACCAAAGGGCGTGGAAATCACATGACGGACGCCGACGAATTTGACGATGAGCGGGACGATCAGCCCCGCTATCGCGATATCGCTGAGATCGGCACGGGTGACCTCTACGAAGCGCTGACGAGCTTGGCCGGCTTCGCCGAGAACCCTTACCTAGCCATGCAGGCGAGCCAGCTTTGCCTCGTCGATAATACGCTGAACGCGCTGGAGCAGGAGGTCATGCGCCATCAGTTCGATGACGAGCCCCCGCGTGGAAAGATCGCGTTGCTGGGTGCGCTCTCGCCCATGTGGATCTACGCCGCCTACGAACTGCTGCGGACGTGGCGTCAGCGCTGCGAAGACGTCATCAAGCTCGCCGAGAATTCGGGAATCGATCTTAAGGCTGCCCATCTCGAACGAGATCTCGGGTATCGCCACTACGATCGCGTGCTGCGCGCGCAGCAATTGCGTGATGCCCAGGAGCGGCCCGAACTTGTTGAGCAGATGCGCCGCGACCTGCGGCGGACGGAGATGGGCTTCACCACGCTCGAATTCATCCGAGTCGCGCTTGCCAAGCACGAGGTGAGCAAAAAGGGGAACAAGAAGCCCATCGCGTTCGCGCCGGGTCTTGCCCGTCCCAGCCGGTGGTGCGGCTCGATGGAGTATGAGCTGAGCAATGGTGGCGCGATCATCAGCTACGTTACGCGTCGCGACATTGCCGAGACTATTCGGTTCATCCATGACGATCTGGCGGGTTTCCGAGCTTATATGAACCCGCCGGATGTCGAGGTTCCGGCCGGGTGATGGGATCATGAGCGAGAAGCCACCACCAGAACGACCAAAAACCAAGGCCTTCGACCTGCTCGCGTCGGTGGCCGCTTTTGCGCGCGAACACTCCGTCGCGCTTAACGATCCGTCGCTGGTAGAGCGCTTCATCGCCGATGCGGCGCCCAAGCTGAAGGAGGCGTTGGCTGACCCGACGCTGATCCATGGTTCGCGAACCGAGCGCCTGTTCGAGGCGACGGTTCTCAGCCTGGGCCGCTTTCGATTGCTGAAGACCGAGGATGCCGGCCGCGTTCATGCCGCCGGCACCAGCCGGGCGCCGGATTTCCGGATAGTGCTCGACGATCGCGAGCAGTGGTTGGTCGAGGTCAAGAACGTCCGCAGCAAGGAGCCGTTCAAGCAGGAGACACGGATGTCGGCGGCCTATCTGGCCTCGCTGCAAACCTATGCGGACATGGTCGGTACACCGCTGAAGCTGGCGATATTCTGGTCGCTCTGGAACATCTGGACGGTCATTTCGCCTGACCGCTTTCGCCGTCCGAACGGCGGTCTCCGGGTGACGATGAAAGATGCGGTTCTCGCCAACGAGTCCGAGAAGCTTGGCGAGGTGATCATCATGACCAAGCCACCGCTGCGGCTTGTACTCGGAGCGGCGACCGATATGCCGCGTTCGCTGAGCGCGGAGGGGCTGGCCAATTTCATCATCGGGTCGGCGAAGCTATACAGCGGCGACGTCGAGCTGACCGATCCCAGGGATCGCAAGCTCGCGGAAGTGCTCCTATTCTACGGTGAGTGGTCCACCGAAGGCCCGCTTGCGATCACCGACGGCGGCGAGTTCGCGGGTGTCCAGTTTGTCGCGACGCCAGAAGAGGCCTCCGATCAGGGCTGGGACGGCATAGGCTGGGCCAGCCGCATTTTCAGCCGGTTCTACGCCGCGCAGACGATCGATGGCGACCAGGTCATTCAGCTCCATGGAGAGGCGGCCCCGGAATGGTTCGCGCCGCTTTCGGATTGGGATTTCAAGAACAGTAAGCTGCCGCTCTTGTTGGGACGGGTTCAGGCGTCGGCTCCTGTCGATGGCGGTTTGGCGGAGCCGGTTGATTGATCAAGGCACTGGTTGGGTGCGTGAGCAGCAGAGTGGGGGAGAGGTTGTCTTGAGGCGGATACCGCACCTGATCGATTTCGAGACGCCATCTGACGAAGCGATCTGCCTCCACGAGGCTGGTCATGCCTGCGCTGCCCTGGTGGTTGGCCTTATTCCCGAATTCATCGAGTTCGTTGACGATGATGGTTCGCAGGGACGCGCGCGCAATCGCATGCCCGTGGGCGATCCCCAGCAGCGACGCTTGGTGGCCTGTGCCGCCTATGCTGTCGAGTACAATCTATTCATGGCACGGCGTCTGACGAACGCCGCGGGCGTTGTGATTGATGAGAGGACCTTCATCCATCTGGCCATCGGCAATAACGCCGCGCTCGATAAGATCAAATTCTTTGGCGAGGATCGCGAGGGGGCCGACAAGACCTGGCCGGCGGATGACGATCGGGCCTTCATGACGGCTGGCCAGCAGCTCGCCGGAAGTCTCCCGATGGGTCTTGTGATCGATCTGGCGGAATCGATGCTGAATGAGCGTCGCGTGGAACGCGCGAGACTCCTGGAGATCGCGGCGCCGTTCCTGAAATAGCCGAGCGTGCGGCTAGCATCCCAGTAGTCGCGGGCAGTCCTCCGTTTTCGAGCAGCCTTAAGCCGCCTCCTTGAAAAGTGTCAGAAAACCGTATATGTTTCTGACAGGAGAACGGCTATGCAACGCTTGACCGAAGAGATTCTAGCGCACGCGAAAGGGCTGCCTGAGGGTACGCCGGTCGCGGCTAAAAGCTTGCTCCACCTCGGCAGCCGCGCCGCGGTGGACCAGACTTTGTCGCGCCTCACCGAGAGAGGCCAACTGATCCGGGCCGGACGCGGCGTCTATCTCCTCCCGATTACGAGCCGGTTCGGCACGCGATCTCCCTCCGTGGAACAGGCCGTCGAGGCTCTGGCCAACCAGCGGGGAGAGACGATCGTCCCGAGCGGCGCCGCTGCGGCCAACACGTTGGGCCTCACGACCCAGGTGCCGATCCGGTCGGTCTATCTGACTTCCGGGCGCACCCGGAAGATGAACCTCGGCAAGCAGGTCGTCGAGCTTCGCCACGCGCCGCGTTGGCAACTCGCCATGGCGCATCGACCCGCTGGCGAGGCGGTACGGGCGCTGGCGTGGCTTGGACCGGAGAAGGCGGAGGCCGCGCTCCAGACCTTGAAGCGGAAACTCCCCCCAGGCGCTTTCAGCGAACTGGTCGCGGTCGCGCCGCAGCTTCCGACCTGGCTCGCCCGCAGCGTAGGAAAAGCCGCGCATGGCTGATCCTTTTCTCCACCTTCCGGTCAACGATCGCCGCGACGCGCTCGGCGTCGCGGCCGACCGATCGGGTCGGCCGGCGCACCTCCTGGAAAAGGACGTATGGGTGGTTTGGGCGCTCGCCACCCTTTACGGCTCGGCGCTCGGCGAACATCTCGTGTTCAAGGGCGGCACGTCGCTGTCCAAGGCCTATCAGGTCATCCGGCGCTTCTCGGAGGACGTCGATCTGACCTACGACATCCGAGCGATTGCCCCAGATCTGGTCGGCGAGAATGGCGAAGCGCTGCCGAAAACCCGCAGCGAGGAAAAGCGCTGGTCCAGTGAGGTGCGCAAGCGCCTGCCCGAGTGGGTCGAAGGAAGTGTTCAGCCGATCATAGCGGCGGCGCTCGCGGCTGAAGGTTTGACGGCCGCGATCCGCGTCGAAGGCGAGAAGCTGTTCATCGATTATGAGGCCGTGACGGCCGGCTCAGGCTATGTGGCGCCGAGCGTGATGCTCGAATTCGGCGCACGATCGACGGGCGAGCCCGCTAGCCCGCGCGACATCGCCTGCGATGCGTCTGGCCTGATCGAGGGCGTGACCTTTCCCACGGCGCGTCCCCGCGTCATGCACGCGGAGCGAACCTTCTGGGAGAAGGCGACCGCCATCCATGTCTTCTGCCTGCAGGAGCGGCTGCGCGGGGATCGCTATGCTCGTCACTGGCATGATGTTGCACGGCTGGACGAAGCCGGTTTCGCGGCGTCCGCCTTCTCCGATCGCGAGCTGGCGAACGCAGTAGCGCGCCACAAGGCGATGTTCTTCGCCGAGAAAGCGTCCGATCGCACGCCCATTAATTACGCGGCGGCTGTCAACGGCGGTCTGCGGCTCGTGCCCGCCGGCGTCGGTCTGAAGGCGCTGGAAGAGGACTACGCCAGTATGGTCGACGATGGGCTTCTCCTGGAAGACGCCGAGCCTTTCGACACGCTGATGGCGCGGTGCGCCGACATCACCACGCGTGCGAACAATGCGGCTGCAAAAGAAATGACTTAGGGGTCGTGTTTGTGGAATTGAGCGGAGGCGCAGAGATCACCGAGTGATCAAACTGCACAGCGCGATGGCAAGGGGGGAATGCGTGGGACTGTACGAGAGATGGTGCGACGCCACCAAAGAAAAGGACAAGCGGAGGCATTACTGGACCTATGTCGAGAAGGATGAGGGCCGCGATGAGATTCGCGATGACCTCGCCGAGACTGTCCGCTCGCACTACGATCGACTTGAACGCATCGCCGAAGACGTCGAGCGGCTCGGATACAAAGTCGCCGCCAGTATCCTCAGCGAGGCGATGCCCCAAACTCCGAAAGGCCGTTCCGGCGATCTCGGCGAAATTCTCGCGACCGAGCTGGTCGAGGAAGAGATCGGCCTGCGCGTCCCGGTGCGCCGCCTCCGCTACAAGGACGGCCGCAACATGGCCATGCGCGGCGACGACTTCATCGGCGCCGGATACGATGGGGCTGGCGAGAAGCTTTGGCTCCTGAAAGGCGAAGCCAAGAGCAATAAGGTGCTCGGCAAAGCCACGGTCACGAGCGCGCGTAAGGTGCTCAACCGCGACAACGGCCGCTGCACGCCCGACTCCCTGCTGTTCGTCGCCAACCGCCTGCTGGAGAGCAACGACACGGACGACAACGCGCTGGGCCGCAGCCTCCGTGACGAGGTAGGCCTGAAGTCCCTTCGCGCCGATCGCATCGACCACATGCTCTTCACCGTATCGGGCAACGGTCCCCACGCCTCGCTGAAGGGTGATCTCGACGCCACAGGAACCAACCGGGACCAATACGTCGTGAACATCCACGTCGAAGATCACCAGGACTTCATCGCGGCCACGTATCAGGAGGCGGAAGACCTTGGAGACGATTGACGAGCTAACGGTATTCTTGGCGACCGCGACCGCCGACGGCATCCTTGGGCGCCTGCTCTATCGTGGTGCCGCCTGGTCGCTGATGCGCGAGGAAGGCGTGTTGCCGTCGAATGCACCGCCCCTCGGCGCGACGATCGAAACCGATCTTGCCGAACACGGCTTCGCCCTACTTCGAGGCGCGATGGCCCTGCGTGCCCTGGCTAGCGCTTCGGAGCTGACCAGCAAGGCGTTCGAGCGCGCGGCCAATGCGTTCGAAGCCCTGGTGCGCAACGGCGACCCGGAGGCACCGGATCGCGGCTTCCGTCGCATGATCGCCGCCGCCGCCTACCATCTGGCCGGCTTTTCGGCGGTTGCCTATTCGCTCTTCAACGAGACGGCAGACGACCTCAACGCCTCGCCGGGTGAAACAGCGATCCGACACCTCATCCTGCGCGATCTCGGGCAACTACGTGGCTTCGTTCGCGAATGGCTGGACGACGATGTCCATGGCGATGAGCAGATCGCCGAGGCGCTACGAGGGGAAGAGCCTGATATCGACGAGGTGCTGTCGACTATCCTCAACACGACGATTTGCCGAGCGCTGGCGTATTTTGACTTCGCGCTCGAGACAGGTGAACCCGAGCCGATCGAGACCGCACGGACGCTGCTCGCCACGGCGGTCAGTCTGGCGGACAATGCGGAGAATGTGCCGCTGTGGTGGATTTCGAACCTCTGCCGCCACCTGATCGACGACCTCTGGCAGCATTCGCTGCATCAGACCCTGCCGACCGAGCCGCCTGAGGGGACAGAAGAGAAATACCCCGATCTGCGGCGCCTGTTCATCTCGTCGCTCTATGCCCGCAAGACCTCCGAGGTGGAGCTATGGCCATCGCAGCGCGAAGCGGCCCGGCGTTCCACCGATGTTACCGACGATCTGGTCGTGGCCTTGCCTACCAGCGCCGGTAAGACGCGGGTGGCTGAGATCGCCGCATTGATGACCCTGTCATCGGCGCGCCGGGTGTTGATCGTCACGCCATTGCGCGCCTTGTCCGCCCAGACCGAGCGATCCTTCAGAAAGACTTTCGCGCCGCTCGGTTTCAGCGTCTCCTCGCTTTATGGCGCCAGCGGCCTTTCGGCTGGCGATGAAGACGCTTTGCGCACCCGCGAGATCATCATCGCGACGCCCGAGAAGCTCGACTTCGCGTTGAGAAGCGACTCGTCGGTGATTGATGATGTCGGCCTGATCGTCCTCGACGAAGGCCACATGATCGGCCCGAGCGAGCGCGAAATCCGCTACGAGACGTTGGTGCAGCGTCTGCTTCGGCGCGCGGATGCGGACGAACGCAGGATTGTCTGTCTCTCCGCAATCCTGCCCAGCGGCGACGAGTTGGACGATCTCACCGCATGGATTCGCTCGGACGAACCGGGCGAGCCGGTGCGTTCCGACTGGCGCCCCACGCGACAGCGGTTCGGCGCACTCACCTGGCGGGGTAAGGACGGGCTGCTCCGGCTCGACCTCGACGATGATGGTCCCTTTCTTGACAAGTTCGTTGTCGAGAAAGCGGCGCTCGGGAAAGAGAAGAAGCCCTATCCGCGCAAGAACTCGCACCTCGCCTTGTTCGCGGCGTGGGAGTTCGCAAGCCAGGGCAAGCGGACCCTCATCTTCTCTACCCAGGCCAATTGGGTCGAGAGCTACGGCAAACAAGTCGTGGACCTCTGCAAGCGTGGCTATCTGGACTCGCTGCTGGAAGACGAAGCGTCGATCGCGCGTGCCTTGGAGGTGGGCAAGGAATGGTTGGGCGAGGACCATCCCGCCGTCGCCTGCTTGAAAGCAGGCGTCGCCATCCATCATGGCCGGCTGCCGAGCCCGTTCCTGCGTGAGCTGGAAGCCCTCCTGTCCGAGGGGGTCCTAAAAGTCATCGTCGCGTCGCCGACCTTGTCGCAAGGCCTCAACCTCAACGCCGCCGTCTTGTTGGTGCCAGCGTTGTATCGGGCGTCCGAGAAGATCAAAGGCGAGGAGTTCGCGAACGTCGCTGGCCGCGCCGGGCGCGCCTTTGTGGACGTCGAAGGTCTCATCGTCCACGTCATGTTCGATAAGATCGATTGGCGAAAGAGGGAATGGCGAAAGCTGGTTGCCTCCGCCAAAGCCCGCACACTGAAAAGCGGCCTCATCCAGATCGTCGCCGAGATCCTTGAACGCCTATCCCGCGAAGGTGTCCTAGATCGCGATGATGCGTGGGAATATCTCGCCAATTCCCGCGAAGCTTGGAGATCGCCCGAGGAGGAGGCCGCAGTCGCCGAGCGCTTGGCTGCCGGCGCGGAATACGACGCTGATAGCGACGACGATGAAGAGGGCGGCGATGATGATGAGGAGACCATCGACGAGGAGCCGCTTTCGCAAATCGTTGAACGCCTCGATGCGACCGTATTCGGTCTGATTGAAGCGCTCGATGCTGACCGCGCCGACCTGCCGCAGCTCTTGGACGAGGCGCTCAAAGGATCGCTCTGGGCCCGCCAAATCGCCCGCGAAGGCGAGGACGTCGGACCGCTGCACAAGAAGGTGTTCGAGGCACGCGCCGATCTCATTTGGAAGACTACGACGGCCCAGGCGCGGCGCGGACATTTCGCGATGGGCGTTGGGCTTGAGGCTGGCCTCACGATAGACGCCATGGCCGACGAACTGGCCGAACTCCTCGACCGGGCTGATGAGGCGGCGCTGAGCGGCGACGTGGACGTACTTGCCGACACCCTCGGCGGTCTCGGGGAGCGCCTACTATTTATGCGGCCCTTCATCCCCGACAAGGCCAACTCGCTGCCGGCGAATTGGAAGGCGATTCTGCGCAGTTGGATATCAGGCGAGGATGTCGCGAAGATCGGTCCGCAAAACATGCGGGCCGTCGAAGAGGCCTTCACCTATCGCCTGGTCTGGGCGCTGGAAGCTGTCCGTACCCGTCGCATGTCCCTTGGTTGGTCACCGGAGACGGTGGCGGGCGGCGCCGCAGCGGCGGTCGAAACCGGCGTCCCGCAATTCATGATGTCCATGCTGATACGCGCGGGCCTTCCTTCGCGACGGGCGGCTATGGCGGCGATCGAGGATGCCAAGCCTGTCTTCGTCACGCCCGCCGAGATGCGCGCCTGGCTCGAATCCGACGAGATCACGGCCTACACGGACGCCAGCGACTGGCCTACACCCGACACTGCGGCGCTATGGGCTCGCTTCCGTACCGAAGCTCTCAGCGGCGGTATCCAGAAATGGTCGGTCGAACACTACAAGCGCCTGCTCGACATCGCCGTCGCCCCGCCTGCCGGACTCTACCGGATCGTCACCGACGAGGGTGACGGGCGGACTTGGCTGGCGACGCCGGACTATCAGCGGGTCGCCGCATTCAAGAAGCCAGCCGTCGATCCCAAGCCCAGCCTCTTCTCGGGACGATTGTCGGGTAATACGAGGCTAGTGGAAGCCCTGCGCGTCGGCCGCGGGAAACTGCGCTGGCCGCAGGCCGATGCGTAAAGGGGACAGGCCGTGGCTCCGCATGAAGATGCCGAACCTTTCGCGGCGCTTATGACGCGCTGTGCCGACATAGCTGAGCGCGCCAATAGCGCCTGTAAATAACGAAAGAAAAATGGGAGGGGGAAGTGTGGATATTGTACAGATAAAGATCAGAAACATCGCCGACTCCTTGAAGATGGACGTGCGGTGGGGCAACGGTAGCGCATTGCTAGAGAACGTGAATTACCGAACAATGATGACGGGGGGCGGCAATGCGGGCGTTTGAATTCGATCACCGCCTCGTCGATTCTTACGCCAGGTTTTCGCGGTCTTTCAGTACCATTCGATCTGATGACCTCAAGTCTGAGGTTGATCGCCAGTACGATGCCGGGCGTTTCTGGCCGGATGCTATGCTGTCTCTCAACCCGAAGTTTCTTGGGGGTCCAACCGTCGATGACCTGGTCAACTCGGGCGATCTTGATGAAGCGACGGGCAGAATATTCCGGTTCGGGTCAGAGCCCCTGCGGTTCCATCGCCATCAAGCCCAGTCCATCGCCAAGGCGCAGGCGGGTCAGAGTTACGTGGTTACGACGGGGACAGGCTCGGGCAAGTCGCTTTGCTTTTTCGTACCCGTAGTCGACGCGATCGTTCGCGCCCGCAAGGCCGGGAGGCCGCGCAGAACCAGTGCCATCTTCGTTTATCCGATGAATGCACTGGCCAACAGCCAGATCAATGAGATCGAGAAATTCATCGCACAGTCGGGCCTGCCGACCGAGCTTAAGCCGGTTGTGCGTCGCTACACCGGCCAGGAAAGCCAGGAAGATCGGCAACGAATTGCAGACGCCCCGCCGGACATTCTGCTGACTAACTTCATGATGGCCGAACTTCTGCTGACGCGGCAGGACCAGCTCGATACCAAGGTTATAGAGAATGCGAACGGACTGAATTTTATCGTTCTTGACGAACTGCACACCTATCGCGGCCGCCAGGGCGCCGATGTCGCGATCCTCGTTCGTCGTCTTCGCGACCGATGCACGCCAGACAAGGCACCTATCTGCATTGGAACCTCGGCCACCATGGCGAGCGAAGGATCCGATATCAATCGCGCTGAGGCCGTGGCGAATGTTGCGTCGCGCCTTTTCGGGACCCCTATCGGGCCGGAATCCGTCATCGACGAATCGCTTCGACGGGCGACGGATGATCGGCTGAAGCTCGACGATGTGCGGCGGAAGCTTGCGCCTGTCCTGACATCCGTACTTCCAGCGGAGCTGACAGATGAGGTTCTGAAAGAACACCCGCTGGCGGTATGGACCGAACTGGCGATTGGCCTGGACGACGCACAGGAGCTCAAGCGCAAGAAGCCGATCCCTTTTGAAAAGGCCGTAGCGCTGCTTTCAAAAGATAGTGGCGTCGGCGTCGAAACCTGCCGAAGCGGGCTCGAGGCATTCCTGACGCGCGTCAGCCTCCCGGAAACTGAGCGTGGCGGCTTGGGAACCGGCGCATTCCTGGCGTTCAAGCTCCATCGATTCATCTCGGGCGCTGGCGAGATTTTCACTACACTGACTGGCCAACCCAGGAATGTGTTGTTCGAAGGTCAACTCGAAGATCCAAGTGCCCCGGGCCACCGCCTCTATCCCACCCGCTTCTGTCGGGAATGCGGACATGAGGTCCACGTCATTACGAAGACCGAGGATGCCAAAGGCATCCTGTTTCTGCCCAGGGGCATCGATGATGCGCCGCTCGACGATCAAGAGGGAGAAACGGCGGGCTACCTGACCACTACGGGCGACGGCGATCCTGAGTACGTCTTTACAGGCGAGATCGAAGCGTACCCCGAGGACTGGCGCGAGGAGCGCAACGGCATCGAGCGACTCCGAGCGAACAGGAAACGCAGGATGCCCCAGATGATCACGGTGGCCCCGGATGGGCGCTGCGATTCGGCGGGTAAAAGCTTTTGGTTCATACCGGGCAAGTTTGGTTTCTGCCCGTGCTGTCTCGACCAGCCGCATCCCAACATGCGCGAACGCACCAAGCTCACCGGGTTGTCGGGTGAGGGCCGCAGCTCGGCAACGACGCTCCTCGTTTCGACCGCCCTGGAATGGATGAACGGGAACAACAGCGGCGTTCCCAAAGAGAAACGCAAACTCCTAGGTTTCACGGACAACCGGCAGGACGCCGCCCTCCAGGCTGGCCACTTCAACGACTATTTGTTCGTCAGCCTACTGCGTGGCGCGATCCTGCGAGCGGTGCTGGACGCTGGCGACGATGGCCTAGCCGAGGACGAATTCGGTCTGCGGGTCGTGAAGGCGCTCGGATTTACGGCGGGCAATAAGGTCGCGCGGGTCCATTGGATGTTGGATCCCGAGGCGGGCGCTGTAGTTCGTGAGGACGCCCAGCGCTCTCTCGCGAAGGTTCTCGCCCATCGGCTCTGGACAGATCTGCGTCGGGGATGGCGTTACACCAACCCGAGCCTCTCCGTCCTCAAGCTCATCGACGTTGCGTTCGTTGGGCTCGATGACATCGCGGAAGATACAGAGCGCCTCACGGCTGTCTTGCCGGATTTTGGGACGCTCGATGCGCCCGTGCGCAAGGCGATGCTGAAGCTGCTCCTCGGCGCCATGCTCGACGGCTTGGCCGTTGGGACGGAGGCGCTCGATCTGACCGTCCTCGACGCCGTCGCCCAAAAGTCCCGAAATCTCCTGCGCGTCCCCTGGGCCATCGACGCGAAAGAGACGCCGAGAAGCCGCACGACCCTATTTCTGCAAGCTCCAGGCAAGGATCGGGTTGGCTTACGGGAAGAACAAACGATCGTCCGCGCTGGGCATAACTCCCGTATCGGACGTCTCATCAATCGAAAAAGCGTCATTGGGACCAAGCTCAGCAAGGCAGACTACCTGACAGTCATGACGGGCCTGATGGAACTTCTGGCTCGCGAGGGATTGGTGTCGCGCGTCGACATCGAGGCCGACCTGCAAGGTTGGCGTCTGTCACCGTCAGCGGTTCGGATCGTTCCTGGGGAAGCCATCAGGACAGGGGCGGCGCAGGGCAACCGCTATTTTCACGATCTCTACAATGAGATCGCTGCCCATCTGAAGGCGGGCCATAGCAGCTATTGGGGACTGGAAGGCCGCGAACATACAGCTCAAGTTTCCCAGAGACAGCGCGAATGGCGCGAGTGGCGCTTCCGATTTGAGAAGGAAGACCGGGAGAATCTCACGAAGAATGCCGCCGATCTCAAAGCGGTAGGTGAGTCGGAGCAGTTTCTGCCGGCCTTGTTCTGTTCGCCAACCATGGAGCTCGGCGTCGACATCTCGGCGCTAAATGCCGTCTATCTGAGAAACGTACCGCCGACACCGGCCAATTATGCCCAGCGCGCCGGCCGCGCGGGCCGCTCCGGGCAGGCCGCGGTCATTGTGACCTATTGCGCCGCTCAATCGCCGCACGACCAGTATTTCTTCGAGCGGCGCAATGAGATGGTGGCTGGTGTTGTTCGTCCCCCGGCGCTCGACATCACCAATGAAGAGCTCGTGCGCTCGCATCTGCATGCCGTCTGGCTTGCCGAAGCGAAGCTCGCTCTGTCTCCTGACATCCCCGACATCCTAGACTTGGCGAAGCCAGGCTCTCCGCTGAAGCAAGAGATCCACGACGTCATCGACCGGCCTGAGTTGATGGTTGGGGCGCATTTCCCGATGAAGCGCGTTCTCGATCAGATTCTCGGCTCGGTGGCTGGCCGGAAACCGGTCTGGATGAGTGAACCAGATGACTTCGTCTCCGCGGTCGCCCAGCGCGCGCCGCAGGAATTCGATCGCGCGTTCGGTCGCTGGCGGGAATTGTATAACTCAGCACGAACGCAGCTGATGGAGGCCAATGCTCGCTCCGAGATCACGGGCCTCTCGGGCGCGGACCGTCGTCGAATCAAGGCTGCGCAAATGCAGGCGAGCGACCAGATCACCATTCTGGAGCAGGGCAAGGCCACGAATGGATCGGACTTTTACTCTTACCGCTATCTCGCGACGGAGGGCTTCCTGCCGGGATATAATTTCCCGCGGCTGCCACTCTATGCCTTCATCCCTGGGGATGGAAAAACTGGCTCGTTCCTCCAGCGCGCCCGCTTCCTGGCTATCTCGGAGTTCGGGCCGCGCAGCCTGATCTATCACGAAGGCCGCGCTTACAGAGTCATGAAGGCGAAGCTGCCGCCGGAAGTCCGAACGGGGGACGGGTCGGAGCTCGCCACCCGAGACATCTTCATCTGCTCGAACTGCGGCGGCTGTCATGACGGCGAGGTCGAGCGCTGCCACGCCTGCGATGCCCCGATGGCGGGTGAGATGCCAGTGCAGAGGACGCTCCGGATCGACAACGTGGAAGCCGCGCCCACAGAGCGGATCACGGCAAATGACGAAGAGCGCGTCCGGCAGGGCTTCGAGATTCAGACCGTCTTCTCCTGGCCAAAGCGCGACGGCCGGGTCCAGATTACCGAGGCGGATTTTCGTTGTGAGGATACCTCGATCCTCAAGCTGCAATATGCCAACAGCGCCGAGATCAGTCGGATCAACAAAGGGCTGAAACGCCGGGCACAACAGACCAAGTTCGGTTTTTATATCGACCCACGTAGCGGCTACTGGTCGAAGTCCGAAGACGAAGATCCAGATATCGACGTGCCACCAGATGTTGTGAGGCCCGTTCGGATCGTCCCCATTGTCCGCGACCACAAGAACGCGCTTCTCTTCCGTTTCAACGAACCCACGGCCTATGCGCCAAAGACCATCCCGACGGTTCAGCATGCCCTTATGAGGGGGATTGCCGTCGTCTTCCAACTGGAAGAGGGCGAGATCCTTGGCGAGCCACTACCCGCTCGCGACAACCGCCGTGCTGTTCTGGCCTACGAAGCCGCAGAGGGTGGCGCAGGCGTGTTGAGCCGTCTAATCGAGGATCCGAAGGCCTTCGGCAAAGTCGCCCGAGAAGCACTGATCCTTATGCACTTTGAGAAGGTCGACGAAGCGATCGCAGCTGGCGATGCCAAGCTGCTCGCCAGTCACGACGGGGAGGCCTGTGTTCGCGGGTGCTATCGTTGCCTGCTCTCCTATTTCAACCAGCCTGATCACGAGCTGATCGACCGAACGAGCGATGAAGCAAAGCAGATGCTGATCGATCTGGCGCGAGGCGAGGTGGTGCTCGCGGCCTCGCCGGGCCAGTCGGCTGAGGGCGGTGGTGGATGGACAGGCGCCTTCAAGGAGACAGGGCTTCCGGCCCCCGACGCTTCCACTGTCAGCTTCTCTAATCAGGAGATGAGCTTCGTCTGGCGCAGTCATTTCGTCGCCGCTTGCGTCGCTCCTCTGACCGAGGCAACGCGCGAGGCGGCGGAAACCAAGGGCTGGACACTGTTCGAGCTGCCGGAGACGGTAGCAGCGGGCGTGCCCCACGCGATGATTTCGATGTTTGGGGGATGACATGATGACAGTGAATTTTGCCCCTGGAGATCTGGTCCGCGCCCGCGGGCGTGAATGGGTCGCGCAGCCGTCCCCTCAAGATGGCATTCTAGCTCTCCGCCCTCTCTCGGGCGGTGAGAACGACGCGGTTATCCTCGACCCGGCGCTTGAGATCCTCCCGGTTGAGCCTGCCCGATTTGATCTGCCTGCCGACGCCGCTACAACCGTTCAGGCGAAGGCTGCGCTCCTCGCGGATGCGATGCGTCTGACGCTGCGCCGTGGTGCAGGTCCTTTCCGGTCCGCCGCGCAACTCGCCTTTGAACCTCGGACCTACCAGCTTGTTCCCTTGTTGATGGCCCTTCGCCTGCCAGTGCCACGCCTGCTCATCGCGGACGACGTTGGTATCGGCAAGACGATCGAGGCTGGCTTGATCCTGCGCGAACTGATGGATCGCGGCGAGGTGGATGCGTTCTCAGTGCTCTGCCCTCCGCATCTCGTCGAACAGTGGGTCGGAGAGCTGAAGGTGCGCTTCGGGATCGAAGCTGTTGCGGTCACGTCGGGGACGGCGAGCAGGCTGGAACGCAGCCTGCCGCTCGCTCAGACCTTATTCAATGCATATCCTTTTACGGTTGTCAGCCTAGACTACATCAAGGCCGAGAAGCGCCGGGAAAACTTCGCACGCGCCTGCCCTGATTTCGTTATCGTCGATGAGGCGCATGCCTGTGTAGGCACGCACAAGGGTCGGCAGCAGCGCTTTGAGCTTCTTTCAGGGCTGGCCCGGAATCCGGATCGGCGGATGATCCTTGTGACCGCCACGCCGCATTCCGGGGATGAGGACGCTTTCGCGCGCCTTCTCTCTCTGGTCGAACCATCATTCACATCGATGAACTTTGAGGACGCTAGCTACCGGGAGCGTCTGGCGCGGCACTTCGTACAGCGGCGCCGGATCGATCTCGTCTCGGGGGATTGGGACGAAGATCGCGCCTTCGCGAAGCATGAGACAACGGAATTTCCCTACCGTCTTTCTCCAGCGCACCTCGAATTCCAGGAAACCGCGCTCGACTACTGCCTTGGCATCGTTTCCCGAGCAGTATCCGGACAGCGGGAACGACGCTTGGCCTTCTGGGGCACGCTGGCCCTGATGCGTTGCGTCGGCTCTTCGCCGGCGGCGGCTGTGAGCGCGCTGCGGAACCGAATGTCGAGCGAGAGCGATCGCCTCGAGCCGCAAATTTATGACGACGACAGCGACGACGAGGACGCGGTCGATATTGAACCGGGTACATCCTTCGACGTCGACCCGGAACTTCTTGCCCTGGTCAAGCGTGCCGAGGAAATGGTCAGCAAACCCGATCCCAAGCTGATCGCTTTGGTCGATGCTTTGACCCCCCTCATCAAGAAGGGCGCCAATCCCGTCGTCTTCTGTCGCTATCTGGCAACCGCCGAACATGTCCGCGATGGCCTGCGCAAGGCGTTCCCAAAGCTGATCGTCGAAGCCGTAACAGGTGTTCTTACGCCCGACGAACGCCGAGACCGCGTGGCGGACATGGCATCGGTGGATGAGGAAAAGCAGGTTCAGCGCATCCTCGTCGCCACCGACTGTCTTTCCGAAGGAATCAACCTGCAGCAGCTGTTCGATACGGTCGTCCATTATGACCTGTCGTGGAATCCGACCCGACATCAGCAACGCGAAGGACGGGTCGATCGTTTCGGCCAACCGGCAGAGCTTGTCCGATCGATGATGATGTTTTCGCCGGACAGCGCGATCGACGGCGCCGTGCTCGATGTCATCCTTCGCAAGGCCGAGGAGATCCGCAAGGCGACGGGCGTGACCGTTCCGCTTCCCGATGAACGGGGGCCGGTGACGGATGCGCTGATGGCGTCGATGATGCTGCGCCGTGGCGCACCCCGCCAACTCACGCTCGATCTGCGCCTCGCCGATGGTGTCGGGGTTATGGAAGCACGTTGGCGCGATGCCGCCGAGAACGAGAAGAAATCCCGCGCGCGTTTCGCCCAGAACGCAATGAAGCCGCAGGAGGTCGCTCCGGAATGGGAGAAGGTCCGTATGCTGCTCGGCTCTCCGGCGGATGCGAAGCTCTTCGTCGAACGGGCGATGGCGCGCTTTGGCGTTCCCCTTGAAACCCGGAAAACCATACTCCTGGCCCACGTCAATGCGCTTGAATCTGGCTTGCGTGAGCGTCTGGCCGAGCACAATCTGATTGGATCGGTGCGTCTGGCAACACTCGAGCCCGCGCCCTCGGGCTCGGCGCTGCTGACGAGGACACATCCCCTGACGGCCACGCTTGCCGAAGCACTGGTCGAGGCTTCGCTTGATCCCGATACCCTGTCAGGTCTCGGCATAGGCCGGGTCGGCGCCTGGCCGACCGCCGCCGTACAGCAATTGACTCGCGTTGTCCTGCTCCGTGTGCGCTTCAAGCTGACCGTCCATGCCCGCAAGGAGCGGTTGCTGCTGGCCGAGGAAGCAGCGCTCGTCGCGATCGAGGGCGGCCGGATCGTGGCGGCCAGCGAGGCCGCCCGGAAACTGCTGAACGCACCGGCGATGGCCGATTTGGCCCCCGTCGCACGCGACCGATTCATCGCGAAAGCGAAGGAGGATCTAGCCAGATTGCTGGAAGGACCGATCGCCGATTTCGTCCGATTGCGCGCGCAAGAACTCATGGCGGACCATGCACGGCTCCGCGCAGCGTCGGGGTCCGCAGCGCGTGTCACAGTGGAGGCGGTGCTCCCGCCGGACGTGATCGGCCTCTTCACGTTAATGCCGGGTGAGGCCTAAGCCATGGCCCGCAAGCCCATCACAGATGTGTCCGCCTGGCCCTCACTGACGCTCGAGGGCAACCTCGTCGCGCCGGCGATGGTCGCGAGCATCGATCGCAGACAAGCATCCGAGCAGACGGAGGAAGACTACCGGATCCGAAAGGGACTAACGATCCGAGAGGAGATCTCGACCGCCTTCCGCGTTGGCCAGTCCCATTTCGACGGGTTCGCAAAGTTTGAAAACCCCTCCGTCGAAGCGACTCGTCGCTTCGTGCGTGATTTCCTCAAAGAAACTTTGGGCTTCGACGATCTGGCTCCAACCGACGGAGTTGTCTCTTTCCTTGCCGGCGGCCGGGTTCCTATCGTCGTCGTACCGCCTTCCGACGAAAAGCTCGATAGGCGTAGCCCGACGCTCTCCAACGACCGTTCGCGCTCCGCGGCTTTCGCGCTTCAGGACTATCTCAACGACAGCGATCACGCGCTGTGGGGCTTGGTGACGAACGGGACAGTGATCCGCCTTATGCGCGACAATGCCTCGTTGACCCGGCCGGCATACGTTGAAGCCGACCTTGCCCAAATATTCACAAATGAGGACGCGGCCTCTTTCGCCGTTCTCTGGTCGTTGATCCATCGGACCCGGTTCGGCATCGCCGACACCGGTGTAACAGACTGCATCCTCGAACGCTGGCGTGAAGCTGGCTCACGTGAAGGCGAGGTGGTCCGCGACCGGCTGGCAGACCAGGTCGAAACTGCGCTCAAGGTTCTCGGCTCGGGCTTTCTCGAAGCTAATCCCGACCTCGCCGCCAGCTTGAAATCCGGCGAAGTCAATCTGACCGAATGGTTCAACGAGCTTCTGCGTCTCGTCTATCGTCTGATTTTCCTGATGGTAGCCGAGGACCGGAACCTGCTTCACCCAGAGGGTGCGAAGGCGATTGCCCGAAAGCTCTATGCTGAGGGCTACAGCCTCGCCGCGTTGCGCGCGCAATGCGCTCGGGCAGCCACCTGGGACAAACACCACGACCGATACGAGGGCGTCAAGGTCGTCTTCCATGCCCTTGCTCACGGCCAGGAGGCGCTCGGTCTGCCGGCCCTGGGCGGTCTTTTCAGCGCCGGTATATTGCCGCGTCTCGAAGGGGCTCGCCTGCGTAACCGCGCCTTCATGGAGGCACTCTACCGCCTTTCCTGGCTCTCCGACAAAACCGGGATCGTCCCGGTGAACTGGCGCGCGATGGAGACCGAGGAACTGGGCTCTGTCTATGAATCCCTGCTCGAGCTCCAGCCGCAACTAGGCGACGATGGCAAGACGCTGGTTTTCGCATCTGAAGCCGCAGAGCAGAAGGGCAACCAACGCAAGACAACTGGCTCTTACTACACTCCGGACAGCCTGGTGCAGCTCTTGCTCGATACCACGCTCGATCCGGTTCTGAATGAGCGGGAAGCTCAGGCTGCTGATCCCGCCGAGGCGCTATTGAAGCTCACCGTCGTCGACCCCGCCTGCGGTTCGGGACATTTCTTGCTCGCAGCGGCGCGGCGCATCGCCAGTCGTGTCGCCCGGCATCGCGCGGGGGGAATTCCTTCGGCAGCCGACTTCCGCCATGCGTTGCGCGAAGTTGCCTGCCGCTGTCTCTATGGCGTGGACCGCAATCCTATGGCGGTCGAACTGACTAAGGTAGCGCTTTGGATTGAAGCGCTGGAGCCGGGCCGTCCGCTCGCCTTCTTCGACGCGCAGATCCGCTGTGGCGATAGCCTGATCGGCGTCTTTAGCCGCGCGATGTTGAGGGAAGGATTGCCTGACGAGGCCTACAAGCCGCTGACCGGCGACGACAAGGAACTCTCTCGCCGGTACGCTCGCCTTAACAAGGAACAGCGAGATCGGGCGAAAGGTCATCCGCAGCTCTTCAAGAGCTGGTCGCCGCCTGAAATCCTGGCCGAGCGAGATCACAAGTTGAAGGAAATGGCGCAAGATGATCTGGCGAGCGTCGAGGCGAAGGCGCGAGATTTCGAGGACATGCGTGCCTCAGACGATTGGCGGCGTCTGAAGACAGCAAGCGATCTCTATATCTCGGCGAACTTCTACATGGCGGCGTTCTTCACGCCGAAAGCGGCCGGCGCCACGGGCACGGACGCCATGCCGCTCACCGAACACGTATGGCAGGCGGCGGGCGGCCAAGCGCCCGCCGAGCATTTGCGCCAAGGTGCAAAGCTGACTGCCGAGAAGGTGAACGCCTTTCACTGGTTCATCGAGTTTCCCGAGATCATGGAACGAGATGGCGGCTTCGATGTCGTCATCGGCAACCCGCCGTGGGAGCGCATTAAGCTCCAGGAGCAGGAGTTCTTTGCCGCGCGATCGCCGGCGATCGCGAGCGCGCCCAACAAGGCAGAGCGCCAGAAACTGATCGGCTTGCTGGAGAGCGCTGACCCCGACGTTGCGGATGGCCGACTTTGGAGAGACTTCGTCTTCGCCAAGCGCGCAGCGGAAGCAGCAAGCGAGTTTGCTCGCTCGTCTGGCCGCTATCCGCTCACCGGCCGAGGTGACGTCAATACCTATGCACTCTTCGCGGAGATGTTCTCGCGCCTGGTCGGGCCGCGTGGTCGGGCAGGCATCATTGTGCCAACTGCCATCGCGACGGACTCCACCACAGCTAGCTTTTTCGCCGCGCAGGTGGATGAACGCCGCTTGGTCAGTTTGCATGATTTCCAGACTGGTCGGGGCTTCTTCGACCGTATTGGTCACGCGCGCTTCAAATTTTCATTGGTAACATTGGCAGCGCCGGGTGGCCCGGCCGCGATTTCCTTCAGCTTCTTCTCCCGTACAGCCGAAGACTTTGCCGATGAGAGGCGACATTTTAGTTTGTCGCCGACAGAAATCGCCGCGGTTAATCCAAATACCAAGACCGTGCCGGTCTTCCGGACCCGCACCGACGCGGAATTGACTGCAAAGATTTATCTTCGTGGCCCTGTGCTGATCGAAGCGCGGCCCACCGAGTCGGGAGGCGACATCAACCCTTGGGGCATTAATTTCCAAACTATGTTCCACATGTCCGGCGACTCAGGCTTCTTCCGCACGCCAGCACAGATGGAGTCCGAGGGCTGGCAACCCGACGGGGCGAACTGGATTCGGGAAACGCCTGCTGGCGTTGAGCGCCGGGTGCCGCTCTATGAAGCCAAGATGATCCATCACTTCGATCATCGCTGGGCCACCTATAGTCCGGATGCGAGCGAAGATGAGGAAGGCGCGCGCGATTGCACCGTTGTCGAGAAACAAGAATTAAATTTCGAGCCTTCGCCCCGCTATTGGGTGCCGGAGGAAGAAGTCGTCCTGCGTGCCGCCCGCGTTCCTGCGGCGCTGAAAAGTGCCGTTAAACAGGCGCGCGGCGAAGGCGGAAAGGGACGCCGCAAGGCAAGTTCTGATCTAGGGGAAAGCGCATATGCAGGTGTGCTCAAGGCGCTTGCCACTTGGATTGCCGGCGCCATTTATGCGATCGAGGAACGCCCCGCGCGGGAAACCGATCTGTTCCACCTCCTTGGCCGCGCGCATGATTGGCGCGGCACGCTGAAGGTGGCGCCAGAACGCTTCTTGCTCGATCCCAAGACAGTTGCGGGCGGCGCAGAGATGCAACGCGAAACGCCGCTGTCGGCGGATGATCTTGCTCGCCTCGGCGACGAGCCAAAAGATCCGCTGGTGCTTGCCGAGCGCCTTATCGCAGCTAAGCAGCCGCGCTGGCTCATGGGCTGGCGGGATATCACTAACGCCACGAACGAGCGGACGGTCGTTGGCGGAGTATTCCCGAAAGCCGGCGTCGGCAATAATCTACCCATTTGGTATCCTGGACCTCAAGTCGATGGAAAGCATGCAGCAGCTTTCGTTGGCATGCTTACTTCTCTGACGTTCGATTTTTCGGCCCGTCACAAGGTCGGTGGCACTCATCTCAACTTCTTCATCGCCCAACAACTTCCGGTCCTTCCTCCTTCCGCCTTCTCCCACGAGGATCTTGGGTTCATCACCCCGCGGGTGCTGGAGCTTACCTACACGAGTCACGCCATGAAACCTTGGGCGGAGGACTTGGGATATTCCGGTCAGCCCTTCGTGTGGAACGAGGATCGCCGCCCCCAAATACGCGCGGAACTCGACGCCTTCTTTGCTAAAAAATATGGTCTCACCGAGGAAGAGCTGCGTTATGTGCTCGACCCGGAGAAGGTCAAAGGCTCCGGCTACCCGTCAGAAACATTCAGGGGACTGAAGGAAAAGGAAACCCGCCAGTTTGGCGAATACCGCACCGAGCGTCTGGTGTTGGCGGCGTGGAAACGGACTGAGGCCGATCAGCTATCCGATGTGCTTCCAGCCTCCGTCGTATTGCCGCGTCTCGAGGACTTGGCAGATGGCGCCTGGGCTTGGCCGGCAACCGTGCAGCCGCGAGACCGTCTTCGCTACGCGGCGCAATACGCGCTCTGGCAGATGGATCAGGCGAACGATGGCGCCCGCGCCCGCTTCGTAATCGCCAGCCTTGCGGAACCGGCACTGCTCACGCCTCTGTTGTCGGCTAGCGACCGGAATCAGTGGATCAGGCTCGCCGGCCCCGACGCGCAGCCTGCACAAGGCGCAGTACGGCTGAGCCCAGCTATCAATGCAGCGTGGCGATCGATGTTCGAGACGCTGCTTACCTCGGGCCAATTGGAGGAACGCGCCGATGGAGCATGGGCACGGGGGCAGCATTTTAATTCGGCGGGGCTACAAGCCGTTTCCGCCGATGCTCAGCGCGCCGCCTTTGTAATTCGCGCAATTCGAAGCCTTGACGTCAGGAGCCTAACCGCGGCTGTTGCGCAGGAGGACAATGTGGTCTGGGCGAGGTTTGGGCATGGCGCAGCCTGAACTGTTTGCCCCAACGATGCACCCGCCGATGGCGCCGGAGGGCCGCGTCGGGCCTCGGCTTTGGTTTCGTCGGCTAGCCGTCTTCAAGGACCCACAGACCATCATCCGCGACGTGTCGTTGAAACCCGGCCTCAACATCATCTGGACGCCAGATATGTCGAGCAGCGGCAACCGCGCCTTGGCCCATGGCAGCGGCAAGACAACCTTCTGCCGTTTGCTTCGAGCTTGTCTGGGGGAGCCCGCCTATGCGACCGATCCCCAGCGATCACGGATCATGGCAAGGCTGCCGAACGGCGTGATAGCGGCGGAAGTTCTAATCGATGGCGCATGCTGGGTAATTGTCCGCCCGTTAGGATTTCTGGGCGGGGAGTTCGCCACTCGAGCAGAGTCAATAGAGGAGGCTATCGCGCGCGGCCGTCTCGACGGGGATCAAACATTCATTGACCCTGTCTTGATCGACACCTTTTTCCCGACGATCGCAGGAGTCACGCCGCCTGATGTCAGCCATGACCAAGTCTGGGATGTCCTTCGTGCTTGGTTGACGCGCGATCAGGAGTGCCGTCTTGCCGACATTCTGGCGTGGCGGTCATCACAGACGCAAACCCGTTCACGCGCACAAGTGCTGGGCGAAACAGCTAAGCTGACGATGGTGCGCCTCGCTTTGCGCGCTCTCGACGCGGAAGAGCGCGCGGCGGCCGGCCGCGAGCGAGACCTCGTGGCTGCTGTCGAGGATGAACGGCGACGCCAAGCTTATCAGCAGCAGCGGTATGCCGATGGTCTGAAAGCCGTGAGGCTAGCATTGGGCGTGGGCGATGAAGTTGGTTTCGACGATACCATTGACCAGAAAGGCTTGGTCTCGTTGGCAGAGAGGGCATTGGCGGACGCCATGCGAACCGATCTGCCGAAGCCGCCCGACGTCAGTTCGATCTTCGGGCGTCTGTATGCACTCAATGAGGAGCGCGGAGTATTCGTTGCGAAACAACAGCAGTTCGAAAACGAGGCGCGCTTCAAGCGAGACGAAGCCGGGCGTTACCGTTCCGAAGCGACCTTGGGCGAGATCGATATCACTCAGGGACGGATCCGGGTCTGCCCCGTCTGTAGAGTCAGCATAGATGAGGTTAAGGCGAAGGGGTGCGGCATTTCACTCGAAGCATGTGACCTGTCTGCGCTGAAGGTCGCAATTGCTGAGAAGCAGAAGAGGGCCGCCGAGCTGGACGCAGAGGCGAACGGTGCAGAACAGGCGGCCAAAGGCGTCGAAGCCCAGATTCAGCAGCTCGGTCCTCGGCGGCAAGCACTTGAGGCGGAGGCCAAAGCCGCTGACACTGCTAGCCGCGCCGCGCAGGTGGCTGCGAAGGAGGTCCAAGACCGCATCTATCGATCGAGGCGAATACTCGATGATGCGCGGTCGCTGCGCGCAGCCGAAGCAGCCGCTAAACCAACACCCCCGGGGACTGCGGCGCTGGAAGCAGTTCGCGCACAGTTGGAGTCGGGGCGCTCGCGGGCGCGGGCAGCCATCAGGACGCTTGAGGAGAGATACCAAGGGATCATGGCCGCCTGGCTCCCCGACGGAGTGGAAGGCACCATCAAGCTGGATGGCCACGGCCTGAAAGTTGATGCCGAATTCTCGGGACGAGGTGAGGTATCAACCGCCGCCTTGGACTCCCTCAAGATTGTGGCCTTCGACCTTGCCGCTTTGCACATGGCTATTGAGGAGAAAGCCGACCTGCCAGCCTTCCTCATTCACGACAGTCCGCGTGAGGCGGACTTGGATGGGCAGCTCTACGCCCGCCTCTTCAGCCTTGTGCATCAATGGGAGAAAGAGGTGGAAACACCATGCTTCCAGTACATCGTTACGACCACTACCGCTCCCCCGCCCGAGCTACAGGGCGACAATCATATAAGACTTCGAATGAGCTCGACGCCGGCGGAGATGCGTCTGTTTGGAATGGACATCTGATTCTCAAAGGAGGCGACCGAAACTATGACAATCGAATCGCCTCAATCGTTCGTTGTCCGCGAGGAGTGTCAGAAGGTCGCGTCGCAGAATGGCTTCCGTCGCGTTCTCGGGGAAGAAGCGGGTTGGGCGGCTTTCGGCTCGACCACCGCTAGGGGCTCAATTTTTGTTGCTGCTACAACACCGTCAGGGCCGTGGTTTCTCGCCCTCGACCATTTTGGTGTCATCCAAGAACTGGGTTTACCCGCCGCCGACGTTCCCGGTCCCGGCCACGCTCGTTATTGTTTCGAGGCTCTAGGAGCACTCTACGCGGTGCTGCGTCGCGTATATGAATTGAGTGTCAGCCTGCCTGATGCACCGCTACGGGAGTTTGAGCGTTGCGTCTCAGATCTGCCCCGAACAACCGAGGCCGAACGGCTTGTAGTGCAGAGGATCGGCCAGGACATATTTCGGGCGCGTCTGATGGATTACTGGCAGGGACGCTGCCCCCTTACTGGTATCTCCGATGCGGCCCTTCTGCGCGCCTCGCACATCGTCCCATGGGCGGACTGCGAAAGTGATGCCGAGCGGCTTGATGTGCACAACGGACTCCTTCTGTCGGCCCTATGGGATGCCGCCTTCGACCGCGCGCTTGTAACCTTCGACGACGAGGGCAAACCAGAACTCTCGCCAGCCCTGAGCGAACCTGCACGGAGCGAATTGCGCTGGTGCTCGCCGATCTCGCTTAACGACGAACATCGGCGGAGGCTGGCCCGTCATCGCGAGCGGTTGCAAGCGTCTGGGTAGCGGGTTGTTTCGAAGAGGCAGCGCGCGCGGCTCATGTGGCGGTGGGGCGGCCGTGACGGTACAGTTCACAGGTCGCCACTAACCCCGGCGTATCGGGCGGGGAATCGGCGGGGTCGATTTGAGTGGCCTTGCGCGGGCTTCCTGGCCGGGCTTGGCGATAGATGGCGGAAGGTGCTTCTCAGAGATCTGGTCAAAAAACCCAATGCTTTCAAGAGCGGCGTTTTCTGACGGTGTGCATGACGGTATAGAAGTCTGAGGAAATTATTTTAATGAATGAAATCAACGCGATGTGTCGATAGGAAATAATCGAGTGGGAGTAATCGAACGGCGACGCGTCTACTCTCGCATAGTTTTTTGCTACGGAACAAACGCCATGCCTCGCTTCCTCGCGCGCGCTTCCGCTTGCTGACGAAAGCCGAGCAGAACGCGATCGATGATGCTGGTCTGAAACAATGGTTGAATTGGCAAAGCGAGAACGCCGCGTCGTTTCCCGACACGGGCGGCATGGTCGGCAAGACAAAGCGAGTGACCAAACACGGCATAAGCGACGCGCAGAACACGTTCTGCGGCTACATCGTCGTCCAGGCTGAAAACATCGACGCCGCCGCGCGTCTCTTTGAGGGACACCCGCACTTCACTGTCTTCCCGGGCGACGGCGTAGATGTCATGCCGTTTATGACCGGGCCACAGGACTAGCTGCTCCCGTCATGAGTAATGCTGGACTGGGCCTCGACGGCCTCACAAAGGCTTCAGCCCCGCCTGGATCTCCGCGCGTTTTCCTTCGAGGAACGGTGGCAGCGCCAGGCGCTCGCCGAGCGTGTCCATTGGCTCATCGACGGCGAAACCGGGCCCGTCCGTCGCGATCTCGAACAGGTTTCCGCCGGGCTCGCGGAAATAGAGCGAGCGGAAATAGTAGCGCTCGACCT
>LNFM01006959.1_pt1 | contig 28232 bp, 48 predicted proteins | sample 596031 | NCBI WGS metagenome assembly LNFM01 (sample SAMN04254537, study PRJNA301005) | activated carbon metagenome | isolation source: dual media filters at the Ann Arbor, Michigan drinking water treatment plant | place: USA: Ann Arbor
CCGTCCTCACGGACGCCTGCGGCGGCGATCGACGCCCACGCACGGTCAGGGGTCACATCGAATGCGAGGGTCACCGGGTCCAGCACCACCGACGAGCGGTCCGTCAGCGCCAGCCAGGCCTCTGGGTCGATGACGGACGCGCCGTCACCGGTGGTGTCGGGCCAGTCACCGACGCCGAGGCGCTCCACGCAGAACGTCCGGTGGTCCATTGCCCGCTGCTCGGAGGCGACGTGCTCCTCGGTGATCCTGATCCCCAGGGCTGGGTTGGCCTCCGCCCATGCATCCGGGTCACGGGCGACATCGTGGGTGACGCGATCCGGGGTGTATGGCTCGTCGTCGTCCGGGTCGCGTCGGTCCACCGACCACTCGAAGAACGCCAGGCGGGGGTCGTCGCCGCGGATGCCGCGCTCCCGGACGCGTGCGAGGACCATCCCGTCGGTGTGGATGACCTTGTCGACGGCGGACCCGACGTACCAGGTCTGCGGGTTTGGGCGGGCCGACAGGGTCGGCATGAGGGCCCCGACCATCGGCTCAGGAAGGAACATCGCCTCGTCGAGCATCAGCAGGTCGCAGGAGAACCCGCGGCCGCCGCCCTTGGTGCGGGTCCGGAACCGGATGCGGCTCCCGCCGAGGAACTCGATGCCCTCATCACCGTGTGACTTCGAGACCCGCTTGATGCGGCGGGCGAGCTCGGGCGTGCCCTCGATGAGCCACAGCAGCCGGCGGAACGCCTCCAGGCTGGTGGCGAACTCGTGCGCGGAGTGGATGACCGTCCGGCCCTTGGTGAGCAGGAACAGCTCGGTGAGCTGCCGGGCCTCCAGGATTCCGCCCTTGCCGTTCTGCCGTGGGACCACGAGGCCGACCTCGAACGCCGCCCACTTGCCGTCCTCGCGCTCCACCAGGGAACGGTCGAGCACGAGCTCCTGCCACGGGTCGAGCACCAGGCCGGCCATCCGCGCCAGGTCGATCGCCTCCGCGCCCGCCGACGACACACCTTCTGGGTACGACGCGACCAGCGGGGCGGTGAACGGCGCCAGCGTGCTCACGGCTTTACCCCGGCCAGGCGCCGGTCACGGCGCGCCGCGAGGTCATCCAGGCCGTCCGCCTCGACTTCGGCGGGGACCGAGGCCCGCAGCCGGTCGACGGCGTCGATCAGGCGGCCGGCGCACAGGCTCTTCGACGTGGCGCTGTTGCCGGGGTCGTCTACCTCACGGGCCAGCGCGACGGCCAGGGCGGCGAGCGCCGACCCGCGGATCGCGGGGGACCGTTCCGCCATGAGCTTCAGCTCATCCTGCACGGCGGCCACCACCGTCCTGCGTACCAATGGCCGGCGGCGGGCTGCCATCACCACACCCTCGACGCGGCGGCGACACGCTGCCGGCGGCCAGCGGTCGCCCGGTTGCACCGGCGGTGCTCCGGACCCGAGTACCTGGAGCGGTCCGCGTCATCGTGGCCTAGGTCCCACGGCTCACCGACGGCAATGACGAGGCCGCACCGGGCGCACACGACGTGGCCGGCGGCGACGCGCGGCGCCCACTGCGCCCGGGCGCGACGATGCTCAGCCCCATAGCCGGCCGCCGCGGTGCTCACCGTCACGCGCCCGGGCCGGTTCCCGCGGCGACGACGCGCCAGCATGGTGTGCAGCCTGCAGTACCAGTGGCGGCCAGGCAGCGCCGGCTGATCGCACAGCCGGCAGGCGGTTGTCGCCGGAGCGTTCACGCCTGCTACTCGACCGTCCCGGTGTGGTCGTCCCGGACGATGCGAGCGATGAGGAGCACGGCGCGCAAGGCCCGGCGCTGCGATGCCTGCCGCTGCGCGGCCGTGAGCGCGTCGAACCCGGCAAGGTCATCCCTCAACGCTCCGACCAGGTTGTCGAGGCGCTCCACGGTGGTTCGCTTCACGCGCACGTCGTCGGGCTCCGGGGGGCCCGCCCACCGCTCACCCTTCCAGTCCGCCTCACGGACAAGCTCCGCGCCGGCGGGGTGCTCGAACGCGCTACTCCCGTCGTACATGACGACGTCAATGGGCGTGCCATCAACGACTGCGAGGTACCTTTCGGTGTGGACCGCAGACACGGCGTCATCGAAGTTCTGGCCGTCTCCGACGACCTGGCCGTTGATGGCAATGCTTACGCTCACCGGGTCAACCTCCCCACTCGGTGATGATGATCGCGATGCCGGGGCCACCGGCCCCGCCCGCACCCGAGTTGAAGCCGTTGAGGCTGGACCCGCCGCCGCCACCACCACCGCCGTAGGACTGCCCGGCCGCACCGGCACCACCAGCGCCGGTGATCGAAGATGCGCCACCACCGCCGCCGTATCCCATGACGCCAGCGATCGTCCCTACGTCGATCGGCACTCCGAACGTCGGCCAAGCCGGGGCAGTGGGCGACCCGCCGGGGACCGCACCGCCACCGGATGCGGTCTGCAGAAGCATGTGGTAGCCACCGGCACCGCCAGCGAAAGCGGTCGGCGTGGCATTGATGCCACCGCCCGCACCGCCACCGCCTGGGCCGAATGCGCCGCCTCCTTGGTTGCCAGCGGCACCTACTGAGCAACTGCCACCACCGGGAGAGTTGCTCGGGTAGCTTGCCGTGCTTGCCCCGCCCGTGGCGGTGGACGTCGTCCCCCCACCTCCGCCGTTCGACCCGAATGCCGTCTTGATCGTTTTTCCAGCGGGGTTGACCATGATGTCCGCGCTCGTCAGCCCGCCGGGGGAACCGTTCGCCCCGTTGTTGTCGTTCACGGTCACGGCAGCTGCCCCGGCTCCACCGGCCCCCACGGTGATTGCCCCGGACTGCGTCAGCGCAGCGTTAAAGGTCCAGTCGACATACGGTGCCCCTGAGCCACCGGCTCCACCGCTGCAAGCTGTTCCGCTTGCGCCACGGCGGCCAGCGCCACCGCCACCGCCACCACCGACGAGCACGACTCTGACTGTTGCGTTGGGGTAGGCGCTCGCTCCGGGCGGCTTCGTCCACATCCCGCTGCTGGTGAAGACCTGGACGTCGCGCTGCCTGGGCGGCCCCAGGAGCACGGGCCCGGTCACACCGTCACCTCGATGCGTGTGTCGGCGGGGCTCACCTGCAGCGTGGTGTCCGCCTTGATGGCAACCTCATCGCCAGCTTGCAGGGTGAACCCCCGGTACTGGCCGGGCAGGAGACGCATCCCCGTAGTGCTCGATGCGGCCGTCCCATCGGTCTGAACCCAGATCGCCTCAGGGCCCAGGTTCTGGATCTCGCACTGCCGGTTCTGCGGCGCGGCCTCGACCACGACGGCGCTGGTCGGCGCTGCCTGGACGGCGATGCTCATCACCTGCCTCCTTGACGGTCCAGATCACGGGCCCAGAACACGCTCATGAAGCCCTCCGGACTTCGGGGAGGGAAACGAGATTGCGGAATCCTGAAAGGACCGCCCCCCGGTCGCTCCACCGGATCGGCTTGTTCAAGGGGTTCTTGGGCATTAACGACGAAGGGCCCGGGCGATGGCCCGAGCCCTTCAGAGAAGCGATGCGGCCCGAGAGACACTTCGGGCGTCAGGACCTGCGACGAGTCGTGCTTGGTTCGTCGCGGCACGGCGGATGGTTGCACGCCTATCGGACGGCGTCCACCTACCGTTGAGGGTTCGCCTTGGGCGTGCTCACCGCGTGGCCTCGCGCTCTGGGTCGGTGCCGCGCACGCACCCGCTGACGCCCTTGCCGATGGCTGGGATGCCGCGCAGCCGCACTGGGTCGCCGCCGGCCGTCGCCGGCCCGTCGCGCAGCTGCACGGCCGGGTCGGACTCAGCGAGCGCCAGGCGGATGGCGTCGGCGCGCTGGCGCTCCAGCTCCTCACGCTCGGCGTTGGTGCGGATGCGCTTACCCATGCTGGCCCATGTGGTCGAGCAGGGCTTGGTTCGCGCGGTCGACATGGGTGCGGGCGCTACGCACGCTGCACCTGAGCACGCGGGCGATCACGTCCCACGTCTCCCCGCCGGCGCGCAGGCGCCAGGCGTCGAGCTGGTGGCGCGTGACCTTCCCGTCGGTGTGGAGCTGTGCGAGCAGCTGCCGGACCTGCAGGATGGTGATGGTGGCGCACTGCTCGCTGGTGAGGTGGTGGTCGGCCTTGACCAGCTCACCCTTCACTCCGACTCCGCGGCAGCCGGCCGCCAGTAGCGGCACACGCGGCCCGGGCCGGCGGCGTTCCGGGTCAGCGCCTCGTTGTCGACCAGGGCGCCGAGCGCCTTGGCGATGTACTTCGGGGACAGGCCGAGGCGCTCGGCGATCTCCGGGCGGGTGAGCGCCTGGTCGCCGACAGCGTTGAGGATGCGCTCACCGATGTCGTCGAGGTAGCCGCTGGCGTAGCCGCCCGGGGTGCGGCGCGGCGGCGGGGGCGGGAACATCTCATCGATGAGGGCCTGGGCCTGCGGAGACGGGGTGCGGCTGTACCGGCCGCGGGAGGCCCAGTCATCCTGGATGCGGTCGATGTTGCGGATCGGCATTCAGGCCACCTCGCAGAGGCTCGCGAGCCAGCTGGTCTGCCGGTCAGCGGTGCGGACGCGGACAGACCACCACGACAGGCCCTCGTGGGTGTGGTGCAGCTGCTCAAGCACCTGGCCGGTCTCGTCGCGTCGTGTGTTGCGGACCGTCTTGCCGACGGTGAAGGGGCATGGCGTGGGCACGCTGGTGGTCCTCCTCGGCTGGTAGATGCGGACGAGCTGCAGCTGATTCATGACTGCGTTGGCCGGTCGCGACGACGGGCGCGCTCTAGCTCCGGCCAGTCCTCTAGCTCCGCCGCGTCTGTGATCACTACTGCCCGTCGAATGAGCCCGCACTGGGAAGGCCGGACGATTCCGGGCCGGTCCATGACGCGCTCAAGCGTGCGAGGGTCGATCCCGTCCCAGCGCATCGGGGTGTTCTCGGGACAGGTCAGCGCGTGGGTGGTGCCGACGGGGCTTGCGCAGTTCGCGCAGTACGGCTTGCTCATGCTGCCGCCTCCTCCAGGGCCTGGCGGTACATCCGCTGGGCGTGCTCGGCGGCCTCGGCGTCACCTTCCTGCTCGCTCCGGGCTGCGCTCGCGAGCCAACGCGCCGCGGCGCTGCCCCACACGTCGATCTCGCGCAGGAACCCGGTCTCGCCCGTGTTGCGGTAGGCCTTGATCGCGTCGCGCTCCTCCGCGCTCAGACCATCCGCCGGCTCGCTGGTGGCCGCGGCACCGGACGCGGCCGGCTGTGCGGCGTCGACCATGCAGCGCTCGAACTGCTCGAGGTTCGCGTAGACGTGGTTCGGCTGGAACGGCGCCTTGCGCCAGGTGGCGTCGCGCTGCACGGTGATGATCCGGCGGTGGTCGGCGAGGGTGAGCTCGGGGTGAGCGTCGATCGTCGCCTGGATGCGTGTCCGGAAGGATGAGGCTGTCCACGCTGCCCCGGTGAGGTCGTTGAAGACCTGGATCACCGATTCGACGGTCGCGGCCGCGGCTGCAGCAGCTACATCATCACTTCGTACAGAACTCCCTTCATACAAGCAGCCCCCATTTCGGGGACTGTCACAGCCCCCATTCTGGGGACTGTCACAGCCCTCGTTTCGGGGACTGTCACAGTCCACGTTCTGGGGACCGTCACTGTCCACGTTTCGGGGACTGTCGATCTGGCGGACGTGGTCGGGAGCCAGGGCGGCGACCCAGTAGACCGTGACCTTGCCGGCGCGCCGCTCGGCCATCGTCGGCTGGTGAGCGAACCGCAGCAGGCCGTGCTCGATCAGCGACTCGATGGCGCGCTGTGCGGCGCCGTGGCTGATGCCGAGGGCCTCGTCCACTCCGGGCCGGTCGCCGTGACGCTGGCGAGTGCGGAGCCACACCTGGCCAACCTGCAGGCCGCCGTCGCGCTGCCGGTCGTCGGTCACGACGTACTTGCAGGCGTACCCGTAGACCAGCTTCGCGGTGGTGGTGATGTCGTCGCGCATCAGGACGTCGCCGTCGATGAAGATGCCGCCGACTCCGTGGCGTGGTGTGGTGCGGCTCATGACAGGAACCTCGCGAGGGCGTCGGGGTCATCGGGGACAGGGGGGATCTCCAGGCACTCCCAGCACGGCACGACCTGCGCCGTCCCGGGCGCGAGGTTCGGGAGCTGGTGCACGGGGATCCCCTCGTAGTGGGTGATGGTGTGGACGTGGCGGCGGGTGATGGCGCGCGCCTCGATCGCCCACCGGTCGTGCAGGTCCGGGGTGATCTGGATGACGAGTCGCACGCCGCGGCACGTGGTGCACGTGGGGGCAGCACCGGGCGGCCGGTTGCGGAGGGCGTCGACGACGGCCCGGCGGATGCGGACGTGGATGCGACGACCTGGGACGACGCACGGTTCGAGCAGGAGATCCAGGATGTCGTCGCCGTGCTCGATGGCGCCAGCGCGGAACCGTGCCTCCAGGCGTGCCAGCTCGCCGGGCAGGAACGAGCGCTCGGCCAGGTGCTCGCGCACCAGCTCCCACAGCGCCGTGATCTGTGCGTCACGGGCGCCACGGACGGCAGCAGGCGCGCACTGGCGCCGGCCGCAGCTCTCCATGTCGTCGTGGATGTCGGTCCCGCAGCCGGGGCACGGGTGGATCTCGCGGCCGCCCATCAGCAGCCCTTTCCGGTCCACTCGCCGATGCGGCCGACGGACCACATCCAGGCGGCGGCGTGGGCCTGCACGTCGACGCGGTGCCAGTCGAGCCCGGCGCGGCCCTGCGGCGTGCCGGCGTACGTGCCGGCCATGAACTGGAACGCGCCGGTGGCGCCGCTGCCGGTCTTGTTGGGGCGGGCGTTGAGCTCCTGGTAGCGCTCCTCGTCGCGGTAGCCTTCGTCGAGCGCGCAGGCGCGGAGGTGACGCCAGTCCTGGCCGTAGGCGAGGGCGGCGAGTTTGAACGCGACGTGCGCGTCTGGCCGGTACGCCAGCGTGCGGATGCGCAGGCGGTAGGCGCGGCGCTCGGCGGCCCACCGGCGGCGCTCCACGATGAGCTGCTGCGCGATGGTGCGGGCGGGCCCGGCCGCGGTCGGGGTCGTGACGCCGGGGACGCGGGTCGTCGACCACCGGGCGGCGAACGCCTGGCGCTCGGTGTCGCTGGCGGTGAGGAACCACCGGCGGGTGTGGCGGGCGCAGCGCTCCACCTGGTGCCGTGTGCCGCCCACGGTGGTGCGGCAGCCGCGCGTTGTGGCGCGACGGATCCAGCTGACCTGCTGCTGGTACGCCCACGAGCTGCGGACCGCGTCGACGCGCAGGCGCCGCCAGATGACGGGGACCAGGTCGCGGGCGACGGCCTCCGCCGCGGCCTCCTCGAGCGGGTCTCCGATGGGGATCGTGCGCGGGCTCGATGCGTGGCTGGCAAGGTGTGCGGCCTCGTGCGCCATCGCGGCGGGCAGGTACCGGCCGTCCCCGACGGCGGTGAACGGGTCGAGGAGGACGCGGTTCTCGTTGACGAGCGCGACGCCGCCGATCTTGGTGTCGTACGGGAGCCATCCCCAGGTCGCCCCGGCGGGCACGGGCACGCCGTTCTCACGGAGGACGGCCAGCGTGGCGCGCCAGATGCGGTTGGGGCGGGCGCTGATGCCGGTGATGTCGCGGGCGAGCTGTCCGGTGAGCTCCGGCGGCGGCGGCGGGTTGTCGGCTCGTGCGACGGCGGGTGCCGCGGCGACCATGGCCACGAAGAACAGGACGGCGCCGGACGGGCGGCTCACTGCTCACCGCCGATCGGGCTGTAACGCCAACGGCCGTTCTCGTCCTTCTCGCGGTGCACCTGTCCGGCGGTCGCGAGGTTGAGCAGCGTGCCGGCAGCGCGCGTGCTGGTGCCGCCGATGCGATCGGCGACCTCGGCAGGCGTGGTGGCGCCTGCGGCGACGGCGTCGAGCACCTGCTGGCTGACCCTGCCGGCCGCGCTGATGGGCCGCGGCTGACCGGCGCGCCGTGCGGTGTCGTTGGGGAGCTTGATGGACGCGATGCCGGTCTCGGTGCTCACGCGCCCACCGCCTGGCGGACGTGGCTGACCGAGGCGCGGACGTGGCGCTGCGCGGTGGCGGCCTGGTGGTGGCGGACGCGGAGGGTGTGGCAGGCCTCGGACCGGTCGAGGGCGCGGGCGTGGTGCATGAGCGCGGCCCAGTGCTTCTCGTGCCACGCCTGGCAGCTGGTGCCGTACGCCTCGTAGACGTTCTCACCGCCGACGACGACGGTCCCGGTGTACTCGCAGTCCTCGCACCCGTCGCCGCGGCACTCCGGGCAGGCCACCTCGTAGTCGTCGCCGTCCTGGTCCAGGGCGGGAAGTGACTCCGAAAGTGACTCCGGCGTTGTCCGGTTGCGGGTTGCGGCGGCGGCGGCGGATTCAGCGTGCGAGCAGGTGGGAGTGCCGTTTGGTGCCCCTTGGTGGACAGGGGTACGCGCCTTTGCAAGCAGGAGGTCACCGGTTCGATCCCGGTATCCTCCATCCGATGGAATAGCGTGTTCTGAGTCGGGCACGACCCCTCCAATGTGGGTAAGTGACTCCAGAAGTGACGTCGCGTTTTGGGCAGTCGCGCTACGCTGCGCGGCGTGAACGCCACTCAACGCATGGGCGGCCGGTAGGTGGCCTCGATCACCAGGGAGGACCGGCCACGTAAGCCGTGGCGCGTGCAGTGGCGTGAGCGCGGCCACCGCAGGACCCGCCGGTTCGCGTCGAGGCGTGAGGCTGAGAAGTTCGTGGGGGAGCTGTCCCGCGGCCACGCACCCGTCGGTGCTTCCGTCACGGTGGCGGCGTGGTTGGCGACGTGGATCCGCACTCACGGGCCGACGTGGGAGGACAAGACCCTCGACGATCGCAGCGCCCGGGCGGACCGCTTCATCATCCCGGCGCTCGGAGGCGTCCGCCTCAGGGACCTGACGCGCCGTGATGTCCGCGACTGGCGGAACGACCTGCTGCGGGTGACGACGGCCAAGCAGGCGAACCGCGCCGTCGGTGACCTGTCCGCAGCCCTGACCGCCGCGATGGACGATGAGATGGTCGCGGTGAACGTCTGCCACGGGCTGAAGCCCCTCGCGGTGGAGGACCCGGAGCACCGACCGGCGGAGCTGTGGGAGGTGGAGGGCATCCGCGCCGCGATGCGCACCCCCCGCGACCGCCTGGCCGTCACCCTCATGGCCTACGGCGGCATGCGTCCCGGTGAGATGCGGTCGCTGCGGTGGGAGGACGTCATGGAAGCGACGATCGTCGTGCGCCGCGGCGAGCGCCGCAGCGGCTCCACCAAGACCGGCCGCAAGGGCGCGCGCAGCATCCCGATCATCAACGTGATCCGCGAGGACCTGGAGGCCCTCGGTCGCAAGCGCACCGGCCTGGTGTGCGGCCCCATCGATGCGGACAACTGGCGGATGCGGAACTGGGGCGACGCCCGGACCCTCGTGGGGTCGACGGCGACGCCCTACAACCTGCGGCACACCGCGGCGTCCCTGTGGATCGCGTCCGGCCTCACCGTCCTGGAGGTCGCCGACCGGCTGGGCCACAGCACCCCGGCACTGACGATGAGCACCTACGGGCACCTGTTCCCGGAGGCCCAGCTCGTCCACGGCGAGAGCATCGAGGACGCTGCGGCGAAGGCGCGCGCGACGGCCGTCGCGGAGCTCCCGGCGATCATCGCCCGGAACATCCTCGCGGCGCAGGAGCGCGTCGCTGCTGCCGAGGCTGCCGTGGCCGGCGCCCGGACGGAGGTCCAGCGTGCCGCGGCACGGAAGGAACGTCGCAGCGCGAAGGCGCAGCTGCGGATCCTCCGGGCGCACCCGGCCGCCAGCGGCTGACCGGGTCACCACTTCACCTCATGCCGCCAGTACGGCTCTGCGCCCGGGAAACCGCGCGGCACCTCCACGGTGTAGATCAGCGGCCAAGCCGGGTCATCCGCGCAGCGGACCACCACCCGGACCAGCGCCACCGCTAGGTACCTGGACCAGGACCGGATGACGGGCATCGGCTGCTCGTATCCGAGTTCGCGGCATGTGATGAAGCTCTCGTACGACGCCTTGGCGCGGGTCGGCCATGTGGAACGCCGCATGTAGTACGAGGTCGAGCCATCGTCGTGATGGATGGCCTCTCGGTCCTGCCATGGCCGGTTCATGCGGCGACTCCGATGGTGAGCTGAGCGCCGACGGGCGGCAGGGCCCCGTCGTGCTGGTCGGCCTGTCGGTCGACGCCGGGCCACAGCCGGTCGGGGAGCTGCACGGGGGTGGGCCACTCGCCGGCGGGGAGGGGGATGCGGTGCTCGTGGCCGGGCTGGGCGACGCCGACGTACCGCCACCGGCCGTCGGTGAACGGCCCGTGGTTCCAGCAGCGCCTGACGTGGACGGGGTCGGTGGTGCCGCACGAGGGGCACGGGTCCAGGAGCGGCCCGCCGGGTCTGTTCGGCAGGACGGCGCCCATGATCCGGCCGTCGGGCTGGTAGCTGGTGCCGGTGAGCCACGCGCGGCGGTGGCCGCACGCGCCGCACTCGGCGCGGTAGGTGTGCGGGGGGATGCTCACCGGGCGACGTCCTCGCGGGCGAGGTCGCGGTCCTGCAGGTAGGCGAGGACGGCGACGCGGTCCCACACGAACCCGCCGGCGGGCCCGCGGTGCGCCTGGCCGAGCAGGCCGCGTCGGGACAGCTCGACGACCTGGTGCTCGGTGACGCCGAGCAGCTTGGCGGCCTCGGCGCGTCCGATGAACGCGGCCATCACGCGACCGCCCTGCTGGCCTTCACCTCGGCGGCGATCGAGCTGATCGTCCCGGGTGCCCCGTACTTGCGGGGGCGCGGTGGCGGGAGGCGCCGCGGCCCGTCGGGGGACGGCAGGCTGTTAGCGTCGATGAGCCACAGCTTCGCGTCCTTCACGGCGACGAGCTCGCCGGCCTGGGCGCGGCGGTAGATGGTCTTGACGGAGACGCGGAGGATTTCGGCGGCCTCGGCGGCGGTGAGGTAGCGGTGCGCGGTCACCAGACGTCCTCCGGTCCGTTCACGGCGTTCGGGCGGCCGCCGCCGAGGCGGTCGATGAGGCGCTGAGCGAGCCCGCGCAGCGCGACGACCCACAGCTCGAGGTCGCGGGCGCGCGCCTCGGCGCGTTCGGCCCGCTGCTCGGCCAGGACGCGGCGCCGGACCTCGGCCTCCAGCTGGGCGCGCAGCGCCTCCACCCTGGGGTCGAGTCCGGTGGTGGTCATGCGGTCACCGCCTGACGGGCGCGCTCACGGGCGCGGGCGAGGTGCTCGCGGATCTCCTGCTGGCGCTCGGGGGCGTGCTGTGCGCAGAACGGGCTGCCGGCCATCGCGCGGGCGCGGCACGGTCGTCCGCGGCCCGGGTAGCTGGTCTTGCTGGCGGCGCACGGCGGGCGGTCCATGATCTCGCCGCGGGCGACCGCCAGGGCCCGGCGGTGCGCCGGGTCCATGGCGCCGCGCGGCGCGAGCCCGTGCGTGGTGCTGGCGCGGCGGGTCGCTTCGATGCGGTCGCGGCGTTCCAGGCCGAGCCTGACGAATCCCTGGTGGATGCCGGCCGCGCAGCTCTTGGCGCTGGCGTACCGAGTCCGCGGCAGGATCTGCGCGGCGAGCTGCCGGAGGCTCATGCCCTGCTGGTAGGCGACGTGCAGGGCCCGCAGCTGCGTGTCGGTGAGGTACCCGTAGACGCCGGCGGGGTGGCCGCCGCCGCGGCGCCGCGGCTCGGCGGGCGCGTCGGTGTCGATGCCAAGGTCGTTGAGGTGCAGGCCGAGGACGACGAGCACCTGGTCGGCGCGCTCGAGCGGCACGCGGCCGCCGTCGGTGTGCTGCCAGCGGTGCGCGCGGCGCGCCCAGCTCGCGGGCAGGTCGCCGTGGCGGTCACTGCACAGCTGCCACAGGTCGTTGCGCGCCATGTCGCGGGCGGCGAGCTCGCGGTCGACGAGGGCCCACAGCTCGACGGCGGGAACCGTGGCGCTCATGGCAGGACCGTGCTGACGTAGACGGCGATGCCGGTGCACCAGCTGCCGATCGCGAGGCCGACGCTGAGGTACAGGATCCGGTCGCGCCAGCGGAGGGTGTTGCCGGTGGGGCGAGTGCCCTGCGCCCCACCGGCGTCGTCCCCCACCCCGGCGTGGGGGAACTCCATGCGGGCCAGCTCCGCCATCGCGCGGAGGGTCTCCGCGTAGGCGACGGTGTAGTGGTCCGCGAACGTGATGCTCGGGCAGTGCCGGCCGGGGTCCTCCGGGTTGCCGGCCAGCGCGTCGGCAGCGCCGACCTCGTCGCCCCACACGGCGAACGCCTGCTGGACCTGGTCGTCGGTCACGTGAGGAAGCATCAGTCGCCTCCCCAAATTGCAGCCGGGTACCGGTCGCTCGCATCGATGACGCGCTGCAGGAATGCCTCGCAATCGGTGCGCGTTCCCCACCCGTTAGGTGCGTCCAGCTTGGAGTACCCGTCGGGATCAGCGTGCATCGCGCGCAGCATCCGACGGACAAGAGTCGCGGCCTCGCTTCCGCTCATCCCGTAGATGGTGCGGATGCCCCGGTTCTCCGGCTCGGCGACGCCCGCCTCACTGCATGCGCGGACAAACATGGGACGCAGGTTCCACGTGATGTTCAACCACGCCAGCTCGTCGTCTTGGTGCTCGGCGGGTCTGCCGTCCGCGGTCAGGAACAGGTCGTAGCTCACCGCGTCACCTCCACGCGGATCTCCGGGGCCTGGGCGGGCGCGGTGCCGGAGCAGTAGGTGCGGGTGCACAGCAGGACGCGGTACGGGGCGGGCGCGGTGGTGGTGACGTTCCAGTACCGGCCGGCGCGGCGGACGCTGGTGACGCGGGCGCGCGGTGCGCTGCTGTACCGCCGGACGGCGGTCTGCACGGCGGCCTTGATCGCACCGACGGTGTTGGCCGTCGGCGTGATCGGGAAGCCGGCGGCGGCGCTCACGCGCGGGCCGCTGTCGGCGAGCGCGGGAACAGCGGCGGCGGCGGCGAGGACGAGGGCAGTGAGGATCGCGGCGCCGGTCATGAGCGGACCGCCTTCCTGCTGGCGTAGATGGACCTGGCCATCTCCGACGCCATGCCGCTGGTGGTCGCCCGGCAGTACGGCTGGAACTGGTCGTACGCGTATCCGAGGCAGTTGAGCGGCCATGGGAAGCCCTGCGCGTCCAAGCGGCGCCGGCGCACAGCGCCCGCAGTCATCGCGGTCTCGTTCACGACCAGGTCTCCCCGTTGTCGGGGTTGGTGAGCCACTGCGCGATGTGGGCGACGGCGGCGCCACGGGTGGGGTAGCCCTCGCGGCCTTTCCCGGTGGGGGCGTAGTGCGACAGGCGGCTGGTGATGTACCAGCGGTCCGGGTTCGTCATCCCGAACTCGCCGTTCGGCTTCCCCTTCACGATCACCAGGACGAGCGGCTCGGCGAACTGGCCGTCATCGTGGCGGGCGGGGAGCATCACGGTCGCGGCGTAGTTGCCGGTCCGTTCGTTCTTGACGAGGCGCACCTCAGGGGTGTCCTCGCGCTTCGTGGTGAGCATGCGGTACGGTCTCCCTAGTTGGCCCGAGGCGCGCTGCTTGTCCGGCGAGCGCCTCGGGCTGATGTCTTTTCGGACGTTCCGTGTGGCGTCGAGCGAACCGAACCGGGTAGGTTTGGCTCATGGGCACGCTCACGGATGAGCGCATCAACAGGCACACCCAGCGCGTCCGCGAGTCGTACGACGCGCGAGATGCGCGGGTCGTACTCGCACTCCGAGCGCCGCTCGTCACGCTCGATGCGCTCAATCGTGGGCACGCTGACCCCGGAGCGCTCGGCCAGCTCGGCCAGGCTCCAGTCGCGCTCCTTGCGGTGGGTGCTCACGTTCAACATGTCGGCAGGATACCCATCAACCTTGAGGGGCGTCAAGTCTGATGGCCTACGTGCAGGCACCCATCATGTGTGATGGTTACGAGATGACCCTGTTCGCGGATCGCGTCGACGAGTGGTTAGGACATCGCGGCTGGACCCGCTACCGGCTCGCCGCAGAAATGGGCGGGCCTGGCGCTGAGGACCAGCTACGCAAGTGGCTGCGCGGAGACCACGAGCCGTCAGCCCGGAGCGTCCGGAGGGTCGCTCAGGCGCTCGGTGTGTCCGAGGGCAAGTTCTGGACTGGGCCGGGGGCTACGGCACCAACCTCAGAGGAACTCGCGGAGGACGTTCTGCGGCGCGCCGCCGCGGCCGGGCCGCCTCCGCCTGCGCCCACTCCTGAGATTGCGACAGGAGAGCGTCGGCGCAGGATGGGACGTCGCGCATCAGATCCGCGCCCCAGCTGAGCGTCTCGGCGACCGCCTGCAGGATCAGCTTGTAACGCTCACCGGGTGGCAACGCCAGGAGTGGTTCCGGGTCGGGGAGCATGGGGGCACGTTCCTCGCTGCTGGCTTGTTCTCGCTGACTGCCAGCGTAACCCGCGCTCGCAGACGGCGTGAACTACCCGATCGGCGCGTAACGCATGGGGCGAAGCCGGACATAGGGTGGCGGCCATCACCAAGTCGCTACCGGAGGGCCGTCCCATGTCCAGCCAGCCACCACCACCGCCGAGCGGGCCGCGTGAGCCGTTCCGCATCCCGCCGGCGCCAAAGCCCAACGTGTGGCGACGGTTCCGCGCCGCCCCGCTGTGGGCCCAGATCCTCGCGTGGGGCGCCACCGCGTTCATCACCCTCATCGTGCTCGGCTTGGCGCTCGGCGACCCCCAAGCGGCCGACCAGTCGGCCGACCGCGCGAGCTCCGCACCGGCGGCGACCACGACCGCAGGGAACCTGCTCGACTCCGCGGGCTCCGCCGCGACGACGGCCAGCACGCCCGCACCCGCACCGGAGCCCGCACCGACCCCGCCGCCGGAGGACGTAGACACCGGCCGGATGAGCACCGGCGAGTTCGAGTTCTCCTCGCAGTTGATCGAGCAGGCCAACGATGAGATCACCGCGTACGGCGAGGCCTTGGGCGGGGAGTGCGCCGCCCTGTTCAGCGCGCTCGAGGCCGCAGCGGCGATCGACTGCGTCAAGGAAGGGTACGACGGGGTGGAGGGTGACCTCGGCGGGGTCGTCGCCCAGATGGAGAGCGTCCGCGGTGACGTGGCGAAGCGCTGCAGGGCTGCCGTGGATCGCGTCTACAAGGTCGCGAACGTGCCGCTGTTCCAGGCGCTGCGGGCCAGCCGCGACGCGTTCGTGTCGATCGACGCGCCGGCGGCGCGCAGGACGTCGAGGAAGCTGCAGTCAGAGATCACCAGGTGGGCGCGCGTCGTCCTGGAGTTCCGCGCCGAATGCGCCCCGGCTTGACCGCAGCCACCACCATGTGTCACTCTGGTTGACAGATGGGTGCTGACGAGACCAGGGAGGGATTGCGTGCCGAGGGAGAGCGCAGGGCACGAGCCATGCAGGACGCGCGGCTCAGCTCCGAGGCACGCGAGCTCGTCCGCACAGCGCGCGCCCAGGGGATGGAGATGACCGAGGTCGCTCGACTCCTGGGCGTGAGCCGGCAGTCCGTCTATCGCCTGCTCGCCGAGCAGGAGGGCGCCGCCGAGTAGCGGCGTCCGGCTAGAACCCCGTGGGGACTCCCCCGGCGGCTGCGCCAACAGCCATCGGGATCAGCGCCCACCACGGGGCCACGCACACCGAGGGCTAGCTCGGGCGCGTAGGCACCAGCCTACCGTCAGGGACGCCCTCCCTCACGGGAGGCACAGATGGGTAAGCAGCTCACGCCGCTGGAGCAGGCGGCCGCAGACCTGAAGGCGGCGCAGAAGGTCCACGCCGCCAAGCAGGCCGCGCTCGCGAAGGCGTACACCGCAGAGCAGGAAGCGGCGACGGGCGTGAAGGACGCCCGCGACCGGGTCCGCCGGATCATGGACGCGGAGCTCGCCGAGGCGGAGAAGGCGACGAAGGCCGCCGTCGGCCTGGACGCCCCGACGCGCACCGCGCGGCCGGCGCGCCCCGCCGCGCGGCAGGACGGGCAGGTCGCCCTCACCGAGCAGGCGCTCGGCAACGGCCACCAGGTGATGGCATGAACCACTGGGTCCTCATGCTGATCGTCTGCGGCATCCTGTTCGCGCTGTTCACCAGCGACGGACGCCGCACGCGCAAGAAGCGAGGCGGCCGATGACGACGACGGTCCTCTTCGTGATCCTCGGGGTGCTCGTGGCCCTGGTCGTCGTCGCCGCCGTGCAGGCGCGACGCGACTGGGGCTACACCCGGCGCCTCGAGCGGGACGCTAGGGAGAGGGGGGCGATGTGACCGCGCGCCCCACCGACAGCCTGCTCGGCACGAAGGTCACGGTCGGCGTCTCGTGCGTCATGGCCGGCGGCGTTCTCGGTTCGCTGTGGGTCATCGGCCCTGGCCTCGGCGTGATCCTGGGCTTGGCGGCCGCGTACGGAGCGCTCAAGGGCGTCCGGGTGGTGGAGCGCCGTGCGATGGTCGGCCGGCCCCTCCCGACGCCGGAACACCGCCTGGTGCTCGCCGGTGCGGCGTGCCTCATCGAGGACCTCGGCTGGTCACCGGCCGCCCCGCACGGCCGGACCGACAACCAGCGCGCGGGCATTTGCACGCTCGCCGCCATCCAGCGGTCCGCCGGGATGCTCATGCAGGCCGGGCTCGTGTCGAACCCGCGCGCCGCAGCCGAGACCAATGACGCCTACGGCCGTTGGCTGGAAGCGCACGGGCACTCTCGGTACGGCTGGACCACCCACGACAACCCCAGGCTGTTCAACGACACGGTCTACAGCGACCAGTACGTGATCGGCCTGGCGCGGCAGGCCGCCGGTGTCCCGGCCGGCGGCCGCGTCCCCGCGGGGTTCGTGAATGCCCCGGCGATGCACGAGTGGGGCCCGATGTTCCAGCGCGCAGCGCGGGACCGTGACCCGGTGCCCCGCCGCCACGAGCACGGTGGTGCACGATGACCTTCGGTCTCTGGCAGATGCTGATGTGGCTGTTCATCGCCTACGCCTGGTGGTTCGGGGCCAAGGCGCTCGCGGGTGCGGTGCTCCACAGCAGGGCGCGGTGGGCGACGCTCATCGTGTCGTGCGCGCTCACCGCCGTGGCTTGGGTTATCGCCGCGGCGTGGACCAACCTGGCGACCGCCTACATCCAGATCACGGGGTTGGTGGTGAGCATGTTCATGGTGCTCGCCACTCTGCTGATCGACCCGGCGGTGGAGAAGACTGAGAAGGCGGTGCGCCGGTGAGCCACTCCCAGTCGATCCTCGTCACCGGGATTGTGATGCTGGTGCTCAGCCTCGGCCTGTACCAGGCGAGCACGCAGCCGCCGTGCCGGGTGCGTGACTGCCCCGCGACGGCGTCCGTCGTCGACTCGCTGCGCACCGCGGTCGGTGGGCCGCAGAAGGCCGACGCGATGCTCAGCTACACGCTGCTCGTCGGTGCTGTGCTGACCGGCGTCGGGTTCCTCGTGACCCGCGGCGGCGGCAGCGGGAAGGCGAAGCGGTGATGGACGTCCAAGACCTGTTCCACATCGGTGAGCTGCGCGTCACCCTCGCGATGGTGATCTTCGCCGGGGCGTTCCTCGGCGGAGTCATCAAGTGCTGGTCCCGGGGCGGCATGGACGCCGAATGGGACACCCCGACGCGCCTGCGATACCAGGCGGACGCCGGCCGCATCATGCGCGACTGGTTCCTCGGTGGCGCTCTCGCCCTCGGTGCCCTCGCCGTCGTCCTGTCCGAGCCGTTCGTCGGGCTGCAGTGCCTGGGCCTGCTCGCCGGGGCGTACGTCGCCGGGAAGAAGCAGATGATCCTGGAGCAGCAGGCGCTGGAGGTGCAGGCGTTCCTCGACGGCACCGGCGGCCCGCAGCTGCTCGCGGCCGCCGGCCTACCGCCGGACCTCCTCGCCGAACTCGGCATCGACCCGGACGACCTCGACGACGAGGACCTGGTCCGGGATGACCGGCGACTCGACTGGGGCGGTGGCCGGTGAACGACGCCCTGGGGAAGTTCACGTTCGCGTGGCTGCTGGCGGCCGCCGTGCTGTGGCTCGCCGCGGAGAAGGTCGCGCGGCTCATGCCAGAGCTCAACGTCTACGGCATCCGCGAGTTCGTGTGGGGCACGTGGGCGCAGAGCATCGCCCTCGGCTGGGCGTCGCACACGTTCGTGCGGCGCTCCCAGCTCGACAACAGCTACGCGGAGGTCGTCGGCCTGCTCGTCGCCGTCGGCTACCTGCTCACCGTCCGCGGCCTCCTGGACATCTGATGGAGGCGCCGCGCGACTACGAGGTCCTGTGGGTGCTGCTGCGTGCGGTGATGGAGGTGATCGACCAGGCCCCCGTCTTGTTCGTCATCGCCGTCGCCTACCTCGGCGGCCGGTTCCTGCTGAAGCCCGGGAGGTGGTGATGGGACGAACCGTGGCGAAGACCGGCCCCGCGGCGCGCCGCAAGGGGGAGACCGACGAGGGGTATGCCGCGCGCGTGTGGGCTCTGCGCAAACTCGGCTTGGTCGACGACGACAACAAGACGACGAGCCGCACGCAGCTCGCGGTGCGCCGCGAGTTCCGGTGGGTCGCTGCAGCCGCGGCGATCACGGGCGCGGGGGCGTGGGCTGTCACGACGCACGGGGTGCTCGGTTGGCTTGCGGTCGGTGCGTGCTTGTACGGCGCACGGCCGGCGCGCCGCGTGTGGGGTTGGACGAAGCCGCGGCGTGACGCGATCGTCCCGGACCCGCGCGGCCCACGAGCGCTCTACGAGAAGCTGGTGCCGGGTGCTCGGGCGCGCGGCACCGCGGCGCGCCTGAACGGACGGTGGCTGTCGATCTGCCGGGAGGCCAAGTGGACGCGCGGCACCGGCACCGACGAGCGCGCGCCGAGCCTCATCTACTGTCGGGCCGAGAGCGACGACACGATCGCGATCGCGTGGCGGCCGTGGATCAACGACCAGGAGAACACCTGGGAGCGGCAGGCGAACATCGTCAAGCAGGCAATCGGCGCCCCGACGGTCCGGTGGTGGACCAACGACGGCGACAGCGGGATCCTCGAGGTACGCATCGGCATCACCCCGCTCCCGCCGAAGGTGGTGCTCCACTCGCCGCCGCCCCCCGCAACGCCGGACGCCGGGTGCGCGATCTACCTTGGCCCGATGGCCGGCGGCGGTGACGTGTACTGGCGGCCCGTCGACAGCCCGCACCTGTTCGTCACCGGAGAGACCGGTGGCGGCAAGGGCGTCGCGATCCGGCTGATGCTTGCCCAGGTCGTGCTGCACTGCCGGGTCCTCATCATCAACACCAAGGACTCCGGTGAGTTCGGGTGGCTCAACGACCACCCCAACGTCGAGATCGTCGGGATCGAAGCGCTGCCCGACGACCCGACCGAGGAACAGGTCCGCGCCGCCGAGCAGGCGATGCGCCGCACCGCTGCCGCCGCGATCCGCCGCGTCGGCTCCGAGCGGATCCGTCGGCAGGGCATCGTCAAGCGCGCGAACGTCGACCGGTGGTGCGACCTCACTGGCCCCAACACCTTCCCCCCCTACTTCGTGTTCGTCGACGAGACCGCACAGCTGCTGGAGGACACCAGCGACGAGGCGGCCGTGAACGCCGCGGAGGAGCTGCGGGAGATCGCCCGCATGGCTCGGTCGGCGGGCATCAGCCTTGTCCTCGCCACCCAGCGCGGTGACGTCGCGACGCTCGGGGCGAACGGCGGCAGCCTGCGCAACAACCTGACCGGCGGCCTGGGCGTCGGTGGCCTCGACCAGGACGGCCTGGGAATGCTCACCCGTGGGCGGGTGAAGGCGGACCTCGGTGTCCTTCGGAAGCGGATCAAGGGACGGGCGATCGCGCTGGGGCTCGACAGCGAGGGTGGCGCGGAGGTGTCCGTCGTTCAGATCGCGTATCTCTCGCAGGAGACGGCGGGGGGTACGTCGGGCTGGGCGCGGACACCTCCGCGCCACCCGATGATGGCGAGGACCAGCGCAGTGAGCCCGGCCCAGTTGATCCGGGGCCGCAGGACACGGGGGCCGCCTCACCCGAGCACGGTGAGCAGGGCCAGGTCATGTCCTTGGCCGAGGCCGCTGAGCGCCTGGGCAAGTCGGACAGGACGGTGCGCCGGTGGGCCGCCAAGGGAGACCCGAGGGTCTCCTACGTCGCCCACGGCAAGGTGCGCGTGCGGGCGTAGAGACGCCCCGCCGGGGGCACGTCCGGCGGGGCGTCTGGACCGCCCGCAACCACCCCTGGGGTGGAGTCCGGGCGGCGTCTTTTGGTCAGGCGGGGTCACCCTCGACGGGCACATCGAGGTCCGGTTCCGGCGCCTCGATGACGACCGCCGACCCACCCGTCCAGATGCTGGCGATCGCCTGGCCGGCCTTGCTGAGGATCACCAGACCGGCCAGCACGGCCGAGCCCTTGACCCACACGGCGGGGTCCACCCCGAGCGGTTCGGTCGCGTCGGCGAGCTGCCCGACGACGGGCACGAGCACGCCGATGGACGCCCCGAACAGGCCGATCTTGGTGCTCAAGCCGTGCCGTGATGCTGACTCCATGATGGCTCCTTACGTGGTCTTGCCGAGGCCTTGGGTGACGACCTGGGCTTTGTCGAGGGTGGTGACGAGGCGGCTCACGGGGCGCATCCGGCGGCCGGTGCGGGCCTCCATCAGCGCCATGTCGGCGTCCCGTGCGGCGCGCGTGGTGTACCGGTACTCGGCGGGCATCCGGACGCGCCAACGGCCCTTGACCTTCGTCACCTGGGCCCGCTTGCCGAGAGTCCCGAGCTTGCGGCGGTGGTTCACCGCGAACGCCTTCAGGCGCCACACACCGGGCAGCAGGACGCGCCCAGCGGGGTCCTGGAATGCGTAGATGCGCTGCGGCTCGGGCGGGGCGGATGCGCCAGCGCGGACTGCGCGTGGTGCGACGATCACCGCGCCGGCGGTGCTGCGAGTGTTTCGGCGGACCGCGTCCGACTCGTTCCCGCCGATCGTCCCGACCGTCGTCCGGCTGTAGACGCGCTCGATGAGAGCGACGTGCTTGCCGGGCCAGCACAGCATCGCGCCGGCCACCGGGTAGCTGACGACGGCGCCCTGTGCGTAGGCGCGGCGGGCGATCTCCGAGGTCGCCTGGTGCGCGAGGCCGTCATCGCTGACCTCCGCGCGGGCGTACACCCAGTTCGCGAACGCCCCGCACCACGGCCACCCCGTCCCACCGAGATCCGTGCTCGCCTGGTACTGGCGGACCCGCTGCCCCGTGTTGCTGCCCCACGGGACCTCATGCACCCCGACCTCCACCGCGGCGGCGCGCATGACCTTCTCGCCGTTGGTCATCACAGGCCTCCTAGTGGGTCGCGGCGATCGCGAGGACGCCGGCGGGGATCGCCAGCCACGCGAGCGTCGCAATGAAGATGAGGATCCTGGGGTGGCGCATCACGGCCTCCTGAACAAGTCGGCGGCGAGGTGCCGGAGGCCGACGCCGATCAGGACCAGGAATGCGGCGGCGAGGTAACCCGTCCAGTTGTGGCCTGCGGCGGTCTCGAAGACGAACATGCCGAGTCCCGTGGAGAGGCACGCGCCGCTCGCCCAGGTGATGTACCGCCGCGGGTCCGTGGACTCCGTGGGTGCCGGCGGCTGACGCATGGTCGGGTCGGCGCTCACCCATCACCGCCACCCCGCCCCACACAGGGCCGCGCGCCATCAGTGGGCGCGATGGGGTCAGGAGTCTGCCGGGCGTCGGTGGGCACCGGGAGCCACGCCTGGCATGGCCAGGCCTCCCGTTCGGGGCGGGTCTGCACGGGCGGGTCCTCCACGTCGGTTCTGGGCTAGCCGGTGGCCGGTGGTGTCGGCCAGACGGGGTCCGGGCCGGCGGGGAGGTCCCTGAGGGCCTGCCGGTACTCCCGCCACGCGGCACGCTGGGCGTCGGTGAGGGGCGCGTCGGGGAGCATCACCCAGTCGCTCGCGGCGAGCAGGGCGTCTCGTTCGACCCTGACGGCGAGCGCTTGGTGCTGTTCACCGGCCTCGGCGTCCAGGGCGCGTTGTGCGAGCTCATCGGGGGTGAGCTGCACCCTGGTTTCGGTGGGGCCGTCCTTGACGTGCTCGGCGGCGGCGTCCGCCTGCCTGGCGAGGTTCCCCGCGAGGTCCAGGTCACCTGCCCGGGCGGCTTCCAGGGCCTCCCGGTACATCGCCTCGACGGTGTCCTGACCGACCCTGCCTGAGCAGTCGATCACCACTCGCTCCGCATGCTGCACCGTCGCCTCCTTCGTCGTTGTCATGGCAGGGCGAGGATCGTGGCGGCGCTGCCGGCCGCCCAGTTCCCGGCGGCCGGCAGGATCGTGACGCGGTTGATCGCCGCGTTGCTGCGCCAGAACCCCGCGGATGGCCCGGCCGCGAGGGAGAGGCTGGACGTCCCGGTTTTCGCTTCCCGGGACCTCACGATCGCCTTGTTGTTGGCGGTGTTGGCGTAGTGGGGGATCACGAGCCGCACGGTGGCGAACAGGTTCGCGGGGGCGGTCGCCGCCGGGGCGGTGTCGAATCCACCGGTGGTCGCGAACGACTCGAAGCCGGATGCGGCGGCACCACTGCCACCGAGGTTCTGCCAGTCGTAGTTCGCGGCGCTGTCGTTGTTGAACCGTTGGAGGATGGTGATCAGGCCGGCGGCGTTGTCGCCGCGCAGGTACCCGATGACCATGAGGTGCGCGAACGTCGCGGGGATCCCGGTGAAGTCGAAGCTCGCTGCGGCGGCGGTCAGGAGGGTGCTGCCGAGGGTCACCCACGCGCCGGTGTTGAGGTTGTCGCGGATCATGGTGTCCCAGTCCGCCTCGACTGGGGCGTACCCGATCGCGCGGTCCGGCACCGAGGTCCATGGCATCACGGCACCCCGTAGAGGGTGACGCGGCTGCCGGCGGCGAAGTTCCCTGCGGCTGGTGTGAGGGCCACCTGGGTGATCGCACTGTTGCTGCGCCAGAACCCCGCGTGGGCTTCGACGCTCATGTTCCCGGACGCCGTCCCGGTCTTGTGGCAGGACTGGGCGGAGAGGGCCTTGTTGTTGCTGGCCTGGGCGTAGTGCGGGATCGTGATCTGGTGGGCGCTGAACAGGTTCGCGCCGGCCGTGTTCGCCGGGAGGGTGCCGGACCGCAGCTGCGTCGCGGCGAACGTCTCGATCGCGCCGGCCGCCGCCGCGCTGCCGAACGCCAACTGGTTGTCGTAGTTCGCTCCCGCGTCCCCGTTGAACCGCAGATTCAGGGTGGTCGTCGCGGCGGCGGTGTCACCGCGCAGGTACGCGATGACCATCAGGTGCGCGAACGTCTGGTTGATGCCGGTGAAGCTGATGCTCGCCGCCACCGCCGCCAGGGTGGTGTTCGCGAGGACCACCGGGACCCCCGTGTTGAGGTTGTCGCGGATGAACGTGTCCCACATCGCCTCCGTGAACACGTCGCCGGTGGCCTTGTCCGGCACCGATGTCCATGGCATCAGGAGGCCTCCTGGCTAGTAGGTGAGGACATGCCCCCCGCCGATCCGGCTGGTCCCGAGGATGAATGGGGTGCCGGCGGCGGGGCGTTCCGCGAGCGTCCACGTGCACCGGTGGATCTTGCCGGCGTCGGTGATCTCATGGGTGATCCGCTCGATGTGGAAGTCCCCGCTGGTGTTCCCCTTCGGTTCGCTGATCGTGATCCGGTCGATCAGCTCACGCGTCAGGATCTGGGTGTGCAGGGCGGGGGTCTTGTTGAAGAGGGTGAGGTCCCTGGCGGGGGCCCTGGGGTCGCGCTGCTCACTGACGATGAACGCTGCGAGGCTCGCGGCCTGCACGTCGGTGACCAGGTACGGGGTGGTGATCTGGTCGCCGTCTGCGGCACCGTAGGCGGCGATGCTGTTGCCGTCCTGGAAGCTCTGCGGTGACCCACCGTTGCGGGTCACCGTCGCCCGGTTCCGGATCCTGTCGAGGTCCATCCCCGGCCTGATCGCGCTCATCGTCCCGGCGAACACCGCGCTGCTGGTCCGCGCCGCCCGCGACCGCCGGTCCTCGTAGACGAACACCCCGCTGGCGTTGACGTAGCAGACGCCGCGTTCCGCCTCGAGCAGGCCCTGGATGAGGTCCAGGGCCGACTGGGAGCCATCCGCGGTGAACGCCCCAGCAGGCAGGGTGTCGCCGACATCGAGGTCCCGCATGAGGGTGTCGGTCCACCCGACGGCGTCCAGGACCCGCCCGATCGCCTGCCCCGTGGTCAGTGCCCCGGCGGCGATGACTGGGGTGACGCGACTCATCCACATCAGCAGGTCTTCGCATTCCAGCGTCGACTCATAGGTCAGTGGGTCGTGCTCGACGGACCGCAGGAACCCGTAGAACAGGCCGTACGTGGTGCCCGCCAGGGTGCAGGTGGCGCGCACGGGGCGCATCGGGAGGACCTGACCGGCGAGGGGACTCGATGCGTTCTTCGGGTTGTACCGGCCCGTGGTGTCCCGCAGGACGATGGTCGCGCGGCCGGCGCGCATCTGCTCCATGTAGCTGTCCCGACCCCGGTCGATGCTGATGCGGCGCACCACGTCGGAGACGTCATCGTTCGGGCCGTTGAAGCTCGCACTGAACTGGCCGGTCAGCACATGCCCGCCACCGAGGGTCGAGATCCCGAACGTGAACGCGTTGCTCGGCTTGGCCGACCACGCCACCCGCGTGTCGTACGGCGTCGTCACCGGCGGGCCTCAGACGGCAAAGGTCACCCGCCGCGCGAGCTCCGGGGCGATGTCATCCGCCAGTCGGCGGGCCTGCTCCCTCGACATCCCGGCCACCGTCCGATCCACCACCGTGACGTTCACCGTCGCCCGGCCTCCAACCCCGCCAGTGGGTGTGGACGCCGGTACCGGTGGCAGCACCGCCATGCCGTCCGCGCTGCCCGAGAAGGCCGTCAGGTCCGGGAGGTTTCCGGCCAGCACCTTGGCCAGCATCAGGTCCGAGACCTTCCCCTTCTTGGCGGCGCGGTTGATCTTCGTGCCGGTCAGCACCGTTCCCGCGAGACGGTCCGCGGCACTCGCGGCGGCATCGACGCTGTCTTCCAGGCCCTTCGCGAAGGCCGCGCCGAGGCGCTCACCAGCTGCCCGGTAGTCCACCCCGTAGACAGCCAGCATGGCGATGATCTCTTTCTGGGCCTGCTCCTGCTGGACCTTGCCGCGCAGCAGCTTGTTCTTCTCGGTCTCCAGGGCGGCTTCCAGGCTGTCACGCTGGATCTGTCGCATCGCCTCGAAGTGCCTGGTGGACGTGTCGATCTCCTCCTGCAGGGCGGTGCGACGGCCTTCCGCGGCGGCGTCCTGGGCTGCGCGCTCCGCCGCGGCCCGCTCCTTCAGGCCGGCGAGCTGCTGCTCCAGGCGGGCGTCATCCACGGCACGCTGCGCCTGCGCAACGGCGTTCGCGTCACCCTCCTCCTGCGCGGCGGCGAGGTCCCGTTCCGCGTCCGCGAGGCCCTGCACGAGGCGCGCCGCGGCACGGGCGTCCTCCAGCCGCTGAATCTCCGCCTCCGCGGGGGTGAGGGCCGCCTGGTCCGCGTCGATGCCGGCCGCATCGGCGTCGAACCCGCGCTGCCGACGGGACGCCAGCTCGTCGGTCCGGTCATCGAACGCCTTCATCGCCGCGGAGGCGAGACGCTCGTACGCGGTTCTCACCGCCTGCTTCTGCGCGGTGATCCGACTCGTCATGGCCTTTCTTGCGCGTTCCGCGAGCTTCTTCGCGGCGGCGTCGACCTTGCCGGCGCTCTCCTCGAGGCCGCGTGCGACTCCGTCACCGATAGGACGGCCGACCTGGTCCTTGGCGACCCTGCTGGGGGAGTTGATGCCGAGCGCGGACTTGGCGGCGTTGATCGCCCCGCTGGCCAGGTCACGGGCCTTCTGAGCGACCCACCCCGCCATCTCGCTGATGCCGGCGGCGATGCCCTCACCGATCGCACGGCCGATCGCGACGGCCGCGCCACGGGCCCAGGAGGCTGCGGTGGAGATCCCGGCGGCGATCTTGCTGATGATCCATGAGGCGATCGCGGTGAGGGTCGCGATGCCGTTGCGAATTCCGGTGACGACGCCTCGGCCGACGGCGGCCGCAGCACCGGTGATCGCACCGACGACGGCGGTGACCGTCCGGACGGCGGCGTTCATCGCGGCACGGATCGCGGCGACGACCGCCTGGAACGCCGCCTTGGTGGCGGACACCACCGCCTGGAACGCGGCGATCAGGGCGGATCGGATGCCGAACGCGTCGGTGGCGAGCGCCACCAGCGGGGCGAACGGCCCGGCGATGATCGTCACGATCACCCGCCAGTTGCTGCGCACCCAGGAGATCACCGCCTGGAACGCGCCGATCACCGCCCGGAACGCGCTGGCGAACTTGCTCGCGGCGCTCGCGACGGCCGAGAGCGCGGACTGCACCACACCCCGGAACGTCGCGCTGTTGCGGTACGCGTAGATCAGGGCCGCCGCGAGGGCGACGATCCCCGCGATGATCAGGACGATGGGGTTCGCCGCCGCGAACTTCATCGCGACGCCGATCGCCATGATCCCCGCCTTCAAGGCGGGCAGTACGGCCACGATCTTCCCGATCACGATGAGCATCGGGCCGGCCGCAGCGACGAACGCCAGCGCGGCGATCGCGACGGTGCGCCACGGCCCCGACAGGCCGTCGATGCCGGCGGCGAGCTTCGTGAACCACTGCAACACCGAGGTCAGCATCGGCAGCAGCATCGTGCCGAGCGTGATCGAGAGGGTCTGCATGGTGCTGGAGAAGCCCTCCATCGCACCGTTGAAGCCCTTCATCTTCGCGGCGGCGACCTTCTGGGCGGCCCCCTGCTCGCTGACCTTCTTCCGCATCTTCTCCTGCGCGGCGCCGCCCTTGGTGAGCAGCACGTTCGCGGCGCGGATCGCGTCGGAACCGAAGATCGCGGCCATCGCTGCGTCGCGCTGCGCCGGTGTCATGTCCTTCAGCTTGCTGGTGAACTCGTCCGCGAGGGCCGGCAGAGGCTTCAGGCGGCCCTGCTGGTCACGGAGCTCCAGGCCCAGCTCCTTGATCTTCTTCGCCCCAGCGCCGGCGGGCGCCATGAGCCGCATCAGCATCGTCTTGAAGCTCGTGCCGGCGTCGCTTCCCTTGATCCCGGCGTTCGCCAGGCGGGCGAGGGCGGCGGTCGTCTGATCGACGGGCACACCCGCCTGCTTGGCGACGGCGGAGGCCTGCTTGAGGCCCTGGGCCATGTCGTCGATCGACGCCGTCGACGCGTTCGCCGACGCGGCCAGCAGGTCCGTGACCATCGCGGCGTCTTTTCCGGCGAGGCCGAACGCGTTGAGGGTGTCGGCGACGATCGTCGCGGCGGTGGCGTTGTCGGTCTGCGCCGCGGCGGCGAGCAGGAGGGTGCCGCGGGCCGCCGCCATCGAGTCGGTCACCGACAGGCCGCCCTTGGCGAGCTCGGTCATCGCGACGGCGGCGTCCGCGGCGGAGGCACCCGGCAGTTTCGCGTCGGCCCCGAGCTTCTTGCTGGCGCTGCTGACCTGCTGCAGCTGCCGGGCCGTCGCCCCGGACACGGCCTGGAACGTGTTCAGTTCGGTCTCGAAGTCCCCGGCGGCCTTCGCGGCGTACCCGAAGCCGGCGACGACGGGGATCGTCAGGCCGCGGGTCATGCTGCGGCCGGCGCCGAGCATGCGGGCGTCCATCGTCCGGCCGAACGCCTTCCCAGCGGACCCGGCGGCGGCGAACGCGGCGAGCAGGCGACTGACGTCCCCCGTGAACTGGACGCTGATCGAGCGGGCCACTGGCTACCGGCGCCTGGTGGCGTTGCGCATGAACTCACCCATCCCGGCGTACTGGTGCAGGTGCACTTGGTCCATCACTGCGGGGTGGAGTCCTGGGAACCAGTACCCGACGCCGGCGTGCCAGAAGAGAGCGGGATCGGAGCCGACCCTGACGCCTCCACTGGCCCGCTCGCAGGCTCTGGTGAGGTCCTCGAGGTGCTCGCCGGGTCGGGGCCCGGCACCGGCGGGGGGTCACCCACCGCCTCACCACCTTGGAACGACAGGGCCGCGATGTCCAGCTCCCCGACGTACCGCTTCACCTTCTCCCGGCTCCACCTGGGGTGCTGCTGCCACACCGCGACCGCGACCAGGCCGAGGAGCACGACGGGGTCCATGTCGACCTCGTTGCCTGCCGGGTCGTCCGGGTCGACGCCGTCGAGGCGCCCCGTGAACTCCAGCCATTCCAGGCCCGTGATCTCCCGGATCAGCACCGGGTCGATCAGCCGGAACGACGTCGGCATCGCGTATTCACGGTCGTCGATCAGGAACACCCCTGAGTCAGGCACCCACCCACTCTCCCCTCATCTAGGTCAGGCCCGCGGTGCGGGTGACGTTGTCGACCGTCTCATCGAACC